>Ga0209013_10001114_pt1 | contig 24797 bp, 23 predicted proteins | sample Cruoilmetagenom2_FD_187291 | JGI IMG/M metagenome (GOLD analysis project Ga0209013, IMG submission 187291) | Oil polluted marine microbial communities from Coal Oil Point, Santa Barbara, California, USA - Sample 2 (SPAdes) (version 2) | ecosystem: Environmental > Aquatic > Marine > Oil seeps ... | reverse complement strand
AATAGCCAAAGACAATATCTCTGTTTTAGGATATCAATCAGATGAAATATTGATCTCAACTATGCAAAGAGCCAAAAGTTTTATCTACGCTGCTATAGAGGATTTTGGGATTGTTCCTGTGGAGGCTATGGCCTGCGGTACACCTGTTATAGCCTATGGTAAAGGTGGGATAAAAGACACTGTTGTCGATGGTATTACAGGTGTTTTTTTTGATAAACAAAGTGCTGTTTCAATCAACCATGCGATTGGAACATTTGAAACCATACGTTTTGATCACCAATCGATCTCGAAACACGCTTCAAAGTTCTCAACAGAACGTTTCGAAAAAGAGATGAAAGAGTTTGTGCAAAGAAAAATGGAAAGCAGATAAATCATTTATGATAAAGAAAAAAGCTTTCAATGCACTCGCACTATTATGGTTAGGTACATTGATTGGTGCAGGCCTGGCGTTTTTGACACAAATTATTTTAGCCCGTAAGTTAGGTAGTGAATATTTTGGAATGTTTTCTGCTGTTCTAGCAATGGTGACATTAATGACTCCTCTGGCAGGATTTGGTATCTCTCAATTGTGGCTAAAAGTTTTTGGACAAGAGGGATGGAATGCTCAAAGATGGCTGAACCCCTCTTTTAATTTCGTAATTTTAAGTACATTACTAGTCTTTATTTCTCTTTATATTTGGGCTTTTTTCGGTAACCATGATCAACTAACACGTTCACTTTTTTTAATCATGTCTTTCTATATATTAGGACAAATATCTGTAGAATTAGTAAGCAGTAAACTTCAACTAGAAGAGCGTTATCCCCATTTGGCTGTTTGGCAACTTCTTCCTCATTTTATGAGATTTATCTTCATTGTTATACTGCTTTTTGGATTTACCAAATGGACATCAATTGAAGAAATAGCTTATGCGTATGCATTGATCGCTATCATTTTTTTACTCGTTGGTATTGTGCAACTTCTAAGTATGAAAAAGGGTAACTTTAAACTCAAAGGGCATAAGGAAGAAGATTTAAAGAAAAAGTATCAAGTGAGCCTTAGTCTTGTATTTAAAAATACTTGGCCTTTTGGCCTGGCTGCTTTTTTTCACCTTATTTATTTTCAAAGTGATATTATTTTGATCAAATATATAGTGGGAGACAATCAAGCTGGTATATACAACGTTGCTTTTACCATTATGGTTGCGGTATATATGTTTCCCGGTGTGCTGTATCAGAAGTTTTTATTACCTAAGCTACATCGATGGGCAAACCATGATAGAGATAAATTTTACGAAGTCTATCGCAAAGGTAACATGGCAATGTTAGTGTTGGGTTTGATCGCCATGTTATTAGTATGGGCGCTGTCATCTTGGGCAATTCCATTTATATTTGGAACTGAGTACCAAAATTCTATTTTGATCCTCAATATTCTTGCACTGTCAGCACCTATTATATTTGTTGCTTTTAGTGCTGGGGCAGCACTAGTTACGCAAGAACACATGAAATTAAAAGTAAAGTTTATGGGTACGGTAGCACTGATAAATTTGGTATTAAATTTTATTGTTATTCCTATATATGGTGCGGTAGGTGCTGCGGTGGCTACAGTGGTCAGTAATTTTATTTTATTAATGTTATATTATTATGGTGCAGAGAAATATGTATTTTATAAAAGGTTAAGCAAATGATATCAATATGGAAAAAAATTCGCCCATATGTTCGAAATGTGTATAGAATATTTAAAAGTATTTTTGGCTTTATCTATGACTTACAAAGAATGCTCAAATATGGTGGTTGGCGCGAGAACATGAAAGATCCTGAACAAAGAAATTATTATAATGTAATGGTATATCACTCATTAGAAAAAAGTTTAAGTTATAAAGTCAGAAATAAAAATTCTGGTTGGACTAATGCATATGAAATTCTTGATTTATTACATATAGCCAATAAATATCAAAATATTGGATACCATGATAAGGCTTCTAAAAAAGTATTAGAAGCCTTTATTAGTTTACCCGAAAATCGTGATGATCCAAGAGTTCCACAGATACGTAACTCTTTAAAAGTAATAAATTTTAACTCAACATCGGAACATGGTGCAATGGATTACACATTATTAGATTACAAAAAAGGAATTTTAGATAATCCTGAATCTTTTTTTTATTCACGATATTCATTACGAGAATTTAAAGATGAAATTATAAAAGATGATATAATATTACGTGCAGTAGAACTCAGTATGAAAACGCCCTCAGTATGTAATAGACAAGCATGGCATATTTATCATACAAGTGATGATGAGATAAAAAAAACTATATTGCAACTTCAAAATGGAAATAAACCATTTGGTGACAAAATCCCAAATCTATTGATAATTTCAACTGACCTAAAAGCATTTTTTTCAGCGGAGGAACATTATCAACATTGGATCGATGGTGGTTTACTATCAATGTCTTTAATGTATGCTCTACATTCCCTTGGTATTGCTACATGTCCATTAAATTGGTGTCAAGCTCCAAAAAATGATAAAGCTTTAAGGAAAGCAATAGATATAAAACCAAATCATACAATCACTATGCTACTGGCTCTTGGCTATCCTGATGAAAATAATAAAGTTTGTGTTTCAGCCAGAAGACCCATTGAAGAAGTATTTACGATACTTAAAAAAGATAAAAAATGAAATTAAAAATCGCATTAATTACGATACATTGGGCAAATAATTATGGTGCATCACTCCAGGTTTTTGCAACAGTCAAAGCGCTCAGTAAATATGGTGATGTATCTGTTATAGATTATCGAAATAGTTATACAAGCAAAAGTATGACACGGATCCGTTGGGGAAGCAAACCAAGAGATATTCTACGCATAGGAAAAGATCTGCTTAGACTATTTTCGCGTTATAGAGTGATAAAAAAGTTTGAAAACTTTAACTATAGGTATCTTAACCTAACTCCACAAATGGAGAATGACGAAGATTTTAAAAAATTAGCTAAAGATTATGATCTATTTATTTCTGGTAGTGATCAGATCTGGAATCCAAAAATTGTTAATGAAGAGGGTATTCTCGATACACGCTATTTTCTTGATTTTGTAATCGAAAAAAAGAGAATCTCCTATGCTTCCAGTATAGGTACCTATCAATTTAAAAAGAATGAGATAGCTCAGGTCGTATCATTATTAAATCATTATGACTTCCTTTCGGTACGAGAGAAAGATTCATCGCAATATTTATCTAACCTTTTAAACAGGGAAGTCTCTCATGTTTTAGATCCAACATTATTGCATACTAAAAATGAATGGTTACAGTTTTTTGACATGCAAGATGATAAAGATAAAAAACCTTATATTTTAGTTTACGCTTCAAAAAAAGATGCTTTATTAAAACAGGTTGTTGAGGAAGTCACCAAAGAACTGGATATGAGAGTCATCACTATTGATCAAGATCCATTTAGTAATTTTAAAAATAACCGTCATATTAAAGATGCTGGTCCTGATGAGTTCATAAATCTGTTTGCACAAGCTAGTTTTATAATCACAAATTCATTCCATGGAACTTGTTTTTCAATTAATTTCAATATTCCATTTATTATTACACCTCCGCCAACAAGTATTAACCGTATTGAAAGTTTACTGACAGCAGTAGGTGTTCAAAATAGAATTACTACAGATGGAACTAACCTATCAGAATTAATTGAAAATAAAATTGACTTTGATATGATCAATCAAAGATTACAGGCATTACGTGTGTCTTCAAATCAATATCTTGAAAATGCATTGGGAAAAGAACAATGGCTGGATAAAAACATATCAACCAAACACAATTGACTTTTTGATAAAATTAGTACTATTTCACTAAAGGTACCAAATGAAAGATTTCATATCAAAAATCATATTTATACTTTTTGATATGCTAATGATAGCACTCTCCATTTATCTTGCATATATATTGAGAGGCACATTTGACACTCTCATTCTGCATGATATTCCCTTAATGGAATACCTTAGTTTTTATCTTCTATACCTCATCCCTGTTTTACTTTTTACCTATGAAGGTATTTACACCTACAGATACGATTTTTGGCATGAAAGTCATTTGATCTCCAAAAGTATTATTTTTTCTCTTATTCTTATCTTTGCCTATCTGGCTATGACAAAAATGATCGCTGACTACTCCAGACTTGTCATAGGTTTTGCCTTTCTATTTATGATGATACTCATACCACTTTCTAAAAATATCAGTAAAAAACTACTGCATAAGCTTGGAATTTGGAAAAAGCGTGCAAAGATTTATGGTGAAGATCCTTTCTTAACAGATGAAATTTATGGTAATCCCTATCTTGGATATGTCAAACCTAAAAAAAATGAAGAACCTGCTACCGTATTTATTAATTCCCACGGTAGCGATGCCAAGGCTCTCAAACAAGTGATCTCTTCAGAGATTAAAAATAAACATGAAGTGATCTTTATCCCTTTGATCGACGATTATGATCTTACCCAGTCACACATTTATGAACTTTCCAATACCCGTACCAATCTTATAGTATTTAAAAATCGACTTAAGAGTAGATACAGACTCATATTGAAAAAAGTATCTGACTTTATACTGTCACTTCTGATCTTTCCATTTCTTGTACCTCTTATGCTTTATATTGCCTATCGTATTAAAAAAGATGAACCTCAGCAAAGTATCCTTTTTAAACAAAAACGCTTAGGTCAAGATGGAAAACCTTTTGTCTGTTATAAGTTTCAAACTATGGTTGAAAACAGTGATACATTACTGCAAAACTATTTAAAAGAACACCCTGAAGAAGAGACATATTATGATACATATCATAAATATAAAAATGATCCAAGAATTACAAAGATGGGTCATATGTTACGCCGAACTTCATTAGATGAGCTTCCTCAGATTTTTAATGTCTTCAAAAATGAAATGAGCTTCATCGGACCACGCCCTTACATGCTTAATGAAAAAGAAAAAATAGGAGAAAATTTAGAGACTGTTCTCACAGTTAAACCTGGCATTACAGGACTTTGGCAAGTGAGTGGCAGATCTGATGTAGATTTTCATTCCCGCGTGAAACTCGATGTTTGGTACATACGTAACTGGAACCTTTGGATGGATCTTATCATTCTTATAAAAACGATTAAAACCGTTCTTTTTAAAGATGGTGCAAAATAATGCAACAATACAAAGCCCTCTTCCTTGACCGTGACGGTATCATCAATGTGGATCATGGGTATGTTTGCAAGATAGAAGAGTTTGAATTTACTGAAGGTATAGTTGAACTGCTTCAGCTTTTTAGCAACCAGGGGTACTTACTTTTTATCGTGACCAACCAATCTGGGATTGGACGCGGATACTACAGTCAGGAAGCGTTTAAAACATTGACGAAGTGGATGGTTACAACACTGCAAGAAAATGGTATTGACATCAAAGAAGTACAGTATTGTCCTCATACACCGGAAGAAAATTGCTCTTGCAGAAAACCTGAGACTGGGATGATAGATGCCATTCTTAAAAAGTATGATATTGACCTCGCACACTCCTGGATGATAGGTGATAAACAAAGTGATATCGACTTGGCTCGTAATGCCCATATAGCCTCAAGTATTGCCATAGGAGATAAAGTGTTAGAACATTATGACTACTCTTTTAGAACGATTCTAGAATGTACAGAATATTTGCAAGAAAATAAGGGTAAGATAGCATAAGAGATGCCCGTAAAGGATATAGATATGTTAACAATGATAAAAAGCGAACTCCAGGCACATAAAGAGACGATAGACAAAACCATTGAAGTAATGGTGCCTTCCATTGAAGAAGCTTCTAAACTTGTCAGTCAAACACTTTTAGATGGGCATAAAGTACTCCTCTGCGGTAATGGAGGTTCTGCTGCAGATGCGCAGCACATCGCTGCTGAGCTTAGCGGACGTTATAAGACAGAACGCAAAGGCTTGCCTGGGATTGCACTGACTACGGATACTTCAGCGCTTACAGCCATCGCTAACGACTATGGCTATGATCGTATCTTTGACAGACAGGTTGAAGCCTTGGCGAATGAAGGGGATCTGCTCATAGGTATTTCAACAAGCGGAAACTCTGCCAATGTCATCTCTGCATTAAAGCTTGCAAAAGAGATGGGCTGTACTACACTTGGAATGTCGGGACGTAAGGGAGGTGCGATGAATGAAGTTTGTACATTGAACCTGGTCGTGCCCTCTTTAGATACCCCGCGTATACAGGAGATGCACATTCTTATAGGACATATTATTTGCCAGGCGGTAGATGACTCATTTTAAGAGTCAAAACATCAATAAATTCTAAGCTTACTCGCAGCTGTTGATATCAAAACGGTTGATACTGACATCTCTTCTTTAACGAAACAAACGCTTGTCATACAGATGATTAAGTCCTACGACAAAGGCCAAAGCATCCTTTTCCAATTCTACGTCATGTTCCGTTGGCACTAAATGTTTCTTGACATACATAAATGTTTCTGCAGCCTTTTGTGGTCTTACGATGGCTATTTTATCTCCTACCCTTAAAGCATAATTTTCATTGAACTGCATCAAGTTGACCTCCTTTTTAACATCAGAAAAAACAGATTTACCCAAAATAGGATAACTCAAATCTTTTCCCATCAGATCCAGGGCTGTTGCAAGAACATCGGGTTGAGAGATCAGTTCATCATAAACTCTTGCCTCGATACCTTCTGCGACAATGAGTGCCGGGATATGAAACATATTGACAGGAACCACATCATCCCCATAGACACGGATGTTATGGTCAGCTATCACGACAAAGACCGTATCTTTATAATAAGGCAGTTTTTTTGCTTCCCTAAAGAATTCTCCGATAGCATAATCAGCATACTGTACGGCATTTTCCACACACTTCTCGCCTTTTTTCACAGGCTCTACCCGTCCTTCTGGAATGTCAAAAGGACTATGGTTTGAAGAGCTGAACATGAGTGCGGCAAAAGGTTTTCCTTCTTTATAGAGTGCAGAAAACCTTTCATTGCCTTTAGCTGCCAGATCCTCATCACTCACACCCCATGTAGAGACAGCTTTAGGCTTTACATAATCTTTTTCTTCTACAATCTCATCAAAACCATTGCCCAAAAACCATGAACGCATGTTGTCAAAACGTGCTTCACCGCCATACAGAAACATTGTATGATACCCCAAAGGTTTGAGCAGAGAAGAGAAGGTAAAAAAATCACTCTGTGATTTGGTTCTCTTCACCACACCTTTGCCCGGTACAGCTAAAAATCCTGCTGTAGTCCCTGCAATACCTCTCACAGACCTTGTGCCGTTGGAATATGCTTCAGAGAACCATAAAGCCTCTTTTTTGAGTTTCATTAACTCCGGAGTGATCTCAGGTGTCACAAATTGGTAACCCAGACTCTCCTGAAGAAAAATAACAAGATTTTTCTTTTTAGTACTTGGAAAATATGTCTTCTCCACTCTTGTAAAAACCGAAGCTGCAGAGAAATCATTACCTTCAATACCCAGAGTAACTTGCATTCTTTGCAATGCTTCCTCTGTAGACATGTTTCCATACTGCTTGATCGTTTTGGTTGCATACATTTTATTGGCATACATGGCATAGCCTATCGAATAAAGAGAATTCTTTGTGACTTCATTAACAATGCGGTTAGTGGAATACATCGCATCTGAAATGTTTGCAGCCCTATGACCAAAAGAAGACCGGATACCGATAAACAAAATCAGTGCAAGAGGTAAAAATAAAAGTGCCCGTTTAAATAAAGGAGTTTGCAGTACAGAGAGAAAACTCTCTTTGGTTTTATGCATGAAAACCCATGCAAACAGCCCTATCATGATAAAAGCTATGCTGAGTGAGAGTTTATAGTCTGCGATGATCATATTGAACACTTCTACGGGGTATTCCAAATACTCTACAAATTTAAAGTTCGGGCGTACATCATATTGAACGAAGAAAGGGAACGTAGCATTTTCTATATAAATCAGAATACCTAAAACAATGACAAAATAAAGTCGTAAAAAAAAGTTTGAGATTTTTGCCAGGCTTTGGGGTGAAAAGCTGAGTACAATAAGAGGGATGATGAGCAACATGGAAGCAACCATTGTGTCCATCTTCAAACCATAGACAAAACTAAGCCAATAGTTGACACCGCTGTCCGAGAATCGGTCAAAATAAACAGTAAAGAGAGCTATACGTCCTAAGAAAAATATCCCTACTATGACCAAATAATAGGTAAATAATTTTTTAACCATTCGCATAAGACTCCTTTAGTATTGTTTTATACTCTTCAAATGCTTTTGTTTTGCGTATGATACCACCTCTGTCATCCACCAGACCATACCCAGGTGCAATAAGTTGATGCCAGTAGACCCGTTGTATCTTTCCACTCTCTTTGGCTATCTCTAGATACTCTTTCATAAATCTTACATATGTCTCTTCACTTATACACTCCGCCTCTGATGTAGGTGCATAGGGAGCGGTATTTGAGAGTGGCCAGTTAACTTCTGTGATGTAGATTATATCAGATGTTTTAGGTGAAAGCTTCGCCAGAGAGTAGAGCATGGAAATCTTGTTTTTAGTATCAAAAATACCCATTTGAGTGTTGTTTGGACTTCCTCTTCTGTCTACATACAGCAAAGAGGATAATCTGTCATACTTTAAAGAAAAAAAGTTGAAGAGCGTACGAATAGTATAGTAATATTCAAAGTCTATGACGGATGAACCTATGAGTTTCAGCTTTGGATATTTTTTATCTCTGATAGCTTGAATATCTTGATACCATTTCATATATTCACCCATAGAAAAGAATCCCCACTTGGAACGGTTTACGGCATTCCCTATCTGATACTCTCCAACCCATGGACTGAACTTTTCAAATATTGTTGTAATATCTTTAGCCAGCAGTACTTCATCTTCTATATGTTCTCTGTCTTGCAGTATATTGAGGAGTATCTGTTTGTCTTCTCCAAAACTTTTGACAAAGGCCACATACTCTTCTACTCTGTCCATCTCCCATAAGGGCATACGAACCAGTAAATATTTTACACCAAGCTCCTCTATAAGCGCTTTTTGTACTTCACCCTTATCAAGGTCCACTCCCATACCATAAAAACCTTTATTATCGACTTCTTTACCTTTAAATAGAGACATAAGTAAAATGCTGAGAGGGAAAAATATCATCGTTGTCAAATAGAGCGGTATCTTATCCCACCTGTGTTTCTTACGCATCATCTTTTTATACGCTTTGTCTTTTAAGATGTGAGGCTGGTCTGAGTATTTATCCCAAATAAAAGGAGGTTTCATGTATTCACTTTTTCTGATATTTCACTGTTGCTTTTTTGCGGATCTTTACAATTCATAAACTGTTTGAGATATTTATAATAGCGTTTATTTGCCGAATTGATCGACACTGCAAAGCCGACCCATCCTCTTAAAAAATTACCTTTAATGATATAGGTTTTAAAGAAAGCGAACAGTGCTTTGGATATCACGACAATAAAATAACAAGTTTTTTTATCTTTAGCACCAAGATCCGTATACATGATCAGTTTGCTGAGTGTCTGATTGATATCGGTGATATTTAAATGTATAAAACTGTTTTTGAGCGTAATGATCTTACTCTTTTTGGGAACCATCACACTCTCATGTACTTTATTGGCATTGAATTTTGTACTCTTTTTGTTATATATCCTGACAATATGGTCCGAGTTCTGTGTTTTGTATCCTAAAAAATAATTGTTTCGCTTGAGTCTAAAAAGTGTCGTGTTATCGTTATAATCCTCTGCAGAGATCTCTTCTATGAGTTCAGGCGTTAAAATTTCATCACTGTCCAAGGACAAGATCCAGTCATTTTTGGCACACTCTCCTGCCTTGTTCTTTGTCTCTCCAAATCCGATGAAGGCACCTTCAATGATCTTGACATTAGGATATTTTTTTGCGATCGATCCTGTCTGATCGGTAGAGTCATTCAGATATAAGATCACTTCATCAAAGCTTGTTAAGGAATCCAAAGACAAAGTAATAGTCTCTTGTGCATTTTTTGCCATGATGACAACAGATATCTGATCAGTCATTTACTTTATCCTTTCTGTTTTTTTGTTATTTCTATTTATCATACAGTGTTAGATTTTAAAATAGTTTAATTTTTTACGAATCTTATAACGACGGATGAGATTTAGAGGTTTTCTTTTGGGCTTTTTATGTTCCAAAAATTCCAAACAGGCATCGATCACTCTTTGGCTTGATCTTCCGTCATCATAAGGATGTGTCTGGGCGATGAAGTCTTCAACATTTTTCATGATCTCTTCAGGTTGTTCCAAAGCATAAATAAGTGCTTCCTCGATCTCAGATGCATCTGTGACATTGATCATATAATTAGCCGGTTTATTGTTATTGACTGTCACTATCATCTTCTTTTGAAGGATAAACTCTGTGATGGCAGACGTTGTATCTGAGAGCATCACATCTGCCTCTTTCAAAAGTGGGATAATATCAAAGGTATCATAAAAAGTCAAATCATTATTTTCCAGAGCCTGAAACTTTTCAACAATCTCTCTCTCCATATTTGGATGCAAGATCACAATGAATTTCCATTTTCCGATCTTGGACAATCTTTCTATCTCTGTGACTACAGCTGAATTTTTAGCCAGACTGAGCCGTGTGGTAAAAGTGGAAGAGATGATGATCACAGGTTTTGCATCACTGGATTTCAATTCCAGAGGAAAAAGCGGATCCACTTTTGACCAACCCGTTTCCACTACATCAAAATAGTTATATTTTTTTTGTAGTTCTAAAAAAGGTAGAGTGGTGCTGGGTCCAAAGGTACAGTAAAGATCAAAAAAACCTCTTATATTAAAATGTCCTCTTGATTCACTCCGTTTATTGACAGAGAAACCATGAAAGACCTGCACTTTGATCCCTGGAAAAAAATCAGGAACAGCATTGGTAGCTACAAGCACAACATCAGGGTTGAATACTAACACTTCGTTCACACTTGCCAGTAGAGTTTCTTTTGCAGTAAAAAAAAATTTTGTTTTTTCCTCATCACAAAACCACTTCACTTCAAAACCTCTTTTTTCTATCTCTTCTTGTAAAGGTCTGCCTATAGGGATACTATAGGGTTGTGATATATAGATTAAAAAAGATTTCACGACAGTTCCATTATGAATATATAAAAAAAAGAGCGTTAAATAACATCTTTTTTCCCTTTAAGACGCTTTTTAAAATTTTTCTTATCTTTATGTTTTTGTGAAGCATCCAATGCAATTTGTACTGCTTCTGTTTCATCCATCTCTATCTTTTGCGCATAAGACTTTATAATAAGTGTTAAATCTTCATCACTTGACCACAGTTTTGCAAAATTTTCTAAACGTTTTTGATTGTTCAAAGGAAGAAAACGCATTCTATTGACATCTATGGTTTTAAAAATGTAGGCATCTTGCTCTTTTTTGATCAAAATATTTCCAGGTGAATAATCAAGATGCTCGATACCCTCTTCATGTAAAGCATAAGTAAATGCTGCAAAAGTATCAAAGATCTTCTCTTTATCCGGGAAATCATCATTTAAGAGCACTTCACGTATAGTAAAATCATATTTAAACTCTTTACAGAGAAAATAACTGTCATACAGCAATCCAAATCTAAAAAATTCTGCATATGCCAGTGGTTCCGGGACAAAATCTATGATCTTCAAAGAGTTAAAATATGATTTTTTAGCTTTTGAATCACGCAGAAAAGTATAAGCAAACTTATTGATCACATGGGGTATTCTAAATGATTTGACTACAATATCCTGCCCAAGAAAAGAGAGTACTTTTATCGCATTCCTTCCCTTGTATGCACCATAAGCAGTCTCCTCGAACTTGCTTCTTATCTGTTCCAAAAAAGGAAGATAGGACTTATCCATAACTTCATATTTCATTTAACAATTACCGCTTTGGATCTTATGGATGGTTTTTGTGGTGCTTCGTCCGTCGACAAACTGTACCAATTTCACTTCACCGGCAATGTTACTTCCTACCACTTCCTTGCCCTCATAATCACCACCTTTGACCAGGACATCCGGTTCAACCATCTCTATGAGTGCATAAGGTGTTTCATCAGAGAATATCGTTACAAAATCCACACTTTCCAAAGCAGAAAGAATATAGGCTCTGTCTTCTTCAGAATTTATGGGACGATCTTCACCCTTTAACTTCTTTACACTCTCATCAGAATTTAATCCTAGTATAAGCACATCCCCATAGGATTTTGCTGTATCCAGATAACTTACATGCCCACGGTGCAGGATGTCAAAACAGCCATTGGTAAATACGATCTTCTTACCCAGTTTTTTAAGTCTCTCCACCTGCACTTTGATCTGATCAAAACTTTTAATGTGGCTTTCTATCGTACCTTTATGGATACTTGCCCTATAGTGTTCTATCTCATCAAGTGTTGCCGTTGCAGAGCCCAGTTTACCCACAACCACACCCGCAGCAAGATTGGCAAACTCTATCGCAGAGACTATCTCTTTTCCCTGTGCCAACGCATAACCAAGGGAAGCCAATACTGTATCTCCTGCACCTGTCACATCATACACTTCTCTGGCAACAGTAGGTCGCATAATGAGTCTGTCTTCAAATATTGCTATACCATCTTCACTCAGCGTGATCAGAGAAACTGTGAGGTTTGCGATCTCTTTGAGTGTTTTAAGAGCTTCTATGAGAGTCATATCATCTACGATCTCTATACCTGAAGCTTTTATGGCTTCTTTTTTATTTGGTGTAAGCAAATAAGCTCCGGCATACTTGCTGTAATCATTGCCTTTAGGATCAATCAGTACTCTTTTTTTCTCTCTATTTGCATGCTGGATGATCTGCTGTGTCAACTCTTCTGTCAACACACCTTTACCGTAATCAGAGAGTAAAATGATGTCATAGAGTTCACAGATATCTATAAATTTTGCATAAAGTGCTTCAGCACTTTGGAGTAAAATATCCTCTTTACTCTCTTTATCGTAACGTACGACTTGAGAATGCGACGCTATGATACGACTCTTTTTAGATGTCTTACGATCTTCTTGTTTGACCAGATAGGCATTTGTACCTATCGATTCAAGCATACTTTGAAGCTCTTCTCCGGCTTCATCTTCCCCGATGACAGAAAGCACAGAGACTTCACATCCCAGACTGTGCAGGTTGTTCACAACATTCCCTGCACCACCAAGAACGGCACTTTCTTTTTCAATGTCAACCACTTGTACAGGGGCTTCCGGAGAAATACGGTTTACCGATCCCCATAAATAGTGATCTATCATCAAGTCACCGATGACTAAAATTTTAGGCTGAGTATTACCCATGAGCTACTTCTGTATCAAAAAGTCGTTTGATCTCAGTTATATAAGCGTTGATCCCCTCTTCCATCTCAAAATTCGGCATATATCCCAATGCTTCTTTTGTACTCTCGATATTGGCTTGTGTAAAAAACTGATACTGCCCGACAAAAGGATTTGGTATATATGCTTTACCATTGTCAATGTCAAGTTCTTTTTGCAAAATGTTGACAATATCTTCAAAACTACGCGCTTTACCCGTACCCACATTATAGACTCCAGACTTTTTAGGACTGCATGCTTTAATATTTGCCTGTATCACATCTTCTATATAAATAAAATCTCTTAAGATCTTGTCAGACCCTTCAAAAAGTCTAGGCGTCTTCCCTGCCAGAATCTGATGTCCAAACTGTACGACCATCGAAGCGGTACTGTTTTTAAAGAATTCTCTTTGTCCATAGACATTAAAATATTTTAATCCTACAATATCAATATCCACGCCCTTTTCCAGATAGACATAGGTAATGTTGTCCATCATCACTTTGGAAAAACCATAAGCATTATTGGGCTGTTCATACCCCACTTCAAATCTCTCACTGTCACCATAGGTTGCTGCAGATGAAGCATAGATCATATTGGCACCGTGTTTGATAGCGATCTTTAAGAGATCTTCATAGGCATTGACATTGGTTTTGATCATCAGGTCCTGTTCTGCTACTGTAGTATCAGAGATTGCTGCCTGATGAAAGATATAATCAAAAGTGTAATTTTCTTCCAGAGATTTCAATGCTTCAGAGTCATTAATATCTCCACTAATCACAATGCCTTTAAATCCCAAAAGGTTTTTGAAGTGTCCAAAACTTTTGAGATTTCCGTTAGAGAATGTTTCTCCACTTCTAAAAGAGTCAAAAACAACCACTGTTGCTTCGGGGTAATGTTCCTGAAAATAAAAGGCCAGGCTGCTGCCTATAAAGCCTGCTCCGCCGGTAATAAGTATGGTTTTGTTATTAAAATCTATATCTGTATATTTCATCTAGGACCTATTATCAAATTCTATTTAATATTATATCTTTTATTTTAAAAACTTTCTATTCTCATTCAGGATATTCAACACTTTCTTACTGTCCATTTTGACATTTTTTACTGGCTCATAGCTGCTATTTGCTCTTATCTCATTTTTAAACATCTTATTAGGCAGGTTGGAAAAGATATAAGTGAACTCTTTATCGATAATAGCATTATTATTCCAGTTGGCAGAAAAAACATAATCTCTATTAAATGCTTTATCGAAAATATTTTTTCCATTGCTGTAATCACTGCTCTTATTTTCAAGACCGAGAAGTGTCAGCAGTGTGGGTACGATATCATTATGACTTGTCAGGATATCAGGGAATTCAGAGGGAAGGTCTATTTTATCTTTCAGACTGTTGGGTAATTTGATGACCATAGGCGTAACGACCTGTGCTCTAGAAAAAGAAGAATTATGCCCAAATGATCCATACTCATAAAATTCCTGCCCATGATCTGAAGTATAAATGATCAAAGCCTCATCATACATTCCCTTTTCTTTTAATTTTTCTATCATTTCTCCAAAGAGTGTGTCATTGTAAGAGACCGCATTTTTATATTGTGCAAATACTGCTTGAATATCTTTTCCGTCTTTGCTTACGGTAAGGTAATTAATATCTTCCTCACTCGCACGGAAAGGATTAAAAGATTTAGGAGAGGAGTAGCCATGAGGGGCATCTAGAAAAATGAAAGAAAAAAGAGGTTTTTCCTGCGTACATTTCTCGATCCTCTCTAAAAGATAATTTGAACTCTGTCTGTCTTTTTTCCAAGGTTCACCCTTGAAATCATCTTTGATACTCTTTTGAACATTGACATAACATGTTTCCCTAAATTCGGGCCAGTTTGTGTTCGCTGAAGAGATAATGTCAATTTTATACCCAAGCTGATCCAATACCTCGAACAACACAGGTCCCCTGTTTGCATTAAGAAAAGAGAACCAGTAGGTTGAATTTAAACCATAGATCAAAGAGAAGATACCAAAGCGTGTTGCATTTCCTCCACTGTAGTGATTTTCAAAAACAATAGCATCTTTTTTGAATTTCTCAATATTTGGAGTGATCTCATCTGTCACACAAGTATCACAGACAGAATCACTGGCAAAAATAAAAATATTAATCTTTTTAGGATCTTTTTGCAGCTTCAGGGGTGATAAGGGATAGTTTAAAGAAGCATCTTTTTGAATCGTATTTTGCGTTTGCACTTCCGGCATAATACCAAAATGTTTTGCTGCAAATTTATTGACGGTCAAAGGCTGATAGAGCGGTATGATTTTAAATTTGGCAACCGTTTCATTGTAGGACAACAATGACAAAAAACCATAACTTACTTTTTCGCCCAGTATGATCAAAAAGAGCGGGATCATCACAAATTTATTAACTCTCTTATTAAGATACACTTTGGTTTTTCCAGGAGTATTCAAAAGCTTTTTAATGAGATAGAGTTCAAATCCAATAAAAGCAGAGAGCAGTACAGCAAAGAGCAATACCGGGAGGATACCAAGCTGTATGGAATCTGCAGCATCCGGCGATGTTAAAATATTCAATACCATTGCATTGATATGAAATTTATACAGTCTGAAGATAAAAAAATCTACGATCAGACCAATATTAACCACAATAAAAACCAGGGCAGATAAATAGAGAATAAATGTTTTAGTCCATGTGAATATAAAAAGCAGGATATACAATACAACATAGAGGATCGCCGCAGAAGAAAAGGATGCTAAGACAAGAAGAAATAACTCGCTGCCACTGTAGTTTTGGTTATATTGCAAAAAAAACAGAAATAATATACTGCTAAATAATAAATTGACTTTAAAAAAAAGTGAATAGCTGGTATTTGTCACATCAATCCTTGTCTACTATATTATTGGCAAAGAGAAAACCCTACAGAATAAACAAGGTCTTCGTATGTAGCTTTAGACCCATTGCAGTACGGATCACCCTTTTATCTCTTTTGTCTTTTTTGCTAATTGCAAAGATATCATCTTTATGTTTTTTCAATATTTGGTATAAAAGCTTATTAAAAAACAGATGTTCATAGTTTTCATAATGCTTTATCAACATTTCTATGATCTCTTTTGTTTCTTCGTTTTTTAAAATCTTTAAGGATAAAAACGTGTTAAGATCCTTCACCGAAACCTTTGCACTCTTAACTTTAAACTCCTTCTTTTGCTTAAGCCTGTCTAAAAAACCTTCATAATCCTTCTCTCTCTTCTTTGTGATCTGTTCGGAATATCGCCGATAATAGGTCATGGGTTCCTTTGTGAAAGTAATAGAACCATAGGTAGAGGCCACAAACACGATCCATCTATCATGGAAGCTGGCACCCTCCGGTATGGGCAGTATATATTGCAGTAACTCTTTTTTAAACATCAGAGTATTCCCGGAAACACAATTTTCAAGCAGGAATGCCCTATTATTTGCACCCGATACTAATTCCCTGGCAGGACGTATCAGTTCTTCTCCCATACTTACAGCATGTTCATCAACAAGATCTGCATCCGAATAGATAAGTACATTCTCACCTATCTTTTCAATAAAGGTTTTGAGTTTATCTTTTTTCCAAATGTCATCCTGGTCTGCCAATGCTATATAGTCTCCTTTGCACAAGGAGATAGCTTTTCCAAAATTTTGGACAAAGCCTAAATTAACTTCATTTTGATAAAGTTTGATCCTTGTATCATTTTTCTGGTAATTTTTAATGATCTCAATCGTTTTATCACTCGATCCATCATCAGTAATGACCAATTCAAGATTTGAATAGGATTGATCCAGTATGGAGTCTATCTGTTCTTGGATGAATCTTTCACCATTGTAGCTGCTCATAGCTATAGAGATGAGGTTCTTTTCTAACATGTCACACCCTTGATTTTTACATTCTTTAAAAATTAAAGCGTATATTTCTCCAAATACCACTCAATAGTCTTGACAATACCGGAATCAAAATTCTCATCCGCTTTCCAACCCAGTTCATTCTCAAGCTTGGTCGCATCTATCGCATATCTTCTGTCATGTCCAGCTCTGTCTTCTACAAAGGTAATAAGCTCTTTGTATGAATTGGATCTAGGAACCTTTTCATCCAGTATGCTACAGATAGCATCTACTATCTGTAAGTTGGTTCTCTCATTTCGTCCCCCAATGTTATAGACATTGGCTTCTTTACCCGTATGATACACAAGATCGATCCCTTTACAGTGGTCAAGTACATAAAGCCAGTCACGGATGTTTTTACCATCACCGTAAATAGGAATAGATTCTTCTGCAAGTGCTTTTCTAATAATGGTCGGGATCAATTTCTCATCATGTTGTTTTGGGCCGTAGTTGTTGGAACAATTCGTGATGACTGTATTCATCCCATACGTCTCTTGATAAGATCTTACGATCATATCGCTTGATGCTTTGGATGCTGAATATGGAGAGTTGGGTGCATAAGGTGTCTCTTCAGTAAAGAGATCTGTTTTATTGAGTGACCCATAAACTTCATCTGTTGAAATATGATGAAATCTACACCCTTTGTAATTCTTTTTGTATTCAAATGGTTTATACATCCAATATTTATAGGCTACATCCAGAAGTGTGAATGTACCATTGACATTGGTCTCTATAAAGACACCCGGGTTTTTAATGGAGTTGTCTACATGGCTTTCTGCAGCGAAGTGGATGACTCCCTGGATATCATATTCTGTAAAGATGAACTCAAGCAGTTCACGGTTACAGATATCACCTTTAATGAACTTATATCTAGGGTTTGATTCACACTCTTTTAAATTTTCCAAAGTACCTGCATAAGTGAGCAGATCTAAATTGATAAGTTGATACTCCGGGTATTTGTCTAAAAAATAAGGTACAAAGTTTGAACCAATAAAACCGGCTGTTCCAGTGAGTAAAATTGATCTACGATTCGGCATTTATGGTCCTAGTATACTGAATTTTATGGTTTCTTTCTCCCATTTCTCTTACAAAAAATGTATACAAGCTGTCTTTCCAATAAGGTATGGTGATATTATACTCTTTCTTGATTTTGGATTTGTTGAGTAAAGAGTAATGCGGTCTGGCTGCAGGAGTTGGGTACTCTGTAGTTTCTATAGCGTTTATTCGGCAGTCGAGGCTTAACATTCTCATAATCTCTTTTGCAAAGTCATACCAGCTTAAGACACCTTCATTGGAATAGTGGTATATTTCAACTTTTTCATTTTTGATCTTTGGAATGATCTCTAAAATAGTTTGCGCCAGATCTTTTGCGTACGTAGGCGTGCCAACCTGATCAAATATCACGCCTAAAGACTCTCTTTCTTGACCCAAACGCAACATCGTTTTTACAAAATTATTACCATAAGAACTGTATACCCATGACGTTCTAATAATAATGGAGTTTTCAGGATTGATCTCCTGCATAGCTTTTTCACCATCAAGTTTTGTCTGACCGTAGACAGAGACCGGCCCTGTACTATCTGTTTCAACATAGGGCTTGTAATTTTTACCGTCAAAAACATAATCTGTTGATGTATGTATAAGTTTAATATGCCTTTCTTTTGCAATCTGTGCCATGTTTTTTACAGCCAGATGGTTAACCCTGTCTGCATTCACTATATCTTCTTCTGCTTTATCAACAGCCGTATACGCTGCACAGTTAACGATCACTTCAATATTGTTTTTTATACAAAAAGTTTCTACTGCATCCCTGTCTGTTATATCAAGTATCTTACGATCTGTAAAATAAAATTCAAAATCTGATATGACATATTCATCGTTTAAAATGAAGTCTCTGATCTCATTCCCTACCTGACCATTACTTCCCGTGATTAAAACACTAATCATAATAATTCACACCATATTCAAAGAGATCATCCGTTTCATTCACTCTGGGTTGCTTCGTATCTTTTACAGAGAGATTAAGTTCAGCATGCGGGATCTGCCAGTCAATCTTCAGATCCACATCATCAAAGGCAACACCTCTGTCATTTTCAGGGCTATAATAACTGTCTACTTTATAGGCGAATACCGTATCATCTTCCAGCACCACAAATCCATGGGCAAAACCGCGAGGAACCAAAAGCTGTTTTTTATTCTCAGCTGTCAGTTCAACTGCTACATGCTGGCCAAAGGTAGGAGAACCTTTTCTGATATCTACAGCAACATCAAGAACTCTTCCCTGTATGACACGTACCAGCTTTGTTTGGGCATCAGGAGCCAACTGATAGTGAAGTCCACGAAGCACACCTCGTGAGCTTTTAGATTCATTATCCTGGCAGAAGTCTATTTTATAACCCAAAAATGCTTCCAGTTTGTCTGCTCTGAATGTCTCAACAAAATAGCCTCTTTCATCTCCATGCACTGCAGGTTCTATGATCACAACATCAGGGATCTCTGTTCTTATAAAATTCATTTTTAAACAACTCCTTCTTGGGCACGGCGTAAAAGATATTGCCCATATTGATTTTTCTTAAGCGGTTGTGCAAGTGCTATCAACTGCTCTTTTGTAATATAACCCATTTCATATGCGATCTCTTCGATACAGGCCACTTTGAGTCCCTGACGGTTCTCGATCGTCTGAATGAAGTTTGATGCTTCCAACAGACTTTCATGTGTCCCTGTATCAAGCCATGCATATCCGCGTCCCATCAGTTCCACTTTAAGCTCTTTAGCTGCCAGATAGGTTTGATTGACCGTAGTAATTTCAAGTTCTCCACGATCTGAAGGTTTCACATTTTTAGCGATCTCTACGACGTTATTTGGATAATAATAGAGACCGACTACTGCGTAATGACTTTCTGGTTTTTCAGGTTTCTCTTCGATACTGGTCACATTCCCTTGACTGTCAAAAGCAGCCACACCGTAACGTTCGGGGTCTTTTACATAATAACCAAATACGGTCGCTTTTTTATCTTCCACTGCATTATTCACTGCAGTGGAAAGCATTTCGGTAAGACCATGACCATAAAAGATATTGTCACCTAAGACCAGACAGACATCATCCTCACCTATGAACTCTTCACCCAAAATGAATGCCTGAGCAAGTCCCTCTGGGGAAGGTTGTACTTTATAGGAGAATTGCATACCGATATCTGAACCATTACCCAGTAATTCTTCAAAACGCGGTAAATCCTGTGGTGTAGAGATGATGAGTATTTCGGTGATACCTGAAAGCATCAGAACTGAGAGTGGATAGTAGATCATAGGTTTATCGTAGATAGGGGCTAATTGTTTAGAGATACCCTTCGTAATAGGATAGAGGCGTGTGCCGCTTCCTCCTGCTAGTATGATGCCTTTCATTATTCATTCTCCTTTAAAAGTCCATTTTTACATCTAAATGCTTCTGCTTCTTTTTTTTGTTTCATGATCTTATGGTTTTCTTCCCATGCATCACCCCAACTTCTGCCATGATAGAGATGAAAGGTATTGGCTATATACCTTACTGATTTGTAGGTAATATCAAAATGATTAAATCTCCATGCCAGATCAACATCTTCTCCAACAGAAGGTCCCAAGTAGTCTTCATCAAAACCGTTGATTAGTTCCAAATCTTTTTTCCAGCATGAAAAGTTACACCCAACAAGCATCATCTTTTTTTTCTTTTTACCGTTAAGCTTTTTTTCTAAATAGGTACCGATACCCAGATAAAGCCCCTCTTCCAAATGTTTTCCTCTGTCTATGGCCAAAAAGAGATAAAAAAACAGATATAACTTTTCAAGCAAACGATAAGAGAGATACCTTTTTCGGATCAAATAGGTAAAAAACGGTCCAATCTCTGCTCTTCTACCACTTAAAAATCTATTTTCTTCAGCCATTAACCTATGGTTTTCTACAAAGTTTTTATACGGTACGATATCCCCATCCAAGAAAATAAGGTAATCACCTGTTGAAGATCTTATGGCATTATTCAATGCTATATTTTTTTTCCAACCGTCATCTTTTTGACTAATGTGATGGATTTGGATCTTACTTTCGTAGCCCTCTAAAAAAGATTTCATTTCATGAGATTGACAATCTTCAGAGATCAAAACATCAAAATCTACATATGTCTGCGTATTCAAAGAGTCTAACACCAATTTAAGTGCTTCAACATCTTTATAAACTGATATAATGACTGTAATATTCATATTTTCACTGTTTCCTATTTTATTCTTTGCTCTCAAATAGTTCTAAATACGTCTATATTATATCTAATAGATGTTAATCAGCCTGCCCGACATTATAAAATGCTTTATACCACGCCACAAAACTCTCTACTCCCTTTTCCAGTGAAGTATCAGGTTTATAGGCAAAATCTTCTATTAGTCCACTTACATCGGCATAGGTAGAAACGACATCTCCATCCTGCATATCCATAAAATTCTTCTCTGATTTTTTACCAATAGCAACTTCAAGCGTTTCTATGAAGTCCATGAGTTTTACCGGAGAATTGTTTCCAATATTGTAAATTTTATATGATGCTGAAGAGATGGATGGGTCGGGGATAGCTGCATCAAAACCTTCATTAGACTGACTTGGATTATCTATGACTTTAATGATGCCGTCCACTATATCATCTATATAGGTAAAATCTCTACTCATCTTTCCATGGTTAAATACTTTGATAGCTCTGTCATTCAATATCGCATCTGCAAAAAGCATAGGTGCCATATCTGGTCTTCCCCATGGGCCGTATACAGTAAAAAATCTTAAGCCGGTGACATTTAATCCATAAAGATGCGCATAGGTATGTGCCATCATCTCATTTGATTTTTTGGTTGCTGCATATAAAGATACGGGGTGATCTGTATGGTCACTCACTTTAAAAGGCTGAGATTTATTTAACCCGTAGACTGAACTACTCGATGCAAAAGATAAATTTTTAACATTATAATGCCTGCAAGCTTCTAAAATATTCAAAAAACCAACAACATTGCTTTGCACATAAGTATGTGGATTTTCTATAGAATATCTCACACCTGCCTGGGCAGCAAGATTACATACCGCATCAAATTTCTCTTCTTTAAAAAGTCTGTTAATCGTTTCTGCATCCGCAAGGTCTGCTTTAATGAATTGATGGTTTTTGTATTTGGATGACTGAACCAATTGACCTTGGGAAGATAACACTTCATTTTTATCTATCCCCAGTTCACCCAGTCGTGCATACTTTAAATTAATATCATAGTAATCATTAATAATATCGAGTCCTATGACCTCATCACCTCTTTCAAGAAGCTTTTTGGCTAAATGATATCCTATAAATCCTGCAGTTCCTGTCACAAGTATTTTACGACTTTTCATTGAGTGTTCCTCTTGCATTATATTTTTATTTCCATCGTTTATGCATCCAAAACCACTGTTTTGGATCTTCTTTGATAACATGTTCCATAATATCGGCCTGTGCTTGTGTAAGTGTAGCCAAATCTTCCTCTTGCGCATCTGTTTTGAGTGCTTTTATAGGTTCATAGATCCTTACTTTATAATGTTGATAATCTTCTGTACTAATATATGCCGGGACCAGATCCAGGTCAAATTTCCTCGAAAGGATCGATGCTAAAGGGGTATGGCTCGCTTTTGCACCAAAAAAATCTACAGTAATTGACTGATTTTTCCGTATACCCTGATCTGTCAGTATCCCTATGATCTTACCTTCATTTATGGATTTAATACACCCTTTCATCGCACCTTTTTTGTAGACCATCTCCACATTAAATTTTTCTCTGTTCTCTTTCAGAACTTTATCCATCAAAGCAGAGTCAAGCTTTCTTCCTACACCTACAAGAGTGAGGTTGAATTTGATAGCGATAGATTGGGACAGAAGCTCCCAGTTGCCATAATGCCCCGTGACCAAAATAAATTTTTTGCCTTCTTTCTGGTACTTTTTAATGATCTCTCCACCTTCAAAACTTACATTTTTAAGTACTTCTTCTGTATGTATTCCATCTCGTCTAATAATACCAAAAACCGTATCTATGAGGTTCATAAAGGCATGGACACCTATCTCTTTTTTTTCTTTATCCCCCAAAGGAGGCTGATATGCCAAGTCCAGGTTACTCTGTATGATCTTTCTGTGTTTAGAAGAGACCATGTAGGCAAATTTGGCCAATCCTTTCATTAAAATTCGAATGAGCCCTGCCGGTAAGATCCATAATAAAAATCCAAACACTTTATAGAGTCCGAAATAGAGATAATCAAGTATCAAGTAATTCCTTTGCAAGAGTAACGATCTTTTGGGCATCTATGTTCCGAATACAAAGATCTTGTTTATCCAGTTTCAGAGGATTGATCACTTTTCCACAATCGATCACTTTATTTATACTGCCTGTGAGTGTATTACGTTCACTCGGTGTGGGTCCAAAAATAGTAATACTCGGACGGTTCAGTGCCCAGGCAAAGTGGGTAGGACCACTGTCTGCACCGATAACAAGATCTGCAGAAGAGATCAAGGCTTTTAATTCATTCAGCGTGAGACGGGGTACGATACGTGCATGTGTATTTTCAGATACATATTTTGCAGCATTATATTCGCTGTCATTTCCCCATACTAACAGATGATTTCCCTCTAAAGCATCAATAATCTCTACAAATTTTTCTTTAGGATAGATCTTACTCTCCCAACTTGAACCGAGGATATGAATAATCGTTTTTTGATCTTGTTTTATCAATGAAGCCGTTTTTTTTCTATCCTCTTCTGTAAAAAAAAGTAAAGGATCTTTTTCTACTAAACGCTCTATGTCTATCTTCAGATTCAATGCTAATGCGACTAGCTCTATATTTCTCATAATAACATTTTCAGCATAGGGAATAAAAAAAGATTTTTTATAAAAAGAAGAAGCTGCCGTTTCACGAATTGAATTTTTATCAAATCCAACATTGGGGCCCAATATTTTGGAGACTATCGCTGACTTGATCAAGCCTTGCAGATCGATCACTATGTCATAGTTATTCTGAGCATATTTTTTAAGACTCTTGATCTCTGAAAAGAGTTTCAACTTATTAATTTTTAGTGACTTAAGATTCACAGGAAGTATCGTATCTATATAAGGATTATGTTCCAAAACAGATGCAAAATTCTCTTCTACGATCCAATCAATACGGCTTTCAGGGATCATTACTTTAATAAATTGCAGGATTGCCATGGCATGCACAATATCACCCAAAGCAGAGAGTTTTACAATCGCTATTTTCATCTACTCTCCAGTTTTATTTTTTATCATTTTACCACAATACTATAAAGCCAAATAAGAGCTTTCAATTTAATTGGTTATAATCACGGTAATTATAGACTGCAAAAGGAACAATATCGTGATAGGAATCGTCGATTACAATATGGGGAACCTGGCTTCTGTCATCAATGCTTTTGCTAAAGTCGGTGCCGATGCTACACTTGAAAGTGATCCTTCCAAATTAAGCCAATATGATAAACTCATCTTACCAGGTGTAGGTGCGTACGGTGACGCTATGGAACACTTAAAAG
>Ga0209013_10001113_pt1 | contig 24800 bp, 18 predicted proteins | sample Cruoilmetagenom2_FD_187291 | JGI IMG/M metagenome (GOLD analysis project Ga0209013, IMG submission 187291) | Oil polluted marine microbial communities from Coal Oil Point, Santa Barbara, California, USA - Sample 2 (SPAdes) (version 2) | ecosystem: Environmental > Aquatic > Marine > Oil seeps ... | reverse complement strand
GTCTGCAGTGAGACCACCCGGGACCTGGCAGAATACAGCAAGTTCGATGAAATTGTGGTTGCTGATTACGATCTGGACGCTGCCAATGAACTTATCAAGGAAATTGGTGATCCCAGATTAAAAGCTGTCAAGTTCGATGCAAAAGATTATGACTCAATGGTGAAATTATTTCCAGATCATGATGTAGTGATCAGTGGATTACCCTGTGAATATGACCTGGCAGTCACCAGGGCCTGTGCTGAAACGGGTGTGAGTGGATTGGATGTCGCCACAGAAGAAGACCAGTGGAGCTATGATGCTGTTGCCAAAGAAAAAGATATGGTCTACATCCCTGGCATGGGTGCGACCCCCGGTATCACCAATGCTATGGCTAAACATGCTGTAAACCAGATGGATGAAGTTGAAGAGATCCAGATCAATTTCGCAGCCTTCCGCTGTCCTGCACCTGCTCCTGGCTTGTTAGTAACCTTTCTGTGGGAATTCAATCCCAAAACTGAAACCAGGTTCTATGTCAAAAACGGAGAGAAGCACATGGTTGGACCTTTTGAGGGATTAAAAAAGATGGACTATAAAGGAGAAATCGGAGTTCAGGAAGTCTGTTATATCCCTCATCCTGAAACACGAACCATACCCAAAAGCCTTGGTGTCAAAAATGTATCTGTACACGGATGTTTCCCGCCCCAGGCGATGAATCTTGCTAAGACTATGCTGGAATGGGGTTTATTTGATGAGGAGCCTTTCAATTACAAGGGTGTTGAGACCAATTCCTGCGATATGATGCTCGAACTATTGCTTCGATCACCCCGCACCAAGGAAACTCCAGTCTGGGGTTATGGATTGGTATTGGAAGTATTTGGGAAAAAAGAAGGCAAAAACCTCAAGATCAAACTCTGGACTGAACACCCACCGATGAGTGAATGGGGTGGGAAAGCGGCCTATTACAAGAACATCGCCATTCCATTGAGCATTGGCGCCCAGATGATTGTGCGTGGGGATGTGGTTGTTCGGGGTGTCCTGCCTCCAGAAACAGCCATCGATCCCTCGATCTTTTTTGATGAACTGAAGTTGCGTGGCATAACTGTCGGAGAAGAAGTAGAGTGGCTTGAATAATTGTTTGAACTATTTCAGAACTACCAAGTATCAGGACCCCGGTAGTTCTGAGTTAGTAATTACTTAGGAGGCTGATAATGCGTATCTACGTGCTCGGTGGGGCGGGGAAAATGGGCTGCATCTCGGTGCAGGACCTGGCGTATGACGAACGGGTGGATGAAGTCGTCATTGCCGATGTCAATATGGAACAATCAAAAATTGTGGCTGATTACTTGGACAGCCCAAAAGTCAGCATTTATGAAGTGGATATTAACGATGAGGAGGGGCTAGTCCGATCGCTTGATGGGGCAGACGCTTGCTTGAACGCCACCGTTTATTACACGAACTTGCAGGTGATGGAAGCATGTCTTAAGGCTGGTGTGCATTATACCGACATGGGAGGTCTCTTCTTCACAACCCGAAAACAGCTAGAACTGCACGACCGATTCGAATCAGCTGGCGTCAGCGCTGTCTTGTGCATGGGATCAGCCCCGGGGGTGCCGAACATACAAGCTCGGTATGCTGCCGACCGGCTGGATACCATTGAGAGCATCAAGATCTTCGATGGTATCAAGCCGCCAGCGCCAGATGACGTGCGCTTTTCCTACGCGGTTCCCACCATCGTGGACGAGTTAACCGTGGAGCCGATGGTATTTGAAAACGGCGAGTTCGCCGCCAAGCCTCCATTAAGCGGTTTCGAAGATTACTGGTTCGCGCAGCCTCTGGGACTGCTCCCCATGCATCTCTCGCTTCACTCTGAAGTCGCAACACTACCGGTGACCTTTAAATATAAAGGCGTGAAGGAATGCTTCTTCAAGATCAATTACTGGGGAATGGCCAAGGAGATGGTCGAGAAGGTGCGTGTCCTGGCTGAATTCGGTTTTGATGGACGGGAGCCCGTGGACGTTGACGGAACCTCAGTTGTACCGCGGGAATTCATGGTTTCGATGCTGTCGGGATATGTCCATTCCGTCACTGATCTCCTTGCGCCTCCCAAATTCCAACCACCAAACTGGGTCAAAGAGATCGTCACCGAAATCCATGGCACGAAGGACGGAAAAGCGGTAACCTACAGGATGGGAACTCTGACCTGCAAAGGAGCTCTGCCCACGGGTGTCGCTCCTGCAGTGGCCGCGATCTGGCTGGCTGAAGGCCGTATCGAAGCGGGTGTATATCCCCCCGAAGCTTCACTGGACCCCGAGCCTTTCTTCAAGGAACTCGAAGGGCGTCAAATCTTCACGCAGGCCACCGTTACCAGCGCGATATAGCATGAAATATTACTCTCGCTCACACAACCGGGGGAAGAATCTCAGGCCGCCTGATTTGTACGAATATTTTGTCGATAACTTCTGGTTCAAAGCTGCCGACCTTGAAAACCAGAAAATCAACCAACCTCTGAGAGGCAGCCACACGGCGGATGTGGTCATCATTGGAGGCGGCTACACGGGTCTTTCAGCGGCCTACCATATCAGGCAGAAGTTCCCCGACAAGCAGATCGTATTGTTGGAGGGGGCATGCTGTGGATACGGCGCCAGCGGGCGCAATGGTGGCTTTTGTATTGCGACCGATCTTATCAGGGAATATGATGGTGTTGAACCCGGTCGCCGCCAGGCGACCCTGGATGTTTCATTTTACGGTCTGAATTTTATAAAACGCATGATATCTGATCACGGCGTTGATTGTGATTTGGAAGAAACCGGGATGCTGGGCGTAGCATTGAATGACAAACATACACGGGAACTCGAAATTTATAGCGATAAACTCAGGGATTTTGGTCTTAAATCAGACTTCCTCCTGGGCGAAGAGCTTGAAACCGAGATCAAATCTCCCCTGTTTGTCGCTGGACTGAATATCCCATACGGCGCGATTCTCAATCCGGCAAAACTGGCCCGCGAGATGAAGAGGGTTGTTGAAGGCATAGGTGTCGAGGTCAGGGAACGTACCGTCGTCACCCGCGTCACGCCTGGAAAGGTTAACATTGTTGACACAGAATTGGGCGACATTCGGGCGCCGTTCCTGGTTATGGCTATCAATGCTTATGCTAACAAATTGGGTTTCTTTAATAACCATTCATTTCCGATCAGCGTATTCCAGATTGCTACCGAGCCGTTGAACAAGACCCAGTTAGCCTCCATTGGATGGGGTAACCGGCAGGGTTTATACGACATGCGCACAGCGTTCAGTTATTTAGTTCTGACAGCCGATGATCGCATCGTCATGGGCGGGTCGGGCGCTGCGTATTATGACAACGACGCTTTGTGCTCCGGCAACGATAAAACAATTACCAGCCGTATCATCGGAGACCTGTTTTCCTTCTTTCCCCAACTGGAGGGACTGGGAATAGAACATGCCTGGGGCGGCACGACTACCTATACACTGGACCATACACCCTCCGTTGGCGTGATGGGCGATCATCAGAATATCTATTATGGCGTAGGCTTGAGCGAAGGGGTGCCGACCACGCAAACATTTGGCCGAATCATCGCGGACCTTATGGCTGGAGAATCGAACGAATTTGCCGATCATTATGTCGTCAACCATCAGATCCCATATGCCGGACCGACTAAACTCAGAGGGAAATTCAGCTCGGCTGCCAAGTGGTTATGGACAAAGGGTGATTGACCGCTGATGCAATTCCCCGCCAGGTCTCCGGATGAAAATCCCATTGATGCGGCCGTATGCCCGCTGTGCGGCGGTCCGAACTGGTGTGCCATGGCGGCTGACCCAAACGCAGCAGAGTGCTGGTGCGAATCGGTGGAGATCCCGTCCGGGCTGCTGGATCAAATTCCACAACATGCGGTTCGGCGAACGTGTGTCTGCCAGACTTGCATCGAGCAGTACAAAGAATCCACAGGTACTCCGGATGATTCGCCATGATCAGGAGGCATTATGTATTCTGAAACGACCGATATCCTCCCATTCACCTCGCCTATAAATGGAGAGGTGCTGACACAGATCGAGCTCGAAACCTTGAAAGATAAAACACGCCACGTCTTGAACGATATCGGTGTGCATTTCCCTTCTCCCAAGGCGTTGGAAATTTTCGCCGGTCACGGTGCGTTGGTTGATATGGAAAGTGAAATTGTCCGCATTCCGCCAGACCTGGTTGAAAAAGCCATGTCCACGGCGCCACGTTCTTTCGTGCTGGGAGGGCGAGAGGAGCGCTTTGACCTGCTCCTGGATGGCAGCTGCTCATACCTGTCCACCGACGGCACCGGCGTACACGTGATCGACGTGAATACCCGCGAGAAGCGTCCATCCTGCAAGGAAGACGTCGCTATGATGGCGCGAGTATGTGACGCGCTGCCGCTGGTCAGCTTTTACTGGCCGATGGTTAGCTCGAAGGATTATGGACGCACAGCGCCGCTGCACAATTGTCATGCCGGCTTGATCAACACTTTGAAGCACGTGCGAGGGGGGACGACCGTGCACCCGCGGTTGGCCCCTTATATTGTGGAAATGGCAACCGTTGTCGCCGGGAGCGTTGAAGAACGTATCAAACGACCACCCATATGCGCCAATATCTGCACGATTTCCCCCTTAAGTCACGACAGGCATGGGATTGAGAGCGCGCTTATTTATGCTGAAGCGGGGATCCCAACCAGCTTCATGGCGATGCCAACCATGGGGTCCACCGCGCCGGCAACACCACTGGGGGCGTTGATCATGGGGGATGCTGAAGTGATCAGCGCGATGGTGCTTATCCAGCTTGCTTTTCCGGGTGCGCCGGTTTTTCACGCCGTTTTCACGTCGCTCATGGATCCGCGCACGGGCGGTTATATCAGCGAGGTTCCGACCCCCTCCTATGTAATGGCAAAACAACTCGCTCATGCCTGGAATGTGCCCTGTCTTGGCGGCGCCCGGGTGAGCGGTGATGCACCGGAACTGGGCTGGCAATCAGGTTATGAGGTTGGACTAGGAGCGGGGATGATCGCCATGGCTGGTGGTGAAATCTGTGGATTGATGGGCCTGGTGGGCAGTGCGACGACTCTTTATCCTGAAGAGGTGATTCTCGATCATGACAGCATCTATCATGTCTATGAAATGGTGAACAACAAAAGGTTTAATGAGATTGACTTGGCATTGGAAGTCGTTCGGAAAGTGGGCCCTCGCAATCACTATCTCGCACAAAAACACACCCGGAAACATATTCGGGACTTCCGATTGCCCTCTCTGCTCAGGCACCGTGGATCCGATGGTAAGCAGCGCGATCCACGCGAGATCGCATTGGAAAAGTTTAAACAAATTGAGAGTACCCATCATCCACAACCGCTGCCCGATGATGTTCTCGCAGAACTAGATCACATTCTAGAGGGAGCAGAAAGTGAGGCGGAGAGGATATTTGGGGACTGATAAAATCATGGTAATAAAACGATATTTCTTTACTCTTCTGCCGGGTAGACCTGCTGCCCCTCAAAAAAGGTCATGGAGATCCGGGTTTCTGGGATCTGCTCGATATCAATATCAAAAAGATTCTGCTCAAGAATTACCAGATCAGCCAGCTTTCCCACCTCGATGGAGCCAATATTCCCATCCAGAAAGTTCGCATACGCGCCGTTCAGGGTCGAGGCCACGATCATATTTTCGAGACTCGCCCGCTCCTCAAACGGGGGCAGCACCCCAAAATCTCCGGGCTCAAGCCTGGCATTGGGGTCTGGTACCCGGCGATGGGTTGAGTCTGCGCCAAAGTTATCGTCAAAGACAGTCTGAGGAATATGGCGGGTCATGCCGCAGTAGATGGCCGCCATGGGGTCTGGTTCGGTGACCCAGAAGTCGCTGGCGACGGTCACGTTGGCTCCGGCCTCGAACAGGCTGTTGAGTGGATACTGCTGGTTGAAAGCCCGCTCGCGCCCCAGATAAGGCAGGTTCAACTTCCAGAAGTATTCGTCAATCGACATCCAATAGGGACTCGTGTGGATACTTACTCCCAATTCGCTTATCCGCCGGATGTCTTCCGGTCGCGCCAACTGGAGATGAGCGAACGAGTGCCGGGAATCTCGCTTCCCATTCACATCTAAAAGGGTTTCGAGCGCATCCAGCGTGTATTGCGCGGCGGCATCCCCAATGATGTGAACGTGAATCTGGTATCCTGCGGAATCTATTCGAGCGAAGGCTTTCCTGAGAAGGTCGTCCTCCCAAACTTTAATGCCGTACCAGTCGTCATCACGATGAGCGTAAGGTTCGAGGAGATAGCCGGTTTCTTCCTCGATCACGTGATCTGCAAAGAATTTGAAAGAATGTGCCCTAAAATGCGGGTGGGTAAATCTTTTGGCTAGAGCCTGCCCCTGATCGACCTGCGCCATGACGTCGCCCTCTGGCGATATTAACCAGGAGGCTCGATAGCGTACGGTCAACTTGCCTTCCTGGGCGAGTTCAGTATAGGCCTCGTATATATAAGGTTCATCTAACCCCAACATCGCTTCGTGGGTGGTCGTGATCCCCTTGGCGTTAAGCCATCCCTGCAGCCAAAGCAGCGATTCCTTTATCTGTTCCTTTGGAGGTTCTGGCATAAGCTGGCTAACGAGATTCATGGCTCCCGGTTCCTGGAGTAAGCCAGAGGGCTGCAAAGTTTTAGGATCTTGTTTGATAACGCCTTCATCTGGTTGGGGGGTATCCTGGGTGATATGGGCCAGTTCCAGGGCTTTTGAATTGACCCACATCGAGTGCCCATCGGTGGAGGTAATGGCAATTGGGCGCTGTGAGTCGATCTCGTCGAGCCATTCTTTGCGGGGGCCGATCTCGTCAAACGCCGCTCGCGAATAGCCAGCGCCGATTATCCAAGGTTCATCTGAGTTCCTTTCGGCATATACCCTGATGGCCTTGAGATAGGCATGGATTGGTTCCTCGTCAATCACGTCGAACAGGCTCAACCGATACTGATACAGATGGGCGCTTTGGGCCGGGTGCATGTGGCTATCTACGAAAGCAGGCAGCACCATTTTGCCGTCCAGGTCTATAACAACTGTATCTGACTCGATATAGGACTCAACGTCTTCGTTTGAACCAACGAAGACGATCTTGTCATCAGCGATTGCGATAGCCTGCGCCCAACTGCGATGCCTGTCAACTGTATATACTGCACTATTTTTCAGAACCAGATTCGATTTTATCTTTTTCACCTTTTTCTCCTTTTCTAACCCGTATCAAAAATTTGCAGTTCAACGATTGAATTGTCAAGTTTTAACCACGATCGAGAAGCAGGAATTAAGTTTTCCCGGGCAATTCAAGACCGAAAAGGCAGTTACAAAGCCGATTTATGCTACCCTGATTTGTGTGCCATTGACTCCGCATCAGGCGCATTATAACATAATAGTTTCGTTATACTCCTATTTTTGTCAAATTTATATCCGAAACTGAAATAACTCTACTGAACTATTGACATTTCGGAAAATATAAGTTATCCTGATAATTGTACGTGTATACCTGCCAGCCTCTATTTTGAGAATGAAGTGGGACTTATGGATAAACCTGACCGCACAGACTGGGAAATCATCGCGCTGCTCAATGAAGACGGGCGTATGCCCAGCGCCGAGATTGCTCGCAGGCTGGGTAGCGTCTCGGCGCGCACCGTCACCAACCGCATCGAGGCGCTGGGCAAAAAGGGTATTATAAATGTTCGTGCCATTGTTAACCCTGAAATGGTTGGTTACGGGGTGATGGCTGATGTGTTCATAGAGGTTGAGCCGGGGCGGGTGCGGGAGGTGGCTGAAGGAGTGTCCGAATTCCCACAGGTCAGCTACGTTGCCTGTGCCACCGGCAATTCGGATGTCAGCATCTCGCTACGGGTGCGCGATATCGAAGAGCTTTTCAACTTCATAACCGAAAAGTTGGGCAAGATACCCGGCATACGCCGCACGCAGTCCTATCTCCTGCCCCTCAAACTAAAAGATCTCGACACCTGGTTGCCTCCGAATGTGCTCGATACCAACGAAAACAACGACCGCAAAGAACCGCACCTTAATTCACAACGTTGATCAAAGAAATTTCACTAAATGGAGGAATATATGACTGAAGAAATGCATCAGAGGTTGGCCCAGGCGGTGATTGACGGCGAACCAGAAGACGCCGAGTCACTTGCCAAAGAAGCCTTGAGGCAAAACCTCGATCCCTTGGCTTGCATCACCTATGGTCTTACACCTGGTATTCAGGAGGTTGGAAAGCTCTTTTCAAGCGGCGAATATTTTTTACCCGAATTAATCATCGGCGCGGACGCAATGAAGCAGGCCCTGGACGTTCTCGAGCCGGCCATGCTTGGCGATCAGAAAAGAGAGGTCGTTGGAACAATCGTGCTCGGTACGGTCGAAGGTGACCTGCATGAGATCGGTAAGACTCTCGTGGGCACCATGCTGACCGCCAACGGATTCAAGGTCATCGACATCGGCGTCGATAAGACAGCGGACGAATTCATAAACGCCATCAAGGATGCCGATGCCGATATGGTCGGTGCGTCAGCGCTGCTAACTACTACTATGCTGCAGCAGAAGAAACTCATCAGCGAACTCGAAGCAGCAGGCTTGCGAAATAAAGTTAAGGTGATGGTCGGCGGAGCACCGGTTACCGAGAGCTTCGCCAGAGAAATCGGGGCCGACGGTTATGCTGAGGATGCCATCTCTGCAGTCGATATAGCATTTAGGCTCGTTGATGCACCTGCATAATCTAGGAAAACAGGAGGTGAAACGCGAAAAACGAATGTGGAAAAGATTTCAAGAAAGCCCGATTTTGAATTAGGGCCTGAACCATGAGGTTCTTGTTGGTTGAACAAGAATGTTATGGCAGAGAACTCTGATTAGACCCGGCTCATGAACGAAGCGACCGCGTCCGGGTCACGAAGCAAGACTAAGAAGGAGGAAGAAATGAGTAAGAATAAAAGCCTGAAAATTTTGGGGCTATTGATCATTCTCGTCGTTTTAATCATCAGCCTGTCTGGCTGTGGAGGCCCTCAAGAAACACTCACTGAAGCGCCACCACCCGAGGAGGCACCTACGGAGGCCGCTCCACCGGAAGAGGCTCCGACCGAAGAGCCGAGTGAACCGCCACCTGCTGAAGAAAAGACCAGTATCACGATTCTGATACCGGATAACCCCGTAGCATTCAATGGCATAAATACCGACACAGGCTATGAACAGGCCCTGGGAGAATTGGTGATGCTTTCGCTGGCAGAAACTGACCCAGACGGCAACGTCTACCCGGAATTGGCGGCCGAGATTCCCACCATAGAAAATGGCGGTGTGGTCGTCGACGAGGATGCCTGGACGATGACCGCCACCTGGAAACTTCGTGAAGATGTTTACTGGGCAGACGGCGAGCAGGTCACAGCTGATGATGTCATCTTCACCTGGAATGCCATGGTAGATGCAGGAGCATGGTACGCGCCGATGGATTACACAGAATCCGTTGAAAAGATCGATGACTTCACCTTCGTTGTGGAATATAACTCTGTATTTCCCGCTTACAATCTTCAGTTTGGCGGAGAAGATGTCTTCATCTATCCCGAGCACTACTGTGACGCTGAGGCGGGTTTCTATGAATGGAATTGCGATGATCAACCCTTAAGCAGCGGTCCATATATCCTCGAAGAGTGGGTTGCCGATGATCACCTGACATTTGTGCGCAACCCGAACTACTTCGAAGAGGGCAAACCCTACATCGACCAGGTCATCTTCCAGATCGTTCCTGAAGAACCCGTAAAACAGGCAATGATGCTCGAAGGGGATGGCGATCTTCACTACTGGCCTGCTGAGCCTGCCTCCGATGCGTACAAGGAGCCCGGCAATGGCACCACGTACGCAAAATCACCAACTGAACGCTGGGTGATGCGGTTGATTCCCAACCTGTATGTAAAAGGTGATCGTGAGACCCTGCACCCGTTCCTCTCTGATGTACGTGTCCGGCGTGCTTTACGCATGGCAGTTGATGTCGACACGATCATCAATGATATTTTCCTCGGCTATGGTGTACCGGTCTGGAATGATTTTTTCCGACCGCCTTTCAATGGTTGCGATATCCCCAGGCCAGAATTTGACCTGGAAGGCGCTGCTGCGTTACTGGAAGAGGCAGGCTGGACTGATACAGATGGTGACGGCATTCGAGAATGTCATGGTTGTGCCAATGCTGAAGAAGGCACACCGATGACTATGGAATTCGCTATCTACGCTGAATACGGTGAAACCCTGGAATTGGCGCAGCAGCTCATCGCTGAAAGCTGGAATTCGATTGGCGTTGGTACAGAACTGCAGATCATCGAAGGCGCCATCATGTGGGCAGAGGAAGAAGATGGCGGCACTGAAATTGCCGGAAAATTTGAGCTCGATATGTGGGATGACGGGTATCCTGGCACCGATCCAGCCGACCAGATCTGGACTTTCTACTCCTCCGGGAGCGATTGGAATTACGGTCAATGGGCTAACGAAGATATGGATGCCTGGATCGATGAGTTCTATTCGCTGGACGAAGAGTACCGGCTGGAAGTCGCCTGTGAAATGGCAGCTATTCTTGAAGATGAACTGCCGCAGATGTTACTTTTCTCTACGTTGGAACAGCATGGCCTTTCTGAACGGCTTCAAGGCGTTTTGCCTTCCGCCAATGACCCTGTGACTTGGAACATTGCTGATTGGACTATCGAAGAATAAATGATTAATCTTCCGTAGCAAAAAGGGGAGGTTCAATTGACGAACCTCCCCTTTTTTGGTAGGAGTGTGCATGGGAACATATATCGTCCGTCGCTTGATTCAAGCTATCCCAATGTTGATAATCGTCAGCATTCTTCTCTTCGCACTGGTCAATATTGCCCCAGGTGGACCTATGAGTGCGTATTCGCGCTCTAAGCGAATACCTCCTGAAAAGAAAGAAGCGATCAGGCGGTCATTTGGGCTGGATAAGCCCCTACCAATTCAATATATTGTCTGGCTGGTGGGGAATGATTGGATGCCCATCGATACCGATGGCAACGGGATAACCGACAGCTATGGTACTCGCAAGGGAGTTTTGAGGGGTGATTTCGGTTTTTCTTATCGCAACCGTGAACCTGTTATCGAAGTAATTCTTGATCGATTGCCAAATACGATATATTTAATGACCGTCACGCTTATTGTTGTCGGTATTGTAGCAATCCCAATTGGCATCATTTCGGCGGTTAAACAATATTCTAAATTTGATCTTACCGCCACCACACTTTCATTTATGGGGCAGGCCATCCCCGAATTTTGGCTGGGACTACTCCTCATTCTATTTTTTTACGCTACATTGGAAAACCCATTTACGGGTGAACCTCTGTTCCCCCCCGGTGGCATGTATACAATCGGGGAGGAATTTTCAATATGGGACAGGATTCATCACCTCATCTTACCGGTGACAATGGGCATGGTGGGTTGGGTAGCCTGGTATTCCCGATTTTTACGCTCCAGCATGCTTGATGTGATCAACCAGGATTACATCCGAACGGCACGGGCAAAAGGACAAGTTGAACGGAAAGTCTTATATAAACATGGGTTAAAAAATGCCCTGATTCCACTGGTGACCATGTTTGCTCTGGATTTCCCATATATTTTCGCGGGTTCACTATATGTTGAACTCATTTTTTCCTGGCCTGGGATGGGGCGGCTGTACTATGATGCTGCAACAGCCCGAGATTACCCAATATTGTTAGCGGTTCTGATAATTGGCGCGGCCATTATAATGCTCAGCAATTTATTAGCTGACATTGCTTATGGATTTTTAGATCCTCGGGTTCGATATGAATAGTCACTTTAAATCTACCGGATGAAGAACCTCACCGCAAGCAATACAGATATCGGCTTGGAGAAAAGCAAAGGTATCCGTCGCCCAGAGACGATGACCGCTTTAGCTTGGAGACGTTTTCGTCGTCATCCAGGTGCTTTGGTTGGCTCTGTGGTTTTGCTGATCATCGTCATAAGCGTAACTTTTTCATTCTTATCGCCGTATGACCCCCTAAAATCGGATATTGCGAATCGCTACCAACCACCTTCACTCGAACACCCTTTTGGAACGGATGGCTTGGGGAGAGATCTATTGACCCGGGTTCTGTATGGCGGGCGAATCTCCTTGTTTGTTGGTGTGATGGTGATGATTATTACGCTGGTGATTGGCGTTCCCGTTGGCGCTATCGCCGGTTATTTTGGGGGATGGATAGATAATATCCTTATGAGGATCATCGATGCTGTTCTCTCCTTGCCCTCGCTGCTGGTCTTAATTTTGTTAAGTGCCATCCTACGTAGTAGCGATTTACCTTTCGTAAAGAGCAACAATGTGATGACCATCTCAGTCGTCATCGGGATCCTATCCTGGCCGACTGTTGCCCGCTTGGTGCGGGCTGTTTTTCTTACCCTTCGGGAGATGGAGTATGTCACAGCTGCCAAAGCTTTGGGTGCAGCCAATCTGGGGATTATAGTGGGCGAAATCTTACCCAACGGATTTGGCCCCATCATCGTTGAAGCTACATTGGAAGTCGGGTATGCGATTATGATAGAATCAGGTCTTTCATTCTTAGGGTTTGGCATTATGCCGCCAACGCCTAGTTGGGGCAACTTGCTTAACAGTGCAGCGGGACACTTAACTGAATATCCCTGGCTGGCAATCTTTCCGGGTATGATGATCTTCTTTACTATTATCTCGATCAACTATATCGGCGATGGGTTGCGGGATGCCTTGGATCCATATAAGATTATTGGCACAGTGGAAGAGTAAGGGAGCTCTGATTTCTATTGATCTTGAAATCACATTCGCTCAACAATATAATGGGAAATCAATTCGCATAAACGTACAAACTCCAGACAGGAGAAACTGATTGAAAGACAACAACAATCAACCCTTGTTAGAGGTATCGGGCCTGAAAACATACTTTTACACCGAGGATGGTGTTATCAAAGCAGTTGATGGTGTTGATTTTAATATTAAGAGGGGCGAGATTTTGGGATTGGTTGGCGAGTCGGGTTGTGGTAAAAGCGTCACTGTTCTTTCGGTAATGCGACTAATTGGCGTTCCTGGGCGGATCGTTAGTGGTGAGGTGATTTTTGAGAATCGGAACTTATTAAAGTTTTCGGAAAATGAAATTCAAGATATCCGCGGTAACCAAATCTCGATGATCTTCCAGCAGCCGCAATCCAGTTTGAATCCCGTATTCACGATCGGCGAACAGTTGACGGAGGTGTTCCAAATCCATACCGACATGGGTAAAACAGAAGCTTGGGGACGTGCCGTTGAACTCCTGCGCTTGGTTGGCATCCCGGATGCCGACCAGAAAGCATCTGCATATCCACACGAGATGTCTGGTGGTCAAGCCCAGCGTGTCATGATCGCCATGGCGCTTGCGCTCCGTCCGACGCTACTCATCGCTGACGAGCCCACCACTGCCTTGGATGTAACCATACAAGCCCAAATACTTGACCTGATGCGTGACCTGCGAAACCAGATGGATACCGCGGTTATCCTGATCACGCATGATCTAGGTGTGGTTGCAGAAATCGCCGACCGGGTGGTTGTAATGTATGCAGGACAAATTGTGGAGGGGGCAAGTGTAACAACACTCTTCGAGCAGCCGCTCCATCCTTATACACAGGGTCTGATAAATTCTATACCCATTCTCGGGGAGGAAAAAGAACGTCTGGATGTTATAGACGGGACAGTACCTGACCTTATTGATTTGCCCCCCGGTTGTCGCTTTGCCCCACGCTGCCGGGCGCGTGAACAGTATGAATTAACGATCTGTTTGGAGGAAATACCAGACAACATACCAGTGCAGTCCGACCATACAGTACGCTGCTGGCTGTACCATGATCAGGAAAAGCATAAAGCGCCATTATCGATACCTTAGCCTTATCTGGATTTGGGTAATCGTTATATCTAAGTCGGCACATATATTATGAATGAGCAAAGAAGCAATATGACCAAAGATAAGACAAATGGAAGGGATCAAGACCTGATCAAGGTGCAGAACCTGGTGAAATTCTTCCCTGTGCGGGCCGGGATTCTCCAGCGGGTAGTCGATTGGGTGCAGGCGGTAGATGGAGTTAGTTTTACCATCAGAAAAGGAGAAACTTTAGGTTTGGTAGGGGAATCTGGCTGTGGGAAATCGACTGTCGGACGCACAATTCTGCACTTGCTGGAACCGACCAAAGGTCACGTGGAGTTCGAGGGCAGGGATATCTTTAATATCCACAAACGGGATATAAAAGCTTTACGTAAAGATATGCAGATCATCTTCCAAGATCCATTTTCCTCTCTTAATCCCCGTAAACCGGTGGGTGATTCAATCATAGCCGGCCTCAATATTCACAAAATTGGAACAAAACAGGAACGATATGACATCCTGATGGATACTTTGTCTACGGTTGGTATGGACAAATACCACGCTCACCGTTACCCACACGAGTTCTCAGGCGGGCAGCGGCAGCGGATCGGAATTGCCCGAGCTATCGCCCTGCGCCCCAAGTTCATTGTCTGTGATGAGCCAGTATCCGCATTGGATGTCTCCATCCAATCACAGGTATTGAACCTGCTTCAAGACTTGCAAGCGGAATATGGATTGACCTATTTGTTTATCGCCCACAATCTTTCGGTCGTAGAACATATTTCAGATCGCGTGGCAGTGATGTACCTGGGAAAAATCGTGGAACTTGCTTCCAGGAAAGAGCTGTACTGCAATCCTCTTCACCCGTATACGCAGGCGCTCATGACGGCAATTCCGATTCCGAAACCCAACCTGGAAAGGAAGCGCATTGTACTGCAGGGAGAAGTACCCAGCCCTCAAAATCCTCCACCTGGCTGTAATTTTCACCCTCGCTGCCCGTTGGCATTCGATCGATGTTCCCTTGAAGAGCCGCAGTTCAAGGAGGTGCGCCCTGAACATTGGGTATCCTGTTTTAGAGTGGCGCCGGAGGCCACCACGGGCTGATTGTGTGATTAATGTTGCTGGTTATCTACGATGGCATACACAGGGGACATCCAAATAAACGAAAATCATTGGCTACATAAAGGAATCGGAGAGAAGAAATGAAGAAAGTGCTGATCGTTGGCGCAGGGGCTCAGGGAGGGCCGTGTGCATCTGTTTTGGCAGGAGATGAAGATGTTGCAGAAATCCGTTTAGGGGATATTGACTTATACGCAACTTGAGCAAGAATATGTGATGTTCAGTGACGTTTCGGCATAATATTGCCTCTAAATATACTATTCTGTTATTGAATTCTTGTTTAGAATGACAAATTGTGATATATTGCTAAAATAATAACTCGAAAAGGTAGCAAGCATCATGAGTCAACAAGATAATCGTCTTTCCGCAAAGATCGACGAAGTAGATTTACAAATCATCAAATTTCTAAACGAGGATGGAAGAACTCCTTTTTCTCAGATCGCGCAGCGATTGGGTGTCTCTACTGGAATGATACGTCAGCGTTACCACCGCCTTGTTCAAGAAGGTATCCTCCAGGTTGTGGCGGTAACAAACCCTTTGCTTATGGGTTTTACAACAATGGCGCAAATCGGGGTAAAAGTTGACGTCAGCCACTTACAAGAGATAGCCGATCAAATCGCTTCCTTTGAAGAAGTCATTTACCTGGTGTTGCTAACTGGTAGTTATGATTTACACATTGAGGTCGTATGCCGGGATCAAGCCCACCTTTTAGATTTTCTTACAAGCAAACTACATTCGGTTGAGGGCATAAAAGATACCGAAACATTTATCTGCATGCGCATCGCGAAGGAGGTTTACACCTGGACAGGATATTTAGACGTAAAACAACATCTGGAAGTATCTAAAAAAAAATAACATCATGGAATTTAAGTACACTTACGTCAACTACTGATCGTTGCATAAGTTGCTAAACGTCTCTTGCGTTGTTTGATCGCTGATTGGGTTTAGCCTTCAATGCAAGGATCAGTAATTCCAAACCGGCACTCTGGAGAACAATTATTATGCCTATCCCAAAAGAAATTCTTTATCTGACTGAAGCTGAGGTCCAACAAACGCTGACTGTGGCTGAAGCGGTCGACCTGGCCGAGAGAGGCATTAAGGCAGACGCTGCCGGGCAGGTCAATGGCGATAAGTTCTACATGGATGTCGGTGAAGATGGGTTCATTAAACCATTCTCTGGCTTCCTGGCTGGGGAGGAATATGCTTTTGTCAAAACCTTCAGCTACTTTCCCATTAACTCGCAAAAGTACCACCGTCCAACAACTTCGTCCATGGTGATCCTACTGGATGCCGAGACCGGGTTGCCCGCCTGCTTCATGGAAGCAGGTTGGGTGACAGGATTGAAGACTGCCTCATCTACTGCTGTGACCACGGCTTACCTGGCTCGTCCAGAGTCGGACAACGTGACTATATTTGGAGCCGGAACGCTGGGCCGTTTGCACCTGCTTGCCACAGCCCAGCGCTTTAAACTCAAGCAGGCTTATTTTGTGGATATTTTGCCGGATGTCGCCCAGGCATGTGCGGCTGAACTCGAACCACTGTTGGGCTTCCCGGTCAAGGCTGTAACTTTAGAAGACCGGGAGGAGGCTGTTAGAAAATCTGACGTTATATTCACAGTGACCACCGGCAACCAGGCGCTTTTTGAACACTCCTGGGTTAAACCGGGAACCTTCATAGCTCGCTTAGGTTCATATCAGGAGGTGGCATTGGATGTCATCACCAATGCGGACAAAGTTGTGGTTGATAATTGGCGCTACGTAAGCCCCCGCATTCCGGAGATCATCCAGTTGGTCCTGGAGGGACGCTTCAGTGGTGAGCAAATTTATGGGACTTGGACCGACATCGTAGGCGGAAGAATACCAGGACGTGAATCCGCAGACGAGGTCATTGTATACATCGCTCTGGGGATCTGGGGAGAGTATGCAGCTATCTTGCCAGAGGTTTTCCGGCGGGCGAAATTTATGGGCTTAGGACAGGGGTTGCCAAGTTCTCATTGATCAAAGATCAATTAAACTAGAAACCTATACACACCCAGCAGCAGTAAATTAGACACCTATTTATAAAGGAGAGCCACATGAGTATGCAAGGTACGAAAACCAATGCGCTGTTTAAAAAAGCGAGTTCAGTAATGCCCTATGGTGTAAATTCGAACTTCCGCTATTGGGGCGATGAGGACACGCTGGTCATCACTCGTGGTGAAGGTACCTATGTGTGGGACGCGGACGGAAAACGCTACATTGATTACCGCCTGGGTTTTGGCCCAATCATATTAGGTCATGCCTATCCCGCCGTAGTAAAACAAGTGCAAGATGCAATTCAGGATGGAACTGTCTTCGCTTGGACAACGCCCTGGGAAATTGACCTGTGTGAGCGCATCACACGTATGTGTAAAGTTGACAAAGTGCGTTTGACGAACACCGGCACCGAAGCCACGATGCATGCCTTACGGATTGCCAGGGCTCACACAGGACGAGAAAAGTTCATCAAGTTCGAGGGGCAATATCATGGAATGGCTGATTACTTCATGTTCAGTACAGCATCATCCAATCCGGGTTCTCTAGGGTCCAAGCGCAGCCCTATCAATTCGCCAAATACCTCGGGGATACCCAAGGGGATTAGTGAATATGTCATCAATCTACCCTTTAACGATTTTGAGCGCTTGGAGGAAACGGTCCATGCAAAGTGGGGTGACATAGCTGCAATTATCGTCGAGCCTATACTTGGAAACGCTGCCAGCATTTTGCCGCTGCCAGGCTATCTCGAGAAGATGCGGGAGCTATGTGATAAGCATGGTATTGTGTTGATTTTCGATGAAGTAAAAACCGGCTTTAGGATTGCCAATGGTGGGGCGCAGGAGTTTTTCAACATCCAGGCTGACTTAGTGACTTATGCGAAAGCATTGGGAAATGGGTTCCCGATTGCTGCCATAGCTGGTAAAGAAGATGTCATGATGACAATTCAACCCGGAGCGATGGCGCACGGTGGAACATATTCTGGAAACGTTGTCGGCACTGTGGCTGCAATCGCTACCCTAGAGATACTAGAATCAGAGCCAATCATCAAGACAATCAAAGAGCGAGGCGAGACACTTATGTCAGGGATTGGTGAAATATTGACAGAGGCAAACATTCCACATGTAGTGACTGGAGACCCCGCGATGTTTGGGTTGATTTTAGGCAGCGACCAAACACCTCTTGATTTTAGGGAATATTTCAATGGAGATGGCGAACTCTACGAAAGGCTTGCCTTAGAATTGATACGGAGGGGTGTGCAGCCAGATGGCGATGCACGCGAACCCTGGTTCTTATGCTATGCATTGAGCGAAGAAGATGTGAATGAAACCCTGAACGTATTCAATGATTCTGTAAAAGCTGCAAAGACATAAGTCAGGGTTTTGCTTTTCCATTGCCTTTGGAGATCTTCAGATTATGTAGGTTTTCTTACATTTCACTACACAATCGATCTTCAAGTGTCAAGATAAAGTAGGGACTTGAAATCGTTACAAATAAGATACAAGGAGAAAATCATGCGTGTTTTAGTTCTTGGTGGAGCAGGGGCAGTCTGCAGCGAGACGACTCGTGATCTGGCCCAGTATAGTGATTTTGATGAAATCGTCGTAGCGGACTACAATCTCGAGGCCGCTAATGCCATAGTCGAAGAGATTGGCGACCGGCGGCTGACCCCAGTATTATTCGACGCCGAAGATTACGGTTCTATGCTCAAGTTGTTTCCAGGATTTGACGTAGTTGTCAATGGTCTTCCCTGGAAATATGACTTAGCCGTTACCAAGGCATGTGTCGAGGTTGGCGTAAACGGACTTGATGTTTCGACTGAGGAATCACAATGGGATTATGATGCCGCGGCGAGAGAGAAAGGGATCATATTTATCCCGGGCGTCGGTGCAACACCCGGTATCACAAACGTAATGGCGCGGAGTGGCGCAGACCAAATGGACGAGGTTGACGAGATACAGATCAACTTCGCAGCTTTCCGCAGTCCGGCCCCCGCCCCAGGCTTGCTGATCACCTTTCTCTGGGAGTTCCACCCTAAAACCGAATCGCGGACCTATTACAAGGATGGCGAGTTTATATGGGTGGGCCCATTTGAAGGATTAAAAATGGTCAACTTCCCTGGTCAGATCGGTGAACAGGAGGTCTGCTACATCCCGCATCCTGAAACGCGCACCATGCCCAAGAGTCTGGGGGCTAAGGCCGTCTCAGTGCAAGGCTGTTTCCCTCCCCACGCCATGAAGTTAGCCAAGGCGATGTTGGCATCCGGTCTTTATAGTGAAGAGACGATTACAGTAAAGGGGATTGAAACTACCGCGTTTGAGATGATGCATGAGATCCTGCTCCAATTACCAGAGACCAAGCAAACTCCGCTCTGGGCTTATGGCCTGGTTGTAGATGTTTTAGGCAAACGATATGGGCGTGATATCAAGATTACGTTTTGGAGCCAGCACCCGCCTATGGAAGAGTGGGGAGGTAAGGCCGCATACTACAAAAACATTGCCATCCCTTTGAGCATTGGTGCGCAGATGATCGCCCGGGGCGATATTGAAGCCAGAGGTGTATTACCTCCTGAAACTGTGCTCAATCCCGGTATCTTTTTTGAAGAACTTGAAATGCGCGGTATCACGGTTGAACAAAAAATAGATTGAAGCAGATTGCCCAGCACGGGATAAAGAGGGCTCTACCATATCGATCTCGTGCTGGTCTATTGCCCGAGTATACGAGACCCTGGAGAGATCTATGAACAATGATAAAAATGCGAAAACCGCCGATGAGATAACTCAATTAAGCAAAGAATATACCTTCTTCTCCTGGTCCGTGCAGTCTGAAGTCAATCCGATCCCAATCGACCACGCAGAGGGTGTTTATTTTTGGGACACGAATGGCAAGCGGTATATAGATTTTTCATCCCAGTTAATGAACCTGAACATCGGGCACCAACACCCAAAGGTGATTGAAGCGATCAAAGAGCAAGCTGATAAGTTGTGCTTTTCCCACCCTGGCCTGGCAACTGAAACTCGGGGTCGTCTGGGAGAAATCCTGGCGGAAATAACACCAGGCGATCTTAAAAAAACCTTCTTCTGTTTAGGTGGTGCGGAGGCGAACGAGAATGCAATCAAGATGGCCCGTTTCTACACTGGTCGCCATAAAATCCTCGCTCATTATATTTCTTATCACGGCGCAACCCACGGCGCGATTGCATTAACCGGTGACAAGCGCCGGTGGCCGGTTGAACCCACGATGCCTGGTGTAGTACATGTCCTCAATCCGTATTGTTATCGTTGCCCTTTTGGCTGGACGCGTGACACGTGCCATCGAGAGTGCATTGATCACGTTGAAGAAGTGATCCAATACGAGGGCCCAGAGAATATTGCGGCGATCTTTCTTGAGGGAGTGGTCGGCTCGAATGGAATCATTGTCCCGCCCGACGACTACTGGCCGCGAATGCGCGAAATTTGCGATGAGCATGGAATATTGCTAATCTCTGATGAGGTCATGAGCGGCTTCGGCAGGACTGGGAAGTGGTTCGCCGTAGACAATTGGAATGTTGCACCCGATATCATCACCATGGCCAAGGGAATCACCTCAGGGTATGTCCCATTGGGGGCCGTCGTCGTTTCAGAAAAAATCGCTCAATATTTCGAAGATAAAAAGTTGTGGTGCGGGTTAACATACAGCGCTCATCCCTTGTCATGTGCTGCCGGTGTTGCCACTCTATCGGTATATGAAGAGGATGATTTGATCAAGAATGCGGCTGACATGGGGGTGCACTTGGGGAAGCGTTTGGAGGAATTAAAATCCAAACATTCCTCTGTGGGTGATGTTCGTTATATTGGATTGTTCTCGGTCATCGAAGTGGTAAAGGATAAATCCACTAAAATGCCCATGGCCTCACGAAATTCGAAAGGTGCTGAACTGGCGACAATGAATGAGGTGGGTAAGTTCCTGCGTGAGAATGGGTTATTTACGTTCATCAACGCAAATATGATATTTGTCGTTCCCCCGCTTTGCATCACAAAACCCCAAATAGATGAAGGCTTAGAGATTATTGACCAGGCTTTGAAGATCACAGATGCCTTGGTCCAGACTTGAAATAAAACGAATAATTATGGAAGCAGTCGTGAAATCCGAAATGGTAGCCAAATACTATGGCGGCCATTGGGTAGTCATAAACTCATTTGAAATACCACCATGCTGTAGAGTTCTTTACGCAGACGAAAGTGGTGGTTGAGTGTTGGCTGAAAGATTGGTCACGAAAACAATAGGTGAAAACATGTATTCAGAAACCCCAGACATTATCCCATTTTCAACTGCCAACAAGATGGAGGTGTTAAGCCCTTCAGAATTAGAAAAAATTAAGAATGGCACATTGCATCTTCTATCTACAGTGGGTGTTTATTTTCCCAGCGATAAGGCCCTGGCTATCTTTGCGGATCATGGTGCGAACGTGGATTGGGAAAAGAAAATTGTGCGCATTACTCCCGATTTGGTAAAAAAGGCTATGTCGACGGCCCCGCGCAGTTTTGTTTTAGGTGGGCGGGAGGAACGTTTTGATTTAACCCTCGATGGCAGTAAAACATATCTGAGTACAGATGGATGTGGTGTTCATGTCATCGACCTCGAAACCCGCCAGCAGCGCCCTTCACGCAAAGCCGATGTCGCCATGATGGCGCGCGTAAGCGACGCTTTGCCATTGATCAGCTTCTTCTGGCCCCTGGTCAGCGCTCAAGACCATGGAAAAACGGCTCCTTTACACGAATGCCACGCCGGGCTGACGAACACCTTAAAGCATGTACGCGGGGGTACAACCGTTCATCCCCAGATTGCACCATATCTTGTCGAGATGGCCACCGTGGTGGCTGGAAGTGAGGACGAGAGGCGACGTAGACCTCCCATTAACGCAAATATATGTACCATTGCGCCCTTAGCCCATGATGTGGCCGGAATCGAAACAGCATTGGTTTTTGCGGGTGCGGGGATCCCCACGAGCTTTATGGCCATGCCTACGATGGGATCAACAGCCCCAGCTTCGCCTCTCGGGGCCATAGCTGTCGGTGATGCTGAAGTGATCAGTGCCATGGTCTTAATGCAATTGGCACACCCAGGCGCGCCTGTATTCCATTCGATCATACCTTCCCTCATGGATCCACGAACCGGCGGTTATATAGGCGGAATATCCACTCCTTTTTCAATCCTGAATGTGCAGCTGGCCCACGCCTGGAATGTGCCCAGCCTGGGAGGCGGTTCAACCTCCAGCGATGCAAAGGATATTGGTTGGTGGTCGGGTTTCGACGGCGGTTTCGGAGCGGCCGAAATTGTACTGGGGGGAGGTGAGGTTTGCGGCTACTTAGGCATGTTGGGATCATCCATGATCCTTTATCCGGAGCAGATTATCCTGGAGCACGAGGCCTGCCAGTATGCCTTTGAAACGTTCGAAACGTATGAATTTAATGGACTCGATGTGGAGCTGGATTTGATCGCAAAGATCGGCCCCGGGGGGCATTTTTTACGTGAAAAACACACCCGCGAACACATTCGGGATTTTCGCTATTCGCCCCTCTTTCGGAAGACGGACGAACAGGGTAATGCGCGTCCACCCCGTGATGCGGCTTTGGAAGAATTCAAAGAGATTTTTGCCACTCACCAACCCGCACCTTTACCGGATCCAGTTCTGAAAGAACTCGATCAAATCATGGCAGCGGCTGATCGAACTGCTGAAAAATTACAGAAATTCTAAATGTGTCACTGCGAGAAGCGTTGGTCCCTGACATCGCCCGCCAGGGACGGTGTGGGACGGAGCAATTTCCTCGAACGCTGGGGGAGATTGCTCACCTGCACAACGCCCGGCGGTTTGTCCATGTGCAAGTGTCACCCCGAAAAAGGCATTCGGGGCTGGTTATGATCCCCAAAATGGAAATAGCTGGAGAAATCAGGAATTTAGCATGACCGAAAAAAAAACATCGGAGATATCAGCAAGCGAACTTCCAACCCACGCGCAGGTTGTGATCATTGGTGGTGGTGTAATCGGCTGCAGCACGGCTTACCACCTGGCTAAACTTGGCTGGAAGGATGTTGTGCTCCTGGAGCGCGCCCAACTCACCGCCGGCACCACCTGGCACGCGGCTGGGTTGGTTGAAGCCGGCGGATTTTTCAGCGCCACCTCGGTCGAGATGGCAAAGTACACCCTGGAACTGTACAGCTCCCTGGAGGGTGAAACCGGCCTATCAACCGGTTATAAGGGCGTGGGGACGCTTACTTTGGCCACCTCTGCCTCTCGATTAGAGGAGTTACGCCGGGTTGCCGCCTTCGACCGCCACTTTGGCGTTCCGATGGAAGAGATCTCCCCAGAAAAAGTCAAAGAACTGTGGCCATTGGCTTATACCGATGATATCTTAGCTGGATTTATGACAGGCAAAGACGGCCGTGTGAATCCCATTGACGTCACAATGGCGTTGGCCAATGGCGCTCGTATGGGCGGCGTGCGGATCTTCGAAGAAACCGCTGTTACCGGGATCACAAAAGAAAACCAGCGAGTGACCGGAGTCGTCACCGATAAAGGAGAAATTCAGGCCGAGTATGTGGTTAACTGTGCGGGGATGTGGGCTCGCGAGATCGGGAAGATGGCGGGTGTAGATGTCCCTTTGCAGCCAACTGAACACTACTATCTGATCACCGAACCGATTGAGGGGATCCATAGAGAATTACCCGTTTTGGTGGATCTTGATAAGTATGCCTATTATCGTGAAGAAACCGGTGGCGTGCTGTTTGGCTTGTTCGAGCCTGTCTCGGCGCCCTGGGCGCTGGATGGGATCCCGCAGGACTTCACCTTTGGCGAAATCAATCCCGATTGGGAGCGCATGATGCCTTATCTCGAAGAAGCCATGAAGCGCATTCCAACCCTGGAAAATGCGGGGATTCACAAATTCTTCTGCGGCCCAGAGAGCTTCACACCAGACCTGGAACCTATGATGGGGCTGGCACCAGAATTAGATAACTTTTATGTTGCCGCGGGTTTCAACTCGCTTGGCATTCTTATGGGCGGCGGGGCTGGGAAGGTGATGGCCCAGTGGATTGTGGAGGGTGTGCCGGACGTCGATGTGACCGAAATCGACCTCGCCCGTATGTTACCGTTCCAGAACACGCCCCAATATCTGGAAGACCGGACAGTTGAAGTGCTTGGGTTCATGTTCGAAGAAGGCTATCCAAATAAGCATTTCAAAACTGCGCGCAATGTACGCAAATCCGCGTTCCATGACCGGCTGGCTGAGGCTGGAGCCTACTTTGGCACTTATGCCGGGTGGGAATACCCGGATTGGTTCGCACCCGAAGGGGTTGAACCTGAAGTCGAATACTCCTGGGGGAGGCAGAATTGGTTCGAATACAGCGCCGCTGAACACCGGGCAACCCGCCAAAACGTGGCCATGCTGGATTACTCAGTGATGGGGAAAATATTGGTGCAGGGACGAGATGCGGAAAAATATCTGAACCGCATCTGCGCCAATAATGTGGCCGTGCCGGTCGGTCGCTGTGTCTACACACAATGGTTGAACGAGACCGGCACGATCGAGGCGGATTTGACGGTCACGCGCCTTGCCGAAGACCAGTTCCTCATCCTCGCCGCGGATGGCACTATCACCGCGGTTCAGGCCTGGCTGAGGCGACATATCCCTCCCGATGCACACGCTTTCGTGACCAATATAACTTCAGCCTACAGTGTGCTGAACATCCAGGGGCCGAAATCGCGTGACTTTTTGAGCCGCGTCACGCACGCTGAT
>Ga0209013_10001112_pt1 | contig 24804 bp, 26 predicted proteins | sample Cruoilmetagenom2_FD_187291 | JGI IMG/M metagenome (GOLD analysis project Ga0209013, IMG submission 187291) | Oil polluted marine microbial communities from Coal Oil Point, Santa Barbara, California, USA - Sample 2 (SPAdes) (version 2) | ecosystem: Environmental > Aquatic > Marine > Oil seeps ... | reverse complement strand
TTCATATTCGATATAGGAGAGGTATATATTATATTTTTGGAGTATGCATAAAATTAGTGAAGAATGGGTAATGAAACTTGGAAGAATATGATAGAGTATACTATTATATTTATATTTTTAAATATTCTAAATTTGTATATAGAGAGGGTGTTGACATGTTTAATACGTATACTGTAAAACCATTTTTTGATGAGATGCTAAAAGCAACTGGAAAACCGAAAGACCATTATCAAAAGTTTTACGAAATGCTACATACATTTTCCGTTGATGAACTGAAAGAAAAACATGAAACCGCCCAACTCTCTTTTTTGAGACAAGGAATTACCTTTACGGTCTACCACAATAATGTAGGTGCTGAACGCACAATGCCGTTTGATTTTGTGCCAATCATCATTCCTCCAGGGGACTGGGAAACCATCGAAAAAGGAATGGTGCAACGATCAGAAGCACTTAATTGCTTTTTACATGATGTGTACAATAATCAACAGATTTTGAAAGACGGCATCATTCCAAAGGCATTAGTTGAAGACAATCCTTATTATTACGCCAGTCAAGTACAGGGAATTAAAATCCCTTTAAATAATCATATATTTTTAGCTGGAATCGATTTAATTCGAGATGAAAATGGCAAATACTTAGTACTGGAGGACAATTTGCGCAATCCATCCGGTATGTCGTATGTCTATCAAAATCGGTACGTGATGCGCCAAGTATATCCTGAGTTTTTTGCCAAACATTCTGTTCAAACCCTTGAACATCAAATGACCTATTTATATGAAGCGATTATGGACCATGCACCACAAGGAGTGGACAAGCCCACTGCGGTACTATTGACACCGGGCATGTTCAATTCGGCGTATTATGATCATGTATTTCTGGCACAGCAAATGGGGCTGCAACTAGTCGAAGGCCGTGACCTTATCGTTGAAAATGACATTGTTTATATGAAAACGATTCGTGGACTTGAAAAAGTGGATATCATCTATCGCCGTATTGACGACGACTATTTAGATCCAGCGGCATTCCGTGACGATTCTACTCTAGGGGTTTCAGGTTTACTGGAAGCCTACCGAAAAGGAAATGTTGCCATTCTAAACGGAATTGGCAACGGGGTAGCTGACGATAAAGCGATGTATGCATATGTACCAGATATGATTCGCTACTATTTAAATGAGGAACCAATCATCGATAACGTGAAAACATATCAATTGGATGACAGCAGTCAACGTGAATGGGTGTTAGAGCGTCTACATGAGTTGGTGGTGAAAAATGTTGGGGCCTCTGGGGGTTACGACATGCTGGTGGGACCGCATGCAAGTGCGAAAGAAATAGAGGAATTCCGTCAAAAGATTCTGGAATCACCTCATCAATACATTGCACAACCGACAATCAAATTATCCAGAGCACCTGCATATCAAGGCGAAGAATTTTATCCATGTCATGTAGATTTACGTGTATTTGTCATTAGAGGTGCAGAAACGCATGTGTTCCCCGGTGGTTTATCGCGTGTCGCACTTAAAAAAGGTTCGCTTGTTGTAAATTCGTCACAAGGTGGCGGAGGTAAAGATACATGGGTCATGAAATCAGGAGGGTTAAGCTCATGTTAAGTCGTGTCGCAGATTCATTATATTGGATGTCCAGAAATTTTGAGAGAGCAGAGCAAAATGCGCGTATTCTCGATGTTCACTTAACTCAAATGGTGGAGACATCGAGTGATGAACTATTATCAGATGAGCAGTGGCAATTGATATTCGAAATATGTTCAACTCAGGATGAACTAGAACATTTAAAATTACAACCAAATATTCAAGAGGAAGACTATATTTCACATTTAGCTTTTGGAGAAACTAACACCAGTTCCGTTTTCAACTGCATTCGCATCGCAAGAGAGAATGCACGAGTCAGTCGAGATCATATCCCAAATGAGTTATTTGAAGTATGGAATGATATCTACTTATTTGCAAAAGATGCAGAACAACAACCATTTTCCATTCAACAGATTCGAACATTTTTAAGCAAAATTAGATTAGCGTCATTAACCGCACAAGGAATTATCGAGTCTGCCATGTCACGTGGCGTCGCCTATCGAATGATTAAGATTGGGAAATGGTTGGAACGTGCAGAAAAAACCGCACGCGTACTCAATGTCGTTTGCGAACATACACGAAATACCCAGCTTTCCTATAAAGGGGAAGATTATTACGCATGGTTATCCGCTCTTCGTATGTTAAATGGCTATGAAGCCTATCTAAAAGTAAACCGACCGAAAATGGATCCGAAAACCATTTTGACTTTTTTAATTACGGATGAATCGTTTCCACGTTCAATTCATTACAATATGAATCATGTACGAGCGGCAATCGACATACTAGAAAATGCAAAGGTTGCCGATTATTCAGCGGAACTTTATTTTCCACTTGAAAAGTTAAAAAATGATTTTAACGAAATGTCTATTCAAGAATTAAACGCAGATGACATGTTAGCCTTTTTAAATCGATTCCAAAATCAATGTAATGAAATTGGGCAAATTTTCTCGAAAACCTATTATTTAATTGAACCGATTAATATGAATCAGCGACAGACTCAAGTGTCTGAACTTACGCAACAGTTCCCAGTCGATCAATCAAAATCATCATCTATGAAATATAGAATTGAACATACAAATGTGTTTGATTACGATACATGGGTGGACCAAAGTATGAACTCAATCAGGCTAAAACCAAGAACAGACGAGTGTCAGCGTTTGCTGTCGTATCGTACGGATATAACACCTGTCTCGTTGACAAAAGAACATGTAGACATTTGGGGCAATAGTGTGGAAACTTTCTTTATCGCCGATCATCATAAGCATTTAGAGGTGAAATCAACTTCAGTCGTCAGCATTCAAAAGAGTCCATGGGTTCATCGCATTGATTACTCACCGGAAATGCATGCGATTTTCCATTCTGATTTATTCAAAAGCCATTATTTAGCATATTTAAGCAATACATCGTATACGTACTTAACTCCTGAACAAATCGATATAGTGAATGGTGTAATCGGAAATATAGCAAACCCAGTACAATACGCCATCAATGTAATGGAATATTTATATAATCGTTTCAATTATGATGGATCCTCAACAAATGTTTCAACAAAGGCTCATGAATCATTCGATTTGAAAAAAGGGGTATGCCAAGATATTTCACATGTGATGCTCGGAATCCTGCGGGCACATCACATTCCAGCAAGATATGTCAGTGGCTACTTATATGTGGGAGAAAATTCCGCATTAGTTGGAGATGCAGCGAGTCATGCATGGGTTGAAGTAATGGTACCAGGTATTGGATGGGTAGGACTGGATCCCACAAATAATGTGGAAGCGCTAGAGAATCACATTAGAGTCGGCGTGGGTCGTGACTATGGGGATGTCAGTCCCGTGCAAGGAGTCTACCGTGGGGGGAGCCATAAATTAGATGTGAAAGTCTCAGTAAGTTTAATTGAAAACTAAAAAGACATGTCGAATACGCATATAAAAATCACGGATGCAAAAGTGCATCCGTGATTTCATTTTTTAAAACACAAGAAAGTATATTTTTTCTGGTGTTTTAATGTCTAGCTTCAAGCGCCAGCCCGCGGGTCCCTCTATGGGGTCAGAAAGGCGGAGTTTCGCCTTTCATCCTATAAGCAGCCGGCGTCGGGCTAGAGTGGCACTTTGCGCTTTTCTTATTTATGATCGGAGAATTCTTGTTCGTCGCCATCCGAAAATTCGACTTCCAAATCGAATTCAGTATATTCTTCAGCACCGAATGCCTGTGTTACTTTTTCAATAACTTCTTCTTTAGTCATATCTTTAGTCAATTTTAATTCTGTGAAAATCGGTTCTAACTTGGAGTAGGCTTCATCTCCGGACAACTTAATATCTTCCGATTTATTGATGTATTCAGCTTCGGTCTCCGAAACATCGATATCAAAGGATGCGTCGATTGCATCATTTTGATCGACTGTATCGATGTCCAAATCGAATGACCGGAATCCAAAAGCGCTTTCGGATTCTTCGCTGGTCGGTGCATCTTTCACTTCATCATTATCCCCGCAGGCCCCTAATAAAAGACTGCCCGATAAAAATAATGCGCCATAAATAGTCTGTTTTTTTCCCATGAGTACAGGTCTCCTTTTCTGAATCTCTCTACTATTATTTATTACCAAATTCAAGGAATTTAAAACCTTGTACTAAATGAGACAACTTACGTGCGAAATTTATCGATATTCGAGATAATAAGAAAAATACCTAGGAAAAGGATGAGGAATTATGGCGACTTATACAGAAATCACGACAATACCTGAGTGGGAAAACGTACTTCAACAATCAAAAGAAAAGCCAGTCATAGTCTTTAAACATAGTACGACCTGTCCAATAAGTGCAGCTGCATATAGCGAATTCACGGCGCTAGAAACCAACGCTGATGCATATATAGTAAAAGTCATTGAAAGCCGTCCAGTATCAAACGAAATAGAAAGTAATTTAAGTATTCAACACCAATCACCACAAGCTTTCGTTATTTCAAACGAACAAGCAGTATGGAATGCCTCACATCGAAATATCACCCAAGAGAATATAACCAAAGCCTTATCAGAAGTATAATCATAACGAATCGGAAGTCCGTTCTATGCAATCACATAGAACGGACTTTATTGTTGTAATGAATGGTAACGGAGGAGTTTCCTACGTGACTTACGATAATTAAAACTGAGTACTTGCTCATGCGGAATATGTAGCAAGCGCAAATGTACGATAGAGAACAGCTTATTTAATTGAAAGAAAAAATTCAGTATTCGTAATACTCGTGATAGTATAGTAAAATTCTCTTATATAGAATTAGTAAGATATTTAGGTTAGGAAGTGTGAAAGCTTGGACGAAATTCTAAAAGTAGGTCAGCATTTGATTGATCATGCAGAAGAGATAATAACTGAAATGATGGAAATAACCCTTAAAAAAGTTGAATACGAAGTAACAGAAGAAATGATTGAACAATCGATGAAACTAAACATTGCCTATTTAACGCTGTTGGCTGAATCGTTTAAGGAGAGTGACGAAAAAGCTGCCGAAGCACTAATTGCATGGAGTAAAAAGAACGGGGAACAACAAGCTTCCTTGCTTGGACGAATGTCAACATTGATTAAACCGTATGCAAATCAACGATTAATGTATATACAACATATTACAAAAATATCCATGTCCTATGGCTTATCAACTGAAAATGTAGTCAAAATCAATAATCGAATCAGCTACTTACTTGACATAAGTATGGTAGAAACCATTCTTGCGTACGAAGCATACCGCAATGATTTGATGAGCGGACGCCAAAAAGAAATTAATGAATTATCAGCACCCATCGTGCCAATCCAACATGGGATTGCGGTATTACCATTAATTGGGGCAATCGATTATGAACGGGTTCAACATCTATTAAATAATGTATTACCGACGATTCCTGGACTTGAAGTTGAACATTTAATCATCGATTTCTCTGGAATATTAACGATTGATTCTGAGATAGCTCAACATATATTCATGGTTCATAATGTACTGCAACTACTAGGTATTCACGTGATGTTCACTGGAATACGACCGAATTTATCCATGGCAGTTGTACAAGCCGGGATAGACTTCACTTCATTCAACACGTTCGCTAGCGTCAAACAAGCGATTGAAAGCGTTGAATAGAGGTTAGGAGGAAAAGCTATGTTGAAATTAGTTAAACCGAATATGGAATTAAAACCAGCATATATGTCCTTCTACGAAGAATGGAAAGCGACTGAAGAAGACATGATTCCTTGGGTAATTGGTAAGGATCCTAGTGATTTTCCTGCTATGGTCCAGTCATTACTTGACTCCGAAAAAGGAATCGGACTTCTAGAAGGATATGTTCCCGATTCTACTTTTTGGCTAGTGAATGATGAATTCCGTATACTCGGTGTAGTCAACATCCGTCATGAATTGAGCGAGTATTTAAGAAATGCTGGTGGACATATCGGGTATGGCATCCGACCATCAGAACGACAAAAAGGGTATGCAACAGAGTTATTAAGATTGTCATTAGAAAAAACAAAAGAGCTTGGAATCAATCGTGTATTAGTCGTATGTGATGCCATTAACATTGGTTCAGAAAAAACTATACGCAATAATGGTGGCGTTGCAGATGTAGATTTTGTCGAAGAAGACGGCAATGTGATTAAACGATATTGGATTGGCTAAAACTTTAAGAGCAGGCAACAGGTAACATACAGATAGATTTTTAAGTCAAAATGTGATAGCATTACACTCTAAAGAAGTGAGGACGTGAACGAATATGATTAAAATTGAAATGCCAAAACCAGACATAACGATTGTACAACGTGTACAAGATCGTTCAAACGATGAGCCTGAAATTCCATCAATTTATGGCTTTATCGACTTTCATCAAATTGCACGCGACAAAGGCGGCATCATTATGTTCTTCAACAAAGAAGAAGAGCTTTTGTTCGTGGGGAAAGCACGTAAAGTAAGACAACGTGTAAAAAAACATTTCGAAGACAATGTGTCTCCATTAAAAGATCACCGCGATGAAGTAACGAAAATCAAGATTTTCTACGTGGACGATGCAATGGAACGCGAAATTTACGAAACATATGCAATCAATAAACTTGGTGCAAAACTTAACGTAGACAAAAAATACGTATTTTAATTAAGAAGAAGCAAGGGGACGGTTCTCTTGCTTCTTTTTTAATAAAGAGTATAAAATTTCGGACTACCTCGAACTCAGTGTTCATGGTAGTTTTTTTAAAAAAACGTCGGAAACGGTGCGTATTCGACATGGAAATGATGCATAGCGAAAGTCTGTGATTTTTGATTGGGGGTGTTCCGCTTTGCGGAACACCTTTTTATATTTAAACCATGGAGTAGCAAAGCTTCCAAAGTACCAGCAGAAAGGTCATTAATTTCAATTATTTTCGCTATAAAGTAAAATACTTACGTTTTAATGAAATAAATACTTGCGTCAAAGAGTAAATTAAATTACTATTAAAAGTAACAAAGGAGGATGGGAAATGGATGACATTCGATTGAACGTCGCTTTACTGAGAAGAAAAGTGCCAAACTTAACAACCGCAGCTAAATCGATTGGGATACGACCCGCGACAGTTTCAAACTTATGCACCGGAAAAATTGATTTAGGGAAAGCGGAAGTACGTACTTTGGTTGGTCTCGCAACACTTGCTAATTGTTCGGTAGATGAATTAATTATTCGAGGGGAGAAAATCAGTATGATCGAGACACAAATTAAAACATTGGATTTCTTTGCACCACTAGTAAAAGGTGGCACGACTGGAATAGTAGCTCGACCAGGAATGGGGCAGGTCGTGATTTTAGCGGAATTGCTACATCGATTCAAAGACAGTAATTTTACCACGGTGTTTTTACTGCCTACAAAAGAGCATCCAGTGCTTGAAGGTACGACTGAATTAGCTGATGTGGTAACGACAACAACAGATGAGACGTTCCAAACATTAGCCTCACAAAATGGAGAAGTCATCTTCATAACAGACAGGAGTTATATCGTGTCTGGTGAACTCTTAGACTTGCAGGAAAAATTAGTGGCCGAACGCATTCAAAACATCACCACCATTCTTATCGATCTCTCAGGTGAAGTGGTAGATGAAGAAATGCCGTATGGTCCACTTGAAACATTGTGGCAATTGGACGCAGAATTGGCGGCTAGACACCAGTACCCAGCCATCCACCCAATCTATTCCACGTCTTCGATTATTGAAGGAGGAGATTTGGATCAGCGTCATTTCAACCTTAGACAGCGTGCACAAAAATTGCTAAGACGCTATCGTGAGTTACGTTCAGTAGTGACAGTGCATGGTATCGAAAAAATTCCTGCAGCTGAGTTGGAAGCCTATGAACGAGGTGAGAGACTTGAAGCCTACTTTACACAACCTTTCTTCGTTGCAGAATCTGTCACAGGACAACAAGGGAAAACAGTTTCAATGTCGCAAACACTTCAAGACGTGGACAGCATTCTAGATGGGAAGGCGGACCGTTTTTCAGTAAACGAGTTGAGATATAGCGGCGGTTTGGAAATCATCAATTAACTCTGCCATCACACAAAACCCGAATAAGATTCTTCGTTAAGACTTCAGTTGATGCTGAAGTCTTTTTTCGAACAGATATTTAATGTTAAACACCAAAAATTCCACATTAAATACATGCCCGAACAGTAGAATATACTATCATGACTAAAAATTGCCCCCAAACCTTAAAAAATCATTTCTGTACAGGCTTCACCTAAGCTTTGATAAAAGAACATTCTATCAATCTTTGTTATAATTATAGTAGTTTGAATAATGGAAATATGAATAGTCAGCTGATCAAAACAAAGAGGAAGGTGATGTTACGATTCATTCCGTGTGAAAATAAAAAGAAAGGAATGATTTGTATTTGAATGTATTGATTTCTAAATTAAAAGAAGTATTGTATGCTGTTCTCCCTATTACAGTCATCGTATTGATATTGAACTTTACTTTGACCCCTCTTGATCCTATTCTCATTATCCGGTTTATAATCGGAGCCATTCTAATCACGATTGGTCTATCCATTTTTTTAATTGGAATAGATATTGGAATTACCCCAATAGGTAAATCTATGGGAGCGGCGATTGCAAAGACAAATAAAATGTGGATTGTCGTAGTTGCGGGATTATTTCTAGGCTTTTTTGTCTCAATCGCTGAACCTGATTTGCATATACTCGCAAAACAAGTTGATTTGGTTACATCCGGTCTGATATCGAAAGTAAGTATTGTGGTTGTTGTTTCAATTGGAATTGGCGTTATGATTTCCTTAGGAATTGTAAGAATTGTTAAAAACTTCCCGTTGTATAAAATGTTGACGATTTTGTATCTTATCATCTTTGGACTTGCCTTATTTACATCACAAGAGTTTTTAGCTATATCTTTTGATGCTTCAGGAGCAACTACTGGTGCGTTGACAGTTCCTTTTATTCTCGCTCTATCCATGGGCGTTTCCGTGCTGAAAAAAGATAGTAAAGCATCCGAAAAAGATAGTTTTGGACTAGTGGCCATAGCTTCAACAGGTGCCATCATTTCGGTCATGATCATGAACATCATTTCTAAAACTGATAAAATATCAGGCAGCCTTGAGGTCAAACATTTGGACTCAACATCGATTATTACCCCCTTCCTTCAAAAATTCCCGATCATGGCAGGAGAAATATTTATAGCCCTACTTCCAATTGTAGTAACGTTTATCGTGTTTCAGAAAGTTTATTTAAAACTGTCAAAGAAATCGGTTAAAAAAATAATGATGGGAATATTATTCACATTTATAGGACTTGTTCTGTTTTTAGTAGGTGTGAATGCAGGCTTTATGGAAGTAGGAAGTGCTGTTGGATATGCAATCACTTCACTAGAAAATAAAACGTATGTGATTGTCGTAGCCTTTGTTCTGGGGTTTGTTACGATTCTAGCCGAACCTGCAGTTCACGTGTTAACGAATCAAATTGAGGATGTTACAAGCGGTTATGTTAAGAGAAAAGTGGTAATGAATACACTTTCAATAGGAGTAGGTCTTGCAGTTGCATTATCTATGTTAAGAATTCTTATTCCAGAACTCCAGTTGTGGCATTATCTTTTACCCGGTTATATTATTGCAATTACAATGACATACTTTGTTCCAAAACTGTTTGTTGGGATTGCCTTTGATTCTGGGGGCGTTGCATCAGGACCAATGACAGCAACTTTTATCTTTGCTTTTGTACAAGGTGCAGCTGAAGCAACGGAAAGTGCTAATGTATTAATTGATGGATTTGGAATGATAGCAATGGTAGCGTTAACACCACTAATCGCCTTGCAGGTTTTAGGTTTTATTTTCAAATTGAAATCTAAAAAAGGGGGATTAGAGAACAATGTCCAGTAATTCTGAAATAGTCGAATTTGAAATGGTTTATTTTATTGTGAACTATGGATTAGGAAGCAAAATCATGCAAACAGCCAAGAAATACGGTATTTCAGGAGGTACTGTGTTGTTAGGCAAAGGCACGATTAAAAATCGCCTATTGGATTCTAGAAAAGAGATTGTCTTAATGGTTTCCGACACAAAAACAATTAATCAAGCATTAGAACAACTTGATCAGAAAATGAAATTCTCAAAACCCAATCACGGGATCGCGTACACTACTTCTGTTGGTCAAGTAGTAGGAGCTAGGAGAAGTAAATGTGATTATATAAACGAAGGAAGAGGTGCAGATCATATCATGTATCATGCTATTACGGTGATTGTAGAAAAAGGTAATGCTGAATATGTGATCGATGCAGCGACCGAAGCAGGATCTAAAGGTGGCACAATTATTAATGCAAGAGGCTCGGGAATCCATGAAACGAGTAAGTTGTTTTCTATGGAGATTGAACCAGAGAAAGAAATTGTGATGATTCTGTCAGAAAAAGAAAGCACTGAGGAAATCGTAGCTTCGATAAATAAAAAGCTTAAAATAGATGAGCCTGGTAATGGAATCATCTTCATTCAAGATGTAAATAAAACGTATGGCTTATTTTCATAGGAAGCAAGGGGACGGTTCTCTTGCTTCCTTTTTAATCATTAATCCATGGTGCAGCAGTAAGGCGTTCAAAGCGACTTGCAACCTTTCGTGATTCAGTGATTATCTTCGTAATAAATTACTAAAAGGATCGACCGCGCCTTGCTCGGCTTTTACTATTTACTGAATTATTAATAAATAGTGTACATAAAATAGAGGAGTTAAATTGATAAGTATCGAAATAGGGTATAGAGGAAATGACAATCAAGATTGCCTAAAGAGGAGGAACTCTGATGACGTTTAAAGTTCAACGAATTGAAGATTTGAAGAAAGTCGACGTATCGCAGTTGGTAGCCGAAAGCGAAGAAGAAGGATATCGCTTTTTAACTCGTTTAGTACATGACTATGAGGATGGATCGAATACATTTAATCAAGATGGGGAAGCCCTTTTCGGCGTATGGGAAGGATCAGATAAATTAGTGGCAATTGGTGGCATTAATCGAAATCCTTACACAGAGAATAAAGACGAAGCTCGCCTAAAGAGATTCTATACGCTAGGAGACGTACGCAGAAAAGGTGTAGGCTCTCAACTGTTATCTGAATTAGTGAGCCATGCAAAAGGAAGCTTCAATAAAATCACATGTCGAACGGAATCGGCGAAAGCAGATAAATTCTACCGGGCCAATGGTTTTGAAGAAACGCATGATACCCCGGATACTACGCATGTGTTGAAATTAGGGTAATAAAAAAAAATGAGGATTCGTAAAAAACATGCGAATCCTCATTTTTTAAAGGAGTGTTTGTATTGGCAAAAGTGACTGGAATTGGTGGCATATTTTTTAAAAGCGAGGACCCTGCCAAATTACGCAAATGGTATAAGGAGAACTTAGGAATTCAAGCGGACGAATATGGCAAAACATTTCTATGGAATACCACAGAACCTCCAAACGTGGGGAGTACGGTGTGGGCACCTTTCAAACAACAAACCACTTATTTTGAACCTTCCCAAAAACAATTCATGATTAATTTTCGCGTGGACAATCTTCTGGAACTAGTGAAAGAGCTTCAAGAAAAGGGAGAAGAAATAATAGCGCCTATTATGGAGGAAAGTTACGGGAAGTTTGCACATATCATGGATCCTGAAGGCAATAAAATTGAGCTGTGGGAACCGGTGGATGCAGTGATGTTGAATATTGTAAGCGAAGAAGTTCCAAAATGAAAAACGCTAGAGAGATCCTTGCATTTCTCTAGCGCTTTTTTGATTTAATAGAAAGGTAGATTCGGATTGCTGCGATGAGGACTAACGTGACTGAACATGTCCACACAAAAAACAAGGCGAGAACTAGATTGATATTGACACCAATTGCTGGATGAAATTGAGGATTTATTAGCGTGTAAAAGAAAGGCCCACTGATCCCGATAAGTAGAAGGATCGCGACAAGCCATCTCCATTTAGAATTTATCGTACTAGAAAAAAGAATGGTTCCAATAATCAGAGGGATGATTGCTGCTAAAATCTGTATCATCGTGTTAATGGGATCTGTCATATGAAAAACTCCTTCCTTTTCACATACTATGTTTGAATCTATGTAGGTAATACCGAATTTGAGAAAGTATTTAAGTTAGAGAGATTCCCAAACAAAAAAGAGAAACGGATTACTCCCGTTCCTCTCAATCATTTACATGTTATTCAACAATTTCAAAAGTTTCTAGCATACGGTGGAACCTTGCACCATGACCTTCTGCAGCTTCAAGGAAGTAGTATTCCGTGATGATAAAGCTTCCTTCTTTTCCATTGCTAATTACATAGGCATGGACTACTACACTATCCGCCTGGTTACCATTAATCCCGTGTAACAAATAACCGCTGACTGGCTCAGTAACTGCTTCAATCGCTCTTAATTCAGGGAAATCCTTCTTCAACTCAGCTTCATATTGCTCCACCAATACTTCAGGCTTAACGTCTGGTACTTGTTTGATTTCCATCGTTACATCTGGATACTTCTCAGGAAGTGGATCTTTTGTTGTGATGAGGTCCGATTCTTCGCCGTTGATCATTTTGTAACGTTCTTCATCAACATAAATCACATACTCCGAGTCTGTTCCTTCATATAAATTAACTTTTGTTTCTTCGTCCTGACCTTCGATGCTTTGAATCACTTCTTTTTCAGGGACAAACATATCCTTGATGCCTTTCACAAACGCCTCTCCTGTATCGGTTTGCAAACTTAATGCAATGACTACCCCTGCGGCTACTGTGATAATAAGTGGAATTACTCGATTTCTTTTTTTCATTTTCTTCACGACTCCTCTAGGTTGTTTTTCTTCGCTGAATAACTCATTTTCTAATGCATTCCAAATTTCATCTTTCATGCCATGACTATCTTTTTCTGTTCGAGCTTGAAGGTCTTTTTTTGCTTTCTTATCAATATTACTCATGTTTATGCATCCTCCTTTGCGGTTGGAATTAACTGATCTTGCAGTCGTTTCCTTCCTTTAAACAATCTGGACTTTACTGTGTTTTGATTAAGGCCAAGAATCTCAGCAATCTCCTTTTCACTGAAACCCTTTACGTATTTTAGAATGAGTGGGATGCGGTGTGCGTCGTCAAGCGACTGAATCACATCGTACAAATCAGAAAGACTGTCGAAAGATTCCTCTGCCAAGGACGGTTCGTTTTCCAAGTCAGGATGTTCGAACTTGGAGTAGGGGGCGTCCTTCTTTAGCAACCTCATGCATTCATTAGTCAAAATTCTGTAAAACCATGGATCAAATGGAAGATCCGGATTGTAGCTCTCTATTTGTCGGTAAACACGGATAAATGTTTCCTGTACAGCGTCTTTTGCCATTTCACGATTGCGTGTTATTGCAGACGCGGTACGTATTGCATAATCGGCATACGCATCATAAAAATGACGAAATGCATCCTTGTCACCGGATTGTATTTTGTTTAGCCAATCATTTTTCTCCAATCAAGTCTCACACCTTCCTGAACAACTGTGATTTTGTTGCTCTTACTATACTTACCCTCAGGATGTCTAAAAAGTTTTCGCTGGTAAAAATAAATTTGAAATTAATCGTGGGGTTGCGTTGAAAAGTGTTAGGCAACAGTCTTTAGTATTAAAAAAAGGGTAAGAGGTAACCACAGAAACATGAAGGGGGTTAGGTCGCTTTGGGAGCTTTACTGCTGCACCATAGTCTAATGATTAAAAAGAGGAAGGGCTACTGACTTCGTCATGTCACCCTTCCTCTTTTCTTCCAGATCATCCTGCGGCGGGTGTACGATCGTCATTTATTCGATGTGAACAGTGATTTTGTTTTTGGTAACGAGAGAATAGACACCTTCCTTTATCGAACAATCGGTCGAAGATGAAATTTCGACCTCCCACTACTTTCTTTATTTTCATATACTCTCCGTTAATATGTATTTAGTATTTCCCACATCATCCTATTTTTAAGAAAGTCTCATGATCCACTCTCACTCTATTGATGAAATCGTAAATCAACACGCACAAATATAGAAACTCTGTACTGGATTAGAGGGTAGCAATACTATGTCTAGGCAAAACCAGCGTCTGCGCCTTTCCAGTGGTAGCCTGGCTTCTCGTGGGAGGTATCCACAAAGCGCCGAAGCGTGAATGAAAGCTAATATTTTATATTTGAACAAAAAAGCTGACCCCTTGTATCTAAATGAATTAGATCCTCGGGCCAGCCTGTTTAATTGACTTTAAATGAATAGATGAGCAAAAATCACAATAATAGGTAATGTGATGATTGTGCGTAAAACAAAGATTAACGCGAGTTCCCAGAACTTCACTGGGATATTTGAACGTAAAATCAAAATGCCGATTTCAGACATATAGATCAATTGGGTTAGGGATACGCCAGCTAATACGAATTTTGTTAATTCACTTTCAATCCCACTACCTAATACAGCAGGTAAGAACATATCTGCGAATCCTACCAAGATCGTTGGTGCAGCTTCAGCGGCTTCAGGTAAACCTAGTAATGTTAATACTGGGATTATTGGGTATGAAATGATTTTGAATAATGGCGTGTATTCAGCCACGACAAGTGCCAGTGTACCAAGAGCCATAACAAGTGGAATCAATCCTAACCAAATATCTAGAACAGTTTCAGCACCAGTTTTCGCCAGTTGTTTTGCACTGCCAGATGTACTTGCTTTACGACGTGCTTCTTGGAAACCCCATTTAACTAAAGAAACGCCTTCAGGAATCGTATCATCAATTTGTTTGCCAACCGGCTCGTAATAAGTATCAGGTTTACGAGACAGTGGGGGAATACGTGGCATGATAATGGCTGCCACTACACATGCAACGGATACTGCAATATAGAAGGGCAAGAATAAATGTCCGATTCCGACAACATTAGCAACGACTAGACTAAAAGCAACTGAAGCAATTGAGAAAGTTGTGGCGATAACAGAAGCTTCGCGCTTTGTATAATAACCTTCATCATATTGTTTCATCGTTACTAATACCCCAACTGGTGCAGCCCCCATCCAAGAAGCCATACAGTCAATCGATGAACGACCAGGTAATGTGAACACAGGACGCATCACTTTATTCACTAATGCTCCAACAAACTCCATCAAACCGAATTCAACTAATAAAGGTAATAAAATGCCGGCAAATAGGAACCATGTTAATAATACAGGTGCTAAATCGTACAACACAACGCCGCCCGTATTACGTGAAGAAATTGCTTCAGGACCTATTTCAAAGAATGCCATGATCCCAACTGCAAATCCAAGTATTCGAACGATTAAACCGAATGGTCCAGTGATGAAAATTGATTTTAAAAATGGTGAGTTCTGAACAAAAGCAGGTTTCAAGGCGGTTGCTGCGATGGTTGTTACTGCCGAGAACCCTAATAGTAGTAAAATAAATGCAGGTATCCACTCACCAAATGTAGATTGTAAATAAGAAGCTAGAATTCCAACACCGATTGTCACTTGCCCATCGTACTTGACGGGTACTAAAAATAACAATGCTCCAATAAGTGATGGGATAATAAACTTCCATGTTGCTGATGATGCAATTGCTGTTTCCCCTTTGTAAATAGTCGTCACGTGAATTTCCCCCTTTAGGCTGTGTAAGCTGATAGTGCTAGATCCAAAACAGCAATCCCTGTGTCAATCTGTTCTTTAGAAACGGTCAATGGCGGGATCATCCGAATGACTTCTCCGGAGTTACCACACAGATAGAAGAGCACCCCTCGCTCTAAACAACCATCTAATACATCCATCACGGCTTTTCCATTGGGTTTCCCAGTTTCAGGAACCTGTAATTCAATGCCAATCATTAAACCGACACCACGAACATGTTTAATCAAGTTGTGTTTCGTTTTCAAAAGTTCCAGTTGTTCAAGAGCATACGTCCCCATATTTGTTGCGTTTTCAAGCAAACGTTCTTCCTTTAATACTTCAAGAGAAGCAAGTGCTGCAGAACAAGCAATCGGGTTTCCACCGAATGTCGTTCCGTGAGAACCAAGTGGCCATTGTTCCATTAATTCTTTCGACGCAACCGTTGCACTTAGTGGAAGTCCTGCTGCAATACCTTTCGCAATCGCCATTATATCTGGTGTAACACCAAATGTTTGAGCGGCAAACCAATTTCCGGTACGACCAAAGCCAGTTTGAACTTCGTCAAAAATTAATAGGATTCCATGACGATCACAAATTTCTCGAAGTTTAGCCAACCATTCTCTTGGTGGAATAATATAGCCACCTTCTCCCATTACAGGTTCTAAAATCATGCAAGAGACTTCTTCAGGTGTTACTTGATGATTAAATAATTTCTCGACATCACGTTCTAGTTTTTCAGGGAAGAATATTTCTGGTACTGCTCCTTCAGGTAAGTCATCTGGGTGTGCGTATGGCAACTGGTACGTTAACCAAGAAGGTTGTAAAAACTTACGGTACTTACTTTTTGACGTCGTCACGCTAAGTGCTCCAATCGAACGACCATGGAAACAACCAGTAAAGGAGATAACATACGGACGTTTTGTCACGTGTTTCGCCAATTTAATCGCACCTTCAATCGCTTCAGTTCCACTGTTTGCGAAGAAGAAGTTATCCAGTTTAGGTGGCATGATTTGTTGTAGCTCATATGCAAGTTTCAAAATAGATTCATAAATAATGACGCCAGATGGACCATGAATTAAATGGTCCGCGCTATCTTTAATTGCTTGCACGACTTTCGGGTGACGATGTCCGACGTTTTCAACAGCAATTCCTGAAGTGAAGTCCAAATATTTTTTACCGTCTACTCCGTAGTAGTAACAGCCCTCTGCTTTTACAACAGGTAAGTTAGGATGGTCCTTAGCCATGCTAGGTGCGAGTAAGTTAGCGATTGAACCAACGAGATGTTGAAATTCCGATTGTTGAGTTGTTGTCATAAGATGTCATCTCCTAAGGGGGTATTTACGTATTTTTTTAATTTGCGAACAACAGAAGGTTGGCTAATTCCTAATACATGTGCCATTTCTGTTGTGGTTTTATGCCGTTTTTGTGCGTTCAAGAGTACTTTCTTTTCAACAAACTCCAAAATATGTGGAAGCGTTTGACCATCCATTCCAATCCCGAATTGTTCATCTTCGGTAGGTTGATATTTGATGGGCAGGTCGTTAAGTGTAATTAAATTTGATTCGCTTTCTATGAAACTACGTTCAAGAATATTTTTAACTTCATAGAAGTTTCCCGCCCACTCGAGTTGAAGAAGATGTAAGAAGAGGTCATCGGCAATCTTTTTGTCCTCTTTATATTTTTCACACAAGTTTTGTAAGATTTGAGTAATGACTTGGTCTAAATCTTCTGGCCGTTCACGTAAGGGTTTGATTTCAATGCATGCGAGATGCAGGTAATAGAATAGATCTTCTCGAAAAGAATCTTTCTCGACCAAATCTTCTAATGATGTTTCACTTATTGCGATGACTCGGAACGATTGTTGCTGATAAAGGTGTTTATACAAAATTGACTGGGATGCTGAGGATAGTTGCTCGATTTCATTCAAGACTAGTGTGCCCCCCTGAGCGAGCGATAAGTAGCCTGGTGAATTCGAATTACCTTGCCCGGTGAAAGCGCATTCAAATACCGCATCAGGAATCGTACTGCAATTTACTTCAATGAAGGGACCTGCACTTCTAGCACTTTTACTATGAATAAATTTGGCAAGTGTCGTTTTCCCAACACTACGCTCCCCTTGAATCACAATGGGGGCATCGATTCTAGCCATTTTTTGTGCCATGTGAACAGCCCGTTTGGACGATTGACTTTCCAAAATAGACCCATCGATATGGATTTGTTGATCTCGTAAATAAGCCAACTCTTCTTTTACCTTGGACATTTCAGTTTCTAAATCTTGTAGATACTCTTTCATCACAATCAGTTCTGATAGTTCGTAAGAATAACTAATGACAAATTCCACTTCAAGTTGATCATTGAATAGTGGAATTCCAGTGATTAATACTTTCTTTCCAGAAGGTGTGGTCTGTACGGTCACAATCTTTTTCTTTTTCTCAACCACTCTAGGTGTAATGGCGGGCGAGAAGATTCCTTGCATTTCTAAGTCCAAAACGGATTTCCCTAAAAGTTGATGTGGTGACATCCCATAATGTTCGCCGCTAATTTGTGTTACTTTGATGATTTTTCCTTCACGCGTCGTAATTATGATGTCTTCGTCATATGTGTCTATAATTTCTTCATCGGTATTCGGGAGTAATAACATTGAATTCATATTTGAACTCCTTTATTCATTCTTGTATATGACTATACAATATTGAATAATCAAATAACAAGTAAAATTTTAAGTATTCTTATAATTTGTTAGTGCATGGCACAAAATGCTATTCACGATTCTTTAACGATTTGTAAGATATTAAAATTTCTTTCATAATGAAAGGAGATAAAAGGGGGAATCGAAATGAAGGATGACCTAGAGTTTGATATGGAAATGGCAAGAGAATACGATAAAGGAATTCGACGTGCAATGCCTTCCTACGACGCACTTTTTCGAATGGTTCAGTCCTTTTTACGGGCAAATGTAAAAGATTCTGCTAACGTGTTGGTCGTGGGAGCGGGTGGCGGAAATGAAATCGTGACATTTGGAAAGGCAAATCCTACATGGACATTTTCTGGGGTGGATCCTTCTGAAGATATGTTGGCAGTAGCGATTCAAAAAGCGAAAGACGAAGGAATCGAAGACGAACGCGTGTCGATACACACGGGTACTATCGAACAAGTGGAGTTTGATGAAAAATTCGATGCCGCAACATGCCTACTGGTCCTTCATTTTGTTGAAACAGTCGAAGAAAAGCTAAGTTTATTAAAAACAGTGAAAGAGAACTTGAAGCCAGGTGCCCCTTTCGCACTCGTTACCATGTTTGGAGACCAATCCAAACCCGAATTTGATGAACGCATGAACTTATGGAAATCGATTTGGTTAGATTTATCGGATTTGGACATGGAAGACGTAGAAGCCATGGAAGAATCTGTTCGTGAACTATCGTTTATATCCGCTGATCAGATTGAAGAACTTTTAGAACAAGCGGGATTTGAACGCGTGTCACAATTCTTTTCTACTACACTATTTGGTGGTTGGATTGCTCATTCGAAAAAATAAACCAACGAACAGTTTTCAGTGCAGCATAAATTGAAGAACATTGAATTGAATTGAATTTTGTGGGAGAAATTGGGTGGACGATTAGAAAATACGTGTGAACTGGTAGAAATGGATTGCGAACGAGTAGGACGTGATCTTGAACGGATAGAAAGCAAATCCTGCTCCTTCTTTAACAGGAGCGCAGTTTGTCTGCTCTATTTTATTTAGACTTTCCTAGGTTTATAAAATGAGTGAAAAGCGACCGAATTAAATACTCGGTCGTTTTTGTATGGACAAAACTTTATTAATAAGAAAATTACTAACTTGTCTAACTACTCCAATAAAAATATATATTTATTTTTCTGAGTAAATAGTATGATAAGGACTACAATATTTGACAGTGAGGGGTTAAGAAATGTTCTGTGTTCGTTGTGGAGTTGAGAATGATAGGGATCAAGATGTTTGTGAAGCTTGTGAGGAGCAATTGAAGATTTCTCTGTCGAAAACCAAGAAAAAGAAACGATTTGTTCTGGCTGGGATGACTGTACTTTTTCTGGCCATAGGGGGAGCGTCATATGGGTATCTCCAAACTTTGGATACTTCGGAAAAAGTGGCTTTGTTACCACCGGCCTTAGTTGATAGTGTAGTGGCGCATGCGGATAATAATCCAGATAAAAAAACGAATATCATAAAAAAAGCACAATCGAGTGTATACACCATATTTACGGATGATGGCATGGGTTCCGGATTTTTGTTCGAAGAAAAAGGCACAGTAGTTACGAATGCGCATGTAGTGGCAGGCTTTACGGATGTGACGGTCCGCAATAACAAGGGGGAAGACACCCCGGGCCGTGTAATAGGTATATCTGAATCCTTTGATGTGGCTTTGATTCAGGTTGATGCTTATAAAGGTCAAAAACCCTTACCAATAGCGAAGGAACTCTTGGAGCTCGGATCGGAAATCATCGCAATGGGCAGTCCACATGGGTTAGAAAATTCAGCATCGATTGGTTATTTGACAGGTACTGAACGCACTGTGGAAGATTTGGAATATAACTATGGGAAAGTGTACCAGATTGATGCCCAAATCTATCCAGGGAGTAGTGGGGGACCATTACTGAATGCTGAAAATGGGGAAGTAATCGGGATTAATTCGGGCCAATTGTTCGAATATGGAACATTGGGATTTGCAATCCCAATATCGTCAATGGAAGTGCTGCTGAAAAAATGGTCCGATACTCCGATGACTAAGGAAGAGGTAGCCAAGATTGTTCCACAAGATGAGTATGATTATGAAGTTGAAGAAGAAGATATAATAACCATTTTCGAAGATTCAAGTCTCGCTAATTTTCTGCATGATTTCCGCAGTAGTTATGCCATGGCTCTAGAGGAAGAAGATTTCTACTATATTGAAGAAATGTTTGTATATGATAGTGAAGCTTATAAAAAAATGGAAGAGTCATTCAGTGCATTTATAGAAAATGGTACTGAAATAGGAATGACTTCAAATGAAATAACTGGGGTTGTAATTAAAGATGACCATGCCATTGTCAGTACCTTGGAGATTTACGATAGCATCAGTGCCAAGGAACGGAAATCCCTTAGAAAAGAAAGAGACTATACGATTGTCTTTGATGAATACGGCTATTATGTGATATCAGAAATATCGAGTTACGATTAAAATATACTGGGCTAAATGGAACAGAGAGAAACAACTAGATTTGACTGTGAGGGGTTTAGTGATGTTTTGTGGGAGATGTGGATCAAATAATGAGCAACATGCATCATATTGTTTGGATTGTGGACTGAAGTTACATGAAACTCAAGTCAAATCGAATAAACTGCCAAAATATTTAATCATCATCTGTTCAGCGATGTTGTTGACCATCATGGGTGTGGTGTATAGCCTATTCTTGTCTAGTTTAACAACGCCAAAAGAAGGCGTGGAAAGTGCTGATGGGAACAGTGGCGTGTCCATGATTGATAAAACTGAAATGATTAAAGAAATTCAACCTATTGTATATACCGTAAGTATAGATGACAGGATTGGGTCAGCATTCTTATTTGATGATAAAGGAATGGTTGTTACCAGTGCCCATGTGGTGGCTGGTTTTACCGACGTGTGGCTTAGAGATTACACAGGCCGGATAACGACAGGTCAAGTGATTGGCATCTCCGAGGAGTATGATGTGGCATTAATTGAAGTAGTTGAATACGCAGGCAAAAAACCTTTGGAAATGGAAAAAGAAAAATCGGAAATTGGCACTAAAGTTATTGCATTTGGAAGTCCATATGGTTTTGATAATACTGCATCAATTGGGTTCCTATCAGGTATGGACAGAGATTTTGATGAAGGCTATCACTATGAAGACATTTATCAAACCGATGCACAAACATCTCCTGGTAATAGCGGAGGTCCTCTTATCGATGCTGGAACAGGAAAAGTCATTGGTATCAATACAAGGTTTCTGTCTGAAGATGAATCGATTGGATTTTCTATCCCATCGTATGCCGTAAATGCACAGCTTGAACAATGGGCATCATCTCCCATGCCGAGAGAAGAAGTGGCTAAAGTGGAACCGTATGAAGAAATTCTAGACAGTACCTTTGAATATGTATACGGTAGTGATTCTATTTTTGATGAAAATGACTTAAAGGATTTTGCAGAAGAGTATTTGGAGCTCTATAAAATGTCAGTGGAATATGGGGATTTCTTCTATATTGAAGACATTTTGAAACCTAATAGCAATGCTTCAGAAAAATTGCAGATCCATATTGGTGAATTCAAAGGAAAAGATGTGAAGCTTGATTTTATCACCTTCAAAGCAACAAATGTTGTAATTGAAAATAATCATGCAATTGTAAGTGTTATGGAAGAGTATAAAATTATAGAGCCTAATGGGGGAACAACCGATATTGAGAGAGAAAGAGACTATACGATTGAAATGAATGTATATGGGAACTACTTAATAACCGACTTTTCTATGTACGATTAATCAGTAAGTAATGTTTGTGCTCCTTCGAATTTGGAAAAGTGGATGAATCCAGTCCAGATTGGTGCTATGAAAGAATATGCAATTTCATATTGAACCAACCATGCTTTACTTCTAAATGGAGTGAAGCATTTTTTATATGCCTTTATAAAGGTAGTAGAGCAATAAGCAGGGATTCTTATGGAAATCTTGAATACTATCATATGGTCATTTAACCAAATTGTTGTAATACATATATAAGGATGATGATGATGAAGTATTATAAAAAAATTAAAAGTTTCCTATTATTAATCTTTGTTTGCTTTCTAATTGTGGGGTGCTCTCAAGAAAACACTAATAAAGAAGAAACTATTGTACCAACAGAAGATAAAAACAAAGCTGCGGTCGAGGCTGTGCTTAAATTGGAATTCACGGGTCCTAATGAAGAGTACACAATGGTTCAACAAAACATTGATAAAAAGTGGGACGAAATACACACCACCCAACCCGAAGGAGAGTTTGCAGCAAGTCTGCCAGAAGATTCAACTGAGTTAGTTGCGTTTTATGGTCTTTTGGATAAAACATACAAACCTCACTTTATGGACTACGCTTACGACACATTAATTCGTACTGGTAGTGCTTATTCTTATCATTATGGATTCACTGGATTGAAAGAAAATGTTCGATATCATATGAATGTTAGTGACATTAAAGTAACCCAAAGCGAAAATAAAAATACTCCAAAGAATTATGACTTTACCGCTCAAGTCGAATATAAAAGTAACTCAGATGAAGTTACAACACACCAAATAATAGGCACAGCTATTCTTTCTGAAGTAGGGAAAATTGGAATGTTCACAATCAGTGATGATGGAGGATTACGGGAGAAAACTAGAGAGGACTTAGATGATTTGGAGATGGTGGAGTGAAAAGATTTCAAGAAATGTCTTATAAAGAAAGGGTTAAACGATACTTAATTGCAACATTAATAATAGGAATAATTATGTTACTTATTCCTAGGGATTATCCAATGTGGACTGTAGTAATGACCTTTGCAATCCTAGGTAGCACGCTAATATTCAATTTTTACAAGTGGAGAACGAAAGCTGAAACTAAAGGCAATCATATAGTAATCTTTAATAATATTATGGGCATAATCGTATGTTATTTCATTTTTATCGTACCATATACCCCTACTTTAAGGTTTAGCATTTTATACTTTGTGCTGACTTTTATAGCTTTTCTATTTGATTATATTAAAGAACTGCGAAGCAATAATAGTAAACCTAAAAATTTGAAAATAAAAGGATATTAAGCAAAAGGAGAAACTAAAAATGGAATATGCGTTAGACCATATAGGAATTGCCGTTAGAAGTATTGATGACACTCTTCCCTTTTATTTAAATGTATTAAATGGTGTATTAGAGGATCGCTATACAAGTGATGCACCAGGTGTTGAAGTACACGTTGCTGTTATCAGAACTACTGATCAAGTAATTGAATTACTGGAGCCAACTAACAAGAACTCCCCAATGGCCCGTTTTATAAAGCAACGAGGTAAAGGGGTGCATCATATTGCATATCGAGTAGACGACCTGGACGAAGCAATACTCGATGCAAAGATAAATGGAGTTCGGTTTCTAGAGGACACACTACGTATGAACACACGTGGAAGAAGGCTCATTTATATGAATCCCGCATCCACTGATGGAACTTTAATTGAACTTTGTAGTTATGCAAATAAGTGATTTAACAAAAGAGAGGACTTATATAGATGAATGCATTTCCAACTTTAGAAACCGAAAAATTCGTTTTAAGAAGGTTGCAAAGGAAAGATGCACCTGATTTATTTCATTATTTCTCAAGTGATTTGTATACAAAGTTCGACGGCATGGAAAGTCTCACGAAAGTAGAGCAGGCTGAAGATCTTATACGTATATTTGATGAAAGATTTAATAATGAGAAGGGGCTGAAATGGGGAATTACGATGAACAATGAAGATCGTGTCATCGGTACCTGTGGCTTTGAAAATTGGAAGAAGAGCGACTTCAAAGCGGAGATTGGCTATGGATTGTCACCCGAACATTGGAATAAAGGAATCATGACAGAAGTGTTAAATGAAGTAATCAAGTACGGTTTTGAAAAATTGGGCTTGAATAGAATTGAAGCCATGGTCACTCCAGATAATGTTGGTTCAAAAGTGTTGTTGGAGAAATGTGGTTTTAAAGAAGAGGGATATTTGAGGGATTACTTCTTCGAAAAAAGTAGTTTTGTAGATATTGTCATTTATTCATTATTAAAGAAAGAATTCAATGGAAAGTGAATAACAATTGCTCGTTTGGTTTGTAAGAAGCTTAAATAATGGTTGTTAAATAAATGTTACAAGAAGGAGGGCTAGCTAAATCAAAGTAAGTTTAATAAACATGAATCACTACAAAAAGGTTAAAGGGGTGGGTACGAATGAAAAGTGTCATTTTATTTTTTGTAGTATTCATATTCCTTATTACTTCATCGGTTCAAGCACTAAGTTGGGCATATTCATTTGTAGTTTGGGATGGGAATGTTTATGAAGTTAAAGAAGATAACATCCCAGAAAGTGAAATCGGAAATAAGATAGGGGAAGTAAAGACAAAACC
>Ga0209013_10001111_pt1 | contig 24805 bp, 19 predicted proteins | sample Cruoilmetagenom2_FD_187291 | JGI IMG/M metagenome (GOLD analysis project Ga0209013, IMG submission 187291) | Oil polluted marine microbial communities from Coal Oil Point, Santa Barbara, California, USA - Sample 2 (SPAdes) (version 2) | ecosystem: Environmental > Aquatic > Marine > Oil seeps ... | reverse complement strand
CACCTCAACAAACCCATCACCGCGATCGCCCCCACCCCAACCAACAAAGGCTACTGGCTCGCCGCCCAAGACGGCGGCATCTTCGCCTTCGGCGACGCCCGCTTGCACAAGGCAAGAACAGCAGACCATCACACCCTGTCAAGAATAATCACCATGCGAGCAAGTATCGGTGGACGAGGATACTATCTGCTTTCAAGCGAAGGAGAGATTCATACTTTTGGGGATGCAAAATTTCATGGATCCTTGACGCCCCCCACTGATGAAAATCGCGACGATCCCGCTGTTGCACTCGTTCTTCTTCTACCACAGTCTGTTTCTTCTTTGCTCGACAGTCACAGAAAGAACGACACTTTCCGCTAGAAAACGAGAACTGCAATGCAATATCATCACAAGAAAGAACGTCCCCACCAACACTTTCCAAAGAAAAAAAGAGACCGGCAAAAAGTTTTCCGGCCTCGCTGCACAGTCTTTTCCGCAATTCTCTACGCGGTTTCCTTACTGGTATTGCCGGCATTTGTCACGGCAACACCTCTGCGCGGGCAAGCACCAGAAGAAAACGCGCAGATACGGATCGAAGGCCGCGGTTTCGGTCATGGTCGCGGCCTTGGCCAATGGGGAGCACTCGGATACGCGCTCGCAGGAGTTCCGTATCAAGAAATCCTTGCTCACTATTACGGCGGAACCAAACCAGGAAGCTTCATACCAGACAGACTTCTCCGGGTAAGGATCGTGGAGAATGACGGCGCAGCACTGCAGGTCACTTCTGCAGCACCTTTTCACGTCGCACAATGGGAAATACCGGCCTCAGGCGCGGCGCGAGCCCGTCGCATCTCCTCCGGTCACTTCCTTATTGAACAAGGGGCAAGTTGCACAGGGCCCTGGACTCAACTTGGAACTGTGGACCACCCTCCTCTTTTCACCCCTTCTCACCCTGATGCCCGCGCTGGGGTCATGACCGCCCCGCACAACACACTGTTACAGCTCTGTATCTCTCAGACTGCGAACGAGACCACCGGCGAGACCACGCAGGAAACTATTCATTGGTTACGCGGGACTCTCGAGGCCCAGGAAGAGAACGAGCAGATGAGAACGGTGAATATTCTTCCCCTTGCAACCTATCTAAAAGGTGTTGTCCCCCAAGAAATGCCCGCCTATTGGGCGACACAGGGAGAAGGACGGGGAGCACACGCGTTGCGCGCGCAGGCAGTAGCCGCTCGTTCCTATGTGGCCTCCGACATGCAAGCCAATAACGGGCACGGAAAATATCTCTATGCCGATACCTGCAACACCGCCACATGCCAGGTCTATCGAGGAGCCGCGATATCGGAGGATTCCGGCTTCTTTCCCCTTGAGCACTTACTCTCAAATCAGGCGGTCACGGCCACCAGCGGAGAAGTGCGCCACTGGAGCAACGGGGATACAGCAAGAACAGAATTCTCTGCTTCCACAGGTGGTCATACTGCCGGCGGGGTTTTCCCCGCAGTCTCGGATACAGGAGATGCCACTTCTCGCAATAAGTATCATCGCTGGTCAAAAGACATCCCCATCAGTGAAATCACAGAGATTTTCGGGCAAGACCTCGGAACTTTTCAGAACTTCTCCGTGATCAGAAGAGACGGGATTGGCTCCGACGGTGGGCGTGCGCGTGAAATACGCATCAATTTCGCACATGGTTCACGCGTCATTCCTGCGAATACTTTCCGCCGGGCTCTCGGCATCTCCAGCACCTGGTTCTATATAACGGACCCCACTGGGTATCACGTTCTGACTGCGACAGGGAAAGTCCATGCTTTTGCTCCCGCGCAAGATCACGGATCACTCTCGCAAGCGTTCACACAGACAAGCGCGATCGATCTCGCAGAAGTACGGTCGTCAACAACGTCAACAACGTCATCAACAACATCAACGTCAACAGCTGCAAAAGGCTATTGGATCCTCAGCTCAATCGGGGAAGTGCACCCCTTTGGAGCAGCCCAGCACTACGGTTCACTTGCGGGGGTCCCGATAGCAGGAAAAGTAGTTCGACTTGTCTCCACTCCCACCGGGAGGGGTTACTGGCTTGCCGCCCAGGACGGCGGAGTGTTTGCCTTCGGCGACGCCGGCTTCTACGGCTCCATGGGCAACACGCACCTCTACAAACCCATCACTGCAATCGCCTCCACCCCAACGGGCGAGGGCTACTGGCTCGCCGCCCAGGACGGCGGCGTCTTCGCCTTCGGCGACGCCGGCTTCTACGGCTCCATGGCCGGCAAACCCCTGCACAAACCGATCATTACCATGGCCTCCACCCCAACGGGCGAGGGCTACTGGCTCGCCGCCCAGGACGGCGGCGTCTTCGCCTTTGGCGACGCCCCGTATCTCGGCAGTCTTCCTGCCCGACAGATCAGGCAGGAAGTTGTCAGTCTCGTCTCCCTCTCTTCCGGTGACGGCTACCTACTGGCCGGCAGGGAGGGGGAAGTGCACGGTTTTGCCAGAGCTCGTTCACAAGGCGGAGCAATGGTGCACTCTGACCAGACCCCGACTGTCGCCATCGCAGCCCCCTGATTCTCCGGCTTTTCTCTTCTTTTTCTGCAGCAAGCTCCTGCACGAAAAACACACCTCGCGAAAAATCTTTGCACGACAGCTACCAGAAGAACCCCCTGGAGAGAAAACAGAAACCCACTTTCACCTGGGAACACAAGCAGTTTTCTCCGGAAAAGAGAATTTTCCCACAGAAAATCTAGAAATTTCGGCATTTCGCAACAATAGAGACGATCAAGCTTTTCCTCCGTATTTGCCGATGTACTCCACACCGATCGGACTCCGCTATTCGGGGAAATGCCCATGCCAGCACATTGGAAAAATATCGAACGAACAAGCAGGTTCGTGGTCTTCGCTATTTTTTGCAGTCTTTTACCCATGCTGTCGACTTCCGCGTCAGCTTCCGAAAAACAACCAGTTTCCGCGCAGGAATATTCGGTCCTCGCCAGCCTGACCTCAGCAGACAACGAGAATGGAGACCAAGACTTTGTACTGCCTCAGGACCATACCGTAAGTCGTTCTGTCAACATAGACGTGCATCTCGAAAGCTTGGTCGACTCGAATGGACAAGCCCGCGAGCACGCGCATTTGACCTTTCCCGCTTTCGAAAAAGGAATACTCAAACTCGACCTCACACGCGCGAGGACCGACAACTCCACCCTCGCATGGCAGGGAAAGGTCAACACAAAAGAGCAAAGTGATGCTATTTTCATCTTGAACGAAGGGCACCTCACGGGCAATGTCACGCTCGACGGAAACGTGTATCAGTTCCGTTCCCAAGAAAACGGACAGCACGTGCTACGTGAGACAGACACTTCCCTACTCCCGGAAGGTCTCCCACCCCAAGTACCCCCACCGGAGCTCCCGCCCCAGCTCCCCCCATCCCCACCACAGCAGATCCCAGACCACACGGTCACAGCAGAAAAAGACGATGGCAGCCAGATCGATGTGATGGTGGTCTACACGCCCGAAGCGAAAAATCAAACGGGGGGAAAAACTCCCGTTGAGAGTCTGATCCAGCTCGCGATCACCGAAACCAATACCGGATACGCCAACAGCAACATCAACACACGCCTCAGGCTCGTCCACACCGCTGAAATAGCCCACACAGAGGGGTCCTTTACCGATGACCTCACCAATCTGACATCAACAACAGACGGAATTCTCGACCAAGTACACACTTGGCGCGATACTTATGGCGCCGACGTCGTGATTCTCATCAGAAAAACTGACCCCAGCGCGTGCGGCCTGGCCTGGCTCATGTCATCACTCACCCCGACCTTTGAAACCTATGCCTTCGGCGTTGTGGCACACAATTGCGCGACGGGCAATTTCTCGTTCGGTCACGAGATCGGCCACATTCAAGGAAGCACACACGACAAAGACAACACGGGAGGAAGCACCGGCGTCTCGCCTTATTCGCAAGGATGGCAAGACCCGGCCCCCAACGAAACTTTTCGCACCGTAATGGCATACAACTGCCCGGTTACTGCGAGTAACCCAAGTGGTGGCTGCCCTCGCGTGAATCAGTACTCCAATCCCGCAATAAACTATTCGGGCCGATCCACCGGGCACACAAGCACAGCAGACAACGCCCGATCGATCAATGACACCGCCAATACTGTTGCCAACTTCCGTGCAGAAGTCGCCACACCACCAACCACCACCACGACCAGCACCAGCACCACAACAACCACCACGACGCCAAGCACCACAACCACAACCACCACGCCAAGCACCACAACCACAACCAGCACCAGCACCACAACCACAACCACGACGCCAAGCGGTGGTTATTGGCTGGCAGCCGAGGATGGTGGCGTGTTTGCCTATGGCGACGCCAAGTTCTACGGCTCCATGGGCGGCAAACACCTGAACAGCTCCATCATCGACATTACGGCTACCCCTCCCATGACAATGAGCGCTGACAACAAAACCACGCAGCACACAAAAAAGAGCGCGGGCGACCACCACACCAGCAAGGGCTACTGGCTACTCGGCATGGACGGCGGTGTCTTCGCCTATGGCGACGCCAAGTTCTACGGCTCCATGGGCGGCAAACCCCTGAACGACTACATCATTGACATGACAGCAACGCCAAGCGGCAAGGGCTACTGGCTCGTGGGCCTCGACGGTGGCGTGTTTGCCTTCGGCGACGCCATGTTCTACGGCTCCATGGGCGGCATGCACCTCCACAAACCCATCTGGGCAATAGCCTCCACACCAACGGGCAAGGGCTACTGGATCGTAAGCGTGGACGGGAGCATCTTCCCCTTCGGCGACGCCATGTTCTACGGCTCCATGGGAGGCAAAGCCCTCAACGGCATGATCATCGACATCATCCCAACGCCAAGCGGCAAAGGTTACTGGCTCATGAGCTTCGACGGTGCCATCTTCACTTATGGCGACGCCAAGTTCTACGGCTCCATGGGCAGCAGTCCCATGAACGACCTTATAATCGGAGCGGATGCCAGCCCGACTGGCAAGGGCTACTGGCTGACGGGCTTTGACGGCGGAGTCTTCGCCTTCGGCGACGCCAAGTTCCACGGATCGATGGGCGGCAAGCACCTCCATAAACCCATCATGGATATTGCTTCCACGTCCTGACCGTCCGAACCAGAGGCGTCCCCAAGCAAATTTGTTCGGGGACGCCTTCTGCTTGTCTGCACGCGAGGACCGAAGCCAAAGGCACTTGCTTGCAAAAGACCCCAAGAAAACACACGGAAACCCTGACACCTCCCCCACACCTGGGTTTTTCAAACCGAGCACACGCTGGTCGAGACGGATCCCCCGCAAAGAGAAAAGGCAAAGGCCAGTGCGCAGCTCACTCCACCGTGTACCGGATTTGCCAAAGAATTGCCAGAACAATCACCTCAAGGCAACGCCAGAACAATCACTGATCAGCAGTTTCCGATCGAACACGGCGAAACGAAAATTGGCGCCCACCAAAAGCTGGAAGGGTCCAAGACTCAGCTCGGTAAAACACTCGTACCAAGAGCACCAAAAAGGGCCAGGACAAGACGAAAAACAGCAGTTGTGAAAGCGGTATGCTGAGGTCAAAGAGCACATTCACCGGGTGTTCCACATCACTGAAAACAAGCGTCTCATGCCACCCCAGCGCCTTTGTCCCCCACCACACGAGCTGCAGGGCTGCCATATGCCAGATATAAACGGTGTAATTGTATTTCTCCAGAGCGTTTACGGCTGGTTCGACCAGAGGGAGACGCGAAAATTTCGTGATTGCGTTGCGTGCGCGCAGCATAAAACACACGGACGCCAGCCCCCCTGTGACATAGGCCGCAGTCGGAGGAAACTGGTTCCCACCTGTCCCATCCCAGAGGGCATCGGGGTAAGGGCCAATCACCATCAAGCCAGTCGCGAGCGTAAGTCCAACACCGATACGTCCTGCCCACTCCTTCACAAAAGGTTGATCGTGTTCTTTTTCGGCATAGAAAAAGCCCAAGAAACCAAAAAATCCCCAGACAACAATCATTTGAAAGGGCATAAGAGGGGTCGCGCCAGTCTGGTAGGTAAACAAGATCCGCCCCAGCAGATCGAAAGCAAACGATACAGCCACAAATCCAAGAACAATAGCGTATCGACTCGCAATCTCCCTGCCAAAAGGCAAACGCACAGCCTTCGTTCGGTCGTACAATTTCACAAGCAGCGGGAAGACAAGGGTCAAGAAAATGTATACCGACATAAACCAGAAAGGAGCCTGCCCCAACCCCAAACAATCAACATGCGGAAAGGGAAGAAGCCAGGTGAACCATTTCCACACTGCGTCAAGACGAAAAAAGAGGTCGGTTCCCGCAGCAGGATCAGCGCATTGTCCAACTCCTCCGATTTTCAATCCCAGCTCAAGTAAAACAAAAACTGCAGCATACGCATAATAGGGAATGAGCAGGCGAGTCAGGCGTTTCCGGTAAAACGCCTGGAGAGAATGCGTCCGGAGAGCCTTGCGCACACCACGGAGATTCAGCGCCCCAAACATCCCGAACCATACCGGGCCAATCCAAACAAAAACCCAGGTCAACCAGGATGGCAACACGGTAAACCGGTCAATTCCAATCTGACTTAAACCATTGGAAAAGGTAACGGCAAGACCCCAGTGTACCACCATCAAAGCCAGGACAGCAAAAGCACGCATTGTGGAAAAAAACCGGTCGCGCTCTTGAGGAGAAGTAGTCGTACCAGATGATCCGGCAGCTGCCAAAGGGGTGTCAAGAGACCGAGGAGAACGCACAGTCCTGATGCTCCTCATGGACAATACTCGCCCAAAAAAGAATTCCGATGAGAACGAAAGACAAATAAAGCGGGAACAGCGTGCTTTCTTCTCGTGCCTCCCGAAAAACAGGCTTACCCATCAATCTCTATAAATAGAAAGAAAAAGCCTAAATTCTACACGAGCGACGCTCCCCTTGCCCGTCTGCCTTCTATTCGTGACAAGATGACAAGGATCCTGCTCAAACTGCCATTTCTCCCTCATTTAGACTCGGCAACTACTTCGGAAAACAGCTCAGCGTAAGGAGGAATCGAAGGAAACCACAGCCGTTTCCGCCTTCGGCGTTGCTCCGTCGACAAAGACAAACACGCCTGGGCCAGAGACGATGCGGGCGCGGCAGAAAAGGCATCCCCCTGCACCGCCGACAAGTCATGGTCATGGCTCCTGCCTGGCTCACACACAATATCCCGGACCATATCCAACACAGTTACAGCAAGCGCTTCCGCATCTCCCGGAAGAACAAGGCGACCACGTTCCGGGAATTCGCGCAAGATCTCCGGCGGACCACCCTGGTCCGAGGCAACAACAGGAACTCCCGAAGCGAGTGCTTCAATCAAAACGAGGCCAAAAGGTTCCGGTGCCGTCGAACAAAGGAGAAAAAGATCGAGATCCGCATAGAAAGTCGGCATATCCTCACAGGGACCGAACCAGTGCACACGGGGAAGCACAGCAGCCTTCGCCCGCAAACCCGCCTCATACTCCTCTTTTCCAAACACGGGCATACCACATATGACCAGGTGCACCGCAGGAAAACCTCGGGGCAGGTCTCTTGTCACAAGCTCGTGCGCCAACAGCAAAAGATCAAAGCCCTTCCACGTGTCAACCCGCCCTGCAGCCCCCACAAGAAACACATCATCGGGAATCCCGCAAGAAGCACGAAAGTTGCCCGCTTCTTCGGGGCAAAACTCGCGAGAATCCACGTCCTCAATCAGGACACGACCATTTTTTGGGTGCAGCTCAGCCGCCACAGCTTCCGACACCGAGACCACCATATCCGCAAAGTGGCGCGTGAGGAACCGTTCGAACAACGCCGCGAGACGCGACTGCACAACAATCTCACGCGCGGACCACACATGCGGAAGACGCGTGAGAAAAGCCGCCGCCCAGCCATACCACGAATGTAAAGAATTCGTATGCCAAACATCTGGCCGCACACGACGGGCGAGCCACACCAAACGGAGCACCGTGACCGGCCAGGCCAAAGCATAAAGCGGCCAATGCCAAAACCCGCCTCGCGTCGTAATCCGCCGCATCGGCAGAATATGAACGGTCGCTCCTGCCGCCTCGAAAGCCGGTCGCAAAGGAGGATCTGTCGGAACCACAATATGACAATCAAAATCTTCACGTGGCAAGCTGCGCACAAGCCGGAGCAATCCCTGATCCGACCCGCCACGTTCGGCAACTGGTTGCAGAGACAGCACACAAATCATGCACATCGCTCCCTTGTTCCCATGCCGGCCGCCAGGGTGCTTCCTGTTGCCATGCTGCTTCTTCTTTTATTTTGCCTCATCCCGGTCTCACCCTCTCTCAACTGAAAACCGGACAGGCCCAAACCGGACAGGCCCCGACAGGCCCGGACCGGACACGCTCTGAAAGAATGCACGCCATGCGCATCGCCATGAATGTCGAACAGCTTTTCCACCAGGTGCCCGGCGGCATCGGACGCTACACACTGCACTTGTTTCGCGCCCTCTCCAGCACAATTCCCGACATTGAACCCGTTGGGTTCTCTGCTCTCCATCGAAAACACACAGCCGTGGCACTTGCGACTCGCCTCAAGTTGCCCCAGCCTCCCTTACGTCTGCCTCTTGTGCGCCCCATCCTCTACGACTCCTGGCACCTACTCGGTGGCCCCCCTCTGCCTTTTGGCATGGCAGCGGGCCCCCGACAACTCCCCAATCCAAACCTTGATGCAAACCGTGATGTAGACCTTGTGCATGCCCCATCTCTCGCGATCCCTCCCAAAGGAAAACGTCCTTTGGTCGTAACAGTGCACGACATCGCCGAGATACGTGTACCAGAAACCCTGACCCGACGGGGGCGGCGTTTCCATAGGCAGGGCCTCGCAGCAGCAATACGACACGCAGACGCCTTTCTCACCGTCTCCCATACCGCAAAAGAAGAATTCTGTGAACATACAGGTATTCCCGCAGATCGGGTCACAGTAACTCATCTTGGGACTGACCTGCCGCGCGCAAGTAGTGAAGACATCGCACGCGTGCGAAAAAAATACGGGCTACACGACACGCCTTACATTCTTTTTCTGGGCACACTGGAACCACGGAAAAACCTCTCCACTCTCATGGAAGCCTTTCTTGACCTGACACGCGAAACCGATTTGGCGCACTCTCTTGTTGTCGCCGGCCCAAAAGGCTGGGGGAAAACAAGCGACACCATCGCCACACATGCCCGCGCGCTCGGCAATCGGGCCATCCTGCCAGGCTATGTGGCCGAGACTGACCTCCCAGCTCTGTACAAAGGCGCCGACCTCTTTGCTTTTCCAAGCCTGTACGAAGGATTTGGCCTTCCCGTGATCGAGGCACAAGCGCAAGGAACACCCGTCGTTTGTTCAACCGACCCCGCCCTCTGCGAAGTCACCGCCGGCACAGGAATACACCTGCACGCGCGAGATACCCCAGCATGGACAGCAACCCTGGCAGATCTGCTCGCTGCCCCATCCAGGCGAGAAGAAATGCGCGCCTCCGGGCTCCGTAACGCAGCAGGTTTCACATGGGAAGCATGTGCCAGTACAACTGCAGAAATTTACCGACAGCTTTGCTGACGACTTTCCCGGCAATTTTTCCAGCAGCTGTCCCGGCGACTTTCCCAGCAGCTTTTCCGGCAGCTTTGCAAAACTGCTTCCCGCTTGTGCCGTGCCTGTTCAGCACAGGAATTCCCCCAGGAAATACTTCCAGGAGAATATTTTAGAGGTCATGCTTCCCCACCTGCTGCACATTCGCCGTGGCAAAACCAATTTTCTCGTGCTGCCGCGCGCTCCCCACAAAAAGGGCGTGATCTGCCAGCTCCAACAATTCTTTATCGCCACGGCTGTCCCCATACGCCCATATTTCTGCCTCTGCCCCATCAAGCCAGGCAAGCAAACGATTCGCCTTCTCTTGCGCGCGCACATTGGGACCTCGCATATGGCCCGTATACAGGCCATTTTCAGTCTCAAGCTCCACTGCAATCACATGGTCAAACCCGAGCACACGCGCCACATGCTCCAAATACACATGCAGTGAAGCTGAGATAATAATGAGTTCATGCTCTTGTGCGCGATGCCATTCGACACGACGAAGCATTTGCGGGCGCAGCAAATCCCGCCTTTCCTCGGCAAAAGACACCGCTAATTCTTCGACTCCGGCAACCGACTCACCGCGAAACACGCGCTGCAAAACACCTTCTTTTCCCTCTTCACGCTGCCCCCCCTTCATATCGCGATACAGGGCACGCACTTCCGCCACACAAGCACGCGCGAGGCCGGCACCTCCTGCAACCCGTCGCAAAAAAGGCACAAGAGAATCACGCACTGTCAAGGTGCCGTCAAAATCAAACGCTGCAATCTGGCGTTTCCCAGAAGCCCCGGCATCGCCAGACCTCGAAAAGGAAAAACTGTTTTCAGCGTTCGCCACTATCCCTCTCCTTCAGCACGCCTTGCACACGCCTCTACACGCCCTGCACACACGAAGGCTCCGCCAAAACCTTGCTCAAAGACCAATCCGGGCACTGACAGCAGCAAGGGTGGCATCAACAGGATCCGGTACTTTGATCTCTTTCACAACACGGTCAGGGTCCTTTAACCCATGGCCTGTGAGCGTCGCGACAATCTTGGCGCCAACAGGGACCGCTCCTTCTTTGGCTTTTTTCAAAAGCAACGCCACGCCGGCCGCCGAAGCAGGCTCGCAAAATATTCCGTCGGTCGCAGCAAGCAAACGGTAGGCAGCAAGAATTTCAGAGTCGGTCACTGCTTCGATCACTCCACCGGACTGATCACGCGCTCCAACAGCCCCTTCCCAAGAAGCAGGCTTCCCAATACGAATAGCAGTCGCAATCGTCTGGGGTCGTTCAACTGGGGCACCGCGCACGATAGGTGCGGCTCCCGCGGCCTGTGCCCCCCACATTGCAGGGCGACGATCAAGCTGGTAGTACTCAAGCGACTCAGTATAACCAAGCCAGGCTGCCGTAATATTCCCTGCGTTTCCCACGGGCAAACAGTGAATGTCCGGCGCGCATCCCAGGGTTTCCACAATTTCAAAAGCGACTGTTTTTTGACCTTCGATCCGCAAGGGGTTCACAGAATTCACAAGGCACGCCTCGCCAGTCTCCGCGAGGCGGCGCGCAATGGAAAGCGCATCATCAAAATTCCCTTTTACAGGAACCACCGTGGCACCGTGAATGAGTGCCTGTGCGAGCTTCCCGGAGGCAATGTTCCCATCAGGGATGATCACTGCGCACGTGATGCCCGCGCGCGCGGCATACGCTGCTGCAGACGCAGAGGTGTTCCCGGTGGAAGCACACACCACAGTCCGCGTCCCTTCCGCAAGAGCACCGGAAAGCGCAACGCACATGCCTCTGTCCTTGAAGGACCCTGTCGGGTTCATTCCCTCAAATTTCAAAAAGACCTCTGCCTCGACTCGTTCGCTTATCCCAGGTACAGGAATCAGCGGAGTATTACCTTCGAGCAAGGTAATCGCAGGAGCATCTATGGGTAGCTTGAGACGGTCCCGGTAGGTCGGAACAACACCACGCCACGCGCTCATGAAAAACTGCTTTCTTCTTCTCCATTAATCACACGAAACACTGCAGCAAGCCGTTTCACGGCAGTCAGGCTCACAAGTTCTCTCAGGGTGGCCCGCACATCGGCTTCCCGGCCACGATGCGTTACCAAGACCAATTCGGCATCCTCTGCGCGGCCTTCTTGTAGAACCTTCTGGATCGACACCTCGTGCCGACCGAACACCCCGGCGACTCCGGAGAGCACGCCCGGCTCATCTGCAACTTCAAGTCGCACGTAGAAATGACTGTGGACGTCCTCGATAGGAACAATTGGGCAGGTAGCAGGGAGAGGAAGATGTGGACCTCGTGCCTGTTGACGGAGATTACGGGCGGCGTCTATCACATCGCCTACCAGACCAACAGCAGTCGGGCCGGCGCCTGCACCACGCCCATAAAACATGAGCTCGCCTACCGATTCACCCTCAAGAAAAATTGCATTAAATGACAATCGCACCGAAGCAAGTGGGTGCGTGAGTGGAATCATCGCGGGATGCACCCGCACTGCCACTCCGAAAGTATCTGCCCAGGGCACCAGGTCGGCAATGGCCACAAGCTTCACCACATAGCCAAGACGAGCCGCCATCTCGACATCATGCGCGCGCACGTCTCGAATACCCTCCCGGTACACGTCTTCATCGTGCACACGGGTTCCGAAGGCAAGGGATGCCAGAATGGCCGCTTTTTGGGCGGCGTCATGACCATCAATATCGGCAGTAGGGTCGGCTTCGGCATATCCAAGACGCTGCGCGTCCGCAAGCACCTCTGCCAGGTCGACACCATCTTCTGTCATCCGCGTGAGAATATAGTTCGTCGTTCCGTTCAAAATCGCGATGATGCGCCGTGCCGACTCGCCCGCAAGCGACTCGGTCACAGGGCGGATAATGGGAATTCCCCCGCCCACGGCAGCCTCGAACAGAATGTCAACACCCGCGCTCTCGGCAAGTTCAAGCAGTTCAGGACCAAACTTTGCCATGAGTTCCTTGTTTGCGGTGACAACTGGCTTTCCGGCTTTCAATGCTTCGGTCAGCAAAAAATTGGCCGGGTCAATGCCTCCTATCACCTCCACAACGAGATCTACCCGGGGGTCCTGCACCACAAGGAGAGGGTCCGAAGTAAACGCGTCTGCGGGAAGGGGCACGTCTCGATCACGAGAAAGATCGCGCACTGCGACCCGACGGACCTCCAAGGCAACGCCGGTACGCCGCAGAATCTCCTCGCTTCGGTTCTGCAAAATACGCACAGCCTCAGCGCCTACTGTGCCACATCCCAAAAACCCTATACCAACAGTGCTCGCGGCACTCCGTTGCACGCCAGTTTCATCCGTCCTCTGCCATTCCGTCATCTCGGTCACCCTGCCAGTTCAATCGCAGTGCTTCGCCCCGCGGCCTGGAGAGTACCGCGGACCCGTCCTTCTTCTGTCTTCACCGCCCGTAACGCAAAAGAATCTCCGGCAAACTCTCCAGAGAGAAAAAGCACATAGGCATTGCCTTGTTCGCGGATCGTCCCAAATGCCACTCCTTCTCCTGAAGAAGTCTGCAAATTAATCTCTTCCACTCCCGCATATTGCCATGTTGCACGCCCAAGTAAGTCCACAACCTCTGCAAGACGGGAGCCTTCCTGCAGCACGGTTCCTGTCGAAAGCAGTTCGGCATCTCCCTCGGGAAAAGATGGAAGAACAGGAGCGTCTTCCTTTCGCACAAGCTGCATCGTCAGCTCCGCGTTACAACGCGCAACTCCTGCGAGCTCGCGCACAAGCCAAAGAGAAACCGTGGTGGATTCGTCCCAGTTCACGGAAACTTTCGCCTTTCCGTTCTCGGTCGCATCTCCGGAAAAAGAAGCCAGTACGCTCAATGAACGGTCGGCTACAGTGCGCCGAACAGTAGAGGCCTGCAAACGATGCGCGTCTCCACCAGTCGTGTTTCCTGTCCAAGGCAAAGAACCACTGGGATCTTCGTCCGCAAAAACGACCAGGGTACCGTTCGCGGCCATGCGCCAGACGACGGATTCAAGGAAAATCGTGAGTGCATCTCGCGCCTCTTCGGAAACGGATATTTCGCGCCCAATTTTTTGCATTTCAAGAGGATCCAAAAAGAGGTCTGTAATATCACCTCCTCTTTGCACAATGCACGTCATGGCCAGGTCATCCTGCACTGCTTCGGTAGTAAAATGAAAGACTCCCCCGCCACTGAGCACTCCCGTCTCAGGCGGCACAAGCGTTAACCGTCTACTGGTGTCAACAGGACCCGTGATACGAGTACGAGAAGGTGCCGTTGCGCATCCCGTGAGGACAAGAGCCACACAGAAACAGCATATTGCGCGTCTCGGATGCGAAAACTTCACGGTTTTCTCCTCTGCGCCTACTCCATCAAAGAAACAAGGTCGTCAAGCGTTTCACGCCGGATGACTACCCGCGCCGTACCCTCTTGCACAAACAGCACAGCCGGACGGCCAACCATGTTGTAGTTATTCGCCATCGCGTAGCCATACGCTCCTGTGGCGGGAGTGACAAGAATTTCTCCTGCCCTGACATCAGACGGCAAGGCCGCGTTCTCAAGGAGCACATCACCTGTTTCGCAATGCTTTCCCGCGAGACGCGCGCTGCTGTCGAGTTCTGCCTCAGGTCTATTTGCGAGAAATGTCTCATACTCAGACTGATAAAGAGCAGTCCTCATATTGTCGCTCAATCCACCGTCAACAGCGACATATTTCGCCACACCGGGGAGCTCTTTGATGACTCCTACCGAATAGAGGGTGACACCCGCACGCCCGACAATGGAACGGCCAGGCTCCACTGCCATGCGTGGAGCCTGAAGGCCTGCCACCTCAGCACGTGCCAGAATTTCCTCGCTCAAAAGACGTGCGAGTACTCCCACTGCCACAGGTTTGTCGTCACGCGTGTAGGCAATGCCAAGGCCACCACCAAAATTCAGCTCATGCAAAGGAGCACCGTAGGCAGTCGAGGCTTCTGCAGCAAGATCAACAACCACGTCCACTGCTTCTCGAAAACCCGCGAGGTCGAACAGCTGACTACCAATATGGCAGTGCAGTCCCTGCAAATCGATCGTGTCGAACGTCGCAAGGTATTTCACGGCAGCCAAGGCCTGTCCGTTACGTACGCCCAACCCAAATTTTGAGTCCTCCTGCCCAGTACGAATGTACCTATGCGTTTTTGCATCAACACCTGGGGTAACCCGCACAAGACAGGCTACAGGCGCAGCATCTCGTTGCCGCACAAGATCATGCAAACGATCAATCTCGTCAAAAGAGTCGATCACAATGCGGCCCACACCCGCACCTACAGCCAAATCCAATTCGGCATCAGACTTGTTGTTACCATGTAACAAAATACGTTCCGCGGGAAAGCCGGAACGCAGGGCAACACCAAGCTCACCTTCTGTCGAGACATCGACACAAAGACCCTCTTGCGCTGCAAGCTGCAGCATCCCAATACTGCTGAACGCCTTACTGGCATAATAGACCGTACCCGGAACAGCCTGAGAGGCAAACGCCTCTTTGTACTCCCGGCATCGGGCTCGCAAAAAACTTTCATCGTAGACAAAAATGGGCGTGCCGAATTCTTCGGCGAGCGCAACCGTGTCACATCCACCAATCTCCAAATGGCCGCCCTCATTCACCGTCGCGGAGGGAGGCAGCACTTCTACAAGATGAGGAGGAATCGAAAGAGAATTCAACATGCGCATCACCGGGAATCGTTGCGTGCATCTGCACAAAAAACAGGAGAAGAACCGTCACTCTGCCACTCGGCACAAGCAAAACCACAAAGCTGTGCACCTGTCACCGAATCACGAAAAGGGAAAAATCCATGAATAGACTCGAACCAGTGTTGCAGCTCAAAGGAGAAAGCCCCTAACCCTGCTTTCGCCCTGCAGTTCACCCAGTTCCACAACATCCGGAAAAAACCCCAATCACGAAAAACAGCTTACGCTCAAACGGCTGGTCTCGCAGGAAAAACGGACTTTCTCCTTTTCGGCACGCTACTCTTCATTCACCTTGTACGCCCGTCTTGCTTTCGCCTTTCCTCCTGCCCGCTTCGCAATGAACAGATTCGCGACTATGCTGCAAACCGCTGCCCCCGTAGCTCAGGGGATAGAGCACCGGCCTCCGGAGCCGGGTGCGAAGGTTCGAATCCTTCCGGGGGCGCCCTGTCGCACAGGAAAATGCTCTCATTTCTCTCCTTCCTTCATTCCCCCTTGCCTCTCCCCATGTGTATGCCTTTACCAAAAAAGTTGGGCAAGCCAACATCATCAGGAAAAGGATCAGGCAAAGGTTCCGACAACATAAAAAAATTTCTCCCCTTCTCCCTGGGACAAAACCTGCCAGTAAGGAATAAATCCGGCAGCTCTCGGCTTTTCTTCAATAAGAAGTCCAGCCTGCCACGCCGAATACCTATTGGCATGCGACAGAGATGCCAGAATTACCGGAATTACCGGAGAAAATTCTGCGGACAAACCGAAGGAGCAACACTGATGGCTGAAGTAGCCGTCGTCACAGATGACACATTCCAACAAGAAGTTCTCGACGCTACAAACAAAGTGGTAGTCGACTTCTGGGCCCCATGGTGCGGACCATGCAAAGCCGTTGGGCCGGAGATCAAACGTCTTGCAGAGAAACACTCAGATGTTGCTTTCGTCAAACTGAACGTGGACGATGCTCCGAATGTGGCAGCGAAATACAACGTGATGAGTATCCCCACCATCGGTCTTTTTGAGGGCGGTAATCTCGTCACCTCCACAGTTGGCGCAAAAAGTGCGGAACAACTAGAGAAGGCACTCGGCATTATCTGAATCTTCGCTTATTGGACTGTTCGAGATAACAGTCCAATAAGCGAACCTATTCCAAAACCCGTCTCCGTCGTCTTCGCCCATCTTCGTCCTGGAGTCACTCCAGCAGCGCAATCTCTCTTTTTCTCCTACCGCGAGAGATCGCAAAGTCTCGTTTCCACACCCAAGAAGAAGAAATTTTTTCCCTCCTCTCATCAGGGAAAAAATCGACTACAACAAAAAAATACGCGAACAGCCTCAAAAAAAAATCTGACGAACGCAACATCCATGTTCCAATGCACATAGGCTGTGACCGTGATTGAACTCGTCTTCGATAAGAACATACAGCTGGAAAACCCGGCGCTTCTGCTTGCCTTCCGCGGGTGGAGCGACGCGAGTAAAGTCGCGACCACATTAATCGCGCATCTCGAAAAAGACCTCAATACCGAACCCCTCGCGCACATTTCTCCAGACCGTTTTTTTGATTTTCAGCGCGCGCGACCAGAGGTTTCAATTGTCAATGGTGTCATCACCGACGTTGAATGGCCACGTAACCAATACACTTTCACTTGGTCCGAAGAAGCCAATCTCATTCTCGGCATCGGACCTGAGCCACATCTGGAATGGCAACAGTTCAGCAAGGCTGTATGCGCGCTTGCGGACACCTGCAACGTGGGTCAAGTCATGATGGCCGGAGGAATACTCGCAGGCGTACCTCATACACGTCCCATCCCACTCGCAGGAACCAGCCCTGATCCGGAAATCCGTGCGAAACTTCACCTCGAAAGAAACAGCTACCATGGCCCAACTGGCATTCTTCCTATTCTCGCCGACCTTCTGACGCAGGCAGGACACCCTGCGACAACTCTTTGGGCATCAATTCCTCATTACACACAAATAACGCCAAACCCTCAGGCTGCGCTGACTCTTTTAGAAGCGCTCTCTTCTCTCCTTGGAAAAAAACTTCCTGATGCCCGACTGAAGAAGGAAGCCATCAAGTTCGAACAGCAACTCGAGAATACGGTAAAAAACAACAGCGAAATCAGTGCGTACGTGTCGCTTCTTGAAAAACAGTTCGACATGAGTAGAAAAAACAACCATCCCAGCCGGCAAGCGGCATTGGACAAAGACTCCGACGAAACTTCCGATGATGCCAACCGTCTTCCCGATGGGGAAGAAATTGCTGCACAAATCGAAGAATTTCTCCGGTCACGCAACGACGACGAGAACGAGTAAGCGGCCAAGAACAAACCACACATAATTTTCGCACAAGATCGTCGCACAAGGCGCGCAGTTGGGATCCTCTCCACACCGCCCAATGCCTTCTCCCAATGCCTCCTAAAGAAGACAAAATGCGTAGCAATCGGGTGCAAGCCGGATTGTCCTCTCAGGAACCGGCACAAAGATCACAGCCATATTGGCCGCTCGGCCCAAAGCATTTCCCCTCATTTTCCGGCATTCCGCGAGGAATACACCGCCTGAGCATCGAATTTGCCCACACAGAGGGAACCTTGAGAAACATCCAGTGAAAAATCAGCATGGGCATTCTTGCGACAACCTCGAAAAAACGCGAACCACACGTGGACTACAACGCGGAGAAAGACCATGCAAGCCCTGGTCTCCAAAATCTTCAAAATTCCGGTGCGATACCGCCGTTTGAAGTTCATCTTGCGCATCAAATTTCTCGCGCTGCTCATGGGAGTAGAAACCGATCTCGACATTGACAAGTCTCTCAATGTCGGGAAAAACTGCCGTGTCATGTTGACAAAAGGCGGAAAAGTCAGCATTAAAATCGGTTACGGGTGCGTGATGGAAGACGGATTCCATCTGCAAATTTTTGGGGGAGTTGGCCAGGATCCCACACTCATCGTGGGTGACCATGTGGTCTTCCATCGCAATGTCTCCATCACCTTGTCCGGAACTCTCCGCATGCAAGGCCCAAACGAGTGGGGCATTGGCACTGTCTTTCGCGTGAGCCAAGGCGTCGAATGTGGTTCGCACTGCGGCTCAGGTGAATACGTATCGATTTTTGATTTCACGCATGCCATCGACGAAAAACTGGAAAACGTCTTCCAAAAGACCCTCATTTGCCAGCCTGTGAAGCTCGGCGACCATGTCGTCCTCTCCTGTCACTCCACAATCAACCCAGGCGTTGTCCTCTCCCAACTCACCCTGGTCTTTCCCCATACTTCTGTATCAGGACAATGGCTGGAACCTGGCACGATGATCTCTGGAGTACCGGGACGAAAGCTCAACAAACCAGAAATCATACCGCTCTTCGAAAACCCCTTCGCCGCCGGCATGATCACTTGGCAGGGCAACGAGCCCAATGCAGGCCCAGGACCAAATTTCAAAACAGCAGAGCAAGCTTTGAAAGATATTCCTGACCCGACCCGCTACAACCACACCGAACACGGGTGGTCTCGCTTCGAAAAAGAAATCGCAGAAAAATTCGCTGCACGATCCAGCTGAGACAGAGACCCGAGTCGACTGTGCCGGCGTGCACCAACACACGCCGATCCTCGAAAACAACACCGTTTTTCCGCGTGTTCCTCCTCTGCCTTTCCTTAAAAAAGGAAGATGAGAAAGCTGCAAAAAACGCTATCCGAGAAGATACAGAAAAAGCAGCGCACACAGAAAAAGCAGAAGCCTTACACTTAGGTCAGGAGAAATGAGCGCGGGACCTCATCTTGCCCTCCCGGGCACTGTGCCCGCAGCTGAAACATGAAGAAGAGGTGGGAAAGTTGCGGCATCACGCGCCCTTGGCAGGGCAGGCTGGATACAGAGCACACGTCCTCAAGGTCGGCGTGCAAGCAAGCATTCACGCAAAATCTCACATCCGACAGGCTCATGCGCTCTAACGTCTGGGAAACAGATCCTGGCCATCGTCCAGGACAGCATTGGCGGCGCGCTCCTCTCTCTCGGAACGACTCTTCTTCTCATCATCCGCGCGTGGCATTCCCCAAACCCCAGCTTCCCAAGAAAGAGTTCTCCGGGAAAGCCGGCGCTACGTCCAGAACCGAAAGTGCCCAGCCTCATCCCGAGTCCAGGGTTCAAGTCGAGGCCAAATTCCTAAAAAACCCAAAGAACTCCGATTCCTCTCTCCATACTGCCCCACATCACATGACGCACACTGCGAAAAAAAAGTCGGGATGGCGGTATCTTGCGGCATTCTCTACTCGCATGGGCTTTCCCATCCAGGCGGAGAAAAAAGCCCCGCAGAAAAAAGACACTACACTCCGCTCTCGAACACTCGACACAGGATCAAAAACAGATCTCCGATCGTTTGCATATAGGGTTCAAACAGCACACGGCACTATTCGACGCGGCAGTGTGCGCGCGCACACCAAACAAGAAGCACACAGCCTGCTCACGTCTGCGGGCAACAGCGTGCTGCGTCTGCGAAAACACCCACGTTTTCCCTTTCTCAAGCACAGCACGCCGAAACTCTCCGACCAGCAACTCGCGTCACTCATCCGTCAAATAGCCGCTCTTCTCAGCACTGGGGAACCCCTCAGAAAATCCCTGTCTGCCATCGGGGAGCACAATCCCAAACGTCTGCAAGACGCGGCGCGCACGCTCGCTGCTGATCTTGATCACATCGCTGCGCACAATCCTGCGCCAGAGTTCCATCTTTCCACGGCAATGCAATGGCAGCCGGGGGTGTTTCCCCGCTTTTTTGTCGAACTGATTCGAGCCGCAGAGTCTTGCAACGACCTCGACACTATTTTGTGGCAAATCGCGGCATACCTCGAACGCCGGGCCCGCGCGCACCGTAAAACGCACACTATTTTCTTCCGGTCAGGTGCAATCCTTGGGCTATTTTGTTTTTTCTTGACAAGCTTGTTTGTCGCGGCTCTCTCCGACTTCATCTCCATTTCAGAAACGAACGCAGGCTTTCTCCAAGTGGGAATCGCGCTCACCGTCCTGACTGGAACAACAGGTATTTTTCTCTGGGGTCGTACTCCATCCGGTCGTCTTCGAAAAGACCGTCTCTTACTTCGACTGCCAGTTTTTGGAAGAATACTGAGATATGCCGGAATTCGCGAGTTTTGCGACATGCTCGCGCTCGCCGTCTCTTTAGGTACCCCTTTTCCAAAAACCTTTCGTATCGTATCGAGTGCTGTCGAAAATACTTTCCTGCAAGAGGAACTAAAAAAAGCAGAGCAAACCATGCTGCGCAGTCGCAGCGTCTCCGCTCCCATCAGTGCTATTGGCCTCTTCCCCGGCATTGTGCCGCGCATGATGCAGTTCGGTGAAAAAACCGACACAATCGAAGATCAACTCCGCGCGCTCTCGGCTTTTTATGCGAATGAGCTGGATTCCCGCCTCGAACAGATCTCTTCATCCCCGCTCAGTTTTTTCGCAATAACCTTCAGCCTGCTCTTGTTCAGTTTTTTCCTCGACCTTTTTCTGGATTTCCCCTGGTCGCTAAACTAAGGCATATCATGAGACCCCTATTTTCGGACCCCTATTTCGCCTTCTCTCTCACAGCTTCCCCCTCGGGATCTCACACTACTGACATACTCGACAGTACTCATTTCTGCAATGGGTTTCTCCAGATAACTGGGCAGTTCCACACAGGCTGCCACCACTGAAACAACACACAGGAACAGCACATCCCATCTCCACCATCCTGACTTCACAATACTCTGCTATCAGAAACCATCCTGCTTCCAATAAAATGGCACACGAACATAATCTGCTTCCCAATCGAGAGAGCAGGAGACAGACAGCCACCGGCTTGTCTGCTCTCCTCTTCTCTTCTCTTCCGACAAGGAAGCGGAAATAGGCTCAGCGAAAAACTCCCAAGATACTTCAGACTCCATCTCACGAGAGTCCCAGAATTAGTAAGCGGACTTTGCTCCTCTTTTCATTCCATCCCTACTCTTTACCCCCTTATCGGAGGCAGCATGACACGCAAAATAAAAGAAGACACAGAGGATCGCCCGAAGAATTTCACTCTCGGAGAAGGAATAGCGGCGATCTTAATTTTAGTGGTATTCGTAGGAGCAATCTACTTCGCCATCACGGGCGTATCAGACGAAACAGAAGAAAAAACCTGCGAAATCCAAGTAGAAACAGTACGAGCCGCTGTCGAGGGATACAGGTTAATCGATGACGATGACGATTATCCCACAGACATCAAGCAAATCTACACAGGAAAAAAACCCACACTTCTCTACAATCCCAACAAAGACTCAAACAATTACACTATCCACATAAAAAGTGATGGGTCTGGCGAAGTTTACACCACTCCTGCTTGTGAAGAACTGTCCGATAAAGCGTAAAGAAGGAATAAGAAAGTATTTTCTCTTCTCATTTCTTTCACTTCTTCCCCTCTCACAGAAGAACTCAAGAGTTCCGCAACAAAAACAAAGTCTCTACCAGCATCCAAAAAATGTCAACAAAGGAATCTAGAGAAAAAGCTGCCTTTGTCATAGGCTCAAGGGCATGAAAATTGTCACCAGTCTTGCGCTAGCGCCTATAAACAGCGCCGACATAGAATCAAAAGCGCATGCGGCCGCTACCGATCTTCAAGCGCCTGCAGATCTCGTCATTCTGTTTGTCTCTGCCTATCTCCAAGAAGAAATCCCAGAAATCCTCGCCACAGTTCATGACGTACTGAAACCAAAAGTCCTCACCGGATGCAGCAGTCTGGGTGTCATTGCCCAAACAAAAGAGATAGAACAGAGTCCAGCAGTGAGCATCTGCGCGATGTCTCTCCCTGGCGTCACAGTGCACGCGACGCATGTCACCTACGGAAAACGAAAGCACAACATCTTTCATGGGTTACCAGAAATCATCCCCGCAGAATCGGGCATACTTGCCCTAGCCGACCCCTACTCGTTTCCCTCAGATGCCTTCTCTTCCCACCTCAACACACGATTTCCGGGAATTCCTTGCATCGGCGGACTCGCCTCGGGAGGTCAAGCCACAGGAGTCTCGCACCTCTTTTACAACACTGAAATTTTGGAAAAGGGCGCCATTGTCGTCACCCTGAGCGGCCCGATCCACATGCATACTGTTGTTTCTCAAGGTTGCCGTCCCATTGGTGTTCCCTACACCGTGACAAAATCTGAAGAAAATACGATCGAGGAACTCGGAGGACAACCTGCCCTGCAACGTCTCATGCAGATCGTCTCCGACGCGAACCCACGTGACCAAGAACTGATCAAAAACGGCGTACAAATCGGCCACGTTATTGACGAGCACAAGGCCGAATTCGAACGAGGCGACTTTCTCATCAGAAACCTCACGGAGATCAACCGGGCCTCAGGAGCCATCACCGTAGGAGAAATCACAGAAGTCGGCTCTACTGTGCAGTTTCATGTACGCGACGCCGAAACAGCAGCAGAAGACCTCACAGAGATGCTCCTTCTTGCGAAAAAAGAAATAGGCACCCCAGCAGGTGCCCTCCTCTTCACATGCTCAGGCAGAGGCACACGGCTCTTCTCCCATACAGACCATGATGCCAACGCAATCGACGAAATTTTTCCCGCTCTCTCCACCGCAGGCTTCTTCTGCGCCGGGGAAATCGGCCCGATTGGCGAACAAAATTTTGTGCACGGATATACTGCTTCAATCGGCCTCTTCGTTCCCACTCACGAAAACTAACCAACACCGCACCTCCTCACCTCAGAAAAAACCACTGGAGACAACCAAAAGCTTTCCCCCATGAAACTGTTCAAAAAATTTCAGGTGCACAGTCCATTCAAAAAAAAACCAGCCATCCGCGTCTCGGACAGCAATTTCTTTTTGCGCCCCTTCCCCACCGACCCCCTTGAAAGCACCGAAATCACCCTGGTCGACGGCACAAAAGCCAGCGAAACCGACCTGCGTATCCTCGGCGCACTCACCCTCACACTCGCCGGCACCTCCCACACAAAAGAGGACCTCGACAACCCCAGTTTCGCACCAGGAAACCAACTCATCCTCATTCCTGAACCAGACAACCCCTACGACCCAAACGCGATCGCCGCATGGGATCTCTCACAAAGCTATAAAGCCGGATACATTCCCGCCCATTACACTCCGGAAATCCTCGACGATCTCGAAGACGGACACCAGCTCGAAACAGTCATCCTCTCCACCTCCCTTGACCGTCAAGGAAAAAGAAGCGGCCTACACATACTGATCAGCGGACGCGACCCCGAGCACCCCCCAACAACAACCCCATAACAGACAACACAAAACCACAACAACAACCATTGCACATTGCACATTGCACATTGCACATTGCACATTGCACATTGCACATTGCACCGAAGTGTCCTGACAAGAAGAAATAATCAACCAGCCAGTCTTCCAATATGCAATACCTCTTGCATTGGAAAACCCCTGTAATTCCTCATTCTCATCCTCAGCGTACCCTGGCGCGTCAACAGACCGAAGACACAAGAACCTTGTGATCTCCCCATCGAGAGAACAAAAAAGGCCGATAAACGACAGACCATACAACCCTGTTTCCGTCGGTGATGGCCTGATCCCAAGCTGACTCCGAGGGGTTTTTTGTGGGTTTCTTTCGGGTTTTCGCAGGTTTTTTTGGTTTTTTTGAGGAGGGTTGTTTTCAGGGCTTTTGCAAGTTTCCTCCAGGATTTTCATAATGGAAAAAAAGCGATATGGAGAAGTGTACATCTCGCAAACCCCAAGAGGTACGTGCAGTTCTCACTGTTCCGGCCATACTTGGGTGACGGTTTTCATTGCGCCTGCAATCTTCAATGACCTCTCTCGGTAAAATTTCTTCCCTGTCTTCTCAATCAATCTTCCTGAGATCTCCTGATTTCCCTCTCCCCTTTTTTTTGGAAAAAGAACCCGGTCTTCTGTGAGATCCCCTGTGAGAACGCAGGAGTTAACATACAAGAAGAAGGGCGTGCGAAAAATAGAAGAAAAAAATACTCTTCGCGCTCACCCTTGCCATCTGCGCCACGATCACGCTTTTTTGCATGTCATACCGGACCTACACACTCTCCCTACAAAAAACCCACACCCTACCCGACACCCTGGGGCGCCCGATCTGGAAGCGCCGGGTCCGGAGGTGCCCGATCTGGAAGCGCCGGGTCTGGAAGCGTCGGATCTAGGGGCGCCGGATCTGGAGGTGCCGGGTCCGGAGGTGCCCGATCTGGAAGTGTCGGGTCTGGAGGTGTTGATTGATGGGCTGTATTTTCTCTTCGGTCAGTCCGGTATGTCAGATGTTTGTGAAGGTGCAGATGATGCCGGGGTTGTGCAGTTTTCTGCACAAAACACTGTCGGACAGGCTAGAGTGGAGACCCCCACGGATGGAGAGAAGCCTATGGCAGAGCCTGCGTTTCCGCCTTCTGGTGAGCCTTTTTCGTGGGACGACTGGACGCAACCGACCGCACCCTTTCTCTGGACTCTCGCGGACATCGCCCACGCACTCGGTACCGACCCCCCCACCGCAAAAAGATGGCACGACGAGGGA
>Ga0209013_10001110_pt1 | contig 24808 bp, 20 predicted proteins | sample Cruoilmetagenom2_FD_187291 | JGI IMG/M metagenome (GOLD analysis project Ga0209013, IMG submission 187291) | Oil polluted marine microbial communities from Coal Oil Point, Santa Barbara, California, USA - Sample 2 (SPAdes) (version 2) | ecosystem: Environmental > Aquatic > Marine > Oil seeps ... | reverse complement strand
GACGTAGCGCAACTACGACTGCGTCGCCCGATTCGCGACAAACCCAGCGGATACTTGCGCTTCGCCGCCCTCGCTACGAAACCCGGTGAGAAGTACGGGCTAACCCGCAGGGCAACTCAATCGCCCGGCTGTCCGGCCAGCCTGAATCAAGCGGATACGTACGTACCGGAATTTTGTCATGCAGGTGGTGGAGTCAAATGATCTGTGAGGCGATCGGCGTCCGCTCGCTCGATGCGGACCGGTACCCCGCTGAGCACGGCGTTGCCACACAAGGGGTCGACCTGCTGATCATCGGTGACATCGTTGAGGCCGGCCCCCGCGTGTTGCTCGGCGGTGGTCAGGCGGGTTCCAGCGCGGTGGTGGCCCCAGCCGTGGGGGAGGCTGACGACGCCGCGCATCATCTCGTCGCTGAGCTGCAGCCTGGCTGCGATCCGCCCGGTCCGGGAGACGACGGCCACGCGTTCAGAATCCTCGAGGCCGAGGTCGGAGGCATCGTCGGGGTTCATCAGGAGGGTGCAGCGGTCCTTGCCGCCCATCAGCCGCGAGTAGTTGTGCATCCAGGAGTTGTTGCTGCGCAGCTGGCGTCTGCCGATCAGCACCAGCGAACCGCTGGCCGGGCTCTTGTCGAGCGTCAGTTTCAGCCGTTGAACGTCATCCACAAACGGCTGCGGCGCCAGCTCGATGCGTCGCTCGCGGGTCCGCAGACGCCCGGGCAGACAGGGCTCGAGGGGGCCGAGATCGAGACCATGTGGGTGCCGCTCGAGCCTTTTCAAGGTCAGACCCGAGGCGAAAGGACGGAGGCCGGAACCATAGGGCCCGGATCGCAGCGCGAGATCAAGCAACCTTCGCGGATGGAGCATCGCCTCGAGGCGGCGCCGCCACTGGGCGGTGAATGAACCGCGGTCCAGCCGGCGGTGGAGCTCGGCCAAAATCTGCCAGTCATGGCGCGCGTCGGGCCCGGGATCGAAGAGGGGAGGGGAGTACTTGGCCGTGTTTCGCACCGCCAGCAGATTGAAGACCAGGTCGTAGTGATCGTGCTCGAGGGCGGTCGTCGGGGGCAGGATGATGTCGGCGTGGCGGGTGGTCTCGTTGAGGTAGAAATCGACGGCCACCATGAAGTCGAGCCCGGCGAGCGCCTGCTCGAGCTGGACGCCGTTGGGGGTCGACAGCACCGGGTTCCCGGCTACCGTCATCAACCCCCGGATTCGGCCCGGTCCGTCGGTCAGGATCTCCTCGGCGAGGGTCGCCACCGGCAGCTCCCCTCCGAAACCGGGCAGGCCGCGAACCCGGCTCGATCGCCGGCCGAGAGAGCCGCGACCGGTGCTCGCCACCAGATCCACCCCGGGCCGGGTGAACATCGTACCGCCCGGACGGTCGAGGTTGCCGGTGACGATGTTGAGCACGTTGATCAACCATTGGCAGAGAGTGCCGAAAGCCTGAGTCGAGACGCCGATCCGGCCGTAGCACACGGCGGAATCTGCGGTCGCGAACTCCCTGGCCATCGTCCGGATCACCTCGGCGTCGATGCCGACAACGGGCGCCACACACTCCGGAGCGAAGTCGACCACCACCGATCGCACGGTCTCCAGGCCATCACAGAATTCTCCCACTCGGCCAAAGCGTTCGAGGCCTTCGTCGAACACCGCATGGAGCAACGCCATCAGCAGCAACGCGTCCGTCCCGGGGCGGATGAAGTGATGGTGATCGGCGATCCGGGCCGTCTCCGTCCGTCGCGGGTCGATCACCACCAGCCGGCCGCCGCGCTCCTTCAGCTCCTTGAGCCGTCTCGTGAATCCGGGCGCGGTCATCATGCTGCCGTTGGAGACCGCCGGGTTGGCGCCGAGCACAAGGAGATGCCGGGTGCGGTCGATGTCGGGCACCGGCAGCAGCAGCTTGTGCCCGAACATAAGGGTCGCGGCGACATGATGCGGCAATTGATCGACCGAGGTGGCGGAGAAGCAGTTCCTGGTGCCCAGGCACCGCACCAATGGCGGGCCATAGAACATCGAACCCAAGTTGTGGACATTCGGGTTGCCGAGGTAGACGCCCACCGCGTCCTGCCCGTGCTCGCGCTGAACCCGTCGGATCCCCTCGGCGGTCAGGTCGAAGGCCTCGTCCCAGCCGATGCGCTCCCAGTCGCCGCCCGGGGCACGGCGTATCGGCTGCCGCAGGCGGTCGGGATCGTCGTAAATGTCCTGCAGGGCCACCGCCTTGGGACAGATGTGGCCGCGGCTGAACGGATCCTCTCGGTCACCACGGATCGAGACGACGGTCCCGTCGCGGACCTCGATCTCGAGCCCGCAGACCGCCTCGCACAGATTGCAGGCGCGATAGTGCGTTGTTCCTTCGTCGTGAGTCACTGCTGTTCCAGAGTGATTGTAGCGGTGAAAGTTGCTCGCTTCGGTTTCAGTTGTTGGACAGAGTAAAAACTACTTGACATGGTGTAATAATTATCATATATTGTGTATGAATGATTTAACGGAGGCTGACATGACACAGAGCCAGATGCGAGCCGTCTACACACTCGTGATATGGGGCCTCGTCGCCGGTGGTTTCGCGGCACTGTTTTTCGGTAATGGCGGACCAGACACCTTCGGTGCCGACAAGGGGCGCATTGTCTCGGCCGCGATTCTGATTGGCGCGGGTTTCATCGCCTACTTCGCCATGATGTATCTCACCCGGTCGCACCCGGGCGGCGCGAGAGTGATCGCGGATGAACGGGACGACAGCATTGCGCGCCGTGCAAACGGTGGCACGTTGATCGTGGTACTCGTGGTCGTGTATCTGGCATGTATCGGCCTCTGGGAGGCCTACCGTGAAGTCGGTTGCGTGCCGGTCGGTTGGATGTGGTTTCTGGGGTATGCGGCAGTCATGCTCGCCTATTTGACCCACGCTGCAGCCACGCTGCTGCTCAATCACGGAATGGGCGATCATGGCCGGGGCTGAGATCTCCAACCAGATTCGGAGGCTTCGCTTCGAGAGTGAGGAGATGACGCAGCAGGGGCTCGCAGACCGGGTCGACTGCACCCGGCAGACGATCATCGCCCTCGAGAAGAGCCGGTACGTGCCGTCGCTCGCCCTCGCCTTCCGCATCGCGAGGGTCTTCGAGCTGCCCCTGGAAGAGGTGTTCTCATACCACGACCGGTGAGTGGATTCGCTGCGCCCGGTATCCGCTGTGACCAGCAGATGATCATCCTCGAGACCTACGCGACCTGCGAGGATCGGAGAGTGCCGTCGGAGCCATGCAAGCACTGACCGTTTCGACAACAGAGCACCGACATAGATCAATTGAAACGGCCCCCATCCGTGATCGGAGGGGGCCGCTGGATTTGAGTTTTGTATGGTCGGGGTGACGGTCGGCCAACCCGGCAGATCGTGGTGCTACTCGGCGTTTCCTCCTGTGCCGCTGTCGATCACCATGACGTCCGCCTCACCCCATACCTCCTCGTCGTCAATCGTCAGGGCGACGAACGTGAGCGTGTTGTAATCGTTGATTTTGAGGCTATCGATGGTCTTGATGTCATCTATCAGGAACTTGGCCACGAAGTAGCCCCGGTCGTCCGCCTTCCAAGAGTCGATCGCGACGCCCGCCAGATACACTGTGGCCACGTCAACGTCGAGAAAGGCAACGTCGGTATGCACGGTGACCACCTTGCCGTTGCTCTGGAGGTTGAGGGTTGATGGAGCGATCTCGATTGTGATCTCCTCAGCCGAGCCGACGGTCGGCGCGGCAATCATGACGATCGCCAGTCCCAAGGCCCAGAGTGTGTGTCGCCCTACCGATGGTGATTTCTTCCAACTCATTGTTCGCCCTCCTTAGTGCGGTTGTGGTCGTTGCCGACCGGGTTGATGATGTGGCGTCCGACGGCCTGCCCGTCGATTGTGGGTCGCCGACCGGAGGAATTGCACGACTGATGCCAACCCAGTCGTTTTTCGGTATGAGCTTTGTGGGTGGATATTTAACCTCGGCTCGTTCGCGACGGACTCCCGTTCAGAGTCGAGCCGGATCGGGTCGGTGCGCCACACGGGGTGGGACCGTTCGACACGGTTGGCCGGCAGTACCGACTGGTGTCACTGATCACAACCTCACATCGTGAACGAGAATGATGGTCCCGGTTGTAAGGTGCTGGTCAGTGCTACCCGTCATACCCGTCAGGGGCGCCCGGCACCTTTACGGCACCTTTACTGTAGGTTTTCCCTCGTGTATGTTATGAATGTTTCAGGACATCGGTTCTGATTGCGATACCGGCGCCGAAAATGGTGGCGGAGGATGGAGACTTCGATGAACAACCGACGCAGCATCGTTTTAGTGACCATGATCGCCGTTGCTGTCGTTCTGGCGCCCCAAGCAGCTTCCGCACAGGCCGTGGTGGACCAGTACGACTTGGTCGGCGACATCAACTGGGCGATCCACACCGGCTCCGATATCGGACAGGTCTTCACCGTGGGCATCCCGGGGCAGCTGGAGGGCGTCGAACTCGGGCTGGGCCGCTGCACGAATCCGACCGATCCCCTGATCCTCGAAATCCTCACCACCGGTGGCGGAGTACCGCAGCAGAGCCCGGTTCTTGCCTCGGCCACGATCCCCGACGCCTCGATCCCCTTGAATCCACCCCCCACGGACCTGGTGTTGGGTTCGATCACTGGAACCTATGTCGATCTCACCGGCTTCGGGATCATGGTCCAACCCGGCGTTCAGCTCGCGTTCCGCCTGAGCACCGCTGGGGGAAACTGCTATGCGATCCGTGGCGATACCGTCGGAAACTATCCTGGTGGGCAGCGCTTTACGCAATGGACTCTGCAGACGAGCGATCTCGTCTTCAAGACGTTCAACCAAGCCATCGGGTCGATTCCTACAAGCTCGACGCTCGGCCTGGCGCTTTTCCTGACCGGAATCGTGACCGCCGCATTCGTCCTGCTTCGCCGGTAGTTGACATCCGAATCCGCGCCAGATAATTCCAACGGTTCTTTACCCTCGGCAAGAGCCCCGTGTGCACGTAGCTATTCAAATTAACGTTATCAAATGGAGGATCGGTGCCTTTGATCACATCCTCAGATTTTGGGATCGGATTCGCCTACCTGCTCGACCCAGGGAAATCAACCGAGACATGGCGGGTGCAGCAGGTTCTTGCATAGACTTCATGGGTACCAAGAAGCGGCAGAATGAAACACATGACGAGCACGAGCTTTTTTGGCTAACGCATGATCGTTCCCCAATTTGAACCTTATTGTACTTGGGCGCCCCGCCATGATTGGTGGGTAGTATCGAATGGCGCGCCAGGCGCCGATACACGCGACTCCCGTATCACCCAGATGCGGGCGAGGCGGGTGAAGCCGGAGTTGGACCCGTCATGAGCTCCTCCCGCGTCAGTGGGAGCTCTTCGGTGGCGCCGTGACTGAACAGGATCTGGAAGACGCGGGTGTCGCCGTAACGGAAGCCTGCGGCTGAAGAGAGCAGGAAGAGCCGCCACATTCGGACGAACCGTTCATCGTACATCCGGCGGATCTCATCGACGTGTTCCTTGAAACGCTCCGACCAGCGATCGAGGGTCAGAGCATAGTGGGGGCGCAGATTTTCGACGTCCACGGGGCGGAGATCGTTCCGCCCCATCGGCCGCAGTACCTCCGCGAGGCTTGGCAGGTATCCGCCGGGGAATATGTAGGTCAGGGTCCAGGGATCCCCGGCGTCCTTCCGGTCCTTGCCAATGAAGTGGAGGAGTCCAAGACCTCCGGAGCGAAGCCGATGACGGATATGACGGATGAAATGGGGAAGGAACGCCTTGCCTACGTGTTCGGCCATGCCAACGGAGACCCAACGGTCGAAAAGCCCGTCGATCTCCCGGTAGTCGCGTAAGAGAACCTCAACCCGGTCGGCGAGGCCCGCCTCGTTGATGCGCTGCCGGGCAAGCTGGGCCTGGTGTTCAGAAAGCGTACAGCCGACTCCGTGAATGCCGTAGCGACGCGCCGCGTGGATCAACAGGGAGCCCCACCCACAGCCGACATCCAGAAGAGTCATGCCCGGCCTCAGCCGCAGCTTCCGGCAGATTCGCTCGAGCTTGGCCTCTTGGGCCTCTTCCAGGGGAGTTTCAGGCGTCCGGAAGTAGGCGCAGGAGTAGGTCATGCTCCGGTCCAGCCACAGACTGTAAAAGTCGTTGCCACGATCGTAATGCCGGGGGATGTTGGCTCGGGCCTTCCGGCGCGTGTCCCTCGTCCTGAGCCGAAGGAGGGCATACCGAGCGATGGTCTTCAGCGGCGGACGAGCGTGCTGGAACTTCGATCCTATGCCCAGCCTGAACAGGCGGTCCCAGTCCCCCTCGACATCCACCCCGCCGTCCATGTAGCTCTCACCGAAGCCGAGGAAGCGGTCGGCCAGCGTGTGTTTGAGGGCTTCTGGACTGTTGAACCGCACGGTGAACAATGGCTGACCCTGGCCGAACTTGTCACGGGTTCCATCCCAGTATTCGAAGCAGAAAGGTGTTCCGGGGTTGGAGGCCTCAACCTCTCTGAAAATCTTGACAATGGTTTTTCTCATAACAACCCCAGTCACCAATATGCGTCGCAGAAACCGCTCATGCAAGTTGAGAAGCGATGAATCTCGGTGCTAGCCCGCATTTCTCACCAGAGTTTCTGGATGGGAACGGGCTGGTAGCATCAGTGCATCGGTTCGCGGAATCGTATCACGTTATGACGTTTTTTCGGTGAGACGAGTCCGACGCCTCTCAGGGGTGTCACGTTTCGCACTGCCGCATCGTGAGCGGGCGCCGTAGAATCGAAGGGTCCCGTCCGCGCATGGGAGGGACCTATCAATGCGAGTCGGCTATGTCTCAAAGTCGTTCACATGCTCCGGAAGGGCGCCCGGGCCGATAGTCGTGACAGTTCGCGATTGATCCGAACAGCGCTGCTGAGAAGTGTCAAGAGTGCCGGTCGTGGCACCCAAGAGGCGGTACCGGTGATGTGCGCATGTGAAGAAAAGGTTAAGATCATTGGGTCTGGAGGGCACGGAGAATATTAGTCACCGTGGGTTGTTGCCTGACAAGAGAATATCGCAATGGATCGCGCAGACTGCTTGCGAGTGGCATAACAATTGGAAACAAATAGTTCCAGGTCTTGCCGGCGGACCTGTTGCGCCCATTCCGGAGTGAGATGTATGGGTTCAGCATTTCCACCTTCAAATCCCGTCTGCGTGCCAGGCTCTTAAAAGGCGGGCCAATTATCTGGTCAGGTCCGCCAGGGTGAGAACTGCGCCCACGCCCGATGGATGGTAGCGGTCGCCGAAGGTGTTGGCAAAGACCTGCCGCGCCCTGTCGCCCGTGCAGTGGCTGGGAGCCACATTCCGGACGCCGAGGTTGACGAGCGCAGCCACAACCGCTTCGATCTCGGCGGGGCTCGCCGAGTGGAGGTGGAAACCCCCGGCAACGAGTAGCACGTCACCTCCGGTCAAGGTGCGGGCGTTGGCCACAATGTTCTCAACCCCGGGATGGGCGCAGCCGGTGAGCAGGACAAGGCCATCGGGCGTGTGCAAGCCGAGGGACTGTTCGGGGATGTCGACCCCGAGACGGCCCAGCGTGCATAGTCCGGGACACAGGGATAATGGACCGGCCACCTCGGCGATCTCGGCTCCGGCAGAGGTGGCGATGGTCTTGATCTCGGCGGAGAAGGACGGCAGGAGGTAGACGGTGACGTGCGGGTTGACCTCGAGGAAGGCACGCATCCCGCCAGTGTGATCGTGGTGATCGTGGGACAGAAACACCGCGTCGATCGTAGACGGGTCGATGCCGAGGCGGTGCAGGTTGCCCAGCAAGAGTGGACCATCTGGGCCGGTGTCGAACAGGACAGTCTTCTCCGCGCCCTGAACCAGGACGGCCAAGCCCCAGGCTGTCTCGAGATCCTTATGTCCCGGCACATTGTCGACGACTACGGTGAGCACCAGGCCCTCCACGGTGGCCGGGCAGTCGATGATCTGTTTGTCGCTCATGCTCTCCACCTTCTCTCTCGCGTCTTGACCAGCCGCCGGGCCGGCGGGGGCGACAGCCATGGCCCACAGTAACGCGCCAAGGAAAGGGAACGATAAGCGCCCCCGTGGTCCCGTCGGGCGTCGGCACGCCGGAAGATGCCCCAGGGATCGCACTGCCCTTTGGGAGCCGCGTTGATCGCAGGATTGAGAGGCACTCACGGCGACCTCCTTTCTGCTCGAACACATTGTACGCCCTGCGCCGTGGCGCAGCAGGGAAAGATGGCGCCGGCATCGAGCCCGCACTGATGGGAACTACCGGTGGGAGAAACGTGGTTATCTTCCACGGGCGTTGCGCGATTTGTGGTGAGGACGGCGAGGGTGGGGTAGGGCCCAGCCGAACACCGTCGAGCGATTTTCTCCTGGTATCGATCCGATCCTACGACCCAGTCTTGTAGATAACCGGACGGTACTGCCGGGGCGGAATCGGCTTGCCGGCCTCTCTTTATTTGTCCGCATTCCTCACAACGTCCCCACGATCGTATCCTGGCCCACCCGGCGTGGTGTGCTCTCACCGGGTTTCGAAAATTCGGAATGTAGCGCCTATTATCGGTATCATCGGGGCCAGCCGGGGCAGCCCACGCCGGGCGTCGATCACGGGGAGGAAAGATGCAACCAACTGTCTCTCATCGTCTCAACCGTCGCGACCTCCTGAAAATCGGATTCACAGGCGCCGGGAGCTTGGCGCTGCAATCGCTGATGGGTCGCTTCGCGATGGCCGGTGCGGCCGAAGCGCCGATGATCGGATTCCGCGACCGACCGCTCGATGTCGTGAGAGTGGGCTTTGTCGGGGTCGGGCTGATGGGCACGGCGCACGTCGAGAACCTCGTCAAGCTCGACGGCGTGGAGATCCGCGCGGTCTGCGACGTGGTGCCTGAAAAGGTAGAGCGCGCCCAACGGCTGATCGCTGAATCCGGACAACCCAGGCCGGAGGGCTACAGCCGGGGGCCGACCGACTTCGAGCGCCTCTGTGATCGGCCGGATCTCGATCTGGTGTTCACGGCAACGCCGTGGGAGTGGCACGTGCCGGTGTCCGTGGCCGCCATGGAGGCCGGCAAGCATGCGGCTACGGAGGTTCCGGCGGCCCTGACCCTCGACGATTGCTGGCGGCTGGTGGAAACCTCCGAGAAGACCCGCAGGTACTGCGTGATGATGGAGAACTGCAACTACGACCGTTTCGAGATGATGGTCCTGAACATGGTTAAGCAGGGCGTGTTCGGCGAGCTGATCCACGCCAGGTGCGGCTACCTGCACGATCTGCGGGCGGTCAAGCACGACATGGACGGCGAGGGCGTGTGGCGCCGCGCTCACTCGATGTCATCCAACGGCGACCACTACCCGACCCACGGCCTGGGTCCGGTGGCGCAGTGCCTCGACATCAACCGCGGCAACGCCTTCGAGACCCTGGTGTCGATGGGGAGCAAGAGCCACGGCCTCCACCGCTACGCGGTCGAGCAGTTCGGCCCGGACAGCCGGCAGGCGGCGGAACGATTCGTTCTCTCGGACGTGGTGACCACGATGCTTCGGTCCGCCGGAGGTGAGACCGTGGTCGTGACCCACGACACCAGCTCGCCGCGACCCTACAGCCGGGATTATCTGATTCAGGGGACGCTCGGGATCGCCCGCAAGTACCCGGAGCCGAGGATCTACATTGAGGGGCGGAGCGAGCCCCACCACTGGGACCCCGTCGACGAGTACCTCAAGGAGTACGACCACCCCGTGTGGCGGCAGCTCGAGGAGGAGAGCCGGGGCGCCGGCCACGGGGGCATGGACTTCATCGAGGACTGGCGCCTGATCGACGCCCTGCTGGCGGGCAGACCGCTGGACTCGGATGTCTACGACGCGGCCATGCTGAGCGCGGTCGTCGAGCTCAGCTCGCGATCGATCGCGCGCGGCGGCGAGCTGCTTCGCTTCCCGGACTTCACCCGTGGCGGGTGGCGGAAGCCCCGAACGCTCGAGGTCATGGAGATCGAGGCCTCGTGAGCTCTCGTCCGGGCTGGGTCGAGCGGCTCGGGCCGGCCTTTCGCGGCCGGTTCGGCGCCGCCGATGAGCCCGCGGTCGCGCTGGCTCCCGGTCGTGTGAATCTGATCGGAGAGCACACCGATTACAACGACGGCTGGGTCCTGCCGATGGCCATCGACCGGTGGGTCGGTGTCGCCTTCGCCCCACGTGACGATCGGGTGCTGCGGGCCCACTCGGTGGCCTTCGCCGAAACCCGCGAGCTCGTCGTGGACGATCTCGCGCTGCCCGGCGGGTCGGGGTGGATCGCCTATGTGGCCGGTACGGCCTGGGCGATGCTGGCGTCGGGTTTCGAGGTGGCCGGCGTCGATCTGCTGATCGACGGTGACGTGCCGCTGGGTTCGGGGCTGTCGTCGTCGTCGGCGCTGGTGATGGCGACGGTGTTGGCGTTGTGCGAGGCCTCCGGGATTGAATGGTCGCCGGTCGAGATGGCCCTGCTCGGACACCGGGTGGAGAGTGACTGGGTCGGCGTCAAAGGCGGCGTGATGGATCAGTACACCGCCGCCCTGGGACGTGCGGGCCATGCCTTGCTCCTCGACTGCCGATCGCTGTCGCACAGCCTGGTGCCGATTCCCGATGAGGCGGTGGTCGTGGTCATGGATACCGGCGTCCCGCGGATCTTGGCGGACAGCGCCTACAACGAGCGCAGCGCGAGCTGTCGCGCGGCGGTCGAGGCCCTTCGACAGGCGGACCCGGAGGTTCGCGCCCTTCGCGATGTCGGCCTCGACCTGCTCGAGGCGGAGCGGGGACGCCTGGATGAAACGACCTACCGGCGGGCGCGACACGTCGTCGAGGAAAATACGCGTCCGCGAGCGATGGCGAACGCTCTCGCTGACGGAAATCTCGAGGAGGCGGGTCGCCTGATGAACGAGTCCCATGCCAGCCTGCGCGATCTCTACGAGGTGTCCAGCTTCGAGCTCGATCTCCTCACCGAGCTCGCGCGGGATCACCCGGCGTGCTTCGGCGCTCGCCTCACCGGCGCCGGCTTCGCCGGCTGTGCGATCGCCCTGGTCTCCGCCGAGGGCGAAGAAGAGTTCACGGCGGCGACCCACTCGCGGTACCGATCGCGAGTGTCGCTGCCGAGTACGTTCTTCGCCTGCCGGCCCGAATCAGGCGCGCGGTTGCTTCATTGACACCCACGCATGGCGCCCATGGGCACCCATGCGACTCGTGGGGAGGACCTCCAAGGCGGGGGAGGCCCCAAACCAACAAAATTAAGAAAATTCCTCCCGGCACCGATTGTGAGAAGGGCGGGTCAATCCCATCCACCTCCCTCGAGACAATGCTGCGCCTTCTTCTTGCAGAAGTCCTGGTAGTGGTCGTAGTCCTGGGTGCAGCGGTTGAAGCAGTCAGAGAACTCCTCGTACACCTCCATCATCAAACATCTGGGTGTGCACTTGTTGAAATACTCGTTGAAGGCGTCCGCCTTGCAGGCGCCGTAGTTTCCGGCACACGTCTCGTCCATGTCCGTACCCCGGTTCGACTCTCCCAGCCGCTGCGCGCCGCCCCGCCCCGGTTGTGCGCCGTCCGGCGAGAGGTCGAATCCCGAATCGAGATCGCCTTCGTCCCCTTCCTCGGACCTGGCGAGCCGCAACTCACCGGCCGGTCCTCGCAGCACGGCGTAGACGACCGTGCCCGCCGATTCGGACCGGCGCCGTGCTGATCGTTCTCTGAGCGCCTCGATCGTCAGCCTTTCGTCCGGCGGGAAATGCCGTGCCGTTCCAAATGCTTCGACCAGCAACCACTGCCAGGCGCCCTTGATGACATGGGCCTGGAGGTGGTACCACTGCGGATCGGCATCGGGTCCGGCGGTGGTGACCTCCTCGAGCGCTTGAGAGAGACAGGCGAGGTCGATCAGTGTCTCGAACCCTTCAGTTGTGAGAGGCGCCGGGGGGGCGCCGGCGGTTTCGGCGCGAACGGCGTCCTCGAGGCCGCGTAGCTCTGCCTCGTGCGCGAGCGTGCGCCGATAGCGATCGCCCGCGCCTGCAAAGCTCCCCTCGATGTCGTCGATGCTCGAGCTCTCCGTAGGGAGCCCAACCAGGGTCCACCCTCGATCGGTCCAGCTCATGCTCACGGGCTCTCCGCCGCGCTCGTCGGCGGCGCGCTTGCAGCGCACCGATTTGAAGGCGTAGGCCCGGACTGGGCTGTTGCCGGCGGGGCGGTCGTCCGCGTACTCGATCTCGATCGCGGCGCCATGACCATCGGCAATCCGGGCAATCCTTCCGTCCGCATCGCGTACGATCTCGAACGGTTCGGGAATGTTGACCTCGACCAGCGTCCGCGAGTACCCGGACGGCCGAAAGCGGATGAAGTAGCCGTCGGGGTGGTAGGACCACCTTCCCATCGGAACGACGCGATCGCCCTCCTGGGGCGGCGGCTCGCCGTCGAGCACCGCCATCCGCTCGATCTCCTCGTAGGTCCGGGCGCCAGACGTCAGCGCCGCGCGGATCTCGGCTTCCGTCTCGCGGATTCGTTGAACCTCGGGCGGCAGCGACCCCAGCGCCTCCTCCCACACCCAATCCGGGACCAGTCCCATCGCGCCGCCGTTGACGGTGAAAAGCTCTTCGGGCTCCAACAGCGTCGTCGCGACCTGCTGGGCATCGGGTGGCATATCCTCGATCTTGGTGCGCAGGATGATTGCCCACAGCAGCAGTTGGATATCCTCCTGGGCGATCTCCGGGTGGAGCGCCGAGCGGTGTAAGACATTCCGGATGAGGCCGGACCACGGGCCCTTGAGGGGTGCCAGTACGTACCCGTCGCCCCTATTCGGGCCGTAGGTAACGGCTTTGAGGCAGTAGCTCTGGCTCTCGATCATGTAGTGGCCCGGTTGGCTGACGATGAACGTCCCGTCCGTCGCGCGCGGCAGCGAGCTCAGGGGGATCACTCCCATGCCGTCGTAGTCATCGAGGAACGGCACCTCAGTGACCGCGTCGTCGAGGCTCGTCGTCAGCGGCGGTTCCTTGGAGAAGAGATCTTCGGTCGCGAAGATCTTGTCCAGACCCTTGATCTTCGACCACTGTGATTCCGACGTGCCCGGAACGGCGAAAATGATTGCAGCGCCGAGACATCCCACCAACAAACGCTTCATGATCGGCCTCCAAACGGTGTTGCTTCAACAGTGCCACCTGAGGACCGCCTTCGGGTCAACACGCGGACTTCTTTCTGCTCAATCCTCCGGTACGGCGCCGTTCTCAGATTCAATATGGTTATTGGCCAATCGAAAATCAAGGTGCAATCGCATCGGCGACCGAATGCTACCCCAATTGTGGCGGGGCGCCGCTCCCCATCTTGAAGCGCCTCGAAACCGCCATGTAGCGTCATCTATCGAAATGCAGCTCGATAGTATCAATGACTTATGCGCTGAGCTGTCGAGCTTGGGAACACCGGATACCGCCTGATAGCATTGCGGATACAGGAAGCAGAACATATGTTTTCATTTTGGGAGGCACAAAATGAAAAAAGCAGCGACCATTATCGTCGGTGTCGCGTTCGGCTTGCTGTTGGCCGCCGTTCCGGCTCTCGCTCAAGAAGACGTTCCGGGCAGCACAGACCATCCCCTCCTGTCTCGTATGCCGGGGTTTTTCATTTCAGATTATGATGAAAAGGATTTCGATCAGGCTGATTTCAAGAGCTCAAAAGGTGATGATATTCAAATCAATGGTCGCAAATTTCACATCGAATATGATATCAAAGATGGTGAAAAAGCTCCGAGCGAAATCCAGATTATCAGAAACTATGAAAATGCCATAGAAAAGATTGACGGATCAACGGTTTTTGAGGTTCCAGAAGAAACCTGGCTCAAGGTGGAAAAAGAAGGACAGATAACGTGGGTTTATGTGTGGGCTCATTCTGAGGGAGAATCCTACGAATTAGACATCGTAGAGCAAGAAGCCATGGAGCAGGACGTGACGGCAAATGCCGAAAGCCTGGCGCGAGCAATCAGCTCTAACGGGCATGTTTCTGTCTACGGTATTCGCTTTGATTTCGACAAAGCAATTGTCAAACCTGAATCTGACTCAATTTTGAAGGAAATATCGAAGCTTCTCGAACAAGATCCACACTTGAAATTATTCGTCGTCGGGCATACCGATAGCGTCGGAAAAATCGATTATAATATGAAACTCTCTCGCGCCAGGGCGGAAGCTGTTGTCCGTGTTTTGGTGACAAAATTCGGCGCGGCCGAGGACCGATTGAGTCCCCATGGAGTGGGCCCATTGGCGCCTGTGGCCACCAATCAGACAGAGGAGGGAAGAGCCTTGAACCGCAGGGTGGAGTTGGTTCAGGAGTAAACTCCAATTCGACTGGGATTGGGTGCCAAGTCTACATTTGCTGAATTATTTGAAACCTTTCCTCGTTCTTCTGCTATGTACCTGGCATCCCCGAAGAGTTTCTCATACGCCCTTGCGGCGACGGTATTCGCCAACAACGGCAAACAAAAGGCCAGGCAAATGGTAATTGTGTGGCACGAAGCCTGCGGGCCATTGTATGATGCGGTATCCACGACGAAGGAGGCCGCCGGGCATGGAGAACACAGCGTTCAATCTCTTCTGCATCGTGGTCGTGGTCAAACGCGGACGGCGGCTGGAACGCAGCACCGACGATGAGAGCTTGTGGCGTGCCTCGCGAATCGTGCTTGCGTGCTTTGCGACCGGGCTCCTGTGTGCTGGAGGAGCGGCCGTGCTTGGATTCCGCTTCGCCATCGAACGATTGGGGTGAAGAGCCGTCATTGCCGAGTGAGGAGAAAGGGCGACCCGAGAAGGACGAGCCCGACGAGGATCAACGCCATGATGCTGCCGAAAAAATACGGATAGATGCACAAACAGACGCCGGCGACCAGAAACGCGGCGTTTTGCTGCCGTTTGCCGTAGACAAAATAGGCCATGCCACCGACGCTCGCGAGAATGTAAACCATCAAGGTCAGAGCGTCAGGCATGGTCCATTCTCTCATGACGTCTCACACCGACGCTTCCGGGAGGTGTCGAATTCAGATGTGAAGGAATTGTCGAACCCAAAAGTGCCAATGGTATCGGTCGTGGAGGCATCAATACCGGCAATGTTGTGCATTACGGAAAGTAAACATATAGTTGTTCCGCATCGATTCGTGAGAGCAACAACACGCTGGCTTGATGTATGGCGGAAATCCTCCACGTCGGTCCCGATGGCGATCTCGTACCGCAGCGGTACCACATCGTGGGCAAGCTGGGCTCGGGCGGGATGGGAGAGGTTTACCGCGCTCGTGATCAGGTGCTGGACCGCGATGTCGCGATCAAGTTCATTCTCCACGGCGTTTCCGCGAATCCAAAAAGCGTCAAGAGGTTTTTGCGAGAGGCCCGTGCCGCCGCCGCGCTCGAGCATCCAAACATCCTGACGATTTACGACGTGGGCGAGCATAACGGCCGGCCGTTTATCGTCACCGAGCTTCTCGAAGGGTCGATGCTCCGCGACGAAATCGGCACACTTGGAGTGTCGCGGGCGCTGAGGTACGCCATCCAGATCGCCGACGGCCTCGGCGCGGCCCACGCCAAGGGGATCGTGCACCGAGATCTCAAGCCCGAGAACATCTTCATCACCCGCGAGGGCCGGGTGAAGATCCTGGACTTCGGACTTGCCCGGGTGCGGTCCGAGGACGATACGTCCGAGGTTCACTCGAGCGCAGAGATGGAAGAGACCCTCACCCGCGACGGCGCAGTCATCGGCACAACAGGCTACATGGCGCCCGAGCAGGTGTGCGGAAGACCGGTGGACAGGCGGGCCGATGTCTTCGTGTTCGGGTGCGTGCTCTACGAGATGCTCTGCGGACGACATCCATTTCGCCGCGACTCGACGGCGGAAACCGCGTCGGCCATTCTGCGCGATGATCCGGCGCCCATCGATCAGATCGATCCATCGGTGAGCCCGGCATTGGCGGCGATCATCGACAGGTGTCTTCAAAAAAAAGTCGAGGAACGATTCGACTCGACGCGCGACCTCCACCTGGCCCTCGAGTCGATCAGCCGTTCCACCGCGGACGGTTCCGGAAGCGACACTGGGCGCAGCCGTGTGGTTCCCTGGAATACCCGCTGGTTCGGTCGTGCGGCTGCTGCGGCCGCCGTTCTCGCGGTGACCGTTTCCGGAGCCGTGGCGTATTGGTTGTGGGACCGGGCGCGAGACGATCCGGTGATTCCGCTGCTCCAGCCGAAACGGGTCACGTCCATTCCCGGCCCCAAAGGCGACCCGGCCATCTCACCCGACGGCAACGATGTTGCATTCTCGTTGCAGCGGGGAGCCGGCTCGGACATCTGGCTGATCGGCGCGAGCGGCGGCACGCCGCTGCAGCTCACCCACGACGGCGCCAAGGACACACGTCCTGCCTGGTTTCCCGATGGGAATTCCATCGCCTTTGCCCGGGTCGCGGGCGATCGGCCTTCGATCTATCGAACGCCGCGTTTCGGTGGCGGTGCCGTCCTCATGGTGGCGGACGGGACATATCCTGCGATTTCTCCCGACGGGCAGAGGATAGCGTTCTCGAGGGCCGACGAAGGGGGATTTTATCGCATATGGGTCGCGCCAATCGACGCGATGGATCAGGCGCGACAGGTCACGGTTAAAGAATCCGGCCTGTGGGATCACGTCCGACCGTCGTGGTCGCCCGACGGCTCCACCATCTGTTATGGAGATTTGCGGAATCTCTGGTCCGTGCCCGCAGACGGTGGTGCGCCGACACCGATGACCGATGACGACGCCGTCAACACGCGCTGTGCGTGGTCCGCGGACGGTCGACACGTCTACTTCGCATCCCAGCGGGACGGGGTCGGGGCCATCTGGCGCCGGTCTCTCTCGAGCGAAGTGATGACCAGGGTCACGCTGGGCACCGGTATCGACGTCTCGCCAAGCGTCTCAAGGGACGGCAGTCGCATGGTCTACTCGAGGCGGATCAACACCTATGCCATCTCGTTGCTCGACACTGACACGGGGACCCGTACGTCCATCCGCCAAACCGTGTTCATGAACAGCCCGACGATCGCGCCGGACCGCAGCGCCATCGTTTACACCTCCATGAAAGCGGACACGGTTGATCTGTGGCGGATGAGGTTGGTCGACAACAATCCAGAGGGCGAGCCCCAGCGCCTGACCCGGCAGCCCGGATCCTGTGTCAATCCCCAGTTCTCACCCGACGGAAAATGGATCGCCTACCACGGCCTGATCGATGGCCAGCGCGATGTCTGGGTCGTGCCGTCGATTGGTGGACCGCCCGCGAAATTGACCTTGGATAAGGCGGTGGACGTGCAGCCGGTCTGGTCGCCGGACGGTACGCGAATTGCCTTTTCCTCCGACCGATCAGGCTCCCACGAGCTCTGGGTAGCCGAGATTGAAGGTGACCGGTTGACTGGGCCTGCACGCCAGATCACCACGACCGCCGGCATCGTGGCCAGCCCCTGCTGGTGTGCGGACTCCAAGGAGCTGGGCTTTCTGCTGATCGACAACGAGGGCAGCGAGCTGTATGTCGTCGATGAGGAGGGTTCCGATCAACCCCGGCGGCTGACGGATGGGGCCGGCGCCAGTGCCGTGGCCTGGGACCATCGATCCGGCGAGCTCCTGGTGAAAGGACTGTGGGGCGAGAGGTTCTACGAGGTGCGTGCCATCGATCCGGTCACCGGCGCCGAAACCCCCCGGCCGGAGATCGCGCCGCTGTCGCCATCGGCAGACATGGGGCCTTTCCAGGTGTCCATCGACGGACGTCTCATTGCCTGGTCGGAGGAGGAGGACCACGGAGATGTCTGGATGCTCGAAGCGGAACAGTGGCGATTCTGAGATAAGGGTGTCGTAGGTCGCGAAGTGGACGGATCTGACTGAAAAGGAGATTGACGATGGGTGGACAGATGATCGAAGCGGAAGTTTTACAGGAAGCTACCCGGCCCGTATTCGAGCTACTACAGAGGATTCACGGTCTTCCGAAAGAGGAACTCGTCCCGGTGGACGAGGCCGCCGAATTTACCTGTCAAATGCGAAAGGTGTTTGCCGCTCCCCACGAGCGCTGTATCTTCCAGGCTCCCTGTATTATCGAGTTGCCTCCCGATCCGATCGTGAAAGGACCATCAAAGAAGACGAAGTGACCTGGTCACTCAGTCTCCTGGTCTCCGACGCCTGCAACCTCGACTGCTCCTACTGCTACCAGCGGCGGCCTGTCCGGGGACGCACCATGGACTGGAGCGTCGCGCGAGAGGCGGCCGAAGCGGTGTTGCGGTGGAGTGGCGGCGACTGCAAGCTGAGCTTCAGCGGGGGCGAAGTCCTGCTGGCCGAAGACCTGCTGCGGCGGACTGTCGCCTTCGTCGAGGCCGAACGTCCTCGGGATGCGACGATCCCATACACCCTGACCACCAACGGCACCCTGCTCGACGACGCGATGCTCGGTTTTCTGGTGGACCACGACTTCGAGCTTCAGATCAGCTTCGATGGAGTGCGCGAGGCCCAGGATCTGAGAGGCAAGAACACCTTTGAGGTTCTGAATCGGCTCATTGGTCGGATCCAGAATACCTATCCCGAGTTTTGGAAGAACCGCGTTGCTGTCGGAGTCACGCTTACAGTCTCCACGATCCCGTTTATTTCTAGGTCGATTCAATATTTCATTGAAAACAGCGTCGAGCACGTCGAGATCCAGCCGGTCGTCACCTGGCAGCGCTGGGACGCCGCGTCCGAGCGCGAGCTCGTCCGGCAGGTCGATCAGATCCTCGAGATGAGCGAGCGGCACTGGCGCCGCATACACAAGCTGCCCGTGGGATTCCTGCGTCCGAGGAAGCCACCCGACCCGTTTCTTCCGAGACCTCCAATCGCCTGTGGGGCGTGCGCGGGCACGGGGTTGACGGTTGACGTCGAGGGCCGAGCCTGGGGGTGCCAGCTTTTCGCGTCGTCCATCCAACAGCTTCCCCCTCTCGGCCGGTCGGTAGCCGACGCCCTCGATCTGGGAGACATTCGCGACCCCGCCATCGATGGCAGGCTGGCCGCATTGCCGCGAGCAGGGCTGGATCAGCCGGTGCTGTGGGCACTCGACAAGAAAAGCTCATCCTACAGCCGCTGCTCCGACTGCCGACATCTTGCAGCATGCCACATCTGCCCAGCATCGACCGTTCACATCCCAAGCAACGAGGACCCGCTGAAGATCGCAGATTTCCCATGTGCGTTTAGCAGGATCACTCTCGATGCGGCGGCCGAGTTTGCGCGCTTCACCCCGATTGATCGGCTGTTGACTGGGCTGGATGACCTCAAGGAACCGATGCGACGCCTGGAAAAGGTGCTTCCGTCGACAAAGGGCGCCTGATGAGGTGTGCCGCGCTTTTCATTGAAGCAATGCATCAATAGGAAGGGCGCCCATGGTGAGACCCGGTGAGAAGCCCAGCTAGTTGAACGATGCCAGCGCCTCGTTCTCGTCATCAAAGACGTCAAAGACCGACACGATCTGGGTGATTCCGAGGACGTTGTAGAGCTTTGACGGGAGATTCACCAACTTGATCATCCCGCCATCCTCGGTCACGGTGTTGTATGCAGCGATGAGTTCGCCGAGACCGGAGGAATCCATCTTGGATACACCATTGAGATCAAGAAGGAGGTTTGAGCTCCCTGCGTGAGTGGCCTCCTCGATCGCGTCCCGAAGCGCTACGTCTCCTGTGCCGATCGTGATCTTCCCCTTGGGCTCCAAAATCGTGATGTTGCCGACCTCTCGCTTCGAAATCTTCATGATCGTGTCTCCCATTCTGAATTCGCGTCAGGGACATCCGGATTCTGAGGACGCCTCGGATCCGGCGTAGGCCCCTCGTCATCAATATACGGAGGCACGGAACTTTGGGTTCTGGGGTTCACCCATGGATGTGAAAGATCCACGGGTATCGGCCGCGGCGCCTCGCCGCCCTCGCGACGAAACCCGGTGAGACGTTTGGGTTGGGATTCAGGCCGGCGGGAAGCCGAGCATCACCCGGGTGATCGACTTGTCGATCTTCTCCTCGGAGGAACTCTTTTTGTTGAGGGCTTTGGTGATCACTCCGCGCCACACCAGTTGCCTCTTTCCTCCGTCGATGATGTCGATGATGATGGTTCCCTCATAGTAGGTGTAGGCGCCCCCGTAGCCCCATCCGGGCCAATACCCGTAGCCGTAGCGTCGGTAGGGCCCGTATCCCCAGCCGTATCCCCAGCCGGTCGAATACATTCGAAGTTGCGAGCTGAGCGATGTGTAGTAGGTGATGAACACATCAGCCTTTTCCGGTGAGGTCTGGCTGAAACCCTTGGCGATGAGATCCTCGGCGATCGCCCGCCGGATCCGGCCGTCGACGATCTGATTCGCTCCTGCGGTTGGCGTTTTGCCCTTCTCGGGCTTGACGTACCAGGCAAAGGTCGAGTACTTGGCGAAGTCCGCCTGATGATCGAAATCGGATTGGATCGAGGAGGAACACCCACCAACGGTCGAGACCGCGGCTAGGACGACGGCAATCAGACTGGTTCGGCTCATAGAACCTCCCGCTGAGTTTTCAGCTCAAGAGCACTCGCGGATTCCGCATCTCCGCAAAGTACGATCTTTCGAAATGCAAAATCCGCGCCAGCCAGGCGCCCCGGGATCAATCGCGGGTTTCGGAAAATGGGAGTCGACAGGTCCATATCAGGTGGCACCCTGACCTCCAGCGGTGACACGTGCGGGCTACGTTTTATCCTCGAGCTCGGCCCAGCGGCGATAGAGCTCGGCGACCCTCTCCCGCGCTTTCTCCTGGGCGAGAAAGGCGCGCTGGGCGGCGTCGGCGTCGGACGCCACCTGTGGGTCGGCGAGACGCTCCTCCACCGTCTCGAGCTCGGCCTCGGCGTCGAGGATGGTCTCCTCCATGGCCTCGTACTCGCGTTTCTCGAAGTATGTGAGCCGGGCACGCTGCGGCCGCTCGCGACGGCGGTCGGACCGCGCTCGGCGCGGGGTCGTGGCTGGGGTTTCGCGGTGGGCGAGCCACTGCTCGACGTCGGCGAAGGGCGTGGCGGCGCCGGCGCCGTCGAGGCCGAGCAGGACCGTGCTCACCCGGTCGAGCAGGTAGCGGTCATGCGAGACCAGCACCAGCGCACCCGGAAAGTCGAGCAGGCTCTCCTCGAGCACCTCGAGCGTCGGAATGTCGAGATCGTTGGTTGGCTCGTCGAGCAACAGGAGGTCAGCAGGTCGCAGCATGAGACGGGCGATGTGAACTCGTGCCTGTTCACCACCCGAAAGCCTACTGACGGGTTGGTCGAGCTGATCGTCGCGAAACTGGAAGCGGCGGGCCCACGTCACCACGTGCACCTCGCGGCCCCGGTAGAGCACCGAGTCTCCTTCCGGCGCCAGCGCCCTGCGTAACGACAAGCTCTGGTCGAGCTGCGCCCGAGCTTGATCGAAGTGCACGACCTTGAGGTGCTCGGCACGACGGATGACGCCGCTATCGGGCTCGAGCTCACCGGCAAGCAGCTTGAGCAGAGTGCTCTTGCCGCTGCCGTTGGCGCCGACTACGCCGAGGCGCTGGCCGGGCTGCAGAATGAGGTCGAGGCCCTGCAGCAGCTGATGGCCACCGAGCAGCTTGTCGACCCCGGACGCCACCAGCAGCCGCTTGGTGCGGCGGCCCGAACCGGTCATCTCGATACCCACCTGGGAGGTCGCCAGCTCGGTCCGGAGCTGGGCGAGATCAGTCACCAGGCGTTCGGCCTCGTCGATCCGCGCCTGGGCCTTGGTGGTCCGCGCCTTGGGGCCGCGGCTGAGCCACTCGAGCTCCCGCCGCACCCGGTTGGCGAGGCTGTCGCGATACTGGGCGCGAGCCTGCAGATACTGGGCGCGTCTTTGAAGGAACGTCGTGTAGCTGCCGGCAGCGGTGAACGTGCCGCCAGGGTATTGCGGAGACACTTCGAGCACCCGATTGGTCACCCGATCGAGAAAGGTGCGGTCATGGCTGATGACGACGTAGGCGAGCAGCCGGCTCGAGGTGAGCATTTTCTCGAGCCACAGAATGCCATCCAGATCGAGGTGGTTTGTGGGCTCGTCGAGGAGCAACACCTCCGGGTTGGCGGCGAGGGCGGCGGCAATCGCCAGCCGTTTACGCCAGCCGCCCGACAGCTCGCCAACCGGTTGTTCGGCCTCCCGGAAGCCGAGCTGGTCGAGGGCGATGGCGACACGGACCTGGCGTTCGGTCTCGTCCTCGGCCCCGTCCTCGTCGAGCGCCGCACCGCCCATCGCCACCTCGATGACCGTGGCAGCGGATTCGAAGACGTCGTCCTGCGTGACCATGGCGATGCGCAACCGGCGACGGCGGTGGATCTCACCGTCATCAGGTTCCTCGGCACCGGAAAGGATGCGCAGCAGAGTGGTCTTGCCGGCGCCGTTGGGTCCTATGATCCCGAGGCGGTCGTCCTCGGATATGGTGAGGCTCAGCTCATCGAACAGGGTTCGGGGCCCGAACGACAAGGTCAGCTCGCGAGCGGTGATGAGCGGCGCCATGCAGCGGAGAGTATACGTGCCGCGATCACGACAACTTCAGAACTGGATGGGAGAGTGCCGAGCTGGAGCTCGGCGGTCCCGGATGGCCCCAAATGGACGCCGCGACCTACCTGATAATCGAGGTCGTCACGTCAATGGGTGTGTCGGAGTGGTTCGATATCTGGGGATACGTGGGATACCACGAACCGCCGATGTTATTGGTAATGACCGAACGGTCGATGACGATGTCTCCAGAGTGGTCGTTGGTGACGAAAAATATTGCGCTGCCGTGCTGGTTGACCTCGTTGTGCTCGATGCGCGTACCGCAAATGGACAGCGTCATCGTGTTGCCGTCGTTGTAAACCGCACCGCCGCTTCCACCTCCCGGTGTGCCCGGTAGCGCCGGGTTTCCGCCATTTCCTATCGCCTGGTTGAAAGAGAAGGAGCTGTTGATGATCGTCCAGGAAACGCCGATGCTGCTGATCCCGCCCCCGTTCGAACACGTATTGCCCAACCCCTCGGCTCCACCGAACTGCGAGTTCACGACGAAAACTGGTAGTCCTTGGTACTGACTGAACACCCGTATTCCCGCACCGCCAAGGTCCGGCCCCTCGTCACCACACACGTTTCTGAAGAAACGGCAGTTGATGACCTTGAACCTACCGCCACGAACCCACATGGCGCCACCCCCGTCATACTCGAACTCGCTCTTGGAATTCGCGTCGACAAACGTGAGGTTCTGCACCGTGAGCCGGGGGTGGTCCTGGTTCTGACAGTGATCTGTGGTCCACACTTGGTCTTCGTCGCAGGTATTCATATACAGGATGCGACGGCTGCCTCCTCCACTGAGCGTTATCAGTCCCCCGCCGTCAATAACGATTTCGGGCCCCGTATCGTTGAATACCTTCGCCGTCTCCTCGAGCGTGATGGTGACCGGGTTCGGGCCACAATCGAAGGTGATGATGCCGCCCTGAGCGACGGCGTTGACGAACGCAGCTGACGTGCAGCTTCCCGGCGTTCCGCTGCCGACCACGATCGTTGGAGTGGAAACATCCTCAAGACCAGCTTCAGGAGGGATGGCGCACGTTGCCACGAGGTCCGACCAGTCCAATCGATTTCCCGATTCGAAGCCGTCGCTGAAAACCTCCTGAGCGGCACCATTTCCGGTTATCGCCCACAGGCATGCCACGACCACAATCAGCTTTGAGATTGATGCCTCCAGAAAGTCGACCTCATTCTCATGGTAGGCAACGTGAGAGAGAGCGTCAACGAACAGTAGGCTTCGGCTCAGCTGTCACGCTTCTCAGAGGCCACATTCTCAGCAATTGATTTGGTGCTACTCCTACAGGCGAAAGCACCGGTGCAGTCGAGCACAACGCGGCATCCATGAAAGGCTACGTTTCCCCGCGGTCTCAGGGCATGGTGCTGCTCCAACCGGATGTGTCACTGAATTCGAACCCGTCGCTGAAGACCCGCCAGCCGACGACGAAACGGCCGTCGATCCCGGTCTGGCCATCTCTGAGCATCAAGCAGTCCCCCCGTCTGCTGCACGCGAAGTGACCGAAAAAATCCCAATCGACAGTAGCGTAGGTGGGAAACTCGAGGAAGGCCGCTTGATCGCTGTCCAGTTCGACGAATCGTCCGTGGGTGTCCTCCATGGTCAGCGTGGTCGAGTCGTCGTGATCCCAGCCGACGAGAAAGCCCTGCTCTCCGGCAAAGTGCACCAGAGGCATGGCGTAACTGGCCGGGTGGAGGAACTCGCTCACACGGAAACCATTGATTCCGCCAATTGGTGTGCCGTCGCCCGACACCGCCCGCGCTCGAATCCCTGATGCTCCGAGCGTATTTTCGGTATGGATCCATGCAACGAGATACTGATCCCCGTTGGCAGCCACTGCGGGGAGTTCGTCGTTTGCCGAGCTCGCTGCGATCGTAATCTCAGGCGCCACGCTGACCCCGGACAAGTTGCCCGGTGCGATCTTGGCGCGGATCTCGTAGCCGGTGGGAGCCGACCAAAACTCGTAGACCAGAAGATACTGATCTCTCTCCGATAGGTGGGCTGCCCTCAGGTCTCTGCGGTTGCCATCGGTGCCGGTGGCAATATTGGCCCAGCTGAGGAGTGCGCCGTTGCTCGCCTCGACGCGCTGCGCAGCGACATCCTTCAGTCCGTCGTGCCACATATTCCAGTAGACCACGAGAAATTCATCGAGGGCCGAGTTATAAACCACGCGGGCGCCATGCTGCGATCCGCTTCCCTGAGCGATGGCGAACTCCGGTCCGAGAGGCTGGCCGGTGCTGTCGAGGAGACGGGCCCACACGTCCAAGTCGTATGAAGG
>Ga0209013_10001109_pt1 | contig 24824 bp, 26 predicted proteins | sample Cruoilmetagenom2_FD_187291 | JGI IMG/M metagenome (GOLD analysis project Ga0209013, IMG submission 187291) | Oil polluted marine microbial communities from Coal Oil Point, Santa Barbara, California, USA - Sample 2 (SPAdes) (version 2) | ecosystem: Environmental > Aquatic > Marine > Oil seeps ... | reverse complement strand
GATGCGTGAGATCACTACGCAGTTAGAGATATCGGGCGGAAAGACCTACGTGGGTGAGTGCTACGCGGAAGGAGGGGCGCCTTACGAACCATTTACCCAAATCGTGCGCAAGTATTTCGGGGAAAATCCATCCAACGAGCCGCAGTTCCCCGATTTTGTTCTCGCAGACCTGATAACCCTGGTCCCGACCATCCGCCGGTATTTTCCAGACGTGCATCCAAACCAACCCTTGGATCCCCAGGCCGAACAGTACCGCCTGTTCGAAAACATGGTTACATTTTGTTCTATTCTCTGCGAACACGCGCCACTGCTGCTGGCGCTGGAGGATGTACACTGGGCAGACAGCGGTACGCTCAGCATTCTGCGTCATCTGGCCGGCCGGACACGCCGATTGCGCCTGATGATCATTGCCACGTACCGGGAGATGGAATTGGACCAATACCGGCCCTTCCAGAACGTACTCCTCGACCTGAACCGCGAACGCCTGGCAACGCGCATGAAACTCACCCGTCTGGACAGGCACGCAACCGCAGCCATGCTGCAGGCGCTATTCAGCGAAGAAATTACACCCAATTTTCTTGAGGCCATCTATCGCGAAACCGAAGGTAATCCTTTCTTTATCGAAGAAGTCTGCAAGGCGCTTGTAGAAAGTGGGGAGTTGTATTATGCAGACGGCGAATGGCACAGGACGCGCATGGAAGAACTGGTGATCCCTCAGAGCATTCGTGTGGCCATTCAAGCCCGCATTGGTAATCTACCAACGGACGTACAGGAAACGCTCACACTGGGTGCGATCATCGGTAGGGAGTATGATTTTAACACCCTCGCGATGGCCAGCAACGAAGACGAAGAAGCATTAATCATCGCCCTGGAAACTGCCGAACGCGCTCAACTGGTCGAGGAGATCAGCGGCGAGAACGGCGGCACCTTTAATTTCGTGCACGCACTGATCCCCTCCACCCTGACTGAATCTGTCAGCGGGCTGCGCCGGCGTCGACTGCACCGCAGCGCGGCTGAAGCCATCTGTCATCGACGCCCGGGTGACTACGAGGCGCTGGCATATCACTATATCGAGGGTGGTGACCTGGTCAATGGTTTAGAATATTCCCTCAAAGCGGCTGAAAAAGCCAGGAACGTACACTCTATCGAAGAAGCAACACGTTACTATGAACGTGCCGCCGAGATCGCCGAGTCTCTCGAACATCCGCAGCAGCTTCTTACCATTTATGAAGAGATCGGCCGCCTGCAAAGTAGTAGCAACGAATTACGCGCCGTCGACGCTTTTTTACAGGCCCTCGAATTAACACAATTCCCGGAAAAACGAGCCCAGCTAAAATCATCCATCGGCGCGGCCTACGCCAGTATCGGCGACGAGCGCGGTCTCCCCTATCTTGAACAGGCTGTTGATGAGCTGAACCCTGAGTCCCAGGCGAACGCCCTGGCTCTGGCCTACTCTTCCACCGGGCGCTTCCACCACTACCACGGCCGGCATAAAAAAGGATTGACTTACCTGGAGCGCGCCCTGCAGATCGCTGAACCGTTGGGTGATGTAAGTGTGCTCACCACGATATATGCTCACCTGGCTGGTCTGTACCAGCACCTGGCGGCTTACGAGCAGAGTATTTCTTGGGCCCAAAGATTGATAACCCTGGGAGAACACAATGAGTTCCCGCCTGCACTCGCGCTGGGCTACGAATTCCTTGCAGAGGATTTTTTCGTCATGGGGGAATACCAGCAGGCCCACGAAGCTGCGCTCAAAAACCACGAACTCGGTGAAAGATACGGGATGCTCTCACGCGTTGCCTGGGCAGATTTCAGCCTCGAGCATATCTACTACGGCACAGGCAGCTTATCGGAAGCGCTTTCCGCGGGCGAAAGTTCCCTGGATCTTGCGCTGACCACCGGTGACATACGCCTGGCGATTATTGCTGAGGCACAGCTGGCCATCATCAAAACCGATCTTGGGGACCTTGAAGAAGCGGGAGAGATTGCGCTGAGTTCGATAAATCGGATGGGTGAACTGGATCAAATATTTTTGTTATGCTCCAGCCTGGGCGCCATGGTGTACTGGCACCTGCAGCAGGGTGACATCCAGGCAGCACTAAAATATCTCGAACGCTGCGATTGTGCCGCCGCTGAGACCGACAGCCGCCAGGTTCCGCTTATCACCGGCAACATACGAGCGGAAGTCCTTCTATACACAGACCGCATTGATGAAGCTTTACAGATCGTAGAACAGCAGCTCCAGGTTTCTCGGGATGCCCCTTCACGTAATGCCGAATCCCGATACTTGCGCGTGTTGGCACAGATACACGCTGCTCAAGGAAACTGGGAGCAATCAGAAATTACATTTAGCAAGGCTGCCAAAATCCAGTCGGAAATTGGTGCACGGTTGTTTTTAGGTCAAACCCTCTACTACCGCGGCATGATGCAGCTGGAGCGGGGGGAACGAGACATTGCCCTTGTTGACCTGCAGCATGCACAGGAATTGTTCGCAGAATGTGGGGCCAATTTATGGGTGGGAAAAGCGCGCGCAACCATCAAGTGAACATCAAGAAAAACCGCATATATTCACAACCATCAGCGTATGAATTTGTCAATAAAAGCAAATACCTCTCCATCGACGATTAAGTTGAACGTAACCATCCTGCCCCAATCACCCACCTTCTCTACAACGACCAGGTGGTAGGGTGAAGATACTAAATCTGGTTGTAGCGAATCTGGCCCAGGTTCGATTGTCTGGGCATCAATGTAAACGGTATAATTTTCACGAAATATCAGGTTGACGAAGATTTCGTAACCCAGGGTGGTCTTGCGCCCATTAAACACAATCAGAGAAAAATACCTATCGTAGTCGATTTCTTCCAGATAAGCCCTACATGGGACAGGAAATGGTGGTCGTAGAACTCTCATGCGTTCAAGATCGTTAACGGCAGCCAGGAGAAGTCAGGCTTTAAGCCTTCGGTGCGCATCAATTATGCCAATTTGATGTGGTAATAACCGTCATTATCCGACATATCGGGTGTCGAAAACTGCACCAGAGCCATAAAAACGAAGAAGATAACGTCACAAACCGTCGCGGCATTCAATACTCCAGATTAGAGCTTGCCAGAAAAACAAATAAACTCCGGATATTCTTCACCTGCTATATAGGAAAGATGTCATATTCATATTTTTGAATGTAAATTAAAATATATTCAGAATTATGAATATAAAAACGACCACGCCAGAAAAAAGAATCAGCCGATTATTAAAAGCCATCGACCAACCTGCTCGTATTCAAATCTTGCTCGCCATCGGGGGTGGTGAAGCCTGCGTCTGTCACCTGGAATCCCTGCTTGGATTACGCCAGGCATACATCTCGCAGCACCTGATGGCCTTGAGGGATGCAGAATTGGTCACTGATCGCCGGGAAGGAAGATACATCTTCTACCGCTTGACAGATGATCGTATGTTGGAATTGATCCAACTCGCAAGCGATCTGACTGGAATCCCTGAAAAAGAATTAATGCACGCAACCGCCGACCCAGGCATGCTGAATTGCTGCTGTCCTAACTGCGCATCAGAATAATGCTAAAGATGTGGGCGAACCTGCCATAATCTGAATAATCAGCCTCAATTTATCGAGCGAAAATTAATGGAACCCATCCTTGAATACATTTCCACCTTGCTTTGGTCCGGCTGGACCAGCCTGCTGGATTATCTGGCAGCTCACGTGCTGCTGTGCCTGGTGCCAGCTTTCATCATCGCCGGCTACATCAGTGCCATGATCCCCAAAGAGGTGATCACCCGCTACCTGGGTCCTAAAGCACCACGCTACATCAGCTACCCGGCTGCGGCTGCCGGCGGCTTCATCCTGGCGGTATGCTCTTGCACCATCCTGCCCCTGTTCGCAGGTATTTGGAAACGCGGTGCAGGGTTAGGCGTGGCAATCACGTTCCTGTTTGTTGGTCCGGCAGTCAATATTCTGGCTATCGCTTACACAGGCGCGGCGATTGGCATGGACATCGCCATCGCCCGAATTGTACTTTCAATCGCCTTCGGGATTGGGATCGGGCTGATCATGGCCAGGATTTTCCAGAAAGAAGAGTCGCAGCGTGTTTCAAAAATGGCGCAAAGCGGCCTGTTTGACCAGAAAGCCACCATAAAACCTGCCGTCTGGTTGGTTTTGATCCTGCTGATCAGCACACTGATCGTGGGCACATTGCAGGTAGCGCTACTTACCAAGACCTGGCTTACCCTTCACCTCCCCGTAGAACTCCCGCTTGGGCTGCTGAGCACACTCTCAACCTTCAGCCTGACTCCTCAAGGGGCGCTCCTGATCCTGCTGCTGGTGCTGATCGCCCCGGTAGCCTACCTGGGATTGGAGCACGTGCTGGAACGCTTCAACCGCTGGACATACTTGTCCATCCTATTGGTTGGGCTTACCGTATTATTGGCTGCACCAGCTATCGGGGAGGGCAGCATCACCATCGGGTTAACAGGACGCTTCGTCGGAGAGGTGATCCTGCTCGCGGGGATCGGGATCGTTTCCGCGCGCAGCTTCACTCAAGACGAGTTGGCAGGTTGGCTGTGGGAAACCTGGAAGTTCGTCAAGCAGATCTTCCCGCTGTTGGTGTTAGGTGTTTTCCTTGCGGGTGTTGTCAAGGTGATTATCCCGGGAAGCTGGATCCAGAACCTGACCGGTCAAAACACCATCTGGGCAAATTTAATCGCCGTTCTGTTCGGTGTGTTCATGTACTTCCCCACGCTTGTAGAAGTCCCCATAGCGCGCATGTTCCTAGACCTGGGGATGAACAAGGGTCCGTTGTTAGCCTACCTGATCGCCGACCCGGCTCTTTCCATCCAGAGCATCCTGGTGACAGGCAACATATTGGGAAGGCGTATGACCGCCGTATACGTAACGCTGGTGGCGATATTCGCCACCCTGGCCGGCTACATATTTGGGATGGTGCTATCCGTGATATAACCAACTCCGTGTAACCATGTTTACGAATTATATTACCCGTGCGACCTATTACACGTTTTCTAATTGACTATTGACGTTTACCAAAGTTGGTTAAGGTTGAGCCGAGCATGACGAAAACATTCCAACAAATTATCAGGGCGCCGTTCTGCCATTTGCTCTCGAGTAAGGTTTTTGGGTTGTCATGTCATACCACTGTCTTACCCGATTTTCGTCTACGTCAATAATTGACTGATAACCTGATTGACTAACAATTCTTCTACAGGAGATCCCTATGCTAAACATCAAAATTCTCGGACCCGGATGTGCCAACTGCAGTAAATTAGAACAAATCACCCACCAGGCAGTGGATTATATAGGTGTGGAAGCCGAAATCACCAAGGTGACTGACCATAGTGAGATCATGGAATACGAAATCCTATCCACACCCGGACTGGTGATCAATGGAAAAGTGGTCTGCTCCGGACGCGTCCCTACCATGGCCGAAGTAACCACCTGGTTGGCGGATGCGGAGTTGGAAACAGCTTGAGCAGGCGTCCCCTGGTTCAAGATATACGCTTCAAATCAGGGGCAAGCCTGCAGCACACTTAAATGCGTCACAAAGTCCTGTTTCTTTGCACTGGTAACTCCTGCCGTTCGCAAATGGCGGAGGCAATTGTTAATCAGCAATTTGTTGACACCTGGCAAGCCAGTTCCGCTGGGACGAAACCTGCCGGTTATGTTCATCCAAAAGCCATCCGTGTATTGTCTGAGGTCGGCATCCAGCATGATGGAAACTCGAAACATGTCCATGAATTCTTTAACGTGCCATTCGATCTCGTTGTAACTGTGTGCGATTCTGCCGCCGAGGAATGCCCGCTCTGGTTGGATAAGGGAAAGAGCGTTCATATAAGCTTTCCAGATCCAGCGGCAGCAACTGGCACCGAAGAAGAGCTGCTGGATGTTTTCCGTCAGGTGCGGGATGATATCACCATAAAAGTGCCTTTATTACTTCGGCAGTGGACAATTGATCAAACCTGAGTGGGATTTGGAGGCAGTGACCCATGAGTGAAAAAGCGACCGACATATCAACCCAGCCAAACGGCGTGTCCAAGAAACTCTCCCCCCTGGATCGCTATCTAACCCTTTGGATCTTCCTGGCGATGGCAGTGGGTATCAGTCTGGGTTATTTCTTGCCGGGTGTGGAGGACTTTATCAACCAGTTCCAGGTTGGGACGACCAACATCCCCATCGCTATCGGGCTCATTTTGATGATGTACCCGCCGTTGGCAAAAGTTCGCTATGAGGAATTGGGTGATGTCTTTCGCGACTGGAAAATTCTAGGGACTTCGCTTTTCCTGAATTGGATTGTCGGTCCTATCCTGATGTTTTCACTGGCCATTATCTTTCTGCCAAATCAGCCTGATTATATGGCCGGGCTGATCATGATCGGGCTGGCACGCTGTATTGCCATGGTGATCGTCTGGAACGATCTGGCTAAAGGTGACGTTGAATATGCCGCCGGATTGGTGGCATTTAACAGCCTGTTTCAGGTATTTTTCTACAGCGTCTTCGCCTGGGTGTTTATCACTAAATTACCCCCATTGTTTGGCTTGCAGGGCAGCGTCGTAAATATCACTATCGGAGAAATCGCTAAAAGTGTATTTATATACCTCGGCATCCCCATGATCGCCGGTTTTTTGACGCGCTTTTTCCTGGTACGCTCCAAGGGTAATGAATGGTACGAGGCCGAATTCGTACCGCGCATCAGCCCGTTGACATTAATAGCACTGCTATTCACCATTGTGGTAATGTTTAGTTTGAAAGGCAATCTGATCGTCCAGATTCCACTTGATGTGGTCAAAATTGCCATCCCTCTGATTATCTATTTCGTAGTCATGTTCCTGGTAAGCTTCTGGTTAGGTCACAGAATTGGAGCAAATTACGCTAAAACGACCAGTATATCCTTCACCGCGGCCAGCAACAACTTCGAACTGGCGATCGCGGTGACCGTGGCTGTCTTTGGGATCAGTTCAGGGGCCGCATTTGCCGCTGTGATCGGTCCCCTGGTCGAGGTGCCCATCATGATTGGGTTGGTTAACGTGGCCTTCGCCCTTCGCAAGCGGTATTTTGGGGGTGAGTTGAGACCAAGTGTTGGTGATTAGAGACATGATCTCTTTTTCGCTCAGGTCTTCTCCCACTGGCAGCACCCATGCGGATGACGCTCACTTACCTCCGTCAGGTAAATGAATACCAATCTTGCACCATTTGTCGCCCTTGAGTACCGACTCAACGATCTCGGATTCCAGAGGCTGATCGAAGATCACTTCCCAGCGTTTTTTGTGGAACCCGGCGGAGCAGTCACAGAACCTGGCCGGGATGTCTGAGTCCCCATTTTTGAGGGATTCCTTGACCCAAGGACAATGGCAGTAATAATAACGCTTTTTATGCACATCGGCCTCAGCGAGAAACTCCTTGGTTTGGTGAGGGATTTTGACCTCGTAGAGGACATCCCCCTCGCGAACACCGCGAGCGATTAATGGTTCGTTGCGGACATATTCCACTACTTCTTCGGTGATCTCCTGAGTGAAGAATAACCCGCCTTCAGCTCGAATATTTTCCAATTGGGCGATGAAATTTCGAGCATTTTTATCCAAGAATTCGTCGATGCTGCTACACTCCTGGTAGAGCTTCTTATCATCTTCATACCAGGCTTCTTCCAGGTCACGTAGGCTGTCAGAAAAGATCAGATCACATTCATCGGAATCAGCAACTTCCTCCAGGCGGGTCATAACTTGCCGGGTGATCCCCACCTTCTCCCAGTTTGGCGTCCCCATGGAGGGTAGATCGATCCCCTCAAATACTGAGGATTGTCTCTCATTTCCCAGAACCTCGCCAACTTTTTGATGCAGGTTCCCCATCGCCTCGCCACCATCCAGCAGGTCTACCACTTCAACGTAAATGTCATCTTTTCTGATGAAGCGACCATATCGAGCCAGAGCATAATAATTGGGCAGGGTATTAATTCCCTCATCGATCATTATGATAGAAAAGGCATTGATATCTTCTTTGATAGGCGCAGACCGCCCGGTAGTGTTGAAAAAAGCTTCAAACTTTTCAGTTAAGCCAATTGAAGCCGTGATCTCGTCTTCGGTAAGTTCTCTCTCCATTAAAAATTCTCGAAAACCTTGGGTATCCATTTAAACCTCCTATAATTTGGGGTGAAGTCAATGGCGTTAACATTTTTTCTACTTGATACTATCTACAATTTGAGAGAACGACTCAATCTCATTAAATCTACCATTGAAGATAATTCATTGTTCATACATCTATTAAGGATCGCCTTTCTTTATGCTTCTGCTCTTTGACCATCAATCACTCCGCTACGCACCAATAAACGTCAGCCTGATCCATCGCGCCGATTATCGATGATTACCAAATGCGGTTGTGTTTCGATTAGCAACTATCGATTGCTTCCATCAGCATTCATTGTGCTGATATCTCCACGCCGGTAAATACTGAAGAGAATCACTCCCTGGCTGGCATCTACTACCAGGGTTGGTACTGGGCTGGGGATGTCGGTTGCCGTTGGGCGCGGGCGGCCTTAAGTCCGGATGGACCGTCGTTGGCGATATAAACCTCGTAGCCTTCAGGGCGCAGGTAGGCGGTGACCAGATTGAGGATACTTTTCTCATCCTCAATCACCAGGATTTTTGCATCAGCCACATTGTGCTCCTTTACTCGTTCGAACCAAGATAGATTGTGTAGGTTTTCTTGTGTAATTTTTTGTATGCGTTTGCGACGCACACAAAAAATTACACCCATTTCAGTACACAATCGCAAGATAGGTCAAGTATATCAACAGACACCCAATAGAGGTTGTCTTTAAAGATAAACTGTTCGTTCTAAAAGCAAGGATACCTAGCGATGTACATCAGGAGACAACCCGGTAATTGCGCATCATTCCCATATCTTCGTGTTCCAGGTTATGGCAATGATAGAGATAAAGACCGCTGAAATCCTCAAATTTGAGCAATATCTTGACCCGTTCTCCCGGCATGGTCAGAACGGTATCCTTCCAACCTTCATCCAGATAACCGTCACTGACTGTTTCCCAGGCTCCCCGGAAGGCAGGATCTATCTCTCGCTCCACCACCTGAAACTGCAATCCGTGGACATGCATGGGATGCGGCAGAGTCATTCCCCCGCCCATCATATTCCCCATGCCTCGCCCCTGACTCCCCCCTCCTGCCTGATTGATGAACTCCCACATTTCGAGCGTATCAAGTTTGACAATTTCGTCATCAGCAACATCAGTCATTTGAAAAGTGCGTCCATTTATCGTCCAACTCATTCCCATAGACATCGCCAGAGTAAATGTGCGCGGTGAACCGGCGTTGACTGCATCTGCAGCCATATAATGTGAAAAGCTGGATAGTTTTTCAGGCAGCCTGGTGGATGAATTTGCCTTTTCTGCCACTTCCACAGCCATTACAGTAAAAGGAGCTCCCTGAGGTAAGGAAGCATCACCCATCATCCCGCCCATCATATCTCCGTCATTACCCGAAAAAGCCAGACTCACCAGGCGAATCTGGCTGCCTATTGGGTACTGGCTGAAGTCAACCCAGATTTCAGCGCGTTCGGAGGGAGCCAGGGTGATGTACTTCTTTTGGAGCGGTTTTTCCAACAAACCACCATCCGTTCCAATCACGGTCAGCGGCGTGCCGTCCTCCCAGGCCAGCTTGTAAATGCGTGAGTTGGACCCGTTGAGCAGGCGCATACGGTAGGGGCGCGTGGCAACTGGAAGAGTAAAATCCGGCTGCCCGTTCACCAATATACGCTCGCCCAGGAAACCCATCATCTGCGTCATTATGCCGTTGCCCATATAGATCAATTGATTGTCCCGGTCAAAAGTGCGATCCTGGATAACCAGGGGGACATCGAATTCACCAGCCGGTAGTCCCAAAGCTCTTTCCTGCTCATCACTGACGAGAAATAGACCTGCCATTCCGTAGTACGCCTGTGGTCCGGTGCGTCCGTGGGGATGGGGATGATACCAGTAAGTACCTGCCCTATTGGCAACCTGGAAATCGTAAACATAAGTTTCCCCGCTGCCGATGGCGAGGCGGGGATGTCCATCTGCCTCCTGCGGGACGTGGAGCCCATGCCAGTGGACAATGGAGGGTTCGGATAATTGATTGGTAAAGTGTACTCGTACCTGCTGTCCCGTATTTAATTTAATCGCCGGTCCCAGGTAAGTGTTGGGCAGATTCTGCAGCGTCCCAGGAGGCCCTTTCAACAGTTCCGCCTGATACTGCCAGACACTGGTTGGCTCGCCAGGAAGGATGGAGATTTTGCTGGGAACGGCGCGCATGGCAATTTCCACATCCGGTTCAACGCCGGAAATCCCGCTGCCCGGGGGAAGGGTACTTTCAGCCGCCGCAGCTCCACTTATGCCACTCGTCGCAGTTGGTGAGACAACTTCTTGCGTGGTGCATCCACTCAGGAAGTTTACTAAAGTGCCTCCACCGAGCAAAGCTGCTGTTCCGATGCCTGAAAAGCGTATAAAATCGCGCCGGGAAATTCTTTTTTCCGTCATATTTATTTTTCTCCTGAAATTTGAATACTCGCCAACCCCTTCTTACTGATCGTTGCATAAGTTACTAAACGTCTCTTGCATTGTTTGATCGCTGATTAAGTTTAGCCTTCAATGCAAGGATCAGTACTTGGCTTCGATGCTTGTCTCAGAAGCTCAAATTCAACCTGTAACAAATGTTACGCATCAAGGATGTGGGAGGTATTGGCTTGAAATAAAAAAATGCTTATATTCGGTCTCTGTGTACTATATAAATACTTTACCCCATGAAGATGAAGTTGTTATACAGCAAATATAAAGGTATTGTAAAGAGGCTTTGATGGAGAGGAGGTGATCAACCATTCTCCAGCGAGCCTTGAATGAGAGCGAACGATCCCAGGATGAGGTGATGGAGTAATGAAAATCTGGGTAGTTCTGTGAGATACTTGTGGGCGTGAATGGCTGCGTTCAGTACATCAAACCAATTTAGATGTACTGAACGCACAACGATTATGTAATATGGGATAACCCAATCATTCTCCTAGATGGGATCCAACCTGGCTAACGAGTTCAGGCACCGGAACGTACATCACACCACCATTCTCGGGTGCACCGTAATCTCTAATCCAGACTACGTTACCATCTTCATCTACCAGGATGAAGGTATGTCCAGGCTCTCCAGTGGCAACGGCCCACTTCAATACGCCATATTCTTGAGAGACATCCTGCTCGCTGTCGGAAAGCAAGGGAACGCTTGTGATGCCGAATTCTGCGGCACCTTGTGCTAATTCTGACGGCGAATCAAAAGCTATGCTGACAAGTTCTACACCTAACTGCTGAAATTCAGGATCGTTTTGCAAATCCACGATTTGCTGCATGCATGGTGGTCAACCCAATGCCATGTGAAAATAGAGCAGCGTTGCCTGTCCATCGTTAATTTCTTCGAAAGATACTTCCGCACCTTCTGAAGATGGGAGAGTAAACAGAGGAGCTTGATCTCCCTCCGATAAATCAGCCTGTGAAGAGCATCCCAGGATAAACAAACCAACAAAAAGAAATAATCCAAGCGTGGGACTGTGCTTCGTTAGATGTTTCCTGAAACGAATAATTTTTAACATCATTAAAGACATCTCCTAAAATTTTCCATCGTCCTGGCGCACGTTAACACAACAAACCAGCGCCATGAGCTTATGGTCTTCGCTAACCTCATACGAGTTAGAAATTCACCTGGATGAAGTGTGCGTGACAAATTATATCACGACATAATGAGCCTGTTTAGTAGTATTACATTCATCACGCACCGTTTGTGACATTTATCACTATATAAACCACTCCCCCCCTGTTATATTTCAGGCGTTATTATCGTATATGTAAATAGGTGAATATACACAAGGACTGATCTTATGAGTATGGACAATAATTTACGAGAAGAAGTTACCCGCTTACACGCCCAGGTTTGCAGCGGATTGGCAGACACCAACCGCATCCTGATACTCTATACCCTGAGCGAAAATTCCTACAACGTCAGCGAACTGTCAGAGATACTCGGGCTCCCCCAACCCACTACTTCACGACAACTTAAAATCCTGCGCGAGCGGGGATTGGTCGTCGCCGAACGTGATGCCCAATCCGTTTACTACACCCTGGCAGATCGACGCGTCATCCAGGCGTTGGACTTGTTGCGGGCGGTCCTCAAGGACAAGCTCGAAGCTCAGGCCCAACTGGTTCAAAGCCATAGCGAAGAATAAATCGCAACTCGCTTCGCGAGGGTCTCCACGATAATAAAACCACTAGAGGAGTACAAACGTGAAAACTTTCTTGATCCTGGGAGCAGGCACCGGCGGCACGATGGTCGCCAACAAAATGGCCCACCTGCTCGACCCCAATGAGTGGCGCGTCATCATCGTTGACCGCCATGAAACCCATTACTACCAACCAGGCTTCCTGTTCATACCCTTCGGCATCTACACACCCACCGATGTGGTCAAACCAAAGCGTGACTTCATACCACGCAACGTAGAAATGATCTTGTCTGATATCGAGTTGATCGAACCGGATAAAAACCGGGTCAAGCTGACCCGCGAGGCCAGGATCATCAATTACGATTATCTTGTCATCTCCACGGGCAGCCACATCCACCCCGAAGAGACCGAAGGTTTGAAAGACACCGCATGGCACAAGAACATCTTCGATTTCTATACCCTGGAAGGCGCCACCGCACTCAGCCGCTTCCTCAAGTTCTGGAAAGGCGGGCGTTTGGTCCTTAATGTAACCGAGATGCCCATAAAATGCCCGGTAGCGCCGCTGGAGTTCCTCTTCCTGGCGGACTGGTTCTTCCACGAGCGCGGCATGCGTGATAAGGTCGAGATCGTCTTCGCTACCCCTTTACCCGGCGCTTTTACAAAGCCGCGCGCATCCTCCGTTCTGGGAGATCTGCTCGATAAGAAAGGCATCCAACTGGAAGCGGATTACAACATCGGTGAGGTAGACAACGACCGCCAGGTGATCAGCTCATACGATGAGCGCGAGATTTCATACGACCTGCTGGTCACAATACCCACCAACATGGGCGCGGATGTCATCGAACGCTCAGACATGGGCGATGAGCTCAACTTCATCCCTATTGACAAACACACCCTGCAATCTAAGAAATGGGAAAACGTGTGGGTGATTGGAGACGCCGGCAATACCCCGACCTCCAAAGCCGGGTCTGTAGCTCACTTCATGCTGGATGTGCTGATAGAGAACATTCAACGCCACATGGAAGGCCTGGCACCTCAGCCGAAATTCGATGGACACGCCAACTGCTATATCGAATCTGGGTTCGAGAAGGGCATCCTGATCGATTTCAATTATGATGTCGAACCCTTACCCGGTAAATTCCCCCTACCAGGATTTGGTCCCTTCTCCCTGCTCAAAGAGTCGGTCGCCAACCACTGGGGCAAGATGGCCTTCCGCTGGATCTATTGGAACATCATGCTAAAAGGCGGCGAGATGCCCTTTGAATCACAGATGAGTATGGCTGGCAAGTGGGAATAGGAACAAGACATGGAAACAGATCTGGTACTCCTGAACCAAAAAATCGATTACCTGACCGAAATCGTCGAAGCGCAGCACAAACGGCAGCTCGGACTGGAAGAGCTGCAGCGCGACATGATCCCCATAGTCAACCACATGATCAAGCTCTCCATAGACGAACTGGCAGAAATCGGTAACGAATTTCAATTCGAAGACCTGCTCTTCCTGCTCAAACGATTACTGCGCAACACACCTCTGCTGATCGATTTGATGGATCGTTTAGAGTCTCTACAAGGCCTGCTGCAGGAATATGAATTAATGGGCAAACCCATGTTCAACCAGATTGTCGAAAAGATGGACGAGATGGAGCGTGCCGGGTATTTTGACTTCGCGCGAGGTGGCTGGCAAATAACAGAACAGATCGTGAATGAATTCGACGAAGAAGACATACAGGCTCTGGGCGACAACATCGTCACCATTTTGCAAACCGTCCGGAACATGACCCAGCCCGAGATCCTCTCCATAGCCAATAACGCCATCGGTGCCATCAGCGAAGAACCTGCAAAGACTCCCGAAAATGTTTCTGCCTGGGCTTTGTTAAAAGAGATGTCCGACCCGCAGGTACGCAGAGGCATGATGCGTCTACTCGGCATGGTTAAAATTCTGGCCGAACAACCTCAAAGTAATCAAGAAGAGCATGGTAGCAATGATTGATTTTCGGAGTAGCGTGGCTTTCCCCTCGCGGGTGGTTGCAAAACTTGATAACGAATTAATAAAAAAACCAAAATACATATAGGAGATTTAACAATGACCGTAGAAACAACAACCAACATTTTAGAAACAGTCGAATTTGATGATGACGGCTACATGGCAGACCCCAACGCCTGGACGCCCGAGATCGGAGAGGCGGTCGCCTCCAGCCTGAACATCGACCTGACCGATCGACATTGGGTGGTGATTAACTTCGCCCGCCAGGAGTTCGAAACCAACGGTGAAGCCCCAACCCTGCGGCGCATCACCAAGACCACCGACGTCAATACCAAAGAGCTTTACGCTCTCTTCCCCGGTGGACCCGCCAAAACAGCCGCCAAGATTTCCGGACTGGAAAAGCCGACCGGCTGCATCTAAATGGGTATACTCACCACGAAGAACACTCAGGTCTTTGAGGCATTCGTTTTACGAGTTCTCGGCGGTCTACTTGATCTCTGTGGTGAATAAAAAAATCACATCATATATAGCATAATCGAAAGGAAATAAAATGGAAAACGGAAACGGCAACCGCAAACTGTCCCTCATCTGCTCCAAAGGCTCTCTCGATTTGGCTTACCCGCCTTTGATCCTGGCCAACGCCGCCCGCATGAGCGGTATCGACTGCGACCTTTTCTTCACCTTCTGGGGTTTGGACATCATCACCAAGAAGAAGATGGGCGGTCTCAATGTATCCACAGTTGGCAACCCTAACATGCACCCCTGGTTCCACATCCCCACCTTCTTAGGTATCATCCCTGGCATGTCTGCAGCGGCTACCTGGATGATGAACCGGGAGATCGAGAAATTAGACTTCCCCCCTGTCCCTGAGTTCCTTGAAATGGTCATGGACGCCGGTTCCTGTGTTTACGGCTGCAAGATGTCCATGGACATGATGAAATTGACTAAGAATGACCTGGTGGACGGAGCAGACGTTCTCGGAGCGATGGAATTTCTCGAATTAAGCGAAAACGCGCAGGTTTTGTTTGTTTAGCCTCTTAAACATATAGATCGACGAAAATTTCGTCGATCAGATCACGTTGTATAGAACGCTGATAACCCCGATCCAGCTGATATTCGATGATTTGATATAAATCTCAGAATATCTGTTAAATCGATGCTATCAGCGTTCTTAATTTATTTATTGTCCTCTGATCCATCCTCCGAAGAAGCTTCATCCTGGACATCCTTTTCCTCAGTGGAGTAGTGTATCCCACCAGGCTTTTCGTCCGACTCAAACCCGGCCAGCACAAATACGACGTTTGTCACCGTACTCCCAGTATTACGCCAGCGGTGCTTCAACTGTGCTGCAAAGAGCAGTGTATCCCCCGGCTCCAACGTGAAGATCTGATTTGCCACATGATATTCGAGACGGCCTCTCAGACAGAGTACGAATTCATGACCTGAATGCGCCATGCTGAACGGGCCGCTGTTAGCCCCGCTTTCCAGGGTCAACATAAACGGCTCCATGCGCCCCGAGAATTCCTCCCCTCCCAAACCTTCCCAAAGACCACGCGAGAAAGGTACACGCGTACGCTCGGATGCCTTACGATAGACGATGTCACTCCCTTCGGGCTGCCCGCGGAACAAAGTTGTGATCGGCACTTCTAAAGCGTCCGTTATTTTATATAGCGTACTCACAGAAGGAGACGTTTTCCCCCGTTCTATCATACTTAAAGCGTTGGCTGAAATACCACTCATACGCGCCAGTGCGCGCATGGATAGCCCACGCTCCTCGCGCAGCTCACGCAATCGCGGCCCCACCTCCACCGATGTAGCTTCACTCTCATAAGGTTCCATACTTCTACCTCCTCGGCGAACTTGTATTGTAGCCATATACTACCACGAATTATTTATACATCCACTGTCCCCTTGTCACCATCTACAATCACGCGCTGCCCTGCAGCAAGCTGCTCGATCGGTATCCGATCCACACACGGGATCTCGGCAATAATACAGCCCACCGTCGTGATCGTCTCGCATTCGGCGTTGACGATCGCCACCGGCGCCGCGCCGTTGTGTTTCAATCGATAAAGGGTATATGATCCGACCGTCGAGCCCTTCCCCGTGGGGAAGACCAGCACCTTTCCACTGATCGATTGCCCCTCCAGCTCGTGCCCTTTCTCCACCACCACACCGCTCTCCGGATCCACCCCACCGAAGAATGAAATACCCATCGATGTCACCAGCGCCTCCCCCTCCACTCGACCCTTATAGATTGCTCTACCTCTCAAAACCATGGCTGACTCCCGATTATCCGTCCCGGAGCATCGAATTCACGAATGACTTTACCCCTCCCACAACGCTTCCATCACAACCTTATCGAACGGAAGCAGCCTCGTCTGAAACTCATTCTTCCCAGATGCATAATAACAGGCCTTGGCGCTGTCGGTCGCCAATGCGTTGAAGCGTCCCTTGATCGGCGCCACCACGCAGCAGGTATCCACTGCGAACCTGGCGCCGCTGGCCTCGATCACCGCCGAATATCCCATCCGGTCGGCGATGTGTTTGGTCGGCCGCGCTGTCGTGATCCAGAATTCCTTCACCACCCGCTTCCCATCCAACAGTTCAGCAAGGCGCGCGATCTCCTTTATTGACAGGTGCGGGCAGCCCAGGCTGACGAAATCCACCTCTTCAGAAGGAGCGGCGCTCAGCGAACGTTTCGCCGCATCGATCTCATCTTGTGTCACGCGCATCGTCATCACGGGCGGGGTTTTAAGAGCCGCCTCCGGCGTGATACCTGGCATGTGAAAGAGCGCCGTCCCGCCGTATGTGGCGATACTGGCGCAGAACGTCTTCAATTCTTCCAGCGAAGCCGTCCCAATACCCTTGATATATGGCACCTGCTTTTTCCCGCTGCCCTGCAGTTTCTCACCGATCGCCTTCCCCAGCGCGCCGAACCACATCGTCCTCAAACCCCCCTCTCCCGGCATATCCTGAGCACCCGCAGTATAGGCTGGGGGTAAGGCGACTTCCACTGTCACTGTCGGGGACCTGTGCTCATCCAGATGCATCCCGTACTTCGGCGTATAACCGGTCAATGCCGCGGCCAATGCGCTCGGACCGCCCTCGCGGTTGGTGCGCGCCCCAATGACCGAATTAGCGTAACAAACCGCGCTGCTCTCCGCCCAGGCGATGTGCTCCCTGTAGTGCGGCAGGTTGCCGGACAGGTAGGGTGTGCACGTGCAGGTGGTTACCACTCCCATGCGCGCGAACGCTTCGAGCACCTGTTTCTGGTTCTCGGCAAAGCCCGGGTCGATCCCCAGCGACTCCCAGTTCTCTACATCCATGCCGGCCGGGTTCAAGGTCGTCAGCCCACGCGCCCTGCCGCCCCCGTCAGCCATCTGCGTCAGGAACTGCAAGCCTGCCTCCCCCAGGTTATCGTAGCTCACGCCGGCGATCTGCACGGACGAGACCGGGACCATATCCGCCGCCCCGTATATCTCACCCAGCGCGTCCAGGATCTCCATCGCCTTTTGCGCTGCAGGGCCATGCTCGCCATTTAACATCGCCAACTGATCAAAGTTGAGTTCCATCAGCTCTCCTGACCGTACTCGATGGTCAGCTTTTCCAGCACTTCAAGCGCCATCTGTGCCTTATCAACTGGAACGAATAAATGATCGTGGTAATAAGCAGAGACCGGGTTTACGCTTATCCCAGCCTTTGCTAACGCCTTCGTTATCACGGCCAGAAAACCGACCGCCTCCAGGTTCGAGTGTACGGAAAGCGTGATCATACGAGAGTTATACGTATAAGCCAATCCCGCCCCCTCGGCGATATCCCGTCCGAGGATCAACGTAACCCCCTCTTCTTCTCGGAACCATCCCACGGGTTGTATGTCTGACTCCTCATACATCTCCGGCGAGACCGTGCAGAACACAAACTCGCCTTCCTGCAGCTCTGGTCTCATCGTCGTTATCAATTTTCCCAAATTCCTCTCACCGTCCAAAGCTATTCCTCACATAACTGTACCAATGGTCAACTATTCCATAATCGAAGAACCTGTTGCCCAAATAATCATCGTCATTGACCATTCACAATTCACCATTCCTCCTCCCCTGTCCCCCCAGAATTTTATCCACATCCACCTCCGGATATGCCACCTTCTCATAATGTCGCACATCCACCCCCAACGGTTTCGTCAAATCAAACCCGATTTTGGTCGTCATGTGCGTCCCGGCCTCGGCGCTGGGGTCCAGGCTCGAACCCCGTTCCCTCGCCAAAACCAGCATGTCCCCATCTCCCTGGAAGCGGGTCGCCATGGCCCACTCCACCGAGAGTGGGTCGTATATATCGATATCTTCATCGACCACGTACACATGTTTGCAGGAGCGGTGACCCTCGAACGTCGCCCGGATGGCTTTCATCCCGTCATCGGTCGCGCGCTTCTTTATCTGCACAACAGCGTGCAGCCAGGAACAGCCGCCGGGGTTCACATTCACGTCCAGGCACTCGACCACCTGGTTCACCTTCTTGTATATCGTTGGTTCACGCGGCATGCCCATCAGCAGCTTATGCTCCAGTCCGCCCGGTAGAAGAGCGTGCCAGATGGCATCTTCACGGTGGGTGATGGCTCTCACCACCAATACCGGTTCCTGGCGGATCACGTCCTGCGTCTCGGTCAAATCCACGAACGGACCCTCGGCATGCCTGCGGTCACGGTACACCGTGCCTTCCAGCACGAACTCCGTCTCAGCCGGGATGAGCAAATCCACCGTCTTAGCCCGCACCACCTGCAGCGGCTGCAGTGCGTTGGCGATCTCCAGTTCATCCACGCCCAGTCCGATTGAAGTCGCCGCGGCCGCCAGCACATTCGGCGGCGTTCCGACGCAAACCGCCACGTCCACATGGCCCAGGTCCTCCAGGAACGCATCAAAATGCCGGCCCTTCACCACCCGCACCGCCATCTCCGTGGGCGAGAACTGCATGCAGCGGTGGAAGTCCAGGTTCTGCCCGTGCTGCGGGTGCCGGGCAACAAACACGCCCGACGTGATGTAGCTACCTCCATCGCTCTCAAAGTGTTTCAGTATGGGCAGCCGGTTCAGGTTGGGATCCAAATCGACAACCTGCTGGCAGGCTGCACTCTCCACCACTTCCGGTTTCGAGCGATTTTCGATTGCCCGGCTGAGCAGCGGGATAATCCCCGAGACCTGGATGCCGAAACAATCGGCAAACGTCCCCTTTGAGGGGAACAGGCTGCCGATCACGCGAAATTCGTTATCCTGCACGTTTTCAAACAGCACCGGGGCAGGCTCTAGCTTGTTCAATATAGCGGCGCTCTCGTAGCGTTTAGAAACAGGCGCACTCACCCGCTTCAGTTCACCCCTATCACCCAATCGCTCAATGTAATCGCGCAGTCCCACGTGATACCTCCTGGATTATCGACAGAGTCTCATTGACTCCCACCCATTATACGCCAGGAAGACGCTGTGGGTGTGCTGTCCCCGGATGACGAAATCGTGGTTTACTGCTCCGACGCCCCCTGCATCGCCAGCCAGACCGCCTACACGATGCTCAAAGCCAACGGTTTCACCAACGTGCGGCTCTTCGCCGGAGGTCTGCGCGAGTGGGAGGAGGCTGGTTATCCACTTGACAGGGAAGCAGTGTAATTCTTCAACCGCAAGATGATGTAAATATCAGGATAAATGGTTATGCAATATCAAATACTTGGCGTGCGACCACAGCAGCGGCGAAGCAATCTCGCCCCATCGCTTAACCCACGGATCGTAATACGCAGCATCGTTGAGTGATTGCGGAATTTGCTCCGGGAGCCATCCATTTGTGTCCGTTTGTGCTTCCACCCACTTCACCAAAGCTCTCGCTTTACCAAGCTCCTGAACCTGAGTATAGTACCAACTCAACCACGCCGTTAACAGTATCCACTCCCCTCCACCATAAAAAGTGTCCCTGGCGTAGCGATGCACACCACCGCCCATACGGATTGTAGACTCTATCTGCTCGACGGTCGCCATCATGATCGGGTCATCTGGCGCGACGACACCATACGGCACCGCAAGACCCAACAAACTGGCATCCGCGACATTCAACCCAATATATTTTATAAAGCGACCATCCTGCACACAATTCTCCAGGATAAAAGTACGCACAGCTTCTTTCGCAGCATCATAACACTGGTCAACCAACGAAGCGCTTGCCTTGAGCCCGGCATAGACAGCCCCCAGTGTGTAAGTGTGGATCTCTTCCGGAAACTCCTCCCAACAATCAGAACAAGGTCGACCCCAGAGTGCTGAGAGATAGTCAGCCACTAACTGAGCCGCAGCCAGAACTTCATCGCTCAGCTCTTCACCACTCATGCGGGTGTGCTCACCCAACGCCCACAGCCAGGTGCCAAACCCATCCAGTTGAAAGTTCGGCCACTCGTCTTTACCATAACTACCATCAATCTCATAACGAGTGTGCAGAATATCGCCCGGTCCAAGCTTATCACCACTTTTGGCTTTACGGACAGCACGCTCTACGACATCTGCATTGGCGTTGACTGTACCTGCAGCCCAGTTATGGAATTTTGAAGCGCTTTTTTGCTCTCCCTCCAGGTCCATGGCATAGGCGATAAACGATCCATCCCGATACCAGCAGTACCGATAGGTGGGAAAATTAGGACAGGCAGGGTACGCGCCCGATGGATTTTGATTCAGGAGAATAATCTCTTTGCTGCGATGAGCCAGGCGATTCATAACATTCCACTCCATTATTGAGAAATTAAATCACCGAATCCAGGGTGGTGCAACCACAATAATCACTCACCAATTGAAGCTCCTCACGAGACTTAATCAGTCTCAATAGCTAGTAATGTCCAATAATCAAGGCAAGGTAGATGGATACGAAGCGTACCCAACTCGAAACTCCAATCTACCTCTGATAATGCCAGGTTGCCACTATCAGGACTTGCGATCCAAACCCCAGTCACCACTTCGAGACCAACGACACTTACAGATAGCCCTTCTTGAGGAACAGGAGCAGGGTGCACTTCGTCCCAGCGTACATCTCCCAGTCCCGAAAAGTTAACCAGGTTAACCGCAAGCCATCTCGGGATCTTACGAGGGATCACCCATACATCATCTGGAACTTCGATTTGTATTTCTGCGTCATTAGTGGCTTGGGGACCGATCAAATCCCCATATCGTACGAGGAAATCATAGTAATTGCCCAGTTTCGATCGCAGCTCATCAGGAATTTGCGCATGGTTTGGGAAATACGGATCCGTGAGCAGGCGCTCGTTCTCGCCGATTTCGATTCTCGTTCCGCCAGAAGCCATGATCAAGGCATCCGCCAACCTAATATTCTCCTGGTGTTCTGCCGGCAAATAGAGGGCAATGACGACTGGTTTACCAAACGATTTCTCACGCCCTTCCTGCACAATCCTCAACAGGTCTGAATAGAGCGGCGTTGATGGCCAGATTTCGATGTATAAAAAATCCTGCGGCGCGCTCGCCAGTTGGTCTATGGGCCAGTTCCCTACCGCATTAAATGTGACTGATTTACCCACATACCGCTTCTTCAGCAGCCAGATAAAATAATGAAAAGACGATGGAATATCGACCTTATCGCCCCTGACATTAAATCCTTCTTTCGGATCACCATACTGATCAACATGTAAACCATCAAAAGCGGTGTTAGCCAACAATCGATCACACTCATCCAGTAAATGATCAATCCAGCGACTGTATGGCGATGGGTCCATCAAACCCAGGAACCCTTCAAAGGTGATCGGCTTCCCACTTGCATCATACAAACCCCAATCCTGGTGTTTTTCCCAGAAATCTAACGACGCTGCATATACTGCCAGATAGGGCATAGCCGCCATCCCCCGATCATGGGCAACCTCGATAAACTCATTTACTGTCTCTAGAGATAACTCCCTGCCAAGCGGGTCGATGTACTTCTCCGTCGGAGGCAGTAAACTATCGTGGCGGTACTGCCAGTCGTAAAACTGTAATCCATTAATATGGTAACGCATAAGGGCGTCCGCTGTTTCGCGTATATCCTGCCGGTCCTCTCCAAAGTCCGTCAGGAACCCGTACCTTGGCCTTTCAGTCCAATCTCCCAGTACGTCGAACGCTGTGGAAGCAGAGCTATGTACCTCACGGTTCTTATCCATCAATTCCACCACGGCTCCATAGCCTTTCGGGTGGTCTGCCGGCGCCTGAAAACTCTGCTCATACCCCTGGATCCCAATATCCAGAGACACGGGTTCCTCCATACTGGTGAGTAGCTTATCCAGATGCCAGACCCTGACTCGAAGCACGGCATCCCGAACGATCTGCGATTCGATACGCACGTTCAATCGAACCATTTCATCAGGCCGGAAGGTACCTTTACTTGGATAGCAATCCAGGATTTTCATCCATTAACCTTTCAGCCCCGTGGTGGAAATACCGCGGATGAAATAGCGTTGGAAGACCACAAAAACGATAACCACCGGGATAAGGGCTACAATCGATGCGGCGAACACCTGCCCCCACTCCGTGAGGTGCTGCGATTGGAAAAGCGCAATGGCGATCGGTAGTGTACGTTTGGTGGTCTCTTTCATCGCCACGTGAGCCCAAGGGAATTCATCCCAACTGAACAAGAAGGTAAAGATCGTAACTACAGCCAACCCCGCTTTCGAAAGCGGAATGACGATGCGCCAGAAGATCGTCCAGCGGTTGGCACCGTCAATGAGAGCCGCTTCTTCCAACTCAACTGGGATGCCCTCGAAGAACCCGCGCAGCAAGAAGGTCTGCATGGCCAGGTTCATGCTCACATACACCAGGATCAGCCCACTAAACTTATCCAACAGGTCGAAGAACTTGGCGACCAGAAACTGAGGTATGATCAGCATCACGGGTGGGATCATCATTCCCAGCAGCAGAGCGTAGAAGAGTACTTCCTTACCGGGAAACTGCAGGCGAGCAAAGGCATAAGCCAACATCGCAGAGATGAGCACTGTTATTGCGGTAGTAATCACAGCCACGAACAGGCTGTTCAGGAAATACAGGCCGAACAGGTCTTTCCCCAAAGCGGCCGTGTAATTGTCAATCGATACTACACTCGGCCACAAACGGGGCGGCATCTCGAAGATGTAAGCTTGCGGCTTGATGGACGTAATGATCATGTACCAGAAGGGTATCGCCACAATCCCAATACCGATGATCAAGAGAGCATAGGTAATAAAGCGGTTGAGTCTGCGCCTATTCTTTATGCCCATTCTAATAATCCACACGCTGCCGTAACAGGCGGATTTGAACCACGCTGATCATGAAAACAAAAGCCGTCAGCAGGTAGCTGATAGACGAACCGTATCCGAAGTCCAGCTTTGTGAACGTGGCTTCATACATAAGGGTGAGGATGAAATGGGTCAGATCCAGGGGATCACCTCCATTGGTTATCAACAGGTTCGAAATGTAAGCGTTCAATCCCCCGATGGTGAGTACCACCAGCAGGAACACCAGTGTCGGTCTGAGGAGTGGTATCGTAATAGAAAAGAAACGTGCCGATGAACCTGCCCCATCCACTTCCGCCGCTTCGTATAGATGATCCGGTATCGCCTGCAGACTTGCCAGGATGATGATCGCCGTCCAGCCCACACCCTTCCAGATTCCCAACAGGTGAATGGGTACGAAGGTCAAGATAGGATCAGCCAGCCAGAGGATGTTTTTTGGGATGATGTGCAGCACGTCGCGCAGCACGTAATTCACCAATCCAGCCTGCCCGATGAACATGTATTCAAACAGTAAACTGACGATCACCCAGGAGGTGATCACAGGCAGGTAGTAAATCACCCGGAAAAATGACTTCCCACGGATGTCCTGGTTGAGTAAAACGGCGATGATCAGGCCTATGATGATTTGCCCAGGAACCGTCACCAGCGTATAAACCAGAGTATTCAATGCCGCACGGCGAAATATTGGATCTCCCAGCGCCCTGGCATAATTATCCAATCCTATCCACTCGGAACGTTCAGGCTTGACGATGTTCCAATCATACAAACTTATACGGAACGAGTAGAGCATAGGACCGATCACAAACGCAAAGAAGAGCAGGAAACCAGGCAGCAGAAACAGCAAAGCCGTGGCTATGTTCCTGAATCGTCTTTGATCTGCGCGCACTATGAACTCCTCATAGGTGATCGTTTAATTTTATCGCACCTGGGGATAAGACACACGTCTCCTGACAAAGATCTATTGCAGGGGACAAATCCAGGCAAAAGGGACTATCTAAAAAGGCTGAAATACTTACTGATCATTGCATAAGTTACTATACGTCTCTTGCGTTGTCTGATCGCTGATTGGGTTTAACCTTCAATGCAAGGATCAGTAGTTCTGACCACCATATGCAGTGGGGCAGGTATTGAATCCTGCCCCACTGGTGGCAGCTAAAAAAGCGGCCCTGCACAATTTGGGACAGCCCCAAATGATTTTATCACTCTAACAGTGCGTTGATCTCCCCTGCAGCCTGGTCAAGCGCTTCTTGCGGTGTCTGCTCGCCACGCAGCATACGCTGGAAGGCGTTATTGATGGCGTTGTCCATGTCCGACCA
>Ga0209013_10001108_pt1 | contig 24826 bp, 19 predicted proteins | sample Cruoilmetagenom2_FD_187291 | JGI IMG/M metagenome (GOLD analysis project Ga0209013, IMG submission 187291) | Oil polluted marine microbial communities from Coal Oil Point, Santa Barbara, California, USA - Sample 2 (SPAdes) (version 2) | ecosystem: Environmental > Aquatic > Marine > Oil seeps ... | reverse complement strand
CATTATGCGAAAAAAAAGAGCCGCCGCCTAATGCTAGGCGGTAGCCCACAACCTTCAAGTACGGGGGTAAAATTAGTAGAAGATAACCCCACCGGTTATGACGGTCTGGAAGCTCTCCAGCCCTTCTGCTGCGACATTCGGCCGGGTTGTGTCGGCCAAATCAAAATCGGCTTCGTAGTGACGGTATCCGATTTATATTTGCATTTCTGCAGCTTCGATGATTTGCACAACACCAAGGCCCCAGACATCTACGTTGTTCCCAGTCACCCGGCAGTTGCCTGGTGTGGAACAGACGCCGTTGACGCAGCTGCGAAAACGCTGGTGAGTCGATGTCTCATGCTCGATACCCTCCTTTAATTATAGGCGTCATAGCGTGCAAACTCGTTGCTGTGAGCAAGCCTCACCCCCGTAGCCCGCGTAATCGGGCCGACGCCTGATCGGTTTCTAATTCAGAGTTGCGTTGTGCTTTGCCGTAGATCTACTGCGGCGCGACTTGGCTTGGGTTATCGACGCTATCGGACCCTTCGAATTCGACTGCCTCAAGTTTCAAGACAGCGATGGCGCGTTCCAACCCCTTCGCCTGTGCGGCGAGTGCGTTGATTGCGGCTTGGACCGTGGCATTTCCCTCGGTGTTGCCCTGGCCGATCATCTGATCGTAGCGCTCGGTCGTTTCCGCACGCTTTTTTATGGCGCCCATTTTTTCGACGGTGTTTTCGATGGCCGCACGGACAGCTTTGTCCACTTCCGGGTCTTTGGCGCGAACGAAATCCGACACGCTGGGACCCTGAACCTTACTACCGTCGGGGCGGGTGTACTCTCCGAAGTAGACGTTGCGAATGCCGACAACGTCGTAATAGTGGGAATTGTGCGTGTTGTCGGAAAAGCAATCGTGCTCTTCTTCGGGATCATGCAGCAGCAGGCCGAGCTTCATTCGCTCACCCGCCATCTCACCGTAAGTGAGCGAACCAAGACCAGTGAAGATGGCACGCAGCCCTTTGTTTCCGGCCGCCTGCGTTACCGCTAGGCGGGCATCTCCCTGCTCACCCCATTGCTGAGCCATCCACTCCAGATCATCGATCATGAGCTGGGTGACGATCTTGAGGTACTGTGCGCGGCGTTTGCAATTGCCGCCGGTGCAGTTGCTGGGATCGAAGTCGGTTGCCGGCCTCACACCGGCGCCTGGACCAGTACCATTCAGATCCTGCCCCCAAAGCATGAATTCCACTGCGTGGTAACCGGTCGACACATTAGCCTCGACGCCTCCGGCCTCGTGCAGCTTGTCGGCTAATAGCGATTTGGTGATATTGGTGGCGTCGATGTCTTGGCCACCAAACCTGAGTTTTTTGTTGGCTATGACATTTGCAACGTAGAGTTCGTTTTCCGGATTGTCGTTGCCGTATGACCCGTCAACGTAGTCGATCAGTCCTTCGTCCAGTGGCCACGCGTTGACCTTGCCTTCCCAGTTATCGACGATCGGATTGCCGAAGCGGAATGCCTCGGTTTGCATGTAGGAAATCCGTGCGACGCGCCAGGCCTCACGAGCCTCCTTAAGGGTTGCCTCGGTAGGCTTTGTAACGAGTTTCTCGATTGCGCTCATGAGGACCGTGGCGGAAGACAAGGAATCCTTGTAGCCGGCCTCGGCAATGTTGGCATAGGTTTCAAGAATGGCCGCACGCTGAGGCGCGGGCTCGGCGAGAACGGCGGTCGCTGATGCTGCCAGGAATGTCAATGCATACGCGGCGCGTATCTTTTTGAATTTCACAGCTTGCCTCCAATTCCCCAGGGTTCAATGCCCTGTCTTGTTGAGGTGTGAATAGCGATTTGGTTTACGGGTGTCTGCGCACGAACTTGTGTAGGGTTCAGCAGCCATTGTCGATAATTATAGTAAGCAAATAATTGCTTGCTATTCTAGTATTGCTGTGTCCGTAACCTGTTTGCCACGCGGGATGCCGTTGCGCGGTTGGGATGGCAGAGTTCGGCGCTTGATCCATTCTGGCGGCGCGCCTTATATCGAGGAAGAGATGCTGTGGCTTGTTGCTGTGCGTCACTTCAGCACAACGCGAAGGTGGTTTGCCTCGAGATGAGAGCTTTATCGAGTATGGCCCTGGTGCTTCTGATCACCTGTTTGCTGTCGCCGTGCGCGTCAGTCGCGCAGGATGGAGAGGCACGGGCTCAAGACCTTCTGAAACGGGTAGAGCGAACCGTCGATGGTCATGTGCTGCCGACGCTGGCGGATTTCTCGAAGAAGGCTCATCGGCTAGCGGATCAGTTGGCGACATTCTGTGCCTCCAGAGATCAGGCCGAGATGGCCGGTGTGAAAGAGGCCTTCGGGGAATCCGTGCTGGCGTGGGCGCGGGCCGAGCATCTGAGGTTTGGCCCTTTGGGTCCAAACGGCCGGTCCATGCGCATCAATTTCTGGCCGGATCCCCACGGTGTTACCTGGAGGCAAATGCGCCGCGTATTGCAGGCAAAGGATGCCGCGCTGCTCGATCCAGACACGCTCGCAAAGCAGAGTGTTGCTGTTCAGGGTCTTGGTGCATTGGAAGTTATTCTTCTGCGTTGGTCGCGAGAGCCCGCGGCGAAGGCGGAAGAGGGCCAATCAAGCTATGAATGCCGCTATGCGGAAGCGATTGCGCGCAATGTGGCTAACGTTTCCGATCAAGTCATGCAGGATTGGAAAGGCGAAGATGGGTGGCGTTCGCGTTTTTTGAAGCCAGGGCCGGATAATCCGGTCTACCGGACCGCTGAAGAAGCTGCGGCTCAACTGACCAAGTCGATGCTGCTTGGATTGGCACTCCTTCAAGATCAACACGTGCTGGTGTTGTTTGAGTTTGCAACGGGCGAACGCAAGCGCATCAAGTTACCGTTCCGGCGTTCTGGTCTTTCGGTCGATTACATTCGAGCAAGCGCCGAATCGTTGAAGCAGTTTCACGAGCATTTTCGCCTGACCGACTATGCGCGCGGCGAAGTCGCGTGGACGAAGTCATGGACCGAAGAAACGTTCGTAACGCTTAATCAGACTGCCCGTCGTCTGAAGATTTCCGATAAGGGTCGGCTCGTGAAATCTGATCTGGACGTAGACACGTTGCGGCGACTGCGGTTTTACACGAACGGCTTGCGGCAGATCTACGGTCGTGCATTGGCGCCTGCTGCTGGCCTCACGATTGGGTTTAATGAGCTTGATGGCGATTGATCGCAGGAATTTTCTGCAAAGCTCTATATTGCTGTCTCTGTCTCCGTGGGCGCTCGAACATTCGGTGCAGGCGGGTGATGGGAAATATCAATCAGGTGCGTTCATTTCGGCGGTTCGGCGTGCGGACGGGTTCGCATTGTTGATCCTCGACGAAGCGGGTGTCGTGCTCCGAGAAATTCCGCTGGAGGCGCGTGGACACGACACTACGGTTCATCTTGAACGCGGTATCGGTGTCATGTTCGCCCGGCGTCCAGGCGATTTTGCCGTTGCCTTTGCGTTGAGGCGATCGAGCCCGCCTCAGCTCTTCCGAACACCGCCTGACCGGCATTTTTACGGACACGGCGTCTTCTCGGAAGATGGCCAGCTGCTCTATGCAACCGAAAACGATTTTGAGAACGCCCGCGGTATGATCGGAATTTATGATGCTACGGGCGGTTTTTCGCGCGTTGGTGAATTTCTCAGCAGCGGGATCGGTCCGCATGATCTGCAGCTATTGCCTGACGGTGAAACGTTGGTGGTGGCCAATGGGGGAATTGAGACTCATCCAGACGCCGGCCGCGCCAAGCTGAATGTGCATGACATGCAACCTTCCCTTGCGTTTATCAATCGCGCCGATGGCCGTTTGCTCGTCCGTCACGAACTCTTTCGGGATTTCCGTAAGCTCTCGATCCGGCACCTTGATGTGGATGCTTCCGGCCGGGTATGGTTCGGCGGGCAGTGGGAGGGTTCGCTTGATCAGGCACCGCAGTTGATTGGATCGGCGAGCCGTGATCGGCCGCTTGAACTGCTGGCGATGAATGCCGCTCTGCCGGCGAGACTGAAAGGGTATATCGGATCGGTGGCGCTTGACCGGAGTGGCCGGTTGTTGGCGGCGTCGGCCCCACGCGCTGGGCGGATCCTTTATCTCGATACTGAGGCTGGGACGATCATCGGTGAATCGCATCTGACAGATGGATGCGGAGTGGCGCCACGAGGCCCAGCCGGCTTTGCAATCAGCTCAGGCACCGGTGAGGTTCGGGCTGCTGCTCCAGGCGCCGACGACGTGGGTCTTGCGGTCCATTCCGGCACGGCTTTTGATAATCATATGATTAGCGTCGCCATAAATGGTGGAACCTCATCAGCTTTCGGTGAAGCAGCTGAATCCGTTTTCTAAAATAGTTATAGCTTAGTTTTATTCTAAACAATGGGGTTGCTTGCGTGAAACTTACGCAGGACTTATTTACGAATTGACTCTTTGGCGCGAGGTTTGTTTTGTTGATGCTTGGCGCTGCAGATTGGCGCGTCCGATGTCGGGGCCTTTACCCCCTTCAATTGGAGCTAGAACATGACATCTTACTCAAGGCTTCGAGAGCTTTCTCAAGCTCCCGCCGAAGGCCGCGATCATGGGCACCCAGCCGCCATGGCCCCTGAATTACTGGTCGGCTACGGCTTCCGCGGCTGGATCGCAGGTTATCACACCGGCGACGTTCAATGCTGGGAGCGGGTTTGGCGCCTTTACTCCAACATTCTCGGACCGCCCGCAGCAAGGGGAGCGGTCGACTGCCTCGCATCGTGGGCCAAGTCGGTCAACGCTTCTTCCCGGCGTTGCGTTGAGATCAACCCGCTCGAAGCTTGCGAATTCTGCCGCGACGAATGTTTGGCGATTTCGTTGATCGCGGCAAGCCAGCATCAGACATGTCCGGCAATGCGGGCTTGTGCCTTCGCATTGATCGATAGCTCTCTGTTGGATGACGTTTTGCATCACACCGATACCTTCGCGGTAACGATGCGCAGCTATGACAAGATTGTTTCGCCGGAATGGATCGTGAATGCGAATATATTCGTCGATCCTTCGGTCAGTATTGCGAACTAAAGACGAGGGATACTGCCTTGCTTGTTTGCTCTTGTGCGGTGGTTTCCGACCACGACATCGAACTGGCTCTACTTGAGCTGATGATTGTTGAAGACGCGCCGTTACCGACACCTGGAGTGGTGTGGCGTCATTTAGCAAAGAAGATGGATTGTTGCGATTGTGCGCCGCTTGCTGTTGAAAAAATCTATGAAAAACTTGAGGCCCTTGAAGCCAAGGGATTGGTCTGTCCGTGCGCCTGCGCCGACGCCAAGGATTTGAAGCGGCGCGCCGAAAACCGCAATGTGGAATCCAAGACGTCTGTCGCAGCCGAGTTCGCTTCGCTGCGCTGATGTTAGGCCCATCGGCAGCATGGAGTTTCAGGACTGCTCTTCTTGACTTGAGCCGTTCGGCTCGCCATGCATCAATACGACCGGTATTTACAGCCCCTTGAAACGAGGTTGCGACCATGAGCTTAATGGGACCTTGGTCGGCTACTTAAATACTGGGACTGGCGCGCCTTCCCAAGATTTACGTATACCTGCGACGGAATTGGGCCGGTGAAGTTTCCCGCATCGGGCAGTTCTGCCGGGATCGGATTGTCGATCCGCCGGCAAGCACTCGGGCGGCAGCAGACAATACCTACGCTGTCCGACGACGTCTCTATATGTCGCGACGCCGCCGACGCAATTTAGTTCTGACATGCCTGCTACTGGGGCGAAATCGCGATGGTTTGACAGCAGATAATGCAATGATTTTCATAGTGGTGAGCGTCATTTTCAGCTCGATTTCTAATTGGTATTGAACAGCGAACCGATCCGACCCAGGCAAAGGTTCGTTAAGAAATGCGCCAGTTTATTTTTGAGTTGGACTCGGCTACGTCACGACACGACGTCTCTTGGTGAGGGGTGGTTAACGGCATGACATTCGAAACGCGGATCGAACGGTCGCTCGTGGCGGTCACCGATCGGTGCAAGGACCCAAGTGCGCCGAAGAAACTTTCGGCTGCCATTGAGTATGCGGTCTTTCCCGGCGGTTCGCGCATGCGCCCCCGGCTTTGCCTATCGGTTGCTCAGGCGTGCGGAGACATGAATCCGTCGGTTGCTGAAGCCGCGGCGGCGGCCGTCGAACTGATGCACTGCGCGTCGCTCGTGCACGATGATCTGCCATGTTTTGATGATGCGGCTACGCGTCGAGGCAAACCATCTGTTCACAGCGCCTTCGGAGAGCAAATTGCCGTGCTGGCCGGAGATGCCATCCTCGTGTTGGCTTATGAAGCCCTGCTTGATGGGGCTGCGGAGTACCCTGAGCTGTTGGTCCAACTCTCTCGGATTTTATCCCGATCGGTTGGTGTCCCGGGCGGCATCATCGCGGGCCAGGCTTGGGAGTACGAGGCAATACTAAACCTTGCTGTCTATCATCGCGCAAAGACAGCGGCGTTGTTCAATGCGGCTGTGCAGTCCGGCGTTGTCGCGGCTGGATCGGATCCGACTCAGTGGAGGGATTTTGCCACTCGGCTAGGCGAAGCTTACCAGGTTGCCGATGACCTGCGTGATTGCCTTTCCACGCCTGAGGAGTTGGGTAAGCCGACCGGTCAAGACAGCCTTCATGAACGTCCGAACGCGGTCAGCGAGCTAGGTGTCGACGCAAGCGTGAAACGGCTTGGGTACCTTATCGAAGATGCGCTCGCGTCGATCCCGTCGTGTCCTGGGCAGGACGAACTGAAGGAGCTTATCAATGCTGAAACGGATCGTTTTACGCCCCGCCGTCGATCTACTTACGCCGCTTGATATTAGAGGCTTGCTGAAAAGGTGTTGGAAGCGGGCGGGGCCGATGCCGGCTCGATGAGCCGTTCGACCACTTTCGCTGATGATAAAACGCCAGGGAGCCCGGCTCCCGGGTGGGTGCCCGCGCCGACTAGGTACAACCCGTCGATGCTTTCCGAGCGGTTATGAAAGCGGAACCAAGCCGACTGCGTAAAATGGGGTGCGATGGAGAAGCCGGCGCCGGATATGCTGAGGTAGCGGTCCTTGAAGTCCTCCGGAGTCATGATGAAGTCCGCTGTCAAGGACTCGCGCAGCCCCGGCAGCATGGTGCCGTCCAGGGCGTCGATTATCCGTTCCTTAAGCCGCGTTCCTTCAACGGACCAGTCGATGTCGGCATCTAGATTTGGCACAGGGCACAAAACGTAGAATGAATCGCAGCCAGCCGGTGCAAAGCTCGGATCGGTGGCGGTCGGCCGGTGGACGTACAAGGAGAAGTCGTTGGCGAGAATTTTACGCTCGAAGATATCCTTGAGGTGTTCACGGTAGCGCGGTCCGAACCAAATGGTGTGATGGGCGACTTCTGGAAAAGTGCGTGTCGTTCCAAAATAGAGAACGTAAAGGCCCATGGATTTACGCGAGCGGCGCTTTAGTTTGATGCTCGTCGATTGGACGCTTTCTGGGAGCATGTCACGATAAAGGTGCAGTGGATCGGCGTTGGATACGACGATGTCGGCGGCGAGATTCGAACCATCCTCCAATTCGACCCCGGTGACTTTGCGGCCCTCCAGAGTCAAGCGTTTCACAGTAGTAGCGAGGCGAATATCAATGCCTTCTTCAACCATGAGCCGGCCGATACCATCGACCAGGGCTCCCGTGCCACCCATCGCGAAGTAGACACCCCACTTGCGTTCCAGATAATGGATGAGACCGTAGATGCTGGTTGTGGTGAATGGATTGCCGCCGACGAGCAGTGGCTGAATGGAAAAGGCCTGCCGCAGTTTGTCGCTCTTGAGGTAGCTGCAGACCAACTGCCAGACGGTTCGGTAGGTCTGCAAGTATCCAAGCCGCGGGATCTCGCGAAGCATCGTGCGGATGTCGTGAAACGGTGCGTCGGCGAGTTGAGTGAAGCCGGCATCAAAGAGCTTGCGTGAGTGTTCCAGCATGCGCGTATAGCCGTCGACGTCGCGCGGTTCGATGCGGCGGATCTCAGCGAGGGTGTCTTCGGGTGTTCCGCCGTAATTAAAAGTGCTGCCGTCTTGAAACCGGAATCGGTACCAGGGGTTAAGCGGGACGAACTCGACGTAATCCTGACGGGATTTGCCAAAAAGTTTGAATAATTCATCGAACAGGAAGGGCGCGGTGATCACGGTCGGCCCAGCATCGTGGCGGAAGCCGTCCTTCTCAAAGACCTGTGCGCGGCCTCCTAGCTTGTCGACGCGATCGAGCAGGGTCACGTCGTAACCTTTAGCCTTCAGGCGTAAGGCTGCCGCCATGCCGCCAAAGCCAGCACCGATCACGACCGCTTTCTCGCTGCCTTGCGTTCCGAGTTCTTTGGGCTGCAGCATCTTTTGCATTGTTACACTCTGGTGGCTATCGCGGATGGAACCTGGCGCAGCGGCTCCTCATCCTGAAAGTGCGGAACGGTGTGTTGAACAATAAAGGAGGCCGACATGCAGTCGGACTTTTCAGTATCCCAAAACTCGTTATCGCGGCGAACGGATCACTCTGGAACCAGCAGAGTTGACCGGTCGCGAGTGTTTTAGGCTGTGCCTCGGGGCGGGGTTGCTAACCGGGAATGAACTGCTCTGCGTTCGTTGCCGTAACAAAAACAGATAGAAAACGTTGAGCGCTAGTCTATAGAACCGGGATCATGAAGCCGGCTTCAAGCCGTGGACGAAGAAAAAACCATTTATGTCGAATGAGATAATTATTCCGGCGATCGAGCCCGGTGGTCAACTCTACCCGATTGAGAAGCTCGAGGCTCATCGCAAGGGTCTTTTGCACTTGGCGATCTCTGTGTTCGTCTTTTCGGGCGACCGTTTGCTGATCCAACGCCGGGCCGAGGGTAAGTACCACAGCGGCGGGCTGTGGGCGAACACTTGCTGCACACACCCTGGTTGGGGGGAAGACTTGGAAGTTGCAGCGCATCGCCGGCTGAAGGATGAATTGAGACTTTCGGTGCCGTCGCTGGAAGAACGTAGCGTCATTGAGTACCATGCGCAGGTTTCCGACAGCCTGTGGGAGCATGAGCGGGTTCATGTTTTTCGCCACCGCTCACAGACGAGCCTGCCGGAGTTCGAGCCCGCGCCTGAGGAAGTTTCCGCCATTCGGTGGATCACAGAACTGGAACTGCGCACCGAGATGCTGTCCAATCCGGAGCGGTTCGCCCCTTGGTTCCGTATCTACGTGTCGCGCTGGGATGAATTGAACCTTCTGGGGGACGCACCTGCGGTGTGAACCTTCCCCTGTTGCGCTTGGCTCTTATTTGAAACCTTAGGCGTTATGCCGGTAGCGCATCTTGTCGCACGTCCACCGCGGTCTGAGAGGGAAGCGTACCAGACCTCGCCAAAAGAGTGAATGCGGGGGGCACGAAGAAGAAAGAGACGACGGTCGATAGTAAAACGCCTCCGGCAATCGACATGGCAAAGGGCGGCCAGAAGCCACCGCCGGCGAGGATCAATGGCATGAAGCCTCCGAAAGTGGTGAGCGTGGTGGAGACGATGTGCCGGCCCTGTGCCATGACGACTTTGGCGACCCTATCGACATCGCCATGCAACGCTTTCAAGTCGGCCTGCAGTGCGGTCATGATTATGATGGCGGCGTTGATCGAGACGCCAATCGAACCGATTACGCCGATCACGGCCTGAATTCCAAAGGGGTATTGGAACACCGCAAGTGCCAGCAAGCTAAGCCCCATTGAGAGGAAGGCTACGACAGCAGTCACCACTGACAGGCGGTAGGATCCAAAGGTCAACACGATGCTGGACACGGTCAGCGCGATGATCAATCCCATAGAACCCAGGAGGTTGCGCAAGGTTTCATCGCGAGCATCGGAATCTCCACCGATCTCAAGCCGGTAGCCCGTTGGCACCTGCAATCCACTCTGCGCAATCTGTTGCTGGACCCGGCGCAAGGCGACTTCGGGTAAGACGTCGCGTTCAACAAACGCTTGTACGGTGTTGATGCGCTCACCGTTGCGCCGGTGGATCGAGGTTTTGGCCGGCACGACATTGAGATCGCCGAGCGCGGTTAGTGGGATACCTGGGTAGGCACCTTGTTGGGCCAGTGCGGTCGCGTTAGGCGGGGCGAAATCGAGTGTCCCGACGGAGCCAACCGAACCGCGTCCGTCGTCATCGACTCGGACGCGAATCGGTAGTTCCTCGCTGGCCTCGATGATTGATCCACCAACCGCGCCTTCGAGTTGCGTTTCGAGTTGGTTGGCGACGCCTGCAAGGTCGAGGCCGGCTAACCGTGTCTTCTCCTCTGAGAGATCGAAGCGTACTTTGGGGGCTCCGGCCGTTAGCTGCGTCCGTGCCACGGTGATGCCCGGTACGTCCAGGATGAGCAGTCGTATTCGATCTCCGATCTGGCGCAGGACAGCGAAGCTTTCACCAACGACGCGAATTTCGACCGGCGCGTTAACCGGCGGCCCCTGGACAAGGCCGCGTACGACAATGCGGGCAGCCGGTACTGAGGAATTGAGTCGACGCTGGAGGCTGTCGAGCATGGCTTCGGTTGCTTCCGGCGAACGGGTTGTGACAAGGGCTTCGGCAAAGCTTGGTACGCTGTCTTGGTTGGCAATCATGTTGTAGTAGAAGGCCGGCGCGCTTTCCCCGATGACCCAGGTCAGTCCGGTGATGTCAGGCTCTTTTCGCAGCAATCCGTCGACTAGGCCTGTAACGCGGGTTGTCTCGCTGATCGACGTGCCGTCGGGCAGTTTCACCTGAATATAGAACTGATTGCGATCGACACCGGGGAAGAACTGGGGCTTGAGTGTCGGGAATGCAGCGAAGCCAATGACCGGCAGAATGAGCGCGAACAGTATCGCCAGACGCGGGTGATACAAGGCAAGCCGCAAGGCGCGGCCGAAGAGCAAGCCCAGCGACGAAAACGACATGCCTGTCGCCAGCCACGACGCGTCTTTTGTTTGTTTTGGGTCCTTTAGCAGGAGGCCAGCCAGAGCCGGCGTGACGGTCACGGCGAGTGCGAGCGATGCGATCAGCATGATGATCACGGCAATGGCGATTGAACCGACAAAATCACCTGCCGGTCCGGGAAGGAGGACCATCGGCATGAACGCGAGCACGGTGGTCACCGTCGATGCTATCAAGGGTGCGACGAGCCGGCGTACCGACTGGTCGACAGCGGCGAGCCGTGTCTGACCTGCGGCCAATCTTTTTCGGATATCGTCGGTCATGACGATCGCCGCGTCGACAACAAGACCTAAGGCGACGATCAAGCCGGTGACCGACATTTGATGTATCGGGATGCCGGCTAAGCGAAGCCCAAAAATTGAGACAAGGGTTGCCAACGGCAGTACGAGCGCGACGACAAGTGCGGCCCGCCAGCCGAGCGTGACTAGCAGCACGGTCAGGACGAGCACCATGCCGATCAGCATATTGACCACCACTCCGGTCAGTCGCTCGGAGGTGTAGGTGGCCTGGTTGAAGGTGCGGTGCAGTTCGAGGCCCGCCGGAAGCTCGGTTTCGAAGCTATCGAGGAACGATCCGATCCGTGCGGCCCAAGCATCCACCTGGAGGTCGTCCTGCATGCGTGCGGCAATGAGAACGGCTTCGCGTCCGTTAATGCGCGCCAGGCTTTCGGCGGGCGTGCGTAGCGTCCGCTTAACTGACGCCACATCACCTACGCGCACGATGCGCCCACCGTCGCCTTCGATCACAGGAATAGCGCGGACGCGATCGAGCGCTTTGATCTCACCGGCGACTTCGATCAGCAAGTCGATCCTGTCGCCGCGCACTTGTCCAGCGCGAACTTTTGCATCGCCGCGTGCGATTGAGTCGGAAACCGTTTGGGCGGTCAGTCCTAGGGAAACCAGCTTCGCGGTGTCGACTGTGACGCTGATCTCTTCATCGCGGGCGCCGTAGAGTTCAACGAGCTTGGTGCCGCCAACGGCCCGCAGACGATCCTGCAAGACCTTTGCAGTTCGGCGAATAATCGCTGGGTTTGTGTCGGTGCCGGGTGCAGGCAAAAGCGCGACAATCGATGTGAACGCGCCGGTGCGATCGTCGTCGAATTCCGGCTGCGGCACGCCGGGTGGAAAGTTGCGGGCGGCGTCAGTGAGCGCATCGCGAATCTCCGACCAAGCCTGTTCAATGCGATCATCGGAGATGAACTGAGAGAGCTCGATGCTGACGACGGAAATGCCAAGGCGGGATACCGACGTCAGGTCGTCGATCTGGGGAATCTCACGCAGCTGCTCCTCAATCTTCTCGGTGACCAGGGCTTCGACACGCGCTGGGTCGGCGCCGGGATAGGGCGTGATGACGGTCGCAAACAAGTTGGTGATGGTTGGGTCTTCCTGGCGGCCGATCGCCATCAGCGCGGATGCACCGGCGGCGACCATCATGAGGATTGCCAGGGCCAGCAGACGCCCGTCGCGATAGAACATGGTCGACATTGTGCTAGCCTCCAGCGAGCGCCACGCGCTGTCCTGTTACGACCCGGTTGGTTCCGCCGGCGACGATCTTGGCGCCGGGCTGAAAGGTGCCGCGGACATAGGCGCTCTCGGCTTCTATGTGCAGGATTTCGACGGCCTCGTTCTGCGCCAGCTGTTGGCCGTCACGGGTGACGACGGTCAGCACGTTCCAAAGTCCGCGGTGGCCTTCGCTCAAGGCTGCTAAAGGCACCCATGTGCCACGGGTTTCGATCCTCATATCGAGAGCAAGTGTAACGATTTCACCAAACGGTACTTTGCTTTCCCCAGGTACATCGAAGAGCACCGTTACGGTACGCGTGCCGGCTTGGAGATCGGGACGTTTCGTGTCGATGCGCGCTTCCAGTTCGCCGACGTGGGTTCCGAGTTTGTAAGTCCGCGATGGGTCAAGCTTGACCGCGATCTCGGGAGGCAACCCAATTCGCGCCTGGAGGCGGTCGGCTTCAAGGACGGTGAGTAGTGGTGTGCCTGCCGCGACGACGGCACCCTCATCGATTGAGCGGACGCTGACGACGCTATTGAAGGGCGCGGTGATGTTTGACTTTGCGATGTCGATGTCGATCGACCTGATCTGAGCGTTGATCCGATCAATGCCCGCCGTTAGCTCGCCGAGGGACGCTTCGGCTTCATCGAGGCGCTGCTCCGGGCTCCAACCCTTCTTTTGCAGTTTGGATTGGCGATCCAATGTCAGGGTGGCAAGGCGACGCCGTGCTTTCAATTCGCGCTCTTGGGCTTCGAGCTGATCGCGTGTTGCTTCGAGTTGGGCGGTGTCGAGTTGGGCAATCGTTTCGCCGGCAACAACGCGGTCGCCCTCGTCCTTGAAGACGGATGTAACCAACCCGCCGCGCTCAAAGGCGAGTGCTGTCTGTCGTGCAGGTTCGAGACGACCGACGTAGCGGCTGGTCTCCTGGTAACTGTCCTGCATCTCAATGGTCAGCGTTTCAACAGGTGTTGGAAGTGGCCGCTGGGGTCCCGCTTCGGCGGCGGCGCGCAGGTAGAGCACGGTCGTGCCTGCTCCCATCAGCCCAACAAACAGTAGAGCGACCGAGCTTGCTGCCGTTCCGATCAGGATGCTTTTTGCCCGGGACCGTGTTCTCACTATCGCGGGGCTCTCTTGGTCAGCTGTATCGTCTTTGCTCATCGTCAGCTCCGTTGGCCGTTTCGAGGGCTCCAGTCAGCCCATGTCCGGCCGACCATGATGATGTCTTGCGTAAAGTTACGGTCGCTAACATATGTTAGATGCGCTAACTTGCCAATCACAAGTTAGTGTTACTAACTTCCTCCTTTTGGAGAAGATGCGTTATTGTGCGAATCATCGGCAGACCAAGGAGCAGAAACCCGTGACGAGCGGAGACGCTGTCAAACCCAAAGCCAAGTATCACCACGGAGATTTGCGGGAGACGCTGGTTCAAGCCTCCTACGACCTCGTGGCGGAGCATGGTGCTGAGAATTTCACGTTGGCGGATGCTTGCCGGTTGGCGGGTGTTTCAACTGCCGCGCCCTATAAGCATTTCCGCGATCGCGATGAAGTGCTGGGCTTAATCGTCAAACGTGGGTTCGACGAGATGTCGTCGCTGTCCATGGCTGCCGTTGAAAAGGTTGGGGTCGGGACACTTGCCGGCATCACCGCGATGGGGAAGGCCTATGTCCGCTTTGCCGTTGAGAACCAGCGTGTTTTCCGTCTGATGTTTGGTCAGCACCCGGTGCTCAAGAAAGAAGTGGGTGTTGTCGATGAGGGCATGGGCTGCTTCTCAAAGGTGATCGAGCAAGTTGCGATTTACTGCGAACGCAACGGGGTCCGCGGAGACCCGATGACTATCGCGGTTCGGTTGTGGACATTCGTGCATGGTGCGTCTTCGCTATTGATCGACCAGGACTATGCGGCGGTTGCCCCGGATCTTGATGTCGAGGCAATGCTTGAAGAGACTACGCCGCTGTTGCTGTCGGGGCCCTTGCCATAAACCGGCGCCTGACGCTTAGAGCGCGTCAGCTGACAATGCCGACAACTCTTTCGATGGTCCAGAATGCGGCCAGGATCCCAATTGCAAAAGCCACCGCTACGGCGCCTTGAGGCAATACTTGCGGTATCAGGCGGCGGGTTAGCGCGCCGACCGTGAGCAGTACTGCGACGAATGCCAGCTGGCCGATTTCAACGCCAACATTGAAGAACAGCAGCGCCACGGGGATGGCGTCTTCGGGTAACCCTGTTTCCGAAAGGGCACCGGCGAAACCGAGGCCGTGAAGCAGTCCGAAGCCGAATGCAACCAGCCAGGGCCGTTCTGCAGTAGGGCTTGGTTGCCCGCGATTCTTTGCGATGACCTCGGCGGCAACCAGGGCGATACTGAGGGCGATCAGTGCTTCGATGGGGCCAGATGGTGCCGATATGTAACCGAGGGTCGCGGCTGCCAGGGTGATCGAGTGGGCTACGGTGAAGGCAGTTATCGTCCAAACGAGTTTGCGGACGTTGTCGATGAGCAAAAGCAGCGCCAAGACAAAACAGAGGTGATCGAAGCCGAGCAGGATGTGCTCAATGCCGAGCATGGTGTAAACGCTGGCGACGCCGAAGATCGTTGAAGGCTCGGCGACAATGAAGGATGTCGTGCCGGCCATCAGCCGAACGCTCTGAGCGGCTCCGCCCAAACGTTCAAAGCGTGCGATGGTCTCAACCATGGTCCGCTCTAGTCCTGCGATGCGGACCTCTTTACCTGCCAGGCCACCCGTGCAGCGAACCGACCAGCGAACCGTGTTAGCGGCACCGTCGTTGATACTCACCGGTGGCGCTGTTTCAGCGCAGGTTTCGGGAAGCGTAACCGCTAGCCTTATCGTCGCGTTGCCGCGGGCTGGCGTTTTCCAAAGTATGCCGTATTGCTCAGGTCCGGTCTCGCGGATCTCGAGGTAGGCCGGCCTGACTTCGTGGGCGACGGCTGGACCGAGGAAGAGGCTGGCAGCTGCACAGAAAAGGAAGAGGGCCCCGCGGATCATGCGCTGCCGTCTTTAGGTTGCTCTACATGGATTTCGTACTTTTTCTTCAGGGCGTCGATGTAAGCGGCGCGGGCCTTCTGGCGTTGAGCTTCGCGCCAGTCGCGTTCGACGGCTGTGCGGGCTTCATCGAGTTTCGGTACGCGTCCGTCTTCACGGGAATCGACTTGCACCAAGTGGGCACCGTAGCTTGACCGGACCGGCCCGCTCCAGGCGCCTGGTTTCGTCTGGGCGAGAGTGCTTGCGAATTCCTTGCCGAAAAGCCGAGACACGGTCGAAGGCGAGACCTTTTCCATGGTGCGGGGCAGTTCAATAACGTCACCGAGCGCGGACGGATCGGCTCCGCGTTTTAGCTCCGCGAGAATGGCTGCGGCATCATCCATCAGGCTGGGGCCGCGGCGTTCGCTGCTCAAGTAAACCTGGCGAAAATTGAGCGAAGGTTCGAGTGCATATTTGTTTTCGTTATCGCGCAGGAACTTTTCGAGGTCCTGTTCGGTTGGTTCGCGAATGGCTGCCAGATCATCGGTTATGAATTCGATCTTTTGGGCGAGCCTCCGGCGGACGATGACATCGTCATTTTCTAGGCCAAGTGCCAAGGCTTCGCGGTAAAACAACTCTTCGCGCACACGGGCTTCGATCAGGCCGTTGAACTCGGCTTGGGTCGGTGGACGACGCCATGTCTTGGAGAAGAGGGCGACAAGGTTCTTTTGTTCGGCCGATGTTATCGTAATCGCCTGAGGAGAGGCTTCGCTGTTCTTATTTGAGATCGAATAGAGACCGAATATCAAAAGCGCGGCGATAAAGAATTGTACCAAGGGGGAGTTTAGGGGGGGGCGTGCGAGCATTCAGGTTCTCATTTTGCCGTCATTTGATGGCCGTCCGCTGGATCGGCTCGCTATTTCGAGATTTGCCAACTTCCTTCAGGTAGGCCAGTGATGGTCGGCCCGGGCGGTGAGGCGCCCGGATCCATGTTGTGAATTCATCAGCCCTTCGGAGTGTACCAGATCGGCGACGTGTAGGCCCGCTCTTGGGTTTTCATGGGGACCTCCTTGGGGAGCTTGATGTCGTAGCGGAAGGCGTCGTATGCGGTCCAACGCGGGGTCGGAATTTCGATGACGCGTGCGTAGTAGAAGGCGCGCTGCTTTGCATCAAATTCCGGGTCGGTCCAAACGGCTCCCAATTCGGCTAAGCCGATCGAGTTCGACCAGGTAGCGCGGGCGACATCAACGGTGTCGCCGACTGGCGGCAGTTTACCTTTGGCATCGGGTTTGCGATCTCCGGCCCAAACAACATCGTAGACCTTTTCGTGCGTCTTGCCGTCCGCATCGAGCCAGCCTTTGACGATCTGGATACGGTCGAGATTGGCGCCGATCGGATCTTTGAGTGCGTAGACCATGAAGTTGGGTGCTTTCGCGCCCTCGGCGATCTTCGGCAGGTCCGCCCCCATGGGAACGCCCTTGCGATACCCGATGAACGCAGGATTGCGTGTCTCCATATCGTCTTTGGAGAAATCCCATCCGCCAAACAGGCGTACCAACATGCGCGGGCCGGTCGTCGCATAGACCTCCTTGCGCTCCATCGCATCAAAGATCGCTTCGCGGGTGTTTTCGACCGCCCAGACGGCAGCGAGCCCAGAAGCAACCTGCTCCCAACCGAGGATTTTCTGGTCGCCAAACTGACCGACCAGGTGCATTGGACGTTCCGGGCTGGGTTCGGTACCGGTGTGCTTGCCAAAGAAGTTTTCTTCTTCGGCGGTCGCCAGCGATGTGTGACTGTCGGTCGACCCGATCATGCCGAATTTGTACGGGTTGGTTCCAAGGCTCTGTTCAAGCTGCAGGCCAATCTTCAATGCAGAGCGGGCATACTCGCCAGCCAGCATGTCGTTAGTCTTGGCCTGGCTGAGGTTGAGGTTCCCTTTGTCCCAGGTCTCATAGTCGGCGAACTCGTCGTTGGGTGACAGGAAGGGGTGGGCTTCTCCATCGCCCTTGATCTGGGTTGCTTCATACAAAGGCTCCCAAATGGAGCGCGCATTGACGTACTCTTTGTCGAGTTTCTTGCCGTTCCACTGCGCCTTTTCCGGGAACATGATGCCGTTTGCGAGATTGCCGTTATGTGCAATCGCAAGCACATCGCCGTTGGTTGTCTGCTCGTAGGTATTCATCCACTTCCAAAGATCGCGTGGATCGGGGCTGCCGTAGGGTTTCAGCGTCGTGTAGGGGCCCATCGTGCGCGCCCGTGTGGCGCCGTCGCGGTAAATGACGACGCGGTGCATGTTGTTGCCGTCGATCAGCGAGGTCCATTCGTAGCCAATGAAGGATGTGAAACGGCCTGGGTCGTTGGCTTCTTCGGCGGCGGCGATCTGTCGATCCCAGACCGAGCGGAACAGCTTCGTTCCCGGCACGACGTCTAGTGCATCAGAGATTTTCTTGCCGCGCGAGAAGCTGTCGATTAATTCAATCGAGGCCTTCACGGCCTCTTCGCCGCCGGCTTTGATCATACTGTAAATGCGCTGGCCTTCGGGATCCGATGTGATGCTGCGATCGCCGTCGACGATCAGATCGAACAAACCCATATTGTCGGAGTGGTCAGCCACTACAAGCCAATCGAGAGGACGGGAGAGCCGGGTTTTCGTTCCCGTTGTTGCCGTCACCTCTTCGCCTTTCGCAAAGCGATAGGCTGTGCGCGCGTCGAGCCGGTTGCCGAACGCGCCGGCATCGAATGATGTCGAGGTATGTAGGTGGGTGTCGCCCCACAGTGGGAAGGTGGGAAAATTCCGGCCTGCGTAGGGCGAGTAGGATTCTCCTTCGAAAGCCTTGTTGAGGCTTGATGCCTCGGGGGTCGGCTCGAATGCCGTAGCCGGGGCAATTGTAAGAGCTAAGGGGAGAGCTGCAAAAAGCACTTTCCTAATCATTTGGAGTTCTCTCTGAACAAACACTGAAAAATACAAGATGAGCTTATTGTTTGGGCGTGTACCAAATCGGCGTGGTGTAGCCGCGTTCCTGCTGGCTTGTCGGCGCATCCTTGGGGATTTTGGTCCCCAGGCGGAAGGCGTCGTAGAGATACCAGGGAGGCGTCGGGATCTCGAGCACGCGGGTGTAGTAGAAAGCCCGCTGCTTTGGGTCGAAATCCGGGTCGGTCCAGACCGTGGCCAGTTCCGCGGCACCGATGGTGTTGGTCCAGTTGGCATTCTTCACATCAACTGTGTTGCCGACGGCTGGGAGCTTGCCTTTCCCGTCCGGCTTCCGGTCGCCCGACCAGGCGACGTCGTAGACTTTCTCATGCGTCTTGCCCTGGGCGTCGAGCCAACCCTTGACGATCTGCAGGCGATCAAGGTTGGCGCCAATCGGATCGCGCAGCGCATAGACCATGAAGGTCGGCGCCTTGCCTTCGGGCGCGTTTAACAGGTCGCCCCCCATGGGCACGCCCTTGGAGTAGCCTGCGAAGGCCGGCTGGCGGCTATTCAGGTCCTGCTCGGTATAATCCCAGCCGCCAAAGAAACGCACCACCATGCGCGGACCGGTGGTGGCATATATTTCTTTGCGGTCCATCGCATCGAACAGAGAAGTGCGGGTGTTTTCCCTGGCCCAAACGGCCGTGTATCCGGAAGCAACCATCTGCCAGGCAAAGAGTTCGCCATTCTCGTTTTTCATGAATGGATGGGTCAGCCGCCCTGGGGAAGGCTCATAGCCTGTATGCTTTCCGAAGAAATTGTCCTCTTCGGCGGTGGGCAGCGACGTGTGACTGTCAGTGGCCCCGCCAACGCCGAATTTGTAAGGGTTGGTGCCGAGTTTTTTCTCAATCGCCAGACCGTTTTTCAGCGCTTCGCGGGCATACTCATACTGCAGCATGTCCTTGGTCTTGGCCTGGGACAGGTCCAGGTTGCCGACGTCCCAGGTGCCATAGTCCGCAAACTCGTCATCAGGCGACAGAAACGGGTGGGCTTCGCCATCACCCTTGATCTGGGTGATTTCATACATGCGCTCCCATTTGGCGCGTTGCTCGACATAATTCTTGTCAAGTTTCCGGCCCGTATACTGGGCATCCACAGGGAACATGATGCCGTTCGACAGGTTGCCGTTATGCGAGAAGGCCATCGCCGCACCGTTGGTCCTGGCTTCGTAGTCTTCCAGATATTTGTAGAGATCGAGCGGGTCTGTGCTGCCGATCGGAGCTTGAGTTGTGTACGGCACCACCTGGCGTGCGCGATCGGCTCCGTCACGGAAAATGACGTTGCGGTGCATGTTTCCGCCCTTCACCAGCGACGTCCATTCAAATCCGATAAATGTTGTGAACCGGCCGGGATCGTTAAATTCCTCTGCGGCCTGAATGACGTCTTCCCAGATGGTCGCATAGCGGCGCGAGCCGGGCGAATAGTTAGCAAACATCTCCGGATCGACCTTGCCCTGCGAAAAGGTGCCGATCAGGTCTAGCGTGGTATCGACAGCCTCCTGCCCCCCAGCATTGAAGCCCTTGGACCAGCGTGCACCCTGCTCGTATTGTGTCACCAGCGGTACTGCCGCCAAGGTATCGATGATGAATCCCATTCCATCGGAGTGGTCAGTGATTGCCAGCCAATCAAGCGGACGGGCAAGTCGGACAGGCTGGCCCGAAGACGCTGTTATCTCCTCACCACGGGCAAGACGATAGGCGTCCCGCAGGCCAACGCGATTGCCAAAACCACCTGCATCCATCGACAGCGATGTGTGCAAATGGCTGTCGCCCCACAGAGGGCGTTCGGGGAAGGTTCGCTTCGCGTAGGGTGAATACGCCTTTCCAGTGTAGGCGGCCGAAAGGTTATCCGACGGCATGCCGATATCCTGAGCGGCTGCTGGAAGGGCAAGTGTCAGTGCAAGGATCGACGTTGCACCCAGCATAGCGACTTTCATCCTATATCTCCCTTTGGTTGCGACGGCTTCCGCTCAGGTTACTTCACTGGCGTGCACCAAATCGGCGACGTGTAGGCCTCTTCGGGCCTTATTAGGCTTGATCAAAAAATGCTGTCCTGATTCACCGCAGCAGCAACCCCGGTGGAATAATTATTTCAATTATTCCTGGGTTAGGCGGCCTGTAACGTTATCGACAACCGCCTTGCAGTCGTCGCCAATCTTGTCCTTCTTGATCCTGAGACAGGCGTAAATCCGTCCCTGACCGGCATCAACGTCGGCACAGTGCTTTTGAATATCGGGAGCACATGTTTCGAGCGCTTCGCGAACGCTGGACAAGAACCAATCCAGTTGGTCCGCGGCGTCAGCGATGGCAACATCGCACTCCGGTGAAATCTTGTCTTCATGTGCGTACATGCAGGCAAGTAAACGACCATCGCCAAGTGTCACCTGGCTGCAATAAGTCTTAATGTCCGCCTCGCAAGCTTTGAGCACATCCTGTGCTTGAGTAGCGGAGGTTGCATTGAGAAGCATCAATGCGGCGGCGGCGGCGGTGAGCAGGTGAGCACATAAACAACGCATTACACGATCCCCCGGGGTCAAGGATTCACGACAACATAGACCGTCCGTCCGTCCTGAACTGCGCGCCTATAGTAGACGCCGCCGCAGTAGTAATAGCCTGTGCGAAGCGGGCATCCCGCCACGGACGTCCGATAGTTGACGCGGCGCGTCGTGCGTCTCGATGTTCGCCTGCTGACGCGGCGTGCCTGGTGTCGGGGTGCAGCGGCCGCTTCAGTGAGGCCGACGCCCGTGACGACCATGCCGTGGCTTTCTTGTTCGAGATGGATTGTTGTGCCGAGACCGACTATGGCTGCCGAAATGGCCCATACGTACCAGTACTTCATTTTGTACTCCAACTCTCTGTGGCAATTAAGTGGTTTCGATACACGCAAAAAGTCGCAGAATTCAGATGCGCTTGCAAGCAATTCAATAAAGAAAATGACGTCAGAAATTCCGTTCTGCTCTTTAATTGAGAGCGCTCAGATACTGTAAGCCGATGGAGGCTCTATCAAGAACCACATGCGCCCAAGGCGGGCGATGTGATCATGTTGGTGTGCGGGCTATGCAGAGTGTGGAGCGGGCTTCAGTGTTCAACGCGAATTAGCGGTCTTGGCGCCGTCGGTTCCGACGGATGCAGCATCAATCCGAGTACAAGTTTTGGTCTTACGTCAGCGCTTAAAAAGAGGGCCCAACGGCACGGTTGTTTGAAGGTAGACGGAATCCCCTTCAAGCCGGTTTTTAACATCAACTTCGTGGTACCATCGTAGCGAGGTCGATACTGGAATTTTGCGGATCTGCGTATTGAAGTTCAAGCTTGGTCCAAGCGCGGTTGCTCGACCTTTGAAATCACCGAGCCGTGCACCGTCCCCGCTATCGCCGGTGACTTGCTGATAATGAAAGCCGACGAGACCGGCTGAAAATGCTTTTGAGAAATGCTTCATCAGAGCATACTCGACATGGAATTCCGTCCCGGTCTTGTAGTCCGTGTCGGGGTTGCGCCCATTGAAGGTGAACCCCGCGGTCGCGGATACTTCGAAGCCAATATTCGGATCCAACCAAGTGAAGCCTCCGTGTAGGTCGGTGCCCCACCTGTTAAAGCCCATATTGGCGATGTTCTCATCGTCATAGGCTCCGATTGGTATGTTCGTCAGGCTCGCCAGCCTCCAATGCCAATTGCCGCGGTCCCAACCGATAAAGGATAAAATGAGTGGGTCACCAAAACTGAAGGTGTCATCATTGATCCCAAAAGTCGCGCCCCGCTGGAAGGACCTTCCGTCCGCAAGTGTTAAACTTGCAAGGGCACTGGTGTCAGCTGATATGTCCTGATAGCCAACTGGCGTAAGTAGCGCAAATCCATAGCGTCCGTTCAGTAGTTTGCGGGGGGCAACCCAGAAGAAGGCCGGAACTTCGAGAAACAAGTCGGCTCTTACGTCGACATCGACGTCGAGTTCGAAACGCCCTAGGTCATTAGCCACAACACTCCGGGCTGGGTCTGCGGAGGCATCGCCGCCGTAATAGTATTTATAATTGACAAGGTAAGTTCCTGGAGGCGGTACGATGGCCGCTCCAGATGCAAGGCTTCCGAGCAGGTAAAAACCTTTGGCGTCTTCGGCGGCCCGGGCGGGCGGAGACGAAATTGTCGCGATGAGAATCAACGCAAAAATGAAAGAGACGACCACGCCAAAATAGCAGTGCTTTTGGAGATTTCTAAAGAGCCGACCGTTCATATCAGAACCAATGGATGAAGTTGTCCCTGGATTCTTCTCTGAACCGAGTCTTCCGCGTGCGTCAAACTTGTTTGGCGCGCGGAACAATATCTTCGAAACGGTGCGCCATTGCTGCAACGCTCAAGTGCTGAAAAACCGCCTGTGCCGGCGCGTCTAGAGCTGCTTCAGCATTGACTGAATGAATTCATTATCCGGATTGCGGGCGAGGCCTTTATTGAGCGCGTCGCGGGCTCCCTTGCGGTTGCCCAAGGCCGCCTGGATTCTAGCGAGCATGACCCATGCATCGATAAGCTGCGGGTCCTGGCGCGCGGCTTCGCCAAAGGCCTGGAGCGCGGCGCGCGGATTGCGCAGGGCCAGGGCCGTGCCACCAACCGCCATATGGCTTTCCGGGAAGTCGGCGTTTGCGATAAGCGATTTACGCCACTCGGCCGATGCCGCCTTCAGCGCCGGTGCCACATTGGGCTTAACGAGAGAACGCGGTGCGCCAATCAATGCCCGCGCGGCGGCGATGCGCACCATTTTCAATTGATCATCCAACGCTGGCTCGAGACGGCTTATCCGCTCAGCAGGAGGGGCGGCCGTTTGAATATCAATGGCGGCGGCTCGCACAAGCGGGTCCGGATGGCGTAGCAGCCGCACGATGCGTGTGGCGGTCTCGGGTCCTGTGTTGCGCAACAAATCAAGGGCCGTCGCCCGTACGATACCGGGTAATGCGGCGTCTTCGGCGATCGTGACGAGCTTATCGACTTGGGTTCCGGGTTCGCGCCGCGCTGCCGCGAAGACTTGCGAGAAGTGGGGGCCCCGGTGCTTGCTGTCGGGATAGCGGCGCTCAATCTCAGCGGCGGCCCAGGCAGCGTTTTTATCGCTATGGCAATCGGTGCAGGCATTCGGGGCGCCGGTCTCTTCAGACAAATCGGGCCTCGGAACGCGGAAGCTGTGATCGTGGCGACCGTCGATGCCCATGTAGACGCGCTCGATCATATGACAGCTCTTGCATTGTGCTCCTGGCGAACCTGGCTCGTGGAAGTGGTGCGCGGGGTCGTCGTATGAAGCTTTCTTCAAGGTGGGAAAACGGGCATTGCTGGCGGGTGAATGGCATTGGGTGCAGACGCCATTTCCCGTTGCCTTTAATTTCGCTTGATGTGGATCGTGGCAGTCGCTGCACCGGACGCCCTTGGCGTACATCTTCGATTGCAGGAAAGAGCCGTAGACGTACACCTCGTCTTGGATCGAGCCGTCGGCGTGATACAGACCGTCACGCAAAAGCGCGAGGCGGTAGGCGTCGTGGAAGGGGGTGCCAGGTACAGGGCTTTGATCGCCAAATGGGCCGCGACGAGAGTGACAGGCCGCGCATTGCTGGATCTCAGTCTCGGCCTGATCGGGCGAAAAGGCGATGGTCAGCCCCGTTTTCGAAAGCCCGGATTTATTTTCGGATGCTTTCGCGTCTGGATCCTTTGCCCATGCGACGTGCGCCTCGCCGGGGCCGTGGCAGGCCTCGCATCCGACGCCGATCTCAGCCTGGGTGCTAGCATAGCTTCTGGTTTCAGGGCGGTAGTTCTTCTCGAAACCGGTCGCGTGACACTCGGCGCAGCGGGCGCTCCAATTTTTGTATGGTCCTGTCCAGTGCAGACCGTCGCCGCCCTTTTGGTTCTGATCAGGATACAGGTGGTACCAACGCTTCGCCGTATTGTCCCAGGAGAGATCCAGGGTCTGAAGCTGGCCAGGTTTTGTTTCCAAGAGGTATTGCTGCAGCGGTTCAATGCCGGCAACGGATTGAACCTCGTAGTCTTTCAACTTGCCGTCCGGCCCGTCCGTCTCGATGAAGAACTTATCGCCGCGCCGAAAGAAGCGTGAGGAGACGCCATTGTGTTCGATATGGGCGTCTTTGAAGTCGCCGAGAACGGTCGAGTCTGTTGGCTTCTGCCAAGCTAATGCGTGATGCGACGGGGACCATGCCTGGGCGATTGCACCGTGGCAGTCGGCGCACGTTTTCGAGCCGACGTAGCCGGGAACCTTCGGCGGAGATTCGGCAAAGCTCAGTCCCGTTCCGAAAACGGCAAGAGCGGCAAGAATTGCGAGAGGTAATTGGGTGCGGAACATCGAGTGATTGGTTTAATGAGAATTCAAGTGTCTGCGGACTGAAGAGTATAGTCTGTGCCGTTTCGTGTTCGCGCAGGTCTTTTTTGCGCAAACCTTCTCACCGACGCCGCAGAGC
>Ga0209013_10001106_pt1 | contig 24848 bp, 19 predicted proteins | sample Cruoilmetagenom2_FD_187291 | JGI IMG/M metagenome (GOLD analysis project Ga0209013, IMG submission 187291) | Oil polluted marine microbial communities from Coal Oil Point, Santa Barbara, California, USA - Sample 2 (SPAdes) (version 2) | ecosystem: Environmental > Aquatic > Marine > Oil seeps ... | reverse complement strand
TGTTGACTCAGACGAGGTAACTCTTAAAGCATCCGGTAGTTTTAGCAATGAGGGGTCTAAAGGGATTAAATATGATGCTGATATTAGAGACCTTAGAGTATTGTCTAATTTTATAGACGATTTAGATGTTAAAGGATTCCTTAAATTAAGCGGTAGTTTAAAAGGCGATTTTACCAGGCCCAGAATAATTCTCAGTGCCAAAGGATCTGAGATTGCCGACGATAAAGAAAGTTTTCTAATCCAAGAGGTGGATATTTCCGGAGACAGCTTCTTTAGTTATGAGGATCCCAGACTCCATGTTAAAGGAACTATGAGGGGCGCTGAAATTAATGGCAAGAAGATTAAATCTGCAACTTTAGAAGCTGACAGAAAGGGTGAATTCATAGATGGAAGCCTTAATGTCTTGGGGGCGTTTAATTCCAGATATAAAATGGATTTCAGGCTTACAGAGCTAAATGAAAATGAGGCGAAACTGGAAATAAGTAAAATCAACCTGAATTTTCAAAAAGAGGTTCTCAAAAATAAGACCCCGGTACTCCTATCGGTTTTCAAAGATAAAATAAGCATAAGCTCTTTTAATCTCTATCATAAAGATAACTATATTATTGGAGCAGTAGATCTGGGTTTTGACGGCGGTCTTAATGGGTCTTTAGAACTGAAGAAGTTAAACCTGGAAGATGTATCTCAGTTATTAAACCTGTTTTTCCCCTTAAAAGGTCAGCTTACAGGCAATATAGATTTGGATACCTCTCTTAAATACCCGGATATAAAAACCGATATTAGTGCAAAGAATCTGGAGTTTATGAATTTTAAAAGCGATGAGCTTATTCTAAATCTTCTAGTTTCTAAAAGCGGCGTAGGTTTTAACCTCAATGTAACCGATAAGTCTAAAAAGATTCTTACTGCATCTGGAAAAGCAAATATAGACCTTAGTTCTCCAGACCTAAATGATGCTTATAAGCAAGCAACTATTGATGTGAGCGTTAGGTCTGACGGCGTTGACATCAGTCCGCTTGCCGCATTTAATCCCGAGCTTGAGAAAATAGACGGGAAATTAAAGATTGATGTAAGTGCTTTCGGCACTGGAGATAATCCTAATGTGTCAGGCAAAGTTGAGGTCGAAGACGTTAAACTTGATTTGTTTTCTCTTCGTAATGAAATAGAAATACCTTATGCTGTTATGGATCTGGATGGAGATTATGGAATTTTGAAGCCGGCAATTATCAATACCGGAGAAGGGGAGGGTCTTTTTGGAGGAAGAGTTGACCTGCGCGATTTGTCTTATACGGGTAAGGGCACGATGAAAGGGCTTTTAGTGAAATCAAATCCTGATGATGTTACAGCAAATCTCGATGGTGAGTTAGATGTTAAAGGGCAGGGTTTTAAGGCGTTTATAGATGGAAAGATTACAGCAAGAAATGTAAAGGCCATTGTTCCCGAGAAGCCTGTAAAATACATTGAAAATATACAATTTGTTGATGATAGAAACATTCAGGCTGAAGTATTTATTTTCACGGGTAAGGGGCCGGTGGACTATTTTATTGAATATATTGCTATGGATATTGATGTTGATGTACCAAATAACTCCTGGGTTAAGGGAAGTGGAGCTAGTATTGAAGTGGAGGGGAAGCTTACGGTTAAGAAGAATTATGGAGAAATGTATGTTGTAGACGGCAATATTGATGTAGTCAGGGGTGATTACCACTTTATGGGAAAACTCTTCAATATTGAGAGTGGCACTGTCAGTTTTCGAGGTAAAGAGGTTGTAAATCCATTTTTGGATGTCACGGCCTTGTATGAGGTCTCTAGTGTTCAGGTATATATTAACATTACAGGTACTGCTGAGGAGCCCAAAATACAGCTTTCAAGCGACCCGCCGCTCGACGAGAATGAGATTGTTTCTTATTTGGTATTCGGCACCTCATCGGAGAATCTTTCAACAGACGACAGGGTATCCTTTCAGGAAAAAGTCGGCGAAGTATTGGGCACTATGGCGGTGGGAGAATTAAGAGAAATGTTAGGAGAAGAGTTTGCTTTGGATGTGATAACGATAAAAGGAGGTCAAACGGGATTTAGAGATACTCACGTTGAAGTAGGAAAGTATATTACTCAAGACTTGTATGTCGGCTATGAGCGTTTTTCCTACGAGCGCTTTTATTATGAAAGGTATTTCTTTAGCCCCGGACTCCCTTCCTCGACGGTAACGGCAAATAGGGCTGTTATAGAATACAGGCTTTTTGATTTTTTAACCCTGCAAAGTGATATTGGGGAAGAATCTGGAGCCGATCTCTTCTTCAACTTTGATTATTGATATCTCTTTAACATTAGTAGTAATACAATATCAATACTGTTATTTATTTAAAAATCTTCTGATACCCCGTACAGCCTGCATAATCCTTTTTTCATTTTCTACCAACGCGAACCTTACGAATCCCTCGCCATTATTTCCAAACCCTATTCCTGGTGACACAGCAACCTTAGCTTCTTCAATTAAGAGCTTTGAGAACTCAAGTGACCCCATGCTCTTAAATTCCTCAGGTATTTCTCCCCACACAAACATAGTGCCTTTGGGCTTTGGTATCTCCCATCCTGCCCTGTTAAGCCCCCCCACTAATCTGTCCCTTCTTAACTTGTATAGGTCTCTAATTTCACCCACGCAGTCCTGAGGGCCGTTTAGAGCGGATATAGCGGCAACTTGAACCGGTGCGAATATTCCGTAGTCCATGTAACTTTTAATTCGTTTTAGTGCCGATACAATCTTTTCATTTCCTACCATAAATCCCACCCGCCACCCAGGCATATTATAACTTTTAGATAGTGAGTAAAATTCTACTCCCACCTCTTTAGCTCCCGGGATCTGAAGAAAGCTGGGAGCCTCATATCCGTCATAGCAAAGCTCCGCATAAGCTAGATCATGAACCACTATAAGTCCTGATTCTTTTGCAAGTTCGTATATGCTCTTAAAAAAATCAATATCAACTACCTCGGTTGTAGGGTTGTTTGGGAAAGAAATCATAAGAACCTTTGGTTTAGGCCATACTTCCTTAACCGCTTTTTCAATCGATTCTATCAGTTCTTTACCGCCTGAAAGTGGAACACTCAGAACATCTCCCCTTGAAATGATCACGGAATATATATGAATCGGGTAAGCGGGATTGGGCACTATCACCGTATCTCCCGGCGAGAGTATTGATAGCATCAGGTGAGAGATACCCTCTTTTGATCCTATGGTAACCACAGCTTCAGTTTCGGGATCGAGGTCAACATCATATTTTCGTTTATACCAGTCACACACCGCCAATCTTAATTTTGGTATTCCAGCGGAGACTGAATACCTATGTGCTCTTGGGTCGGAGGATGCCTCAATCAGCTTCTTAACTATGTGCTCCGGGGTTGGTTGATCCGGATTACCCATCCCTAGATCGATAACATCTTCTCCCCTTGCTCTAGCTTGGGATTTAAGCTCGTTGACTATATTGAAGACATAGGGAGGGAGCCTTCTTATGAGTGAGAATTCTTCTGGTGATTGCGGCATCTGGGTTCCTTTTTGTTTAGGGATAATATTATTCGAATCCTTGACAATCGCAACAATTATAAGTCAAAATATAACTTTCTATAGAAAATAAAGAGCCGATGAATATCAAATCTATTATACTTGTTTTAATTTTAAGTTCTTTCTTTCCATTATCAAGTGATTCTCTTGAAAATTCTCCTCAATATGGAAAGGCCTCCTGGTATGGAGGCAAATTCCACGGCAGAAAGACGGCTAGCGGCGAGCGTTTTAACAAGCATGGCTATACCGGTGCCCATAAGAAACTTCCTTTCGGAACAATAATAAGGGTTACTAATTTAAGAAACGGCAAAGAAGTTTATATTACAGTGAATGATCGCGGCCCCTTCGTAAAAGGGCGTATTCTCGATATATCCCACGCTGCGGCAAAGGCAATTGGTTTTATAAACGGGGGAGTTATACGGGTTAAAGTAGAAGTTATTTCACTGCCTGAAGACTCATCCTCGAGCTGACTCTCAAAGTTCGCACGCCTTTAGAAGATCACGCTCCTGTGTTAGAATCCAAACGATATGAATATCAGAACTCTTCTCTTATTATTTCTTATCCCTATTATTTTTGCCTGTGGAAAAAAAAGCGTTGATTCCTATCCTGCCTATAAGGAAAAGCCTTCATCCCCCGGATTTGTAACTAAAGGTTCCACTCAAATTGGCCTTGCTTCCTGGTATGGTATTGAAGAGCACAACAGATATGCCGCAAGCGGAGAGCGCTTCAGTAAGCATGCGTATACCGCGGCCCATAAAACTCTGCCGATGGGTACCGTCGTAAGGGTGACAAACCTAGAGAACGGAAGAGACGTCATAGTTACGGTAAATGACAGAGGGCCGTTTGTGGGGGACCGCATAATTGATCTCTCTCATGCCCCGGCTAAATCAGTCGATATGATTCAAAAAGGTGTGGTTAAAGTAAAAGTTGAGGTAGTCTCAACACCGTCTACAAGAAGCTCTAACTATTTTGACCCGGAATATACAATCCAGGTAGCGTCATACCGAGATAATGCAAATGCAAATACTGTAAAACGAAGACTTGATTTAGAATATAGCGATGTCAGGGTAGAATTAATTAAGGTTAAGGGAGACACTTATTATAGGGTCAGGGTGGGGCGCTATACCAGTAAACGCGACGCCGAAAAAGCAGCTTCTAAACTCAGAAAGAAGGGCTATACGACAAGAGTCATTCTCGAGTAGTTAAAGGTTGACTCTGAGAGGGCACATATTATGAATCAATTTGTTAAATCACACGGACTTGGAAATGACTATTTTGTAATGGATCAATCTGAATTATCATTTGATCTCACACCAGAAGTTATACAACTGCTCTGTCATAGAAACTACGGGATAGGTTCTGATGGCATACTTCTTTTAGTTCCATCTGATAAAGCTGATTTTGGACTCAGAATATTAAATCCTGACGGCAGTGAAGCTGAGAAGAGCGGCAACGGTCTTAGAATTTTCGCTAAGTATCTATTTGAGCACGGGCATACAGAAAAGGAAGTATTTAAAATCGATACTCTGGGCGGGATAGTTACAGCTGAGCTCGAAACAACTGAAGGCATAGTCCCCTTTGTGACAGTAGAGATGGGGGAAGCTACTTTTCAGAGTAATTTGATTCCTGTGGCTGGTGAGGAGAGACAAGTAGTTGATGAAGAAATTGTTATAGATGGCGAAACACTGAGATATACAGCAGTGTCGGTCGGAAACCCCCACTGTGTGGTTTTTGTTGATGAACTTGACGAAGGGGATATCAGAAGACTGGGCCCTTTGCTAGAGACTCATGAGCTCTTTCCAAACCGTATCAACGTTCAGTTTGCAAAACCACTCTCCCGAGAAAAAGTCCAAATTCTAATCTGGGAGCGTGGTGCGGGTTATACACTCGCCTCAGGCAGCAGTTCTTGTGCCGTAGCCTCAGCATGTGTGAGGAATGGTTTGACCGACGGGAATGTCACCGTTTCTATGCCAGGAGGTGAGCTTGATATTACCATTAGAGATGGTTGGTCAATTAAAATGAGGGGAGCGGTGGAAGAAGTTGCCGAAGGCCACCTGAGCATAGACTTACTTAAAAGAATAGATGCACTCTCCGGTTAAGATTTATATTCGTTTGTACCAAAACTCAAACGCACTAACTGGTTTTTAATTATGGAAAAGTTATTAATATCAGCTGAGACAATTCTTCCTATTTCCTCAGAGCCTCTAAAGGATAGTGCCTTAGTTATCTCAGGTGGAAAAATTGAAGACATAGGAAATGCCTCGGCACTCAGAAAGAAGTATAAAGGAGTAAAGGAACGTAGTTTAGGGAACGGTACTCTTCTTCCCGGATTTATAAACGCACATGCTCATCTTGAGCTTGGCTGGATCAAAAAAAGGATCGGTAACTTTAAGGGTTTTACCTCATGGCTTCAGCAGATAATATGGGCGAAAAAAGAAGGCGTTACAAATCAGGAAATTGAAGAGTCGGTGGCAAATGGAATTAAGGCGCAGATTGAGAGCGGCGTAACCACAGTTGGGGAGATATCATCATATAACGGCCCGGATATACCTATATTGAAGAAATCAGGGCTTCGAACGGTGCTCTTTAGAGAAGTCGTGGATAGTAAAGAAGGTATGATGGATTTCGATACATTTGAGACATCATCTCTTTATGAAGAAAGGCTCTTTCCTCACGCCCCTTACTCATGCAGTCCGGAATTACTAAAGAAAACACATAATTCTCATAAGAAAAGCAATAGACCCCTTGGTATTCATCTTGCTGAAAGCAAAGAAGAGATCAAATTTGTAAATAGAAAAGCAAATAGTATTGAGAATAAAATATTTCCGCTGATAGATAAAAAGTCCTTCAAACGTAAAAAGGCAAATACTCCCTTTGGATATTTAAATAAACTGGGATTCTTTGATCAAAGCAAGGTTACAACTGTTCATATGGTGCATGTAGAGTCCGATGAAGTTAAGGAGATTCAAAATCTGGATATAGGGATTATATTATGTCCCAGAAGCAATTTGTTTCTCCAGGTCGGTGTTCCTCCGCTTAAAGAATATTCCAAGCTTAAAAGGGTAGGTGTAGGCACAGACGGTCTGTCCAGTAACTACAACCTCAACTTCTTTGAAGAGCTCAGGGTCCTTCACCTCCTATACTCAGCGGCTTTAGGAAAAGAAGCTTCATATGAGACGATCTATGCAGCCACTCTTGGCGGGGCTAGAGCGCTATTTTTGGAAGATAAAATTGGAAGCATTGAAATAGGGAAAGAGGCGGATCTGATATTTCTTAACTCAAAAAATGATTCCAACAATCCTTATCTATCTGTAGTCTCTTCAACTAATGGAAATTTGGAACTTCTAATGGTTAGGGGAAAGATCCTGTATTCCAAAAAAACCATCTCTTCAAATAATTAAGATGTCCGCAAAATTAAACAAAGTATTCGTCTACGGAACTCTTCTCCAGGGTGAGATCAGAAGCCGTTTTCTAAGCGATTGTAAATTACTAAAGACTCTGGAAGTCCCCGGAACTATATACGATACAGGAAGGGGGTATCCGGCCGCGGTATTTGACGAGGGGGCCGAGAACACAGTCTCAGGCGAACTCTATATTATGGGGAGTCCTGATAACAAATTAAAAGAGCTTGATGCAGTAGAGGATGTGGATTCGGGGCTCTTTAAAAAAGTGATTCTACAACATAAAGGTGAGGAATTTGTCTCTTATGAGGCCGGTTCTCTATTAAAAGAATGCGTCAAACCTATAAATCAGATTGAGATGGGAAACTGGAGGAGGCATTCCTCCCTTTCTTTCCATGATCCTCATGGATTTGGATTAAGGTTTGAAGACAGACAGAAGTATCTATACAGAGAGTCTCTAACTTCTGATTCCCAAGGCTCTATCTTTATAGAAGGAGATTTGCCGCTGCTCGTTACGGCCCCCCACGCCTCGGTTCATACAAGAATGGGCAAGCTAAAACGCCAGGAGTTCTATACGGGGGCACTATCAGTGATGCTGCACTCCCTAACAGGCTGCCATGTCCTTTATACAAACAGGCTTATGGAAGTCGATCCCAACTTTTATGACAATTCTTCATTTAAGAACAGACTCTGTAAAATTATTGATCAAAATGATTTTAAATGTTTGATTGACCTGCATGGCACAGGGACTGAGAAGGAATATGACATTTATCCCGGAGTAGGGGTCAATAAAGAGTTCTTGTTAGAACATAATAATTTTCTAGACGAACTTGAAAGCGCTGCGGCGTTAAACGAAATATCTATAGGAGGGCTGGACGTCTTCCCGGCTGCAAAACAGATGACAGTTGCCAAATTTGCAGCAAGAACACTTGGGATACCATCAATCCAACTTGAAATTAACCGGCGATTAAGAGATCCCGAAAAGAGGCCGGATGATTTTATGAAGCTTGTTAAATTTTTAAGAGGATTTATTGAAAATCTATCCTATCTGTTCAGCTAGAACCTGGGCTATGTGTTTTGTCTTCTTGTCGGAAAAATCTTCAATCTGATGTCGGCAGGAAACACCCGATACGGCAATGACGGTATCAGAAGACGTCTTTCTAATAGCAGGCAGCAGCCTGTCTTCGGCAATAGTTCGGGATACGTTGTAATGCTCACTTTCATAACCAAAACTCCCGGCCATTCCGCAGCAGCCGGCTCCGCTTTCCGTCACCTTGCATCCGGAAAGGGACAGTAGCTTGAGAGCCGATTCGTTTCCGATACGCGATCTTTGATGGCAGTGTCCATGATAAAATACGTCAGGCCCATCTTGTTTCCAGTTAATTTGAAGCTCTCTCGATTTATGTAGTTTCAGCAAAAATTCATCAAGGACATACGAGTTTTTAGAAAGAATTCCAGCATCTTCATTTTGAGGTAGTAGGTCCAAATATTCATCTCTAAAAGTGAGAATACAGCTAGGCTCAGTTCCCACTACCGCAATCCCTTCTCTAACATATGGTGCTAGGAGCGATACGTTTTTTAACGCCCTCTCCCGGGCCGGTTCGATCATTCCCTTACTTAACATCGGTCGCCCACAGCAGACTCTGTTAGATACAAGTATCACTTCGAGGCCCGCTTTTTCCAGCAAATTTACAGCCGCTTTGCCAACCTCAGGATGATTGTATGTTACCCATGTATCATGAAAATAGACGACCCTGTTTGTTTTAGTGTTTTTAGGAGGTATCGTTCTATTGTTAAACCAGTCTGTGAAGGTGTCTTTTGATAATAATAGGGGCTCTCGTTCTGGGTGAACTCCTAATTTGGATAGAAATTGTTTGGAGAGTTTACTATTAATGACATAGTTTGATATAGATGCTAAGGGTGAGGTAAATCGGCTCACCTCATGGGCATATCCAAATAAGCGGTCACGAATGGAAAAGCCGTGCTTAGCATGATAATGAGCCAGAAATTCAAGCTTCATTTTGCCACCATCGACATTTGAAGGGCACTCGCTTTTACACGCTTTACATGAAAGACAAAGATCGAAGACCTCATGCATTTCTTCACTTGTCATTGCGTCCTTTGGTAACTTGCCTGACACCAGAGCTCTGAGCACGTTAGCACGGGCCCTTGTCGTATCCATTTCATTTTTTGTGGCCATATAAGATGGGCACATAATCCCTTCCCCGAGTTTCCTGCACACTCCCTGGCCGCTGCACATCTCTACAGCGCCCGTAAATCCATTATCCTTAGACCAGTCTAAGTAGGTTTCCACGGCCTCTGGTCGATAGGACTCTCCTAAGCGCAGGTTCTTTTCAGGCGAAGGCGTGCCCACAACTTTTCCGGGGTTGAACATCCCCTCAGGGTCAAATGCGGTTTTAAGCTCTTTCATGGCTGCATAAAGTTCTTTTCCGAAGAGCCGTTCATTGAGGTAGCTTCTTTGAAGCCCGTCCCCGTGCTCACCGCTCATAACTCCGCCATATTTTAGAGCTAACTTAAAAGCTTCTTCGGTTAGCTCTTCCATTATCCGAATACCGCCCTCGGATTTTAAATTTACTAAGGGTCTTATGTGCAAGCAGCCTGCACTTGCGTGCCCGTAAAAACTGGCCCTTGTCCCCAGGCGTTTAATTAACTCCGTGATATCGGCTGCGTAGCTTGGAAGACTATCTACTGGTACCGAAACATCCTCAATACACGGAATAGGTTTAAATTCATCTCTTTTACTCATGAGAAGCCCAAGCCCGGCTCTCCTTACTCCCCATACATTCGCCTGTGCTTTGAGTGACAGAGCATAGCTTATGGGACAATTAATATTTTTAGTGATTAGATGTGAATTTAGATCCTTAGCTTTCTTCTCTACTTCTGATTCTGTCTCCCCATAAAATTCCACTACCAAAATAGCTTCCGGATTTCCATCAATAAACGTAAGCATCTGGGAATAGGACGGGTTTGCCCTTGTAAGCTCAATTAGCATCCTGTCGATAAGTTCTATTGCCGAAGGGTTCATCTCTAATATTTCAGGTACCGCTTCCATGGCGCTGACCATAGTGTCAAACTGAAGAATAGCCAGTCCTGTGAAGGACGGTCTCGGAACTAATTTGAGGGTGAACTCTGTTGCCAAACCCAGAGTGCCTTCCGAGCCCGCTAATAGCTTTGCCGGATTAAAAGGTTTTTCCAAAAGATAATTTAGGCTGTAACCCGAAGCCCTTCGCCAATGACGAGGGAAATCACTTTTAATTATCTCTGAATATTTCTCTCTCAAGTGATGGAGCTTTCGGTGGAGCTCATTACTAGTACCGCTTTGGTTTATTGAGGATAGACTCTTTTCGCTGATCTCCTTAAGCTCAATCGGCTCCCCTTTGTTCAGATATAATTGGCAGGCCGCTACGTTGTCTCCCGTCATTCCGTATAGAATCGAATGCGCTCCTGTCGCATTATTTCCCACGACTCCCCCAATTGTGGCTATCCTGGCTGAAGAAGGGTCGGGGCCGAACATAAGTCCATGTTGCTTTAACCCTCGATTGAGCTGCTCAAGGAACATACCGGACTGAACGCGTACCGTTTTTTCCTCGGTATTAACTTCTACTATTTCATTTAGATATTTGGAAAGATCGACTATAAGAGCGTGGCCTACCGCCTGACCCGCAAGACTGGACCCGCTTCCCCTGGGTAAGATTGCCACCCCGTAGTCGGACGCAATCTCAAAAATTTTAGCAACGTCTCCGGCATTTTTTGGTATGATGGCTCCTACAGGCTCAATCTGATAATTGCTGGCGTCTGTGCTGTATAGTGTTTTACTTACATTGTCGAAACGGACTTCACCGCTTAGTTTATTTTTTAGCGAGGCTTCCAGATCGGGGTAAAGAGAGTCTTTGTGAGTTTCCGTCATTTGATGATTAATTATAACTTGTGATCCATAACCTAATCCACTCTAGATAAAGGAATTAAATTTTTACTCTCAATAACTAGCTCCGGTCTATTATAGACTTTAATAAAAGTTGGGTATCATAACGTGTTTTCAAAGTTCTTCATTAGTTATCCAAGGATAAAATCAGTTGCTAGAATAGGATTAAAATGAAATTTGTAATTGTCCCCGTAAAAGATTTATCCAAAGCCAAGGAAAGACTATCTTCTCTTCTGCCGCAGAATGAAAGGACAGCGCTTGCCTATGCAATGCTTGAGGATGTTCTTTTAGCGCTTAAGGAATCTAAGCTCGCAGACCGCAAGTTTATTGTCACACTAGATGCTAAAGCTATAGAAATAGCTAAAGGTCTGGGAATAGAAATAATTGAAGAAACAGAACAAAACGGCGAAAGCGCATCAGTGGACTATGCGTCTCAAATCTGCAAAGATTTGGGAGCCGCCTCAGTACTCGTAATCCCGGGGGATGCCCCTCTCATCACCTCAGATGATATAGATTTCATGCTAGAGAGAGAAAAGGACACCCCTTCTATTATTTTTGTCCCCGCAAGAGATGAATTAGGGACTAATGCTATTCTCAGAAAGCCGCCTGATGCCATCCCCTCAATGTTCGGGCATGACAGTTTCAGGAAGCATATCAATCAAGCTAATAAAAATAATATCCCCTATGATAGCTACGATAATCCTAGAATCGGGCTGGACATTGATCGCCCAAAAGATTTAAAAGAATTTGTGTCTCAAAAAAGTAATACGAAAACTTATAGTGAGCTTGAGAGATTAAATCTTATTGAGAAAATTACGGGAAATAGCTGATTTTAGTAATCTAGATTTACAACCATAAGTTTTAATTCCGTCATATCTTCGATGGCATAACGAATCCCTTCTTTTCCAACCCCCGAATCCTTAACGCCCCCGTACGGCATGTTCTCTACTCTAAAACTCGGGTAGTCGTTTACTATTACTCCCCCTACATGAAGGGCGTGATATGCTTTAAACGCCTTTTTCATATCTTTTGTAAACACTCCGGCTTGAAGTCCGTAGCGTGAATTGTTTACCCTTTCCAAAGCTTCGCCAAAATCTTTATATGGCTCTATAAGAACCACAGGTCCGAAGACTTCACTGCAGCTTACATTTGAGTTATGGGGAACCCCGGTCAAAACAGTCGGCTCTATTAATTTCCCGTCCCTTTTTCCTCCGGTTAAAAGCTCAGCCCCGTTTTCAAGCGCTTCATCTATCCATTTCATAATCCTTTCAGCGGAATTATTGTCTATTACTGGTCCAACATCTGTGTCCTCAAGCATGGGATTGCCCAGTTTTAATTTCCTGGTCTCGCCTATGAACTTATCCAGGAAATTATCAAATATCTTTTCGTGAACGTACATTCGTTGAACGGATATACAGCTTTGCCCGGCTTGGTAGAAAGCCCCCCAGGCGTTTCTGCTTGCCGCAAAGTCCAGGTCAGGCGGGTCCTCGTCTATTATCGTAGCAGCGTTTCCACCTAGCTCGAGAGTTACCTTTTTCTTTGAGTATTTACCCATTAACTCCCAACCCACTTCATCGCTTCCGGTAAATGAGATTTTCTTTATGCGGGGATCTTCTATTACAGGCTCTATCTGTCCGCCGGGCAGGGGCACAATGTTAAGAGCGCCTTCAAGAAGGCCTGCTTCAATTGCCACCTCTCCCAACATTAGTGCCGAAATTGGAGTTTGAGACGCGGGTTTTAAGATCATTGTATTAGCAGAAGCAATTGCGGGAGCCAATTTATGAGCTACCAGATTAAGCGGGAAGTTAAACGGGGATATTCCCATCACTACACCTAACGGAAAGCGGCGGGCAATGCCAAACCTTTTTTCATTTCCGGGGACAATGTCTATTGGTAAGAGCTCCCCGCCTGAGAATCTGTTTGCCTCTTCCACAGCTACCGAGAAAGTAGTCATGGCTCTATCGACTTCAACTCTCGCTGTTTTAAGCGGTTTGCCGCCTTCTTCTACAAGAGTTTTAGCGAACTCTTCTTTCCTCTTTTCAATTCCTGCTATTATCTCTTTTAGTATTGTGCTTCTTACGTGGCTAGGGCTTTCTTTAAATTTTTCAAATGCACTTTGCGCGTGCTCTACCGATTCTTTTGCTTTATCAAGATCGGGGATATTGATAATCCCTACAACTTCATCGTTATAAGGGTTTCTAATTTCCCGTTTGTTTTCACTTTTGAGCCATTCCCCATTTACTAAATAACCGTATTCTTTAGACATGATTTCTCTATTCTTAACCTTCTAGTATATCCAAATTCGCTTTTTCAGTAATAATGCCTTTCTCGTATGCTCTGTCGAATAGGTACTCCAGAGCAGCCTTACCTTTTTCACCCAAATCAACTGTAAATTCATTTACGTACATAAGTACAAACTTCTCCCCTACATCTTTTTTCATGCCTCTTCCCCACTCCATTGCATATTCAAGAGCTTCTTCTTTATGTGTTAAAGCATGCTCGATACTTTCCTTGTGTACTCTGTGCGCTTCTCTTTGAAGGTCTTCGCCCAGATCTCTCTTTACTACATTTAAACCTAATGGAAGCGGCAGCGAGGTCTCCTTTGCCCAGAGCTCGCCAATATCAAAAAGCAATTCAAGTCCCGCATCTTTATATGTCAGCTGCCCCTCGTGAATTAATAGGCCTGTCTCGATCTCGCCGTTTTGCACCGCGGGCATTATTTCATCAAAGGGCATTTCGACCGGGATGAACCCATCTGCAAAAATACAGAGAAGCAAATATGCCGAAGTAAGCATTCCGGGCACCCCGATTCTTTTACCTTCAAGACTTTGAATAGGGTCTTTTGAAACTACTATTGGACCATAACCCTCTCCCATACTGGCGCCGCAGGACATTATCCTGTAGTCGTTTTGCACCTTGAGATAACCGTGTGCCGAGATAGCAGTTACCTCAAGCTCTTTATTAAGGGCGCGTTTATTGAGAGACTGTATATCTTCTACAACTTGAATGAAATCTATTTTGTCCGAAGTAACTTTATTTTTGTCGATGGCATAGAACATAAAAGCGTCATCAGCATCGGGGCTATGCCCGAGTTTCATTTGAATTTTATCTGTCATTTGAGTTTCTCCTTGTTTTTTATTCTGAATAAATATTTAATTCTGAAATATTCTCTGCTTCGTTTAATTCCGAGAGTAGTTCACTGTATTTGATTATCCCTTTGATTTCTTCTTTGCCGAGATCATATTTGATCCGGTCTGTTAAATATTTAAGACATACGTCTTTTTCTATCCCTATTTTTTGTGACTCAGTCTCAGCTATCCGGTCTACAATTCCAAGTCCATAGGCCTTTGATTTTATAAGAGCGTCTACATTCTTTCCTAGTATAACACCTTTGTTTACTGCGAAAACCGCATAGACAAATGGAAGCCCTGTCTCGCCTGTCCAGATTTCTCCCAAATCATATATTCTGTAGGGGGTATCAGCATTGTAGCATTCTTTAAGTCCTGAATCCCCGATAATCATAGCCCCGTCGACTCCGTCTAAGAAACTCTCTTTATCTATGTTTCTTGTCAGATAGGTAGGTTGAACGCCGTAGAATATTTCCAGCACTATTCTGAGCAGTGCAGTAGAGCTTTGGGAGCGTTTATCGACAGCAATTGTTTTTAGCTCCCTTAAATCTGATTTAGAAATTACGATAACACTGTCCACTTTACCAACTGATGATATGGAAATTCCGGGGACTACACTGTAATCCTTTCTCTTAAGGAGTTCCGCAACGGGTATGAGCCCTATATCTATTTCTTTATTAAAAAGCTTCAAAGATAATTCTGACGGAGGAGTTTGTGTAAGCTCGAAATCATGTTCGACCAGATTATTCTCAATTGCGTATGTCAAAGGTTTTGCGTTTAAAAACGATACCGAACCCAGCTTAATCAATCTTTTCACCTAATGGCTATAAACCAAGCAGTCTTAATAACTAGCAAAAGTCTATAAATTTTTCGTACGGGGTATTTTTGAAAGGATATAGGTTACCTGAATTTAATATTCTTAAAATGTGCTAATATCACCTTCCCACCTTTTAGGCAGAAATATTTTTTCATAAAGTGTAATAGCGTAAGAATCGGTCATAGAAGCTATAAAGTCACATACTGCCCGCTCCGATGTTTCCCTGTCTCTAGGCTCTCTTTTATATATTTTACGAAACTCACCCTGGTTTTCGCAAAAGTACTCAAATAATTCCTTTATCAATTTTTTTGCTTTATCAAAATTTTTCTTTATTTTCTCATTCATATAAACGGTGTTGAAAAGATAACTTCTCAACTCTAACATTGCTTCTTCAATTTCTTTGCTTACCACTACCTTCTTGTCTCCCAGATTTATTGTTTCAAAAATTATATCACTTACCATTCTATTTATTCGTTCAGAATTAGTAGCGCCAAGCGTATCTATGCAATTTTTAGGTACCTGATTTATAGTAATAATCCCGGACCTTACAGCATCATCCAGATCATGGTTAGCATAAGCTACTAAATCAGAGATTCTTACAACCTGACCTTCCATGGTTTCAGGTCTGTATTCAGGATGATCTATAGCTCCCATGCCTTTTGAGTGCTTTGCAATGCCGTCTCTTACTTCGTGGGTAAGGTTCAATCCCTGACCCCCTTTCTCCAGAACATCAACCACACGAAGGCTGTGAATCACATGCTTAAATCCTTCTTTATAGATTTCATTGAGTGCCGCTTCTCCGGCGTGTCCAAATGGTGTGTGCCCAAGATCATGACCAAGCGCTATTGCTTCTGTGAGGTCTTCATTTAATCTCAGCGCCTTGGAGATTGTCCTTGCGATTTGAGCCACTTCAATTACGTGCGTAAGCCTTGTTCTATAGTGATCGTCAGTGGGGGAGAGAAATACCTGTGTCTTGTGTTTCATTCTTCTAAATGATTTTGAGTGTATAACCCTGTCTCTGTCTCTTTGGAAATCGGTTCGAATGGAGCATGGTTCTTCAGGGGTAACTCTACCCCTGGTTTCTGAACTGAGTTTTGCAAGAGGAGACAAAGTCTCTCTTTCTATTTCTTCAAGCTGTTCTCTTATGGTCAAGATTAAACTCCATTTCTTATAAGCTGATTAAAGTCTTACGGATATGCCCTTTGAACTTAAGAAATCTTTGGCTTCTTTAATAGTATATTCCCCATAGTGAAAAATGGAGGCGACCAGTACGGCGTCGGCTTCCCCAAGTTTTACACCGTCTGACAGGTGCTCGAGGTTGCCTGCCCCGCCTGAGGCAATGATAGGAATTTTTAAATTACGTGAGATAGTTTTAGTTAGAGGTAAATCATATCCTGATTTTGTTCCGTCTTTATCCATACTGGTAAGAAGAATCTCCCCCGCGCCGTATTCCTCCATTTTTATTGCCCATTCTACTGCATCTATTCCGGTAGGGTTTCTTCCGCCGTGAGTGAAGACTTCCCATTTGTTCTCACCTAATCTTCTAGCGTCTATTGCGACCACTATGCACTGGCTTCCGAACTTCTCTGCCGCTTCTTTTACGAAATCAGGATTATTCACGGCAGCTGTGTTTATCGAAACTTTATCGGCCCCGGCAAGTAGCATCTGCCTCACGTCATCAAGTGTTCTCACTCCCCCGCCTACGGTAAGCGGAACAAATACCTCACCTGCCGTGCGCTCCACTACATCAATCATAGTTTTTCTTTCTTCATTAGAAGCGGTTATATCAAGGAAACAGACTTCATCGGCTCCCTCATCGCTATACTTCTTAGCGATCTCGACCGGGTCTCCGGCGTCTCTTAAATTGACGAAATTCACCCCTTTTACCACTCTTCCGTCCTTTACGTCCAAGCATGGAATTATTCTTTTCGATAACATTTAGGAGTACCTTTGTATTGCCTCTTTTAGATTAATACTACCGGTATAAATTGACTTCCCCAGTATAGCTCCGTATAAGCCTAAGTCCTCAATAGAAGCTAGTTTCTCAAGATCTTCCATCGTAGCGATTCCGCCCGACGCAATTACGGGAATCGGAGATTCGTTTATAAATTCCCTTGCGCTCTCTATATTGATTCCTTCCATCGTTCCGTCTCTGTCGATATTAGTATTAAGCACCACCGATACACCAATGTCATGTAGATTCCCAAGAACTTCCTCAGTGCTCTGGTCTATTACTTCAGTCCAGCCTTTAACAGCTATTTTCCCGTTTTTAGTATCTATACCAACTGCGATCTCTTGTGGGAATTCGCTGCATGCGTTCCTTAAAAAGTCCTCGTCACTAAACGCTGCAGTTCCTAATATCACTCTTTTCACGCCGATGCCGACATACTCTCGTACAGTATCTATGTTTCTTATGCCTCCGCCAACTTGTACCGGACATGTTACAGAATCTACAATGGATTTAATGGCGTTAAAGTTTTTCGGCTTGCCCGAAAAAGCGCCGTCAAGGTCTACTACGTGAATCCACTTGGCCCCGGAATCTTCCCACTCCTTGGCAATTTCAGAAGGGTGTTCAGAAAATACTGTTACCTTTTCCTCCTTACCTTTAAAGAGCCTTACGCACTTCCCGTCTTTAAGATCAATAGCAGGGATAATTATCATCTGTTCTCCATTAAAAATTCGGTAAACCTTCCGGCAACCTTTCTAGCGCCTTCTTTTGCAAGCTCATCCGCAGATATCCATTTGCCCCCTCTTTTCACAAACTTCTTTATATCAAACAGGTTGTCAAAGAGCGGCTTCTGCGTTTCTGTGAAATATGTTTCCCATATGACTCTTCCGTCTTTTGTGCTTAGAACTTCTACACTAAAAGCTACTGTAGATGGGGATTCTGTTCCCCATTCGGATCCGACTCTCTCAGTGTAGTGTGAGATAATTCCAATCATTACCGAGTCTGCGCCCAGAACCCTTCCGACATCTATAGCTATGTCTTTGTAATATATTTTAGGCTTCCCGGATTTTAATTTGGCGAATTCAGTATCGGACTTCTTTAGTGGTAATATTTCAACATTTCCAATGCCGCTTGTTTGTGAAATGAGCGCATCATAAAGCGATATTGTGAGATATCGCTCAATATCTGAAAGCGATTCTTCAGATTGCTCTAATGAGAGTGTTTGTTTTGAAGAAAACGGTATCAATGCCATCTTGCCTACAACATATTTTGTAGGGGCTTGTGCAACTACCAAGTCATTATTATCGCTAATTTGTGCAAGTAGCGTTGAACTTTGCAGGAGAACAAGTGTAAAGATGAGGAGAAGTATCGGTCTGTATCGACTCGGAAATTCCATTTGCCTATAAATATACAGGAATATTACATTAGAGAAAGGTCCAAAATTCTATCATTTGAAAAATACGGTTTATCAATGATAATAATTTGCATGAACTACTGGCTTGTTAAATCTGAACCCTTTAAATATTCCTGGGATGATTTGGTAAAGGACGGCTCGACCTATTGGGACGGAGTCAGGAACTATCAGGCGAGAAATAACCTCAAGTTAATGAAAAAGGGAGATTTGGTTCTCTATTACCACAGCAACGAAGGCAAGGAAGTCGTAGGCGTTGCCAAGGTTATTAAGGAATTTTACCAGGACCCAACGATTGATGACGACAGATGGGTTGTGGTAGATATCGAGCCAGTCAAGAAACTAAACAGCCCGGTATCGCTTGCAGAAATCAAAAACTCTAAGAATCTTCAAAGAGTTCCTCTCGTTACTCATAGCCGTCTATCAGTAATGCCGGTTTTAAAGAAAGATTTTGAGACCATTGTCAAAATGGGTAAATAGTTATTAGAATTTTACTGCTCGCCTATTGTTGCTTTAATGAAGATCATTCCCCCGGACAAAAAACGTCTGCCGGTTTAAGGGGGTTCTCGTCGGAGTCCCAGACGGCGAATCCCAATTTAATCAGCTCTTTTACGTATTGCTCGAGTTTGCACTGACACGCTTCAAACTCCCCCGGTGTTAAGATTAACAATTCTTTGTTTGCCTCCCTGCATACACTCGGAAGAGTACTGGCCATGTCGATAATACATCCTCGTTCTCCTGATGGGAAAATTTAGAGTCTGGGATAGCATACAATCAGAAAACGGGGTCTCGTAGGACGGGGTCATGAATTCAGTCGTTGGTTCGGGCCAGCATTGGGTATTGGCCGGCACTTCTGAGAAAATGCAGGGGCATTCTTCTTCAAAACCTCCACAAGGGGATCCTCCATTGTTACTGCGTCCTCCGATTTCTATATACAGTAGAAAAAATTTTAACATTACATTCCTTTTATACTATAACGCAGAATTTTGGTTCAAGTCGTGCGTACTGTGAAGTAAATTACTCAAGTGGGCTTTTTATGTGAAGCATGATTCCTGCAATATTCAATCCAGTGGTCCGAGAGCAGCTCTCATCTGACGGGAAAATGGTCATACCGGTGGGGGATACGAGCCAAGATCTCCTTTTGATTGAAAATCCCAGCGAAGGAGCAAAGAGAAAGGAAATAACATCCGTCCGTTTTGTACCTAGGCCGGACAATCAGGCAATGAATAAGCTTTCATATGTATTGCATATAGACTATAATAAAAATCTATTATCAAGTTTTAGATTAAAACGTTTTAAACAGCCCTATGGACAACCAAATATTAATAAATGTAACGTTCAACGAAACCAGAGTTGCAGTTATGGAAAAGGGTTCTGTTACTGAGCTATATATTGAAAGAAAGACTACACCACGCATAGTCGGAAATATATATAAAGGCAAAGTGGGAAAAGTCGTCCCGGGGATGCAGGCTGCCTTTATAGATATTGGGATGGACAAAGCCGGATTTATCTCGGTCGAGGATGTGCAGGAAGACTCTCTCTATGAGTTTTTTCTTGAGAACGGCGAAGAGGATAGTGCCCAATATGTTCATAAACAACAAAAAAACCTGATCCAGGATATTTTAAGAGAGGGGCAGCATGTCTTAGTTCAGGCGTTAAAAGAATCTGTTGGGGGCAAAGGGGCTAAGCTATCATGCTATATTGCTATTCCCGGAAAGTATTTGGTGCTGTTGGGAACTATAGATATAGTCGGGATATCTCGAAAAATTGAAGATAGTGAAGAAAGAGAGAGATTAAGCGAATCTATTAAAAAGCTAAAACCTGAAGGGGCCGGGTTAATTGCAAGAACTGCAAGCGCGGGAGTTTCTGAGGAAGAACTTGCAAAGGATTTAAAAGAGCTTCTTTCCATATGGGAAGATGTTAAGAAAGCTAATGAAGAAAAGAGCGGACCCTCCTTAATTTATGAAGAATCTAAACTTTACATTAAAGCCGCTAGAGATTTTGTCTCAAGTGAAGTCAATAAGATACTGGTAGATTCAGATAGCGCATATAGCGAAATCACTGACTATTTAAAGCGCAATTTCCCTGATTCTAATGTGGATGTGGAGTTGTATAAAGATTCTGTTCCATTGTTCTTCAAATATGGAGTTGAAAATGAGATCAAAAAGATATTTAAGAAAAAGGTTTGGCTTAAATCAGGTGGGCATATCATAATTGAGGAAGCGGAAGGACTTACAGTCGTGGATGTGAATACAGGTAGATATCAAAGCGGGAAAGGCCAAGAGGATACTATATATAATATAAATGTAGAGGCCGCCTTAGAAATAGTGAGACAAATAAGATTAAGAAACCTCGTGGGGATAGTTGTAATGGATTTTATAGATCTTAAAAACCGCCAGCTGAGAGATGGAGTATACGAGGTTTTTGTAGAGGCTCTTAAGCATGATAGGGCGAGATCTGTTGTAATAGAAATGTCTTCTTTCGGCGTTATCCAAATGACAAGGCAGCGCTTGAGAGAAAGTATTTTAAAAGAACTTGCGGAACCTTGTTATTGTTGTGAAGGTACAGGCTATCTAAAATCTAAAAGCACTATTTCTTATGAAATCATTAGAGATATCAAAAAACGCCTCAGTAAACCTTTAGATAAAAAGATCACTGTGCAGGCAAACTCGGCTGTAATTAATAACTTGTTAGATTCAGAAAAAGATAATCTGAAAGGGCTTGAGGAAGAATACGGTATAGAGATTGAATATGTTTCCGTAGAAGGAAAAATGGAAAGATATAAGTTAATATCGGAATAAGCTGATTCCTATTTTCTTAGAGCAAATAACCCTTATAAAGTAAGGTGTTATGTCCTTTCTTAAATTAGTCCAGCCTTGTAATAGATTGAGTTATCATTACCCTTAAAATTAGTTCTTATAAATTCGGATTTTAACCATTCTTAAATGTCTAAAGAAAACTCTAAGAGGCATATAAAACTTAAACTTAAAAACCTCTGCAAGTATTATCAGGAAGCCGGGGGCAAAGTTGACATTCTTGATAATATAGATGTCGAGTTCTTTGAAGGCGAGGTTATCGCATTAGTAGGAAAGAGCGGATCGGGCAAGACTACTCTGCTTAATCTTATATGCGGCATTGATTTCTCTGATAGCGGGGAGATTTGGCTTGCTGAGACCCTTATTACAGGCCTTTCGGAAGATCAGCTAACTTTGATCAGAAGGAACCAAATCGGAATTGTGTTTCAATTCTTCAACCTTATTCCTACTCTAAGCGTAATTGAAAATGTCGCTCTCCCAAGTGAGTTAAATGGAATAAGCCGTCACCAGAGTCGGCTTCGTGCCGGGGAATTGCTGGAAAGAGTTAATCTGGGCGATAGATTGGATTCTTACCCTGATGTCCTCTCGGGCGGGGAGCAGCAGAGAGTAGCAATAGCACGCGCTCTTATCAACGATCCGGATTTAATTCTGGCCGATGAGCCTACAGGGAATTTAGACGATGAGACTGCTAAAGAAATACTGGACTTACTTCTGAGCGTTGTCCGAGAAGCCGGTAAGACGATGATAATTGCTACTCATAGTCTCGAGATAATAAATTATGCAGACCAGGTTTACACAATTCATAACGGCAAACTGTTTGCTGAATAATGTAATGTTGGCGGTCAGTTAATATGAATTGCCCACTTTTCCTAGTCAGTATCGGTTATATCAGAAGGCACTTGCTTCAGAATGTTCTTTTAATTATCGGAATAGCCTTCGGTGTAGCTTTGGTGATATCAGTAGATATCGCGAATCAAAGCGCAAGCCGCTCATTCACTCTTTCTAAAGAGATGCTGTCAAGTAAGAGCACCCACCGGATATCTGGCACATACTCGGATTTTGACGAAAAAATATATAACAATCTCAAGCTTAATTTAGGTATTCGTAATATAGCCCCCATTGTCGAGGATTATGTAAATATAGTAGAGCTTGGCGGTAGAGCTGTGCGTATTCTAGGAACTGACTTTTTTGCAGATTTAATTTTTTATGATAATGAAACTAGCCCGATAGCTAACATCTCTCAAAATACCTTGAGTGAATTGATGACTAAACCTAATACTGCGCTCATATCCCGGGATTTAGCCAAAAGAGCCAGTATAGATGCAGGCAGTGTTATAGAACTAAGTTACGGCTCAAAAACTCTCGATATAGAAGTTGTGGGACTACTCCGCTCAAAAGACGACGAGCTTTCAGAGAGCTTAGGGGGGCTGCTGCTTACCGACATATCTACTGCTCAGGAATTGCTCGGCAAAGCAGAGTCTTTATCCCATATTGATTTATTTATTGATGAAAATACTCCTCAGGGTATAGAAGATCTCAACCGTATACGGGAGGTGCTTCCTCCCGTAGTTGAAATTAACAAAATGGATAACCTCTTGGGTTCTACAGAGAGCATAACCCGCTCCTTTGAACTTAATCTGACTGCTCTTAGTCTATTGGCGCTTTTCGTAGGAGTCTTTCTGATCTATAACATAGTTTCATTCTCGGTAATACAGAGGCGCTCGATTATCGGAACACTCAGGTCAATCGGTGTTACCCGACGCCAAATATTTAAAATGGTTTTAGCGGAAGCGCTAATAATTGGTACAGTCGGTAGTCTGATTGGCGTCATAGGCGGGATATTATTAGGGCGCGGTATAGTAGAGCTTGTAACCGGCACAATAAATGATCTTTATTTTACTCTAACGGTTACAAGCTTTTCAGTCTCTATGGAAACTATCCTTAAAGGAATGTTGGCAGGCGTAATAGCTGCATTAATAGCGGCTATAGTCCCAGCATATGAGGCTTTCCGTATTAATCCTATTAATGTTCTTCGCCGCTCTGAGCTTGAGAATTTTTTTATCAAAACAGTTCCGTTCCTTACTCTCTGTGGCCTCGTTTTTATTGGTCTTGGTTTTATTTTCATAATTCTACCGACAAAGGGTCTCGTGCTTAGTCTTGCTTCCGTATTCTTTATATTATTTGGTGCGTCGCTAATGGTTCCCGTCTGTACATCTATGTCTATGCGGTTTTTCTCGCTTATCTTAAGCCAGACCTCTGTGATCGGACGTATGGCTCCCCGCAATATAATAAGGTCAACGAGCCGCACAGGGGTTGCTATTGCTTCCCTTACCGTCGCAATTTCTGTGATATTAAGCGTGAGCATTATGATAGGCAGTTTTAGAACCACCGTGGTGAACTGGCTTGATACCGCTCTTACCGCGGACATTTTCATCTCTATGCCGTCTCAAAATATCAGCAGCCAGGCAGGACTCGATCCAGCTTTAAGAGCAGAAGTCGAAAATTTCCCGGGAGTAGATAGAGCAGCTACAGTAAGGAGGATTCTGTTTCAGAGCCCTCGTTATGGTCCGTTTAATCTGGTTGCGGTTACAGAGGATTTAGCGGCAAAGAACAGAAGTTTTATTTGGAATAGAGATGATAATGAAGAACTCTGGGATCTAATGCAAGGTAGTTCCGTACTTGTCTCTCAGTCATTTGCTTACCGAAACTCTATAAAGCCAGGCCCCGGCAATGTAATTGAACTTCCTACGGATGAGGGAATAAAAGAGTTTGAAATAGCCGGGGTTTATTATGACTATGGCTCTCAATCGGGCGTTGTTCTAATTTCGGATGACTTGTTCGGCTCCAATTGGAATGACGGTCAAATTAACTCCCTTGGTGTCTACCTTTTGCCTGGTGACGATGTTGATAAGACCGTAGAAGAGCTTAGAGTGTATTTGTCCAAGGACCGTAACCTGATTGTTAGATCAAACACCGCACTAAAAGAATCGGCGATTAACACCTTTGACAGAACATTTACCGTTACATCCGCTTTAAGAATATTAATTGCAATAGTCGCTTTCATAAGCGTACTAAGCTCACTTATGGCTCTTCAGTTGGAAAGAGGGCGTGAGTTCGGAGTATTTCGCGCGTTAGGTATGACTGTATCACAGCTTCGAGGCATGGTGTTTTTAGAAAACGGACTGATAGGTCTTACGGCGGGGCTTTTTTCAATACCACTTGGAGTAGCCCTTTCATTAATACTTATTTATGTGATCAATCTCCGTTCATTCGGGTGGACTTTGGATTTTATAATCAAGCCTCAATATTTTGCAGAGGTTATTGCAATAGCTTTAATAGCCGCTTTTACAGCCGGGATATATCCGGCATATCGTCTGGGAAAAGAAAATACCGGCAAACTGATCAGGGAAGAGTAGGGGAGTCTATTTTATGGATTTACGGTTAATAATTTTTGTTATTGCTTCGCTGTTAACGGCGGGAATTGCAACTTCATGCAGTGACAATAGAAGCGATCAGGATACCGGGAATATTGCCCGGTCTCTCTCCGGAAATGATATAAGCGGATTTAAAAGAGCCTCTTTACCCAGGGACTTTAAATTCCCCGAGGATTTCGGTCCTCATCCGGAGTATCAAACCGAGTGGTGGTACTATACTGGTAATCTCACGGATACTTCAGGCCACGATTTCGGCTACCAGCTTACTTTCTTCAGGCGCGCCTTGACTCCGTATGAAGTAGAAAGGGAGTCCAACTGGGCTTCAAACCAGATATATTTTGCCCACTTTGCATTGACCGATATTGAAAACGAAAAGTTCTATTCACACGAGCGATGG
>Ga0209013_10001105_pt1 | contig 24851 bp, 22 predicted proteins | sample Cruoilmetagenom2_FD_187291 | JGI IMG/M metagenome (GOLD analysis project Ga0209013, IMG submission 187291) | Oil polluted marine microbial communities from Coal Oil Point, Santa Barbara, California, USA - Sample 2 (SPAdes) (version 2) | ecosystem: Environmental > Aquatic > Marine > Oil seeps ... | reverse complement strand
GAATATTAACTTCATAATACGACAAATTTTTCAATTGAAATTAGTGGTATAGAAATGGGGAATTCAAATGACGTTTCAAAAACATGAAAAAGAAGTATCGGAATTTGTTCAAGCACGTAGAATTCGCGAAAAAATCACATTCGTGCGTCGCGATGTAGAAGTTGAAGGAACGATTTTTAAAATCCTTGAAAACTCTTGTATCGTTGAAATTTCTCAGGAAGATGCCAAAAAAATTGGTGCTGCTTCTAACTTGACTGTTGTTTCACATAAAAATTATAAAGTCTTTTCTTAAATCATGAAACGAAGTTGGCCCCTGCCACTTCGTTTTTTATTTCCCCAAAATAGAGCGAGTGTCCACTGGTATCGGGACACTCGCTCTATTTATTTTTTATCAACAGGGTATGCTGTAATCCAGTCACTATAACTGCCGACATACAATTTCACGTTCGGGTACCCCGCGTCTTTTAACATCGCGTAGAGTGGTGCAGCCGTTACACCACTTCCACAATATACCGTAATTTTTTCATCTTTGTTTACAACGTTTTTCAACATTTCCTGAATATCCGAACTAGACTTAAATATGGATGACTGTTTCAGTTGTTCCCAGTCAAAGTTTCGCGCCGATGGTATGTGTCCTGCAACGGAATCAATTGGTTCAGTGACACCAGCATATCTATCTGCTGAACGAGCATCTAGAAGTACCCCTTTCACATCCCCATCAGACACCTCTTTTACGGATTCACGAGTGGACAAAATGGCTTCATTCCATTCCAATGACAGGACTGTACTTGCAAAAAATGGTTTCTTTTTTGATATTTCAAAACCTAGTTTCACAAGTTGGTCATAGCCTTCTTTCAAGATGTGGACTTCAGGGAAACCAGCATATTTAAACAGCCAGTATGCACGAGGCGCAAAAGGCATTCCACCTTGATCGTATATAACAATGTAATCCGTATAAAGAAAGCCTTTTGTTTCGAACATCCGTTGAAGTTGTTCCTTTGATGGGAGTGGGTGTCTTCCTTCAGAACTTTTCATATTCGATAAATCCTGCTCCAAGTCCAAATAGACAGCATTTTTTAAATGACCAGTATCATACAGTACCTGACCGGCACTACTGTCTTGCAAGGAAAATCTCGTATCCACAAAACGTATCTGTTTATCATCAAGTTCGCTCGCAGAAATCCATACATTCGTCAATGTAATCACTCTCCCCATATCAGTATCAGTTGTTCGTAAATGGACTTCCATTGGCTTAAGCGGTCTCCTTCTTGGAGCAGTGTACGCTCTGCTTCAATTTGTTCTAATGATTGTTGCAGCAAATGTTGTCGTAGACCTTCAGCTTCCAGTTCGACGAATTGCTCAATCCAGTCACGAATTCGCACCTTTTGAATACCCAAATAGTTTTCTGCTTCAGGTTTCGTAGCAAGTTGTAATGCATCACGTAATTTTTCTTTTTCATTCTTTTCAAAGAAGGCTTTATTGTTCTTGTAATGGGACTTGACATGTTGGTAAAGCCCACTGTCCATGAAAGGTCCTTCAAACTCTAACATGGTCGGTTCTGAACTTTCATATGGAGTGAAAGAGAAACCATTATTTTGTTCTTTTAACTTATGGACTTCTTCTTTTTGTCGTTCACCCAACTTTTTTGAAATCCATTGTGCTAATCGGAAGTTAGTCACACGCATTTCTTGTTCAAAATCAAAACTCAACATCTCGAGCGTTTCTTTCAATGCATACTGAAGAGCTTCTCCTGAAGGTTTATTTGAAAAGACGGATGGATTATACGATTCTTTGAAGAAATCAGGATACCGGTAATACACACGTTGCAACACGTAATGTAACAATTCATCAAGTTCCTGATACCCATCTTTTATTAAGGCTGCCGCTGCGGAAGTTCCATACCGCTTGCGGATTAATTGTTCCAACATTCTCAATTCCTGAAGTCGTTCTTCTTTTCTCAATAAATTGGACTCAGTTTGTTTAATCAGTGAAGCCAGACGCTCCACCGTTTTCTCAGTCTCCTCAGCTAGTGCTTGCACAGCCATTGCCTTTAAATCTTCTGATAAAAACTGGTGGAAAGATTGTTCAAATTCCTGCATTCCGGAACGCAAATCCTTTGAAGCTACTTTTTCTTCTAAAGCTTGTAAACTTGATACGCCATGTACGCGCGGGAATCGAATACCGAAACGTTGTAATTCAGATGTCACGTAATTTTTTACATCAGATGCTTCTTCTTCATTTGAAGCAAGATCGATGGCATTGACAATGAAAAACATTTTGTCCAGTTCAAATGCATCTTTAACCCGACCTAACTGAATCAAGAACTCACGATCTGCACGAGCAAATGCATGATTGTAATACGTAATAAACAAAATCGCATCCGCATTTCGGATGTAATCAAAAGCTACACCTGTATGACGTGCATTAATCGAATCAGCCCCTGGGGTATCGACTAAAGTGATCCCCAAACGCGTTATTTCACAATCATAGTAAAAATCAATGGTATCAACAAAACAACTCTTATTTTCCTGAGCCACGAACAACTCAAATTCTACACGATCAACGCGAAGCAATTCACCAAGTTTATCTTTGTATGTTAAATAGCCTTCTTTAAAAGCCTGAATAAAAGCTCGATGAACATGTAAACTTTCATCATCAAGTTTACTACTGGCTAATTCTTGGGCCTTTTCGTATGCATCTTGAAGCGACCGAATCTCAATACCCATTTCTTTAAATGACAATTGAACATCACTTAATAATTGATCGACAGTTTTCAGTTTTACATCAGCTGTTTCATGCGGATGTTGTTGTGTCACGGGTCGAATCTTATTGATTGCTGCAGTAGTTGGATTTGGTGAAACGGGCAAGACATTAGCCCCCATGAGCGCATTGGAAAATGAAGATTTGCCTGCACTAAAAGCACCAAATAACGCAATTGTAAAATCTTGCTTCGATAATCTTTTTGCTTTTTTCTTCAAGTATCCGGATACTTCCTCGAATCCTTTGATTGGTGAAACCGTTGTCGCTACTTTCTGAGCCTTTTCAATTGTTTGCTCAATGGAGTATGGATTACCTGTCACTTGTTCAATGACTGTATTTTCCTGTGTTTCCTTGGTCGGTTCATTTTTTAGCATCGACTCATTGAATGGTTGCATATTCGCATTTGCCAGACTATGTTCAAGCAACCAATCTTCTTTTAGCACAGCAGCCAACTGAGTATTTTTTTTGGAAGGACTATCCTGTTCTTTTAAATATGTTTTGATTTTAGATTCCATTTCCTCAAACGTATCGATAGCTAAAACTTTCTCTTGGTACTCCTGTGATTTGACATCTGCCAGTACAGATTCATCTTCAGGCAATTCATCGATTTCTTTCGCTTTTGCTTTTTTCCACGCTTCAGTTTCTCGAACAAACCATTTGCGAGTAGCATCTGCTACACGGTTGGCAAAGTTTAATACTGAATCCGCTGTCAATAAAGCTCCTTTTTGAATCTGATCCTCGATGACTTTTTGTGATGGTTCAAATGTCATTTCGTCAATCATTATCGATTCGGAATCTGAGAGTAAACCAATATCTTTCAACGACTGCTTCATAAGTAGTTTCATATGGTTGACGATTTGTGATTGCACCACTGTGTTGTATTGTTTCATTACATTATCTGCCCGAATCATGCGTTCCTGTTCCGTTTTCTTCCCACTAAAAAGGAATCCCATCTTAAAGTCATCTTGTTTCGACTCTAGATACAATTTCAAGGTTTCCCGAAGCTCATATGGCATTAAAGTTGCATTTTCCAACAGTGATTTCCGATTTGATTCAAAAGCATCTATCCAAGTCTTGGATGTCAATAAGGAGGATTGTTTAGAGTAACGGCTCGCTGCCACTCTAATATCTTCTTTTGTCAGCCAATCTTCTTCAGTCATTACTTGTGAAAATGTATGTAAACATTCTACTTTTTCATCTTCTAAATAGGATATATGTTCATCATGTAGCTTTTTCAACGTACGTTCAGATGCATCCAACAATTGTTGCTGCCAATCCTTCATGCTATCCATCACTATCTTTTGAACCGCCGAAAAATCATTATGTGGATGGGTATCCTCTTTCAATGATGTAAAGTATATGCCTTTTGGTTCGACTCCCCATGCTTGAAAGGAGTGATGAACCGATTGCTTGAATGCATCAAAAGATAATTCATTATCACGGTGTTTATCAATCTGGTTAACAATTAAATACACATTGTTATTATATTTTAATAATTGCTTCGTAAAACCAAAATTCAATTCAGATTGAACATGATTGTAATCCATTACGTAAAAGACTATATCCGCTAAATGAAGTGCGGATTCCGTCGACATTCTGTGTGCATCATCAGTTGAATCCACTCCAGGAGTATCCATAACTGTTATGCCTTGAGGTAAGACCGATGTTTCATGACCAATTTCAATTTGCGAAACGGTCTCGCCGTCTTTACAAAATGCTTTTACGGTTTCAAAGTCATAATCACCGGAAAACTTCACTGGTTTTTGACCAGGCATATAAACAACGGCATAATCTTCAGTTGCTTTATGTATTTTCACAATGTTGGCACTTGTTGGAATTGGACTCGCCGGAAGGAGTTGTTCTCCTGTTAGAGCATTTATCATGCTTGACTTCCCTGCAGAGAAATGACCAGCAAATCCGATGGTAAATTCACGATTCATTAGTTTTTGTGCGAATAAAGCTGTTTTATTTAAGCGTTCCACATCATCCGTATCTCTAAATAAAGTATACGCGAGAGCGGTTTGTTCCAATGATTGATCCAATTTGTCATTAAATGATTGCATACTACGAGAACTCCTTTATTAAAAACTGTTTCCATCATATCATGTTTGAAACCGTCGTATGATGCGGGATTATAATCTTTTACACATTTAAATGCTGAAAAGCCCGCTCGACTTGCATTCATGGTCGAAAGAGCTCTATGTTGTTCCATGCCAAAAGCATTATGAAGATTTTTTCTTGAATTTTTTTTTCATAGCGTAAACAATCACAATCAAAATAGGTGTGATAAGCCCGACTACTATTGTAATACTACTACCCGTTGTCTCATCCCATTGTTGTTGGAAAATGATGTTAGGGTACATCACGAGAGAAAGGGCTATAGCGATCATCCCTAATGGTAGCGTTAAGGGGCGGTAATCTTTCAAATTTAATATTTGTGCCAAACCAAAAACAGAAGCGTAGAAATATAAGGATAACTTAAAAAAAAGGGTAATAATCCATAGCGTTCCCATTATAGCCTCAATCCGCTGGATAAAATCCCCAATATTTATTTTTTTGGCTAATTCGTAGCCGGGATATAACTCTCTCGCAGTCTTCTCAGCCCCTATTACAGCGACACAAAGAAAAGTGAGAAGTATGATGACAATACCGCCTACTAGATTCCCCATAAAAAAAGATGTTTTGGCTTGTTTAGCTTTGTTCGTAATGTTTGGGAAAATCATTAATAAAACAACAGCATTTATAGAAGAAACGGAGACATAAAAATAAGATGACTTTAAGAGCCTGATAGGTCCTACCTCAAATACAGGCTGAATATTTTCAAACTTAATTTCAGGTGCAATAAATATCACTAAAAAGAGAAAAAGCACAAAGAAAACGAGGATTAGAATTTCCGCTGAACGTGCAATTACTTCTAAACCCAAACGAACCCCCATCACAACCGTCCCTGCCATAAGAATATTGATGGCTACCATCGGTGTATTTGGCATCGCATGCGTATTTAGGAATGTCCCCGAATAATACAAAAGAGATGCCGTATATATGAAGGCCATCATAACAAACAAAAGAGAAATGGCTTTGCCTATCCATTTCCCAAATACTTTTTCATTCATTTGGACAATTGTAAGATGAGGAAACCATTTGGCTAGCGTGCAATATAACCAGACAACTAATAATCCAATAGCTGTACCGATTATTGCGGCAATCCATGCGTCTTGTTTAGCATCGGCCGCTAAATCTGATGGAATAACTAATATACTCGTACCAATTGTAAAAAGGATAACCAACACTAGAAATTGATACGAATCAATTTTAACGTCTTGCATCATATTAACCACACCTCACTCTGACTCTTATTTTAAAAATCTAGATTTTAATTCATTTAAAGGTTTAAAAATAAATGTAAGGAATTCGAGTGGGTTCGGAATGGCTATTCCAAATCCTAACATGATACATAATGTGACCCCAAAAGCAAGAAAAATCGAAAATATAATCAACTCTTTTTTTTGTTTTTTTTTCAAGAGGGTCGGAACTTCAATCCACAGAATGAGAGCAGCAATCAGGACTATTCCAAGACTTTTCACCATACTGATTTAGTCCTTTAACTTTTCTAAGAAGGAATTATCGATTGTGCCCATTCTCTGCAGTTTCACATCAACTTTCACATTCACTTTTAGGTCTGAAAATTCCTCTTCCCATTGACCTTTCAATTTTTCCCATTCTTTTGGATTGAATCGATGAATGGCTGTACCAAAACCAAAAATATCTGATTGATATCGATTTTGTGCTGATTCGATTGTTTTAGTAACAACATCTTCAAGCCTTTTTTCCGTGATTTTTTCTAGTTCTTTAATTGTCTCCAGTTCAGTTAGGTTAATTTCACATTCTACTGCACCGATATTCCCCTTTACTTCCATGTCGATATCCACTTCGGGTTTTCCTTTTTTTACATTCCCTTTCAATTTAGAATTGAACTGAATAATCTCGATGGAGGCTTGTCCCTCTTTAGGACAGGAAATTGAAACTACTGTGTTTTTTACTGAGTTGGTGATATCGTTGTACCCTCTGCTTTCTTCTTCTGTAAGCCATCCCACTAATTTATCCTTGTTAAAGACAGCCAGATTATCATATTGAATTCTAGCAGCAGGTGTAATCGACTCTATGTTCTGTTTACTAGTACCTATTTCTAGATCCCCGCTTACAGTTATTCCAGTTAATACCGCTTCTTTTCCTACAACTTCAAGATCTGTTATTAGCTCATCTAATGTAATTCCGTTAGTACCGGACCATGCAGTTTCTGATGTTTTAAGCGTACTGAACATCTTATTTGCCGGTATGGCTTCTAACGTGGTTGTGACATTCAGTATTTCCGCTGCATTCTTTTCCTTCGCAATGACCACATAAAAGTCTGATCTTAGTTCCCAATCCCGGGACAACAACTCAAGTGATTCCGCTAATCCTTCTCTAGCTAAATCCTCCCCAATTACCAACATTCGAAGATGCCCAGGGTATATTTTCCGAGGAGAGTCCTTTGTCATTTTACGAAAGGCTTCATAGATGGTTTCCCCAGTTGCCTGAAAAAGGGTTACCGCTGAACGACCCGTACTGGCTTGCATGGACACTTCAGATGGGACAACCACCTGAGCGGTTAATCGGTATTCATCATCGACTTTATCAATCCCCATCGCCAATGTAATGGCAAGCTCATTTAACTCCCTACGGTCCCAACAACCTGTTAATAGAAGGCTCAAGGACAGAAGAATACACATGCGTTTTTTCATTTCAAAACCCCTTTTACTCCTTAGTTTCTGTTGGTTTTGGTTTTGCAGAGGACGAGTTTTGTTGTCTCACTTCATTTTGTTGATTAATTAATCGAGGACGAGAGAACATTTTCCATTTTGGCAAACGAATAAAGGTATCTTTTTGATCGGAAATATTGAATGGAGCTACCGGAGACATATATGGTACTCCAAATGAACGCAAACTGCATAAATGTAAAATAAGAGCAATTAAACCGATTGTAATTCCATACAATCCAAACGTAGCAGCAATTGCCATAAAGGCAAAACGCAACATCCGTACAGCAATGGCAATGTCGTAAGTAGGAGCAACAAAGCTAGATATAGCAGTAATCGAAACGACAATTACCATCATTGCTGAGATTATTCCCGCTTCCACTGCAGCTGTTCCAATGACAAACGCGCCGACTATCGACATGGCAGAGCCAATGGATCTTGGCATTCTGACACCTGCCTCACGCAATATTTCAAACGTAATTTCCATTATCATCGCTTCAATAAATGCTGGAAATGGGACTCCTTCTCGTTGGGCTGCCAGACTAATGAGGAGTGCTGGAGGCAACATCGCTTGATGATATGTGGTAACTGCGATAAACAATGCAGGTGCAAGCAGAGCAATTATAAATGCAAAAAACCGGAGCAATCGTATAAGACTGGCAATATCTGCACGTTGATAGTAATCCTCCGATGATTGAAAAAATTGGATGAATAAGGCAGGAACAATCAGCACAAACGGAGTGCCATCAACCAAAATGGCTACGCGTCCTTCCAATAGTGCAGCCGCTACAATATCGGGACGTTCTGTATTGAAAACGGTAGGAAACGGGGAAAGTGGGGCATCCTGAATCAGTTCCTCGATATTTCCACTTTCTAGAATTCCATCAATGGTTATTCGATCTAGACGCTGACGAACTTCCTCGACTACTTTGTCATTTACAATTCCATTGATATACATCAGAGCAACGTTCGTTTTAGTGCGTTCCCCAACGACTTTTGATTCCAGCCATAAATTTGGATCTTTGACTTTACGGCGTATCAATGCCGTATTCACCCGCACATTTTCAGAGAACCCTTCACGAGGTCCCCTTACTACCGTCTGTGATGTGGGTTCCGTGACTCCACGCTCGACCCATTGCTTATTGGAAATGGTAAGACCTTGTGAATATCCATCTATTAAGATAATCGTATCCCCTGATAAGAGGTCATTCAAAAGTACATCAAATTTAGTTATCTCCGTGATTTCCCCTACGGTCATCGCATAATCTTTCAATACACCAATCAGATTGCGTTCAGGAGTGACTTTTTTCTGCATTTCAAATACTTTGGTATCTATCATCAAGGTTTCCAAAATAAAATTTTGTAATGATGGGGTATCAGTTAGTCCATCCGTATAAATAATGCCCGCTTTAATTGAACCATCTTTGCCTAAATTGATTTCCCGAATGATAATATCAGCGCTTTTCCCTAAGGAATCTTTTATTTTGCTTATATTATCTTGAAGTTTAATTTCCAATGCATTCCTATCGTTTTGATTTTGATCCTTCACTTGTATTGGTGGAGATGCAGAGGATTTCGATTTTTCTTTATCCTTTTTTTTATTAAAAAACCCCATATTCTCCCTCATTTATTGCTTGGATTTTGTTAAACTTTCTCACCTTATTAGTTATCCATTATCTTATTTAAGGATGGGCTATTTATCTTTTTTTATACCTTTGGTTACTATTTCAATTCAAAGCAATCATTTCAGCACATGTCCAAGCGCATCTCCACTTAGTAGAAATCTGAGTTTAATGGCGCAAGGTAAGCTATACTCTTATAAGAATAGGAGGAGTTCCTTGATGTTAAAAAAGCAGTTGGAAAAACAGCTCGCAAATGCATTGAATACAGGCGAAAGTCAGATACAGTTATACCCAGAAGAAAAAGAGTATGTAAACAGACACCAATTACTATCCAAAAACATTGCCGTAATCGAAAACGATGCAACTTTGCGCTTTTCGGGAGCAGTAATTGAGAGATGTGACAAGGCAACAGAAGATTTGTTATCCCATGAAACATCGAATTTTTTAAGTCATCCCGTAGCGTATTTGAAAGAGAACCGAAATGAATTCGTTCATATGGAATCCACTTCTCTGACCAATATTGGCGTGGATGCAATTGCACTGGAATTCGATGAAGTATTTGAAACATACACGGCTATGCTAGGATTGCAACTCCAAAAAAAATACGGTATTTCGCTAAAAGACCATATCAATGGCCATCTGATCGGAGATGGAATTACATTCAGTGTTTTGTTCTCTGAAGAGGATGGATTGTGGCATGTTAATTTGCCAATCAACTTTATGGAAGGTTTTGATGAAGAATTTACTCTTGATGATGCCTATCAATTGATTTATTCCTTTTTATTTTCATTAGTGGAGGCAGTTGAAGAAAGTCATTGAGGGATGAAATGATTTATATTCAAAGAAAAAGTGCTCATCTTTCCTTTTGAGCACTTTTCCCCCACAATTCTCAGTGAGATTCTGAAATCCTATTATTTTATTGACAGCCATCTTATCGTATTCAATAAACGATTTATTTTTGGAATTGTAACAAACTTATCCTCACAGTTAGGAATGTACAATCTTCTATTTGGGGGTAGGACAATATATAAAAACACAAACGAGAAACCAGTCATTGAGTTCCATGATTGGGTTCTCGTTTTTTATTTAATTTCCTTTTTTTCCTAATTTAAGAATAGTATCGATTACAAAAAAATCAGTCAAGTCAATCACTCTATGTATTATTACTGTCAAATGTGACAATTTCGTGAATAGTCAATATATATACGTGGTTCGACATTTTTTTACATAATCAATATTATACGATAGACCAGTCGCTTTTAATCTTTAAAAAACGATCAGATATTAATCACATACTTTGGAGGACAGTTGAATAATGAAAACAACAGAGGTCAATAATTTATTGTTAGGACAAATACAGGTCAAGAAAAGAGATATGTATAAGAAAGCAAAACATTTTGGTTATACTCATCCCAGTGTCATCTCTTGCAGCCAAGAACTAGATACATTGATTAATAAGTATCATAGTTTTCAATGTCTGCGTTAGATTAGCAGACAAATTATACTCGCAAATCTATCTTTTCCTCTTCTAAACGCCCTTTTTCGTATAAATATCAGAATATTATAAAAAACTTAATTTTCCGACAATATTCAACTTAATTTTTATTCCTGAAAACCCCATAAAAAGTTTGCGCTTCCTTCTACTTAAATGGTATGTTTTCTATTGGATTATAATTAAGGGAGGGTTTTTTTTTGAAAACTTTTTTCAAGAAACAACGTTGGATATTGACAACTAGTATCATGACTGTTGCACTATTAACAGCCTGCAACAATGATGATAGCAACAAAGATAACAAAACCGAAACTGCTTGGGGGAAAATTCAGGAAGAAGGTTCCCTGACAGTTGCAACTTCCGGTACTCTATTAGCTACATCATACCGAGATGAAGAATCAGATGAATTAACGGGTTTTGAAGTTGAGGTAGTACGCGAAGTCGCAAATCGCTTGGAACTTGAAGTTGAATTTAAAGAGCTTGGCTTTGATGAGATGTTGACCAGTGTAAAAACAGGTCAAATCGACATAGCTGCAAATGACATTGAAATCACTGAAGACCGAGAAGAAAACTTCATCTTCTCTAAACCTTTTAAACATTCGTATGGAACTGCAGTTGTTCGCAAGGATGATTTATCTGGTATAAAAACTCTCGAGGACATAAAAGGCAAAAAAGCTGCAGGCGCATCTACTTCTGTCTATATGGAAATGGCTCGAGAACTCGGTGCTGAAGAAGTGACCTATGATAACGCAACGAATGAAGTGTACTTACGTGATGTTTCAATTGGACGTACAGATGTCATTTTAAACGATTATTATCTTTCGACATTCGGTGTAGCTGCGTTCCCTGACTTTAATATCACGATACACCCTGATATTAAATATAGTCCTTCTGAGGTTGGGCTTGTAATGAATAAAGAAAATACGGAGCTTGAGGAAAATGTAAACCGTGTACTTGAAGAGATGCTAGAAGATGGGACTATCACAGCGATTTCAGCAAAATTCTTCAATGGTGCTGACGTTTCTCAAAAACCCGATATTGATTAATGTGTCCGGGGGTAATACTGATGAGTGAAATTAAGTGGGAATTACTGTTTGATCCGCAGCTGGCTATTGATTCACTTCCATATGTGCTTGGTGGGATTTGGTACACGTTACTTATTTCAATTCTCAGTATGGCGTTAGGACTTTTCATCGGGTTTTTCCTTTCTCTAGCACGCACTTCTCAATTTGGAATTTTACAATGGCCAGCGAGATTATACATATCATTTATGCGAGGCGTTCCAATCCTGGTAATTCTGTTTTTGCTCTATTTCGGTTTTCCAGTCATTGGAGTGGAATTTACTGCAATACAAGCGGCTTTGATTGGCTTTAGTTTGAATAGTGCCGCATACATGGCAGAAATTTTCCGTTCTTCCTTGGCATCCGTGGATATTGGGCAATGGGAATCCTCAAGAGCTCTTGGTATGAATTATTGGCAGACGATGAAGAGAATCATTTTGCCACAATCCATTCGAATCGCTATACCTCCTCTATCTAACGTACTAATGGACCTAATTAAGGCTTCTTCTCTGGCCGCCATGATTACGGTACCAGAAATGTTTCAAAAAGCACGTATTGTAGGCGCACGCGAATATGATTTACTAACGCTCATTATTCTTGTTGCACTTTTGTACTGGGCGATTTGCTCGATGATGACTGTTTTACAAAACTACTTGGAAAAAAGGTATGCGAAGTACCTTTAGACATATAAAAAATCAACCATGAAGCATTGCCTTCATGGTTGATTTTTTTTTAAGATATTTTTTGTTCGGGTACTAGCGCATGTTTTTCATCAGTCACGAGCATATGTTTTTCTTTTCTGGAAGGCAACATATTGAATAGGATGTTAAGGACGATAGCTGTTACACTTCCTGCTACAATTCCATTGCTTGTCAAAATTTGAAAGCTTGACGGCAACTGTGCAAATAACTCCGGAACAACGGTAACACCAAGTCCCATTCCTATCGAACAAGCAATAATCATTGAATTTTCCTGTGACTCTGAAATAATCTTGCTCAGCATTTTAATCCCTTGTGAAACAACCATTCCAAACATGGCGATCATGGCGCCTCCTAAAACAGAAGCAGGAATAATCGTTGTTAACGCAGCGATTTTTGGTACAAACCCTAGTGTAATAAGCATGAACCCTGTCAATAAGATGATTTTTCTCGATTTAACACCTGACATCTGGATCAATCCAACATTTTGTGAGAATGTCGTATATGGAAATGCATTAAATATACCACCGAGTAATACGGCAATTCCTTCTGCACGGTATCCTTTTGATAAATCTGATTTAGTTAATTTTTTATCTGTAATGTCACCCAATGCAAAGTAAACACCCGTAGATTCGACAAGAGATACCATTGCAACAAGAATCATGGTGACTATGGCCGACCATTCGAAAGTCGGTGTACCAAAGTAAAAAGGTTGTACCATATGGAAAACTGCTGCTTCTTGTACAGGAGTGATATCAACCTTCCCCATGAAGGCAGATGCTATTGTACCCGCAATGAGTCCCAATAAAATGGAAATGGCTCTCATGAAACCCGTGGAATATTTATAGACAAGGATGATGAAAAGCAAGGTTCCAAATGCTAAAGAGATATTGGCGGTTGAACCAAAATCACTTGCCCCTTGTCCTCCACCCATGTTGTTAATAGCCACAGGAATCAACGTTATTCCAATGATCGTCACTACAGAACCTGTAACGACTGGTGGGAAAAATTTAACGAGCTTTCCAAAAAATTGACTGATAACAATGACGAAAAGTCCAGAGACAATTATGGATCCATAAATGGCGGAAATACCAAATTCGCTACCTACGGCAATCATTGGTCCAACAGCGGTGAATGTGCAACCTAAAACAACTGGTAGTCCAATTCCGAAAAAACGGTTGCTTACGATTTGCAAGATGGTTGCGATTCCACACATTAATATATCAATTGAAACAAGGTATGTAAGTTGCGTAGAAGAAAGTCCAAGCGCTTCTCCGACAATTAACGGAACAATTACTGCTCCTGCATACATTGCAAGGACATGCTGGATTCCTAGAGCGGTTGCACGCATTGAATTTTTCATAAAGATTTTACCTCCTCAAAAAACTCAACAATTCCATTTTGTAGTGAAGCAATATTGGCAAGTGATTCAACGCGAATTCCACGTTCACGAATCATTTTGCCTCCAGTTTGAAATCCTTTTTCAATAACAATTCCTACACCAACTTGAGATGCTCCAGCCTGCTCCAGAATGTCGATCAATCCGAGAACTGCTTGTCCATTCGCAAGGAAATCGTCAATTATTAAGACAACATCGTCACTATTAATGAAGGCTTTAGAAACTGAGATATCATTCGTTTCATTCTTGGTAAATGAATGAACACTTGAAGTGTAAAGATTATCTGATAAGGTTAATGATTTACGTTTTCGTGCAAAAATGACGGGTACTCCTAAATTCAATCCCGCCATCATGGCTGGTGCAATTCCAGATGATTCTATTGTCAAAATCTTTGTGACGCCTAAATTTGCAAATCGAGAAGCAAATTCATCACCTATCTCTTTCATCAATGGTGGATCTATTTGATGATTCAAAAAAGAATCCACCTTCAATACTGTGCTAGACAAAACTTTGCCCTCTTTTATTATTTTCTCCTGTAACATTTTCATGCTGTCAATCCCCCTTCTTCTTCATCACGTCAAAGGGCAATAAAAAAAGCCCAAAGACCGTGCATCCATTCATACCATGAGTGGAGCAATGTCTTTCGAGCTTACATTCGAAAGGAAAAGAAAAGAAAATATGCATAAAAAATGAGCATACTCCTGTCAATTCGTTGCTTCTCATAGTCGGTTTTTTTACGGTAAACCGGTAGAAACTCGCAGGCCATATCCCTGCTATTATATGAGTAAATGCATATTAGATTTGTTTTTAGTATAGCATGTGAAAAATCATTTACAATGTCCTTTCAAATAATAAAAAGATTCCCATAATTCCATCATCTACTATTGATTCTATCGTGAGAAAATAGACTGCAGCTATTGTATGATAGGAAACTTATAGCAAAGCTTTTCCTTTATCATAAAACCTTTTCATATCTTCCTTTGGCACCAGTGCTCCACCCGTTGACCAGACGATATGTGTGATTTGTTTCGTATCCAGATTCTTTTCTGCGGTATAGTTACTTGTCAAAACGACACCTGGTCCCTTAAGCCCTGATGCTGCTGAGGGCTCTACAAAAACCCCTTCACTTTCGGCAAGTGTGGTGAGTAATGTAAAAAGCTCATTATCTTCCACTGTATAGATACCACTGATCAATTGATCACTGATTGAAGAGGCAAACCTTGAGGGTCGACCTACAGCCAATCCATCACCTTCAGTTAGATTGTCTAAACCAAAGTCCTGTACACATACTTTTTCTTTTTCACCTGTTAGCAACCCAATTAATACGCAGGGTGAATGGGTTGGTTCCACAAAGAAACAGTGGACGGAATCACCAAAAACTTGTTTCAAACCAAACGCAATTCCACCCGGGGCTCCACCAACTCCACAAGGGAGATAGACAAATAAGGGATGCTCATCGTCAACGGGGATATTTTTTTCCTCCAATTGTTTTTGAAGCCGCAATGCAGCGACGCTGTACCCTAGGAATAAGTCTTTAGAATCTTCGTCATCGACAAAATAGCCGGTTGGATCTTTAGCAGTTTGTTGTCTACCTGCCAAAATTGCTTCACTGAAATCCCCACTAAATTCATGGACCGTAGCACCTTTCACTCGGAGCATATCTTTCTTCCATTGTTTTGCATCCGCCGACATATACACCGATACGTTAAAACCTAATGTAGATCCCATGATGCCGATGCTTAATCCTAAATTGCCTGTAGAGCCAACACCTATGGTAAACTGGCTGAAAAACTCTTTGAATTTGTCACTCGAAAAGATGGCATAATTATCCTGCGTTGTAACTAACCCTGCTTTAATTGCTTGTTTCTCTGCATATTGAAGTACCTCGTAAATGCCCCCACGCGCTTTGATTGACCCGGATATTGGCAGTTCGTTATCACATTTCAGAAAAAGTTCGCCATTTATTTGGGCATTATTTTTTTTATTTAGTTCGTTTTTCATAGTTGATATTTTTCTTAATGGGGATTCGATAATGCCTTCTGTCGCTTTTGTTTCAGGAAACTCCTTAGCTAAAAATGGCGCAAAACGTTGCCATAATTGAGCAGCCTCTTCCATGTCTTGCTTATTAATTGGAAGTGATATTACTTCATTCATTTTTTTGGCATTGGGATTCAACCAAACTACTGGTTTAAATTCAGTGATATTGCGTAACAACGGATATTTTTGAATCCAATTCTCTAACTCTTTTTTTTCAAAGACCATATTATCTTTCCCTTCTGTTCTTGCTCGTTGATTCAATTTGAAAGTTGTGCTATCTATACTTTACCAATATATTCATACTTTTATCGATAATGTTTCAATACATAATTTCATGAAACTTTTTCACGTTTTTTTCGTATTAATAGTACTCAATGAAAGAGGCGAGCATACATGAAAGATTCAAAACAATGGCTATCGGAAGAATTAGTGAAAATTGAAATATGGGAAAAAGATCAAAGTGATTTATGGTTTTGGGAGAAACTCGGTCGTCTGCCTTTTAAATTTATTGACAAATGGACCCCTACTTTCATTCAAAACAAAATTGGCTTGATATTGGACGAGCTTGGCAAATATGTTCAAACGGGAGGTAGTTACTTAAGTACGCTATCGGCAATCCCCACTTATTATCCAAAAATGGGTGTGACGAAGTTAGAGGAAGTTGAGAAACTGCCATTGTCCATTATGGACAAAGCGGTAGAAAAACTGACAGGAAACAGAAAAAAACTTGCAACGATTCAAGGGGCAAGCACTGGAATTGGTGGTATTTTCACCTTATCAATCGATATTCCGCTATTACTCGGACTTCAATTAAAAACCTTGCAGGATATTGCTATTTGTTACGGTTACGATCCAAAAGCAAAAGAGGAACGCTTGTTTATAGTGAAGTGCCTTCAATTTGTTTCGGCGGATATTGTGGGAAAACAAGCAATTCTCAACCAATTGTCCCGGTTTGATGCTCATGAAGATTCTGCAAAAAGAGAAGTTCTTTCCGAATTGCAAGGCTGGCGGGAAGTTGTTTTCTCGTATCGTGATCAATTGGGATGGAAAAAGTTGTTTCAAATGATTCCAATTGCAGGTCTCGTGTTCGGAGCATTCATTAACCGTTCCGCTGTGAATGATATCGCTGAAGCTGGAAAAATGCTCTATCGGAAAAGAAGGATCATTGAAAGACTTGCTGCTGAGCCAATACAGGAAGAGTCATAATGTCATAATGAACAAGTAAGCTCTTTTGTGTCTTGAACTCAATAATTTGCATACTTGCACCGGAAAAATCCAGCAACTATATAGCTGCTGGATTTCTTTTTGACCCTTTCTATTTTTCGAATACTTGATGGAGCACATCACTCGGACTGCTGTTATTCAGGTTTTTATATAGTGTACTCGCTGGTTTTTCACGCAATGTTTCAGTAAAAGCAACGGCCAATTCGGTTTCTCCCACCACGTGGATTTCACCCCAGCCCCGCTCCTTCTTCAAACGCTCAACAGTTATACTCATGCCTTTATAGAACCGATTTAAATTTTCTCTAAGACGGGGATGTAAAAAGTCTATATTACTGCTCCCTATTACATGGGAGCCAGTTGGATCCAAATCTTTCTGCTCCCCCCACTCCTCGAGGTTTGGATCGAACCTGTATTTTATTTCATCTGTAACGATTCCCATTGCTGTATCAAGTATACGTACTTCGCCAAAACTTGGCATGATGATTCCCGATTCAGGGTATGCCTTATACATATACTCCAACTCTTCGATTACTGGATGGTCTTCCCAGTGAAAGCTTGTTTTTACTGGAACCTGCACATAATGAACGGACCATAATTCGGGGTCTTCCGAAGCAAAAATAACGACTCCTTTATGCAATTCCTTGTGCTTACCTTCTATTTCGGTTACCACTTTTTCTTTCACTTTATAATACGATTTCAGTTCTTTTTCATCATCAGAAGCTGTTATATATTCACCGATTCTCTTTAAACCATTTTTTAAATGGATTTTCCACCCACCATTCAACTGGTTTGGATCGGCAGGATTGGTGTTTAAATAAACACTCAACACACTCCGGTCGCTACTTTGATAATCCTTTAAGGTCTGTAGTTCTTTGCTTAGTGACATAAATCCTTTAACCTCCTTAAATTTCTCTACTACAAGCATGCCCTCGAGTGCCGACTATATAACCATACATTTATCCAGTTATCGGAATATCAAGTTCGGTATATTTGTTGATTGTAGAAATTACTCTTACATCCTCCAAGCCCGATCCAATTACACTATTTCCTTTCCTTCGATACATCCATTAAATAATTCACAAAAGCATCGTCTCTTACTAACCAAGCAGCATACTTTCTTTTCAAGAATTTTTCTCCTTCATCAAAACTTTTAAAATCCTGATCGATTTTCACTTTATTTTGTTCAATTGACCATTCATTTACACTTCTAGAATAAATAAAAAAGATGTCTTCTTTTTTATTTTTATACAGAGTCCCAAATGAAGACTGTTTTAAGTTATAACGATTTCCATGTGCATCTTCCCTTAATGGTTCCAAGTAAAAAGTTTCCATCACGTACTGTTTATATGCTTCCCTTGTTAGCGAGCAACCGGACGCTTTAGCATGACCACCACCGCCGAACTGACCTGCCACTTCGGATACATCCGTATGGTCGTGGATTGTTCTGAATCCTAATCGTTTTCCACCCATATTTACGATGGCGATGTAATCAAGATGTGGATAATCTTTGCCAAGCTCGTTTCCAAGTTCGGAGTGATAGGATTCGGCATAAACAATACCAGCAAAATGTTCGCCTATTTGATATTGAACGAGCTCACGTTTCTTCCGTCTGATATATCGTTCAATTTTATCGTCTTCCATAGCCAACAATTTCTTTTCAAACTCATCAAAACTAAAATGTTCGCTTGTTTTAAGTCGATTAATCATCTTTTCTTCAAACTCATCCATTGAAACCAAATAAAAGAGTGCATTGAGCCTTTGAGCCTGGTTATTGTTATTTTTCTCCCATTCCCATGTATCATACTGTCTTACCAGTTCTACAAAATCTGATATTGCCTTGGAAGGTTCCATTAATTGGTGTACAATTAAATACTCATAAAATAATGAAGTGGCTGAACATAATTTTCCTGCTTCATCCTCAACAACGACGCGCCCCCAATCATAGTGATTAAAGTGCATAGCGGTTTTATGATGATCGATTAACTGGACTTTTCCTGTTGCACGATAAAATGCTTCAAGCTTTTTCTCATTTCTCTCACTTACAGACAAATCCGTAATTAATAAAAAGGTTTCTCCTTTGTTATCGTTTTCTAAAAACCATTCCACTTCTCGATCTAGACCTGCAACGGAATTGTATCTCACCTTAACTTGATCTCCGAAGGCCAGCTTCGCTAAAATCCCGCATCCAACTCCATCCAAATCATTATGAGACAACAGTTTATACATCTTTTCACCTCACAATGTAGTATGGTTTCAAAAGTTGAAAATTATTGATAGTCAATCGCTAAATTTATCTTTATGACAAAAAATCTACAATACGACTAGTATCTTCGAAAAAGAAAGCTAAACCACTAAAAAAGAGTCCCCCGATTGTTCTCTCATATACGAAAAAATCACCGTTATCTACTTAGTTGAAGATAACGGTGATTCTTTTATAAAATTATCTCATTCCATCATCTCTGAAATCATTTCATACGATTTCAAGCGATCTTCTTGATGGAAAATTTGAGAGTTGATAATGATTTCATTTGCTTTCGTTTCATTAATAAAGCTTGCCAGTTTTCGCTCAACAGTTTCAGGATTACCAACAATAGTTGAGTTGGAATTAAGTTTCTCTTCGAATGTTGCTTGTTCTTGGATAGTCCAAGCTGTCGAGATATCGTCTATTGGCGGTTTAAATTGTGTAGGCTTTCCTCGCATTAAACTAAACATTTGTTGCTGTTGTGAAGTCGCCAACCACTTCGCTTTTTCTTCAGTTTCCGCTACTATCACATTGACACCAAGCATTGTATACGGCTCTTTCAGTACTTGTGAAGGAGTAAAATATCGGTGGTACAATTGCAGTGCGGGAATCGTATAATCACTTGAAAAATGGCTAGCAAAAGAAAATGGAAGTCCTTTTTGTGCAGCAAGTTGAGCACTGAAACCACTAGAGCCAAGGAGCCAGATTGGAATTTTGAGCCCTTCACCTGGGAATGAACGAACACGCGCTGTATGGGTAGGTTCAAAATAAGCTTGAAGTTCAGCTAGTTGGTCAGGAAAATCGTCTCCATTGCTTTGCAATGTACGTCGCAATGCAAAAGCGGTCGCTTGATCACTTCCGGGTGCGCGGCCTAAACCAAGATCAATTCTTCCGGGGTACATCGACTCTAGCGTTCCAAATTGTTCAGCAATGACCAGTGGTGCATGATTTGGTAACATGATCCCACCTGAACCTACACGTATTTTTTTTGTTGCACTTGCAATATGTCCAATAAGAAGAGATGTTGCTGAGCTTGCGATACCTGGCATATTATGATGCTCAGCTAACCAGTAGCGATTGAATCCCCAATGTTCTACTGACTGGGCTAATTGCACACTGTTTTCAAATGACTGTCCTGCATTGCTGCCTTCATTAATTGGTGCAAGGTCAAGTACAGATAATGGTACATTATTAAACTTCTTCACTTTTATTGAAGCCAAGTTTGCACACTCCTTTAAGATAATCTAATAAGGAATGATATAGTATTTGGAAACATTACACTACTAATCAGCTTAGAATATAGTTTTCAGGTTTAGATACGTGCATGCAGTCACAGTGAAACGAAATTTCAATACTATAAAATGAAAAAGAAGTAACCGTTTACCCCAATAGGAGTTGGCGGTTACTTTCAGGTGTGACAAAGTTCCAGAATGGATAATATGGAATTTCATTGTTGTGATGTTTATTCCACTAATTTTCCTTACCTTCATTATCTGCATTTTTGATACTATTGAACCCGACTCTATCTTGAATTTCGTCTCGATTCAAATTGTTGTCCTGATCGTTCTTCGACCTTGGGTTATTTACCTTTTCTTCAGCAGGATGTTGGGGTTCATTTTCTTTTTCGTGATTATTCTCTTTCATATTTAACGCCTCCTTCAGTTTAAAGTAGAAATACCCTTTAATTAAACAATTAAACTGACGAGCTTCATTCTATATCTTTAACACTCGGATCCATGGATTCAATTTGTGCATCTCAATCAATTTTTAATTCTTGTTACTGTATGGGTTCTGGATTTCAAATCATACTTCAACTCAAATGTATCCCATGTATCATCTTTCAAGTCAGCAACACGGATTGTATAGTACGTTTGAAATTGATCAGAATAGAATTGCATAATAACGGGTTCTTGATACAAGTCCCCTTCAATAATAGATTTAATCCAATCTCTGACAGCGAGATTTTCTTCCTCTGTTAATAAAGTTAGTTTAGATAAAATACCTTTTCCAATAGTTGACTTTGAATCTATCTTGTCATAATCGACGCTGACAAAACTACCAACTTGGAAATTATCTTTATTCAGTTTATCCCCCAAATCGTTCGATAACTGGATGTCTTTCGCGAAAGTATAGTCCACCATGTTAATCCTAAATCCATCGTCATAGATTTCCGTTATATGACCTGCTGTACTGCCTTCAGGATGAGCAGCCGCCATTTCTCTACTACGACGCTCCTGTTCAAGCGCTTCTTCATTTTCGATTTCTTTTACACTGAATTTGTTGGTAGCACGATCAATTTCTGCTTCATATTTCTTACCGTGAATTTCCCATTCGTAAAAATGGAGTGTGATTATTTTCTCTGTTAAATCTACAATGGTCGTAGAAAGAATATTTCCAGTCTTTTGATGTTCAAAAAATACATGTATCGACTCACTCACTTTTTTACTTTCTGTATCATTTTGCAACACGACAGAAGTTGCAAGACCTTGGCCAGGAAAGGATTGTTGGATGAACCCTTCATCTTCTAAATGAACCAAATCACCCGCCTTCAGCTCCTCAATCGTAAGTTCCTGGTTGTTTGCTTTTAGCATTTTCGTGTGTTTATCAATCTTATAAAATGTAGAACCGATGAGAATATTATCTTGACTTACCATTCCAACTACACTAAATTGGGTAATTGCTTTTAATATTTCTTCTAAATTTGCAGTGTTCCTTGTAGGGACTTTCTGAGTATCACTGACCCCACAGCCCGTTAATAAAAGTACTACTATCAAGACTACGAGCCCATTTTTTGGAAATAAGTGCATTTTTTCACTCCTAATATTGTGGCATTCATAAGAATTAGACGATGAATTACCAATTCAGTTACAAAAATAAAAAATTGTCTGATATTAAGTTCAATTCATAGCGAATTAAACCGTAATATGCAAAATAAAAAGCAAAGACCCAATGACTATAGGATCTTTGCTTTACTTTTAGCTAAAATCAATTATAAGCTTATTTAGCATACATTTGCGCTAGCCAACTATGATATTCAATACACAAATGCTTTCAATTGCTTTCATTAACATAACCTTATTTTAAGCCTCTACGCTGTCCTGATATACTGGAACCCATCCCTCTGCCGTTACAAATATCCGAATGGCTACAACTTTACGGTCATCAGACAGTGTAAAATAATGAACAATGTTTTCCGGCACTGAGATTAGATCCCCAGGTACTAGATGTACTTCAAAGTAGCGTTGGTCTTTCCCTTGAATGATGAACACACCATGACCACTAACAATAAAGCGTACTTCATCGTCTGTATGGTGATGTTTTCTTTGGAAGTTTTGTAAAAGCTCATCTAATTTTGGATTCGAATCTGATAAAGAAATAATATCTGCTGCTTCGTATCCACGGCGTTCTGAAATGTCGTCTATTTCCGATTTAAAAACTGCAAGAATTTCATCTTTATCCTCATCACTTAAATCGAATTTTTCACGAAGATTTTCAGGAAGTTTTTCACTGTCCCAATGTTCATAAATTACTTCTTGCTGTTCTAAAAATGTTGCTACCTCGTTTTGTGATTCAATTACTTCCTCTGTACCTTGAATTTTAATAATCGCCATTATTATCTCCCTCTCTTACTTAAAGTTAATTGGTCCATCATTAGTTGATATTGGAATAAAAACTCACATGCTTCCAACAGTTTCTTTGCTTCAAATCCGTCTTTCCCCCATACTGTAATCCCATGATTTCGTATCAATACAGCTCCTTTATCAGACAGTATATGTGACTGGAACTCTTCCGCCAATTTGGGGATGTCTGAATAATTTCGTATGATTGGAATTCTAAGGATCGCATCCTCTTCCCAAAGATCAAATGCCTTTATCAGCTCTTGACCTTTAAACTCAATGTTACCTTCATCCCCATACAGTTCGGAGACGACGTTGTTTGCTACTGTATGTACATGGAGACTGCAACCTGCCGATGTTTTCTTGTAAACAGCGCAATGTAATAAGGTTTCTGCTGATGGTCTAAGTTTTGAATCCTCAACTGAGTTTCCATTGGAATCGACCAGCAAAAAATCTTCATTTGTTTGCTTTCTCTTATCTTTCCCACTAGCTGATACTAAAAATTGGATTGGGTCATCCTTCACTTTGATCGAAAGGTTCCCGCTTGTTCCCATAAACCAATCTCTCGTTGCCAATTCAAATTTAATATCAGCGAGTTCATTCCATTTTTCATTGAATATTTTCATTATTCATCACCTATTTGAGTTTCAATAATCGATATTACTTCATAAAAGTTTCCAAACGATTTATATGGAATTCTTAACTCCATACACTTTTCAATCAAGAAATCTCTTGCAATCACGATGTCTGCTAGCTTTGCGGCTTCCAGGTCTGTAATTGAGTCCCCAATCACAATACTGGTTGCTTCTTGCGGGGTGAGATTTCGAATGATTGAAGGCTTGCAACAACCACACCCCCGGCTAGAACAATTTTCATCACAACCAAATGGGAAATCAATCTTAATATTTTCACCGGAAAAATCCGCTACATTGCAATATATTCCTTTAAATGGGCCATATTCCTCAAGTAATGGCATGACGAAAAAATCAATTCCCCCACTGACGATATATAAATCGATATTATTCTTTTTTGTGAAATTGACAAATTCAACGAACCCTTCCCGGATTTCCGCTTCTTCAAGTACATATGAAATGATTTCATCTTTTAAAGAAGAAGGAAGCATGGAAAACATCTGTCCAACTCCCTCTTGAATGGAAATCTTTTGAGATAATATTGCTTCTTTAATAGGCAACCACTCAAGAGGGGCGAATTTTTTCATGATTTGAATGATGTTGTCTTGATTTGTAATAGTTCCGTCAAAATCACAAAATACGATTGGTTGATTCAATTGCCATTCCCCCATAATTCTAGAGCCACTTGTAGTTCTTGTTGATTTTCCGCTGCTTCAGACAATTCCTGATTATTTACAACTGCATCAATTGCTTGTCTAAATGCTTTTCCACCACCAACCGCTCCAAATGGATGTCCGTGAACACCACCTCCAGCGTTAATGACACTATCGATTCCAAAATCATCAAATAGCTGGGGAACTAAACCAGGATGGATTCCTGCTGATGGAACCGGGAAGGTACGTTTAAAAGTCATTTTTCGGGTTAATTCATGACCAATTGCAAGTGCCGCTTTTTTTTCGAGAGCAACGCTTCCATAAGGAGACGGGAAAAGAGAGAAATCCGCTCCAACATAACGGGTTAATTTCCCAAGAATTAGTGAATTCGATACTCCATAAACCGAAGAAGAAGTGAATGCACCACTAAAGGCCGGATGTGCCATCAGAGGTAATTGAATTTCCTCATCTTCCGCTAATTCTTGTAGGACGTCTAACCCATATGTATGAACATTGAACAGGATCGCATCAGCTCCTAGTTCTCGTGCTCTTCTTGCCTTATCCCTTAGCTCCGATGTTCTCCCTGTTAAGTTAACAGCATACATTGTTCGGTGCCCG
>Ga0209013_10001104_pt1 | contig 24855 bp, 22 predicted proteins | sample Cruoilmetagenom2_FD_187291 | JGI IMG/M metagenome (GOLD analysis project Ga0209013, IMG submission 187291) | Oil polluted marine microbial communities from Coal Oil Point, Santa Barbara, California, USA - Sample 2 (SPAdes) (version 2) | ecosystem: Environmental > Aquatic > Marine > Oil seeps ... | reverse complement strand
GCGCAGGGTAAAACGTGCTTGGATTTCAATCGCGCGTACAATCCACCCTGCGCCTTCACCACACATGCCACCTGCCCATTAGCCCCTCCTCAGAATCTTCTACCGGTGCGGATTCCAGCTGGTGAGCGATACCGCTCTAGTGATTGATTGCACATACCCCATCACTAGAGCGGTTGGGAATACCAACTGTCCAGCGAGCAATGGATGAAGATAGCAGACTGCAGCCAACCCGGGACATACATCTCGCCGTAAGTGCTGTTATCGGATAATATAGAGATAACCCTCGCATTAGGAGTGGAATACTATGGATCACGTTGTCTATTTAGATCACAAAGCCAATGAATTAGAAAAGCTCTTGAAAGGGCAAAAAACCATGGTCATTCGCGGGGCAGCTGGTAGAAAAATGCCGTATGGTCGCGTCGAAACAAATGATACGCTGTACTTCATCGAGAACGATGGCAGCGGAGTAATCAAAGCGCGGGGCAATGTGGTTGGTGTGCAAAATTCAGATAAAATGACCAAGGAGGCATCGACTGCTTTAGTAGATGCCCACCAAGACAAGCTTTCTATGTCAAAGGCGCAATACGAGCGTTGGGCTGGAAAGAGATTCCTGGTGTTAATCGAGGTCAACCAGATTGCAGTGCTGGCGCCCTTCAAGCTGGATCGCCATGAATACGGCAATATGGATGATTGGCTGCCGGTCGGTTCGATTGACCTGGTACGCGGTAGCCTATAATTTAGCTCTGGTATGCAGCGGAACGTTTTAAACCCCGAGATTATTTATTTGGGACCCGACCAGAAAATGGTTGCCGGATCGTCATGTTCTCACCGATAGTGATTTCCCGTTTCCAGACCAGACCCCTGCTGGCCGAGCGCCATGCAATCGGTCACAAGATCCCCTGCTCGCTAGACCTGGGTCTCACGAAAGTGGATCTTAGGATCCAGGATGGAGGTGTACTCCTTCCATCTGGAGATTCCCTTGGTTGGGAAATACTTACTGAAATCAGCGAAGCCGAAAACAACTGTTTCATGGTGCGCGGGGATGAACTGGAGAAGATTACACGTTTCTCTGAACAGACGAACCGGGTTTACGGGCTGATGCCGACAACTGCTGCCCCCACCCTATTGGTCTCTGGTATACCGATGCACCGCATCAAGGACACCACTCCCGACCTTGACACGCTGGAGAAAATAAAAGCCATCAAACCAATTCACGGGCAAATTCTCGACACTTCTATGGGACTGGGATATACCGCTATTGCAGCAGCCAAATATGCCGATCAGGTTACGACGATTGAGGTTGAACCGGTTGTTGAAGAAATCGCGTCCATTAACCCCTGGTCGCGCGAATTATTTAACAATAGAAAGATTAAACGGATAATCGCAGACAGCAGTCAAATTCTACCCAAACTCGAAGATGGAACTTTCTCATCAATCATTCACGACCCACCCGTACTGAGTCTGGCTGGTGATCTATACGGGTTGGAATATTACCAGCAGCTGTACTGCGTTCTCCGTTCAGGCGGCAAGTTGTTCCATTACATCGGAGACCCTAATAGCCACAGTGGGCGAAAGGTTACACGTGGTGTGGTAGAACGATTGAGCCGAGCAGGTTTTTCAAACATCCGGCGTCAGCCACGCGCTTTTGGGGTTGTAGCTTACAAGTAGCGGATTATCGATATGGAAAACACAAGCACCAAAAATAAACAACTCAGTGTTTTGTTTGGAAATTACCGCGGTCAGCCAACACAGTTCGCTGGTATTGTCACGAAATCAGTATATATCCCCATGCGGGATGGTGTTGAGCTTGCAGCGGATGTGGTCCTGCCAAAAAACCTAACCAGCGGTCAGAAACTGCCCACACTGCTCTCACAAACACGCTACTGGCGAGCTATGGAGCTGCGCAAGCCCTTTTCGTGGTTCCTGCGGGCCGAAATTCTGAATCCGGATTTCAAGGATTTTATGCCATTCTTTGCCAATCAAGGCTATGCACAAGTAATCGTTGATGTCCGTGGAACCGGCGCTTCCACTGGTACCTGGGAATCCCCTTGGGATAATAACTCTTTCAAAGACGCTTACGAGGTAGTAGACTGGATCATCTCTCAACCATGGTCGAACGAGGCTGTTGGCGCCCACGGCATTTCCTACCTGGGTACGACTGCTGAACTGTTGGCCGCCTGCACCCATCCAGCTGTCAAAGCTGTGCTGCCGATGTTCAACCATCCAGACGCCTACACACAAATCGCTTTCCCGGGCGGTATCTTTAACCACCGTTTTGTAGAGACCTGGGGGCGCTTTGATCTTGATTTGGATAACAACCAAATACCACAAGAGTTCGGATGGCTTGGGAAGCTGTTCGTTGAGGGTGTAAAACCAGTTGATGACGACCATGATCGCCAAAAACTAACTCTTGCCGTAACAGAGCATGCTCAAAATGGGGACTCGCTGAGTCTGGCACAAGCGCTGACTTATCGTGATGAAATCCATCCCGATGTGGGTGTCAGTGCAGATGATTTAGCCGTTCACAAATATCATGCGGAGATCGAAAATTCTGGCGCGGTCACCTGCGGGTGGGGCAGCTGGATGGATGCTGGAACTGCCGATGCAGTTCTGCAGAGGTTTCTAACTTACCGGAATAATGTGCGCGGTGTAATTGGCGCCTGGGAGCATGGCGGCCGCTTTAACGCCAGTCCCTACAACAGTACGCCGCACCCTCCGAAGCCAGATCTACACGGACAATGGCAGGAGATGCTGCGCTTCTTTGACGATTACCTCAAGCATGGCGAAACCGCTGCTGGATCTGTTAAGCAGCTTTACTACTACACTATGGGAGCAGAAGAATGGCGCATTACGCACCAGTGGCCGCCGGAAGGTGTCACCTATGAGCGCTGGTACCTCGCTGGTGGAAACTCGCTAGTACCAAATACGCCGCCAGCAGGTTCTGGAGAAGACAAATATTCAATCGAATTTGAGGCTTCAACCGGGGCGCTCAACCGCTGGTGGGAAATGGGCGGGATCGAAAACAAGACGATATCCTATCCCGACCGCATAACAGCAGACAAAAAGCTTCTTACATACACCAGCTCACCACTGCAGGAAGACATCGAAATTACCGGGCACCCCATTGTTACTTTGTATATCACCTCTACTGCATCCGATGGAGCTTTTCATGTTTATCTGGAAGATGTCGATCCGCAGGGAAATGTTATCTACATCACTGAAGGACAGCTGCGCGCCCTGCACCGCAAAGTGTCAAAACAAGAAGCCCTTGTGGTCAATCCAGTACCATACCATACCTACTGTCAGGCAGATGCCGAAGAGCTCATCCCCGGACAAATATCAGAACTAGCTTTCGGATTATTGCCAACTTCCGTGTTGGTCAGGAAGGGACATCGTATTCGCATCGCAATTGCGGGGCATGATGCAGGGACTTTTACACGGATTCCTACCGAAGGTCAGCCGGTCATCACGGTCGCCCACAACAAGGCGCATGCTTCATCGATAAATCTACCTGTATCGAGAATGACTGGGGAGAAATCAGGATAACTGGTCTTTCATATCAGTAATCTATCATCGTTTATTTGAGATCTAGCTACCGCTACAGATTGTGGAATTTGAATATATCTACTAGCTGATATGTAAGCCATGTTCTTTTCGTGGTTGATGTGTATGGACCTAGAATATCTTAGCAGTGGCATCGGTAAGCAGCTTGTGCATCATGTTACCGAGCACATGCTGCCCTAGAATTCTGCTGTGGCAGTGCTCATCACTGGCCAAACAAAGCTTAATTTTTCCCTGAGTGGCTCTTAGTGAGCTGTGCAGGCTCTCAGCTGCTTTCAGAATTGAAAGATATCCCGTCCACTGTACCAGATTAAAATGAGACCATGCCCAAAGCTGGTAAATACATCATACATAATTTATTTGCCATCACGATCATCTTCTCGCTTTCTTTTGCCGTTCAGGCTGCAAAAGAGCCGTTAGCGGATACATCAACACAGGTTAAAGCCCAAAACATCATCTTGCTAATCGGTGACGGCATGGGGGAAGGGCAGCGCACAGCAGCGCGCTGGTACAGTGTCGGTCTTAACTGAAAACTGGCGATGGACCAACTACCCGAGCAGGGCTTGGCTAATACCGCTTCAGCGGATAACCCGATCACGGATTCCGCCGCCAGTGCAACAGCTATGGCAACTGGGGTAAAAACCAACAACGGCGTCATTGGCATGGACCCGGAATATAGAGTTCTGGAGACAATCCTGGAACGAGCGAAATTGCACGGCATGGCGGTTGGGTTGGTGACTACCGTGCAGGTCACGCACGCCACACCAGCAGCTTTCAGCGCCCATGTCCCAAGCCGCAGCATGACTGAAGCGATTGCATCACAGCTGTTGAGTACAGGCGTAGACGTTATCTTGGGCGGCGGCGAGGATGATCTTCTGCCGCCCTCAACCAGCGGATGCCATCCGGGCAGTGGAAAACGGGCCGATGGCCGGGACTTGATTGAGGAAGCGATCTCCGCAGGCTACACATTCGTGTGCGATACCGAAGGTTTTACGGCAGTCCACACGGACGAAACAACACGGTTACTCGGCTTGTTTGCTGATGAAGGTTTGCAGCGACCATACAACCCATCTCTGGCGCAGATGATCGAGCTGGCCATTGCCATCCTTTCACAAGACCCGGACGGCTTCTTCCTGATGGTGGAAGGGGGCCAAATCGATTGGGCTTGCCACGCACAGGATACCGAAAATGCCATTGGTGATACCATCGGGTTTGATCAAGCAGTTGCGCAAGCGGTTGAGTTTGCGCGAAGCGAACCGCTGACGCTGGTCATCGTTACTGCAGACCATGAAACAGGCGGCATGAGCGCGAGTGAAACACCAAGCGGTTTGCCAGGTGAAGATGGCCCGTTCACAATGCCAGATGGGAAGCAGTTTTATGTTAACTGGACAACCGATTCCCATACCGCAGCACCTGTCCCGGTTAATGCCCAAGGACCTGCTGGCGACCTCGCAATCGGTACGTACGAGAATACCCATATTTACGACATCATGTTCGCGTCAGCTGGATTTGCGGATTACAATCGAGTTTTTCTCCCTATAGGCTTGCACAGCTACGGTAAATTTCCCAAATAAGATATATTAGAATAAAGCATGTACGCGCGAGCGTATTCTTTAGCGCATACAGACTATCAAGCCCTATGCTTTGACAGCCATTCTCCATGAGTCCAGCAGAAAACAACCTACAGTTTGGATGAGTATAAAATGCAGCAGATTTCACTTTCAAAATATCCAAATGTCCGTCCCCTCTATGCAGCGCTGCAGTACAACCTGGCGATAGACTCGATCATAGCTGGCAATACACGCGGTGAAATCTATGTCGATCATGCAGCTCAACCCCAGTCATCCGTTATATGGAATAAGCAGGATACACTGCTGGTGGCTGGATCCGCGCCATCACAATCGGTATGTAATGATTTGGGAGATCTGCTCCGTACAAAGATCTTCCCGGCGGCTCCCCGTAGGGCCATCCCGGAATTAGCCTTACTGTACACGCCCATGGTTTGGGAAACCCATATGGCCGAACTCCTGATTGGCATGAACTTCAAGAAAGCGTACCGCCGTTTTTACACCGCTCATAGGCTAAAACCGAACTGGCGCGCCCGGCTCCGTCCGGGATATACGTTGGTCCCCATTGACCAGGAGCTGCTGGAGGATGATGAGATCAACGGCATCGACTCGGTCCGTGGCTGGGTATTATCCTTCTGGGAAACGCTGCAAACGTTCAACATGACCGGCTTGGCTACTGTATTATGAACCAGGAAAAGATAGCCAGCTGGTGCTTGACGGTCTACGCGAGCGGGCGTCAGTATGAGCTAGGAGTTGAGACCTCTACTGAATACCGAAATCAAGGAATGGGGACGGTGGCTGCGACTGCTTGCATAGCACATTGCGATTCTCACGATTACACTCCCCACTGGCATTGCTGGGAGAGGAATCGCGCATCTATTGCAGTCGCCCAAAAAGTCGGCTTCGACAGACCGATGGGCTATTCAGTATTTCAGATTCTGCTATAGTTAGGCGGGGCTGCTACAGCAAAGTTAGTGACCGAGGGACATTTGAACGACAGGTACCCACTATGGGCTGCTCGACTGGAGGCGAAATGCATGTTATTGCGGAATTTTCCATCATCCCGATTGGGGTTGGATTATCTCTATCGAGATACATTGCTAAATGCGAACAAATCTTGCGCGAATCAGGGTTGAAATATGAACTTCATGCGAACGGCACCAATTTGGAAGGGGACTGGGAGACAGTGTTCACCGCTTTAAAGCTCTGCCATGAAAGTTTGCACGCGATGGGGGTGCCACGGATTCACAGCGAGATTAAAGCCGGCACTCGTACCGATCGCTCACAATCCATGAATGGAAAAGTTGCCAGCGTGCAAGCAAAGCTGGATAACGCATAACCGGTCCCGGTTGCCGCTTGACTTTCCGAAATCTTCCGCTAAACTGAATGTAGACAAACAACATATGGAATAAAGGGAGGGATATATGGCTGGCCTAAACAAAGTGCAACTGATCGGCTATCTGGGTAAAGATCCAGAAATGCGCAAGACAACAGGCGATAAACATGTGACCAGCTTCAGTTTAGGTGCGACTCGCCGCTGGCGCAGCAAGAGTGGCGATCCCCAATCCACCACAGACTGGTTCAACATCGAGACATGGGGAAGGTTAGCTGAAATTTGCAATGACTACCTCAGCAAAGGCCGACTGGTGTATGTGGAAGGACGCTTACAAACTGACCGCTACGAACAGGAAGGGTCGGTGCGCTACTTCTCCAAAGTTGTAGCAAACGAAATGCAAATCTTAGACCGCCGTCCGGAAGAGGAAGAGTCGGTCGAAGAGGAACAGAGCGAAGCGGAATAGCTGCTATTGATAAAATAGAAAACCGCCCTGAGAATTGGGCGGTTTGTTCTGCTTAAATTTCCACGTGGGCTCGCTCATTTAACGGGGATGCTGTCCAATTTGTCTAGCATTCCGACGACCACATCGAAGCCCCCCTGCCAGAAATCAGCTTTTGTGATATCGATCCCTGCTGCGGAGAGGATGCTGGTTGGCGCCTGGGACCCTCCAGCAGACAGAATCTTGAGATAGCGCGGTTTGAATGCATCTCCCTCAGCAAGAAATTGCTGGTAGAGCGACAAGACCAGCAGCTGGCCAAAAGTGTATGCATACACATAGAATGGTACGTGGTAGATATGGGGGATCGAGACCCACTCCCAGCGGAACTCGTCGCTAATCTCAACCGCGTCGCCAAATTGATTTTGCAGGTTTTCCACGTATGCCCCAGCCAGCTCATCGACCGAAGCATTGTTATGTACCATATCATGAGCCTGGCGTTCGAACAGCGCGAAGTAAGCCTGGCGCATGATTGTTGCATAGGCATCATCTACTTGTTTGAACAGCAGGTCCCGGCGTACATTTTCATCACTTTCCGTTGTTAATAGTTTATCGATCAGCATCATCTCGCCAAAAGTGGATGCGGTCTCAGCCAAGGGTAAAGATGAGTGGAAAGTGAATAATGAGTGCTGAGCCGCCAGCTGTGAGTGGATCGCATGTCCTAGCTCGTGTGCCAAGGTAGCGACATCTCTTGGTTTGCTCTGGTAGTTGAGCAGCACCCAGGGGGTAATTTTCGGGTTCACCGTGGCACAAAACGCGCCGCTGCGCTTGCCCTTGCGGATTTCACTGTCGATATGCTGCTCGTCAAAGACTTGCTTGGCTAGAGAAGCGACTTGCGGGTCAAACTCAGCAAAGGAATCCAACACCATCTCAGCTGCTTCCCCAAATGGGTATGTTTTTTCAGCCTGGGCAACTGGAGCATAGATGTCATAGCGCCGCAGTCGCTCCGTCCCTAACCAGCGAGCCTTCAAGTGGAAGTAACGCTGAAAGACTCCTGCGTTCTGCTCGCAAACCCCTAGCAAGGTATCGACCACCTCATCCGGGATATCATTGATCAGGTTGCGTGCTGCTAGCGGAGAACGAAAGTTACGCAGGTCTACCTGTTCGTTGCGCCAATCGCGTACCAGCGTTTGGTACATCTGTCCAAGTATCGGTCCATCCTCAGCGTATACACGGTACAACTCCTGGTATGCACTCGCGCGCATGTCAGGGTTTTGATGAGATGCGTACACCATCAGCTCGCCGCGTGTCATCTCTTTTAGTTCGCCATCATCTTCCAATTTGAAAACATAGCGATTGGTAAGCGCATCATAGAGATTGGTGAGCGCATTTATACCGGTTACATCCTTGATATTGATAATCTTCTCTTCCGCTTCGCTGAGAGTATGAGGTTTGAAGTGCCGCATCTCCTCCAACCAGTAGGCATAATCACCTGCATCGGCCATCAAGCGGGCGGCGATGCCCTCATCTAGTTCTTTCCACCACAGGCTGAAGAACAAAGTCCGATTCTGGATTTCCGCCATAAACTGGTCTACCCGGGCGACAAACGTCTGTGCGGCTTGATCCTGTGTATCAGCCGCGAAATTTAAACTCGAAAACCCTTCCACGCGGTACGCCAGGGCATTAAGTTCTTCATATTGCTGGATAATATCCAGAAAAGCCACACTGGTTATGTCTGTCGTCAGCTGCTGGCGACGGTCTTCGAACGCAGAGATGTAAGCTTGCAGTTTTTCGAATGCCGCCTGCATCTCTTCACTATCGCTTGCGGGGAAAAGATCATTTAAACTCCAGCGTGTTTGAGAGTAGGGCATCGTCATAATATCCTCGTTTGGTATTTTGTAAGTTTTTTCGGTTTGCACTTCGGGTGATTATACTCGAAGGCTGGTTGCGGCTGATTTTTCGATATCTATTACCCTGGAAGCTAACAAGCCTGATGGTCATGGTTGTGCACCGGGAAATAATGTTTTTCTGGGGTAAAATTCGATTATGGATCAACGTACGCTGGAAACTAATTTGGCGGATTTAAATCTCGGAGCGATCCGCTATTTCGGCAGTGTTACATCTACCAACGATTTAGCTATCCGCTGGGCACAAGCTGGCGGACCGGATTTAGCACTGGTCGTTTCCAACGAACAAACTGCCGGGCGTGGACGCGGAGATCGTAAATGGTATACGCCACCCGATTCTGCCCTGGCATTCAGCCTTGTGCTCCGCCCCCTAGGTAGCGAAGAGTGCTCGAACATACAGCTGTTTACTGCGCTGGGGGCATTGGCTGTCTGCGAAACACTGAATGAAGCTTTTCCAGCCGTGTTTCCTGCCCAGATTAAATGGCCAAATGATATCGTTGCAAACCGGCGTAAATTAGCAGGGATCCTGACGGAAGCACAGTGGCAAGGTGATCAGTTGCAGTCGGTCGTAATTGGTGTCGGTATCAATGTTGCACCACAATCAATACCACCAGCGGAATCGATTGATTTTCCCGCCACAAGTGTGGAAACGGTGATGGGGCAAAATATCGATCGCTGGGGTATGCTCGATGCGGTGCTGAAAAAAATGATCGAGCTGCGCACACATATCGCTTCCCAGAACTTTATCAAGGCATGGGATTTAAGGCTGGCATTTCGTGGTGAGTGGGTTTATATCTCTCAAAATAACGAGCCGGTGCGCGAATTGCAGATTGCTGGCCTTGAAGATAATGGCGCTCTCCGGGTGCGTGACCGGACTGGGGATGTTCACAGCCTTCAGGTCGGCGAGATCAGACTGCGCCCCCCGGGTTCGGTTGATGAATAAAAGCAGCAGATTGTAAGTTGTTCTGCACAGGTTTGTAGAGGTTGTAGCACCGAAAATACCGACAACAGTGATGTAAACGCTTACTGGAGACCGATTATGTTTGATGATTTACGTGAACAAGCCAGCGACACTGCATATTTTGATGAAGAAGAGATTTTTGATGTCCCAGCAGCCCCTCAACGGCATTTCCTCGGTATGTCTCCTGCTCAAAAACTCATTGTCGCCCTTCTGCTGCTTTTTATCACTTGCCTTTTGAGCGCGTTTTGTTTGCTGGCTACTGGAAGTGTCGTCTTATAATTCCTCTTTCCCCCTCCAAATAAATAATAAGGGTCAACCGCTGCAGCGGTTGACCCTTATCAGTGAGCGTTTTATTCGTCGGCGGCACCGACCCGCTTTAAGTCAGCATAAGCAATCCGAGCCACAGAGGCGACGGAATCACCATCTTTCATATTCATCAAAGTAACCCCTTTCGTTACGCGGCTGGATTTTGAAATCTCCTTCACGGTAGTCCGCAGCATCACCCCATGAGCTGACATGATGGTTAAGTGATCAGCTTCATGGACTACACGTGCAGCAGCGATGTCCCCTATTATTCCAATTGCTTTTTTATCAATTGTCATCACGCCGCGCGTCCCGCGTCCTCTCGGATTATATTCTCGCAAAGGCGTTCGCTTGCCATAACCGGCTGTAGTAACCACGAGCAGATCCGCATCCGGATCTACGACTTCCATACTAGCTACCCGATCACCCCGCCTCATGCGGACGCCGATTACGCCTGCTGCTGTCCGGCCCATAGAACGGACTAATTTTTCGTGATACCGTACCGCCTGACCTTTCTCCGTGACAATGATGATCTCGTTCTTGCCAGTAGTTAATCGCACCCACTCCAACTCATCATCCTCTGCGAGCTTGATCGCAATGACACCAGAGCGGCGGACAGATGCAAAGGCTGATAAAGACACACGCTTAACCCGGCCTTTGCGGGTGGCAAACATGCAATACTCTGCTGCATCGAAATCGGGCACTGGCACAACGGCGGTTATATTCTCACCCGGTCCCAAGTCTAATATATTGATAATGGGAATCCCTTTCGCAGTTCGGTCAACATCCGGAAGCTGGTATGTCTTCTCGGAATATACCTTCCCGCGGTCTGAGAAAAACAGCAGTGTCTCCAGGCTGCGAGCGGGGATAAGCAAGACCACTTCATCTTCATCCTTGGTGGTGTGTCCCATAACACCGCGACCGCCCCGCCCTTGGGTGCGGAAAGTTTTCGCCGGTACCCGTTTGACGTAGCCACGTTCGGTAATACTGATGAGAACAGCTTCATCACGGATCAAATCTTCCTCATTGAAATCTTCGCTGGCATCATAAGCGATATAAGTCCGGCGGTCATCGCCGTATTTCTGTGAGACCTCTTCCAAATCGGATTTAATCACCGCCAAGATTTTGTGCGTGTCGGCTAACAGGTCTTCGAGAAAGGCGATACGCTTCAGGACTTCGCGATGTTCATCTTCGATTTTTTGGCGTTCTAGTGCGGCAAGGCGGCGCAGCTGCATATCGAGTATCGCTTGCGCCTGCAGGTCGCTCAGTTTAAAGCGGGATATCAAGCGCTCTTTTGCCACATCCGCATCTGGAGATTGGCGTATCGTCTGGATAACATCATCCAGATTCGCCAAAGCGATCAGCAGACCCTCCAGGATATGTGCCCGGGCGCGTGCCTTTTCCAGATCAAATTCTGTGCGGCGGGTAATGACTTCCTTGCGGTGTTCGATAAATGACTGCAGCGCCCGTTTTAGCGTCACCAGTCTTGGTTCACCATGGATCAGAGCCAGCATCTGCACGCCAAAGGTTGACTGTAATGCAGTGAACTTATAAAGCTGGTTGAGCACTTTGCGCGGTTGGGCATTGCGCTTTAATTCAATAACGATGCTCATCCCGCGGCGGTCAGACTCATCCCGCAGGTCAGAGATGTAATCCAACCGGCCTTTGCGAACCAGCTCGGCAATCCGCTCGATTAAACTTGATTTGTTCAGCTGGTAAGGCAGCTCGGTAACCACAATCCGGTGGCGGTTGCTGCCCATCTCTTCAATATGGGCTGTCCCGCGCAAAACGATGCGGCCGCGCCCAGTTGTGTATGCCTGGCGGATTCCATCGGACCCCACGATCGTGCCGCCAGTCGGGAAATCGGGGCCTGGGATATGCTTCAGCAGGTCTTCAACCGGGATATCCTCATATTTCTCGTAGTTGTCGATCGAATAAATGAGTGCGGTAGATAGCTCACGTAAGTTGTGCGGGGGGATATTTGTCGCCATACCGACAGCAATCCCTGATGAACCGTTTAACAGCAGGTTGGGTAAGCGAGCTGGCAGAACTACAGGCTCTTGCAGTGAGTCGTCAAAATTGGGTATGAAATCTACCGTGTTTTTACCGATATCGACCAGCAGCTCTTCTGCCATACTGGCCAACCGTGCTTCGGTATAGCGCATCGCCGCAGGTGCGTCGCCATCAACTGATCCGAAATTTCCTTGACCATCAACCAGCATATAACGCATCGAGAAATCCTGCGCTAGGCGGGCCATTGTTTCATAAACCGCGGCATCGCCATGCGGGTGATATTTCCCCAAAACTTCACCCACTATACGGGCTGATTTTCGATAGGGGGTGTTGGAGCGGATGCCCATATCATGCATCGCGTAAAGAATGCGGCGGTGGACAGGTTTTAGACCATCTCGCACGTCCGGTAACGCACGAGCAACGATCACGCTCATTGCATAATCCAGGTAGGCGGAGCGCATCTGTTGGTCAATATCTACCTGTTGAACTGTTCCGATTTCCATAAAAGTGGTTGTCCTTCTCATCGGGGTGTTTTATATCGTTATGCACACAAAATGCACAATACTTAATTATACCTCCGATAGGGTTTTCGCGGGCGAGTCACGCGTGCCAAAAACACCCTATGACAGGTGCAAGCTTGGCCTAGAGAGAATGAAAAAATCTTAAAACTGAGCGATGTTTAAACCCATGAGCGACCCCGGTTCGGGATCGCTCATGATAGCAAAAGAAGGGTGGAAAGTACGCAGCGGCTACATGCGCACAGTGCTCACTTATTTCTCAGGTAATCGTCGATGGCGGCAGCAGCGTTGCGACCTGCTACCATCGCCGTGACTACTAAATCCGGACCGGTTACGGCATCACCACCTGCATAGACGCCAGGGCGCGAAGTAGCGCCTGTCACTTGGTCGGTAACAATTAGGCCCCACTTATGTGTATCGAGGTTAGTTGTAGTTTCTCCAATGACTGGATCAGGCCAATATCCAAGCGCCAGGATGGCCGTATCCGCTTCGACGAAGAAATTTGTATCTTCGATGGGAACTGGACGGCGGCGGCCTTTCTCGTCTGGCTCACCGAGACGCATCTTGATGCATTCAATTTGAGCCAACCGGCCGTCATCACCCGGGATGAATTTAACCGGCTGCGTGAGAAACTGGTACTTAGCACCCTCTTCGCGCGCTAACTGACGATCTTTCTTTCCTCCCGGCATCTCGACTTCAGTGCGGCGGTAAAGACAGAAGACCTCCTCCGCCCCCATGCGTAAGGCTGTCCGTAAACAATCGGATGCGGTATCACCACCTCCGATCACAGCTACTTTCCGGCCTATCGTTGGGCGTGAGCGCAACCCCTCGGGCAAATACTCCATCTCAACATTGCCGCGAATAAGGAATTCTGTAGCTAGGTAGACACCGGGCAAATCCTCGCCCGGCACTTCCATCGGGGCATCGATTCCCGTACCAACACCAACAAAAGCGGCTTCATAGCCCTCTTCAAAGAGATCGTCAATGGTCTTGTCTTTTCCGATATACGTATCGCCCACAAACTCAACACCGGCTTTGTCCAGATCTTTCCAGCGTGCCAGGACGATATCTTTTGGTAATTTGAAGTTGGGGATGCCGTATAGAAGCAATCCGCCAGGTGTATTCTTGGCTTCAAATATAGTCACCTGGTGCCCTCGACCAACTAACTGCTCAGCACACGCCAATCCGGCCGGTCCCGCACCGACAATGGCCACTTTCTTGCCTGTGGATTGACCAACTTGAATGGTCACACCCTCTAGGCTGCGGGCGTAATCTGTTACAAACGATTCAAGTGCACCGGTTAGCACTGGTTCATGATGTTTATTCCGCACACATGAACCCTGGCAAAGCTGCTCGTGTGGGCAAACTCGCCCGCAAATTTCTGGCAGTGAACTTGTTTGGCGGTATAATGCCGCGGCCTCCAAGAATTGCCCTTGCTCAATCAGCCACATCGCCGACGGGATATCGTTATGGGTCGGGCAGGCTTCAACACAGGGCGCTGGATCAGGACAGTGGATGCAGCGTGAGGCTTCCAGGATGGCTTCTTCTGTTGAAAGAGGAAGGACTACATCATCGAAATCGCATATCCGCTTCTCGGGATCTCTTAAGCCGACATCTTCAAAAGGAATATGAACTCGAGATTTTCGATCAATTGCTAAAAATTCACTGGGTACCGCTTGCATTAAATATTTCTCCTTCCATACGATTCTTTCGCTGATTTAGATAATAGCGACAAAAGAGGTTTAAATTCAGTCTCAGATGTCATGATTCCTTAAAGACGGTTGTCATGTCGTAATGCTAGTCATCATGAATGAAACCGTGACGGTTGTCATCCAGAATGCATCAAAAGGTCCGACATGAAATCAGGATATGCAAGCGCTTCACAAAGAAGGTGCATGGTTTTTCAGCAAACGCTTCTTGTCGCTCACCTTCCTAATTAATCTCCCCATACAAATTGTTTTGCCATCTGCTGTGGTGTAAATCTCTGTCACAGAAACGGGTCGAGTGGTGTTCATCTATAGGGTCGGTCTGTCTTTCTCGAAATACGCAACCCCATTCCCCAGGAATTATCTGGAGGCAAGATTAATAAGAATATTATATTTGGATGTATTATTCGTGGTCTAATTAGCCGGAACGTACAGATCGAAATTTGTGTATATGGAGCAAGGTGGTGTTTAAGAGAGTTGCATTAATCGGGTTGGCCATCCTGATTCTAGTTTCAGGATGGTTAATATACCAACAAGTCCAGAATAACCGTGCTGCCGCGATGGGCGATTACGAAATCGAGGCAGTACAGCGGGCGGATATCATCGCCACTTTTGATGCAGATGGTGTTCTGCGTTCAAATCAAACCGCGGAGTTAAACTGGCAAGCCTCAGGAACGGTAGACCGGATCGATACAGCGGTCGGCGAACTGGTCAGCAAAGGCCAGGTATTAGCCAGTCTCGAGGATACTTCGCTGCCGCAAAGCATCCTATTGGCACAGGCGGATTTGGTCAACGCACAGCGCGACCTTGATGAGCTCCATGAATCCCAAACCCAAAGGGCTGAAGCCCTTAAAGCCGTTGAACTGGCTGAGCAGGCACTCGAAGACGCCCAAAATCCCGAGCTTACCCAGGCAAACGCTCTCGCTGTTGTATCCCAAGCTCAAAAGGACTTAGAGGAAGCAGAGCGCAGTTACTCGATCGTGAGCCGTTCAGCCTCCAATGATGCCATCGAACAAGCCTATGCGAATATGCTGATGGCAAAAAGAGTTTATGATGAAACACAGCGGCAGTACAACAAGATCGAGAACAAATATAACCGCAACCCGAACCTGTACCAGTTCTGGGAAAGCAAGAAGTTGTATAGACGCATCTTAGAGAGTTTAGAACAGAAATTGCTCCGCGACCGGTTGGCATATGAACGCTCTCAAGAAAGGTATGAAAAATTGCTCGAGCCACCGGATTCAGGTGATGTTGCCTTGGCGGAAGCAGCCGTTGCTCTCGGGAAAGCCTTACTAGCGCAGGCTGAACAGGATCTCGAACGCATCCAAGACGGCCCCAGGGCAGTAGATATCGCTGTCCTCGAGGCCCGACTTGAGGATACCCGTCGAGAATGGGAGCAAATAAAAAATGGGCCCGACCAGAATGACATCATTGCTGCGGAAGCTCGTATCACGGCTGCCGAAGCGGCATTGAAAGCGGTAACAATCACCGCTCCATTCAGCGGCATCATCACCGATATAAAAAATAAGCCTGGCGATATAGTCAACGCCGGGGAATTAGCGTTCCGCCTGGATGATCAATCGCATATGATGGTGGATGCCCAAGTTTCAGAGATTGATATCAACAAGATTCAACCTGGCCAGGAAACGCACATGACCTTTGACTCGGTGCGGGATAAGGAGTATCACGGGCAGGTCGTTGAAGTCCCTCTATACGGGACTGAAACCGATGGTGTGGCAAGTTTTAAAACTGTGATTGAGCTGATAGATGGAGATGGTAATATCCGCCCCGGGATGTCCGGGATGGTAACCTTTGTGACCGACTCGGTTGGTGACGCACTCGTAGTTCCCACCCAAGCCCTGAGGTTTGAGGGTGGACAGCGAGTTGTATATATTCTGAAAGACGGCGATCTTATACCGGTTGAAGTGACGCTGGGAATTTCCAATAGTAGCTATGCACAAGTAACTGCAAGCGCACTTGCTGTCGGAGATTTGATTGTACTCAATCCCCCCGGCGACTAACATTATAAGTGTTCGATCAGGAAATGAGATAAAACTACTTTGGCAGCCGAAGCAAAAGGCATCTGGTTTTCGCCCGGAGTATAAAAGGCGAAATATGATTGGGAGGTTGGAATGAAGAAATGGATTATTGTACTCGTTGTGGTAGTGGTTATTGCAGCCGCAGCGGCATACTTTTTTGGACCCTTTCGCGAGCAGAGTCAGGCAGCGTCGGGAGATTTGCAAACCGTGCCCGCAGAAATGGGCGATTTAACCGCTACAATTGGCGCCACAGGCGTCGTCCGTGCGGACCAAACAGCCATATTACCATGGCAAACTTCCGGCACGGTTGAAATTGTCAATATTCTGGTCGGTGAGGCTGTAACCAAAGGCCAGGTTTTAGCTATCTTGGAGCAAACCTCACTGCCCCAAAATGTCATTTTGGCACAAGCTGATCTAGTTAACGCTCAAAAGGCGCTGGACGACCTGCTCAATTCGCAATTACAGCAAGCGCGCGCATTACAAACGTTCGAAGACGCTGAACAAGCGCTTGAAGATGCGTCAAATCCAGAGCTAGCTCAGGCTAAGGCATTGGAGGCAATCGCCCAAGCCGAGAAAGCACTCGAGAATGCTGAGCGATCTGAGCGCTGGGCAAAATCTCCCGCTAGCCAGAGCTTTATTGACGAAGCTGAGGCTGAGGTTACCTTAGCTAAAGACCGCTTGGATAAAGCCTACGAGAAATACGAGCCTTATCAAGGAAGACCCGATGATAATATCACTCGGGCGGTGCTATTAGCAGATTACTCAGCTGCAAAACAAGTCTATGATGCTGCAGTGCGCAAATTAAACAGCCTGCAGGGCACCGCCAGCGATACTGATATCGCAGTCCAGGAAGCAAACCTCGCTACAGCGAAGGCACAGCTGCTTGAAGCTCAGCGCGATTGGGAAAGAGTCAAAGATGGCCCCACTGATGCCGATATCAAGCTGTTTGAAGCGCAGCTAGAAGACGCAAAACGCGAGTATGAACGGGTCAAAGATGGCCCCGATCCTGATGATATCGCAGTCGCAGAGGCGCGTGTAGCCGCAGCTCAAGCAACAGTAAATTTAACTCAGCTCGATGCCCCCTTTACCGGTGTTGTCACCGCAGTGGAGAGCAAACCGGGTGATCAGGTATCTCCAGGGACGCCGGCTTTCCGTTTAGATGATAATTCCCGCTTTCTTGTCGATGTCCAGGTCTCAGAGGTTGACATCAATCGTATCAGCGAAGACCAGGATGTCATCTTGACTTTTGACGCCATTTTAGATAAAGAATACCAAGGTGTGGTCACAGAGGTAGCCCTGGTAGGTTCTACCAACCAGGGGGTGGTCGATTTTGTGGTCTCGGTGGAATTGACTGATCCCGACGAGAGCGTTAAACCAGGCATGACCGCGGCAGTGAACATTATCGCTGATCAGCTGAACGATGTCCTGTTGGTGCCAAATCGCGCGGTAAGAATCGTGGAAGGGGAGCGAGTTGTTTACGTTTTGAAAGATGACCAACCTGAACCGGTCACGGTCGTCCTGGGGTCTTCATCAGAGACGGTGAGCGAGGTTATTGATGGTGATTTATCGGTTGGTGATTTGATTATTCTCAATCCCCCGGCAGTCTTTGGCCATAATGGACCACCCGGCTTTATGGGAGGCGGCCCATGAACGACTGGGTTATTGAGGCAAAGGATCTAACTAAAGTGTATCAAATGGGGGATATTGAGGTGCACGCGCTGCGCGGTCTCTCGATAAAGATTCGACGTGGAGAAGTGGTCGCCATTATGGGGCCCTCGGGTTCCGGAAAGTCCACTCTGATGAATATGATCGGCTGTCTCGATCGTCCGACATCGGGGGAATACCTGTTGGAAGGCGAGCAGGTCTCGAACCTAAAAGACGACCAGTTGGCTGAAATCCGCAACCGTAAAGTTGGCTTCGTTTTTCAGACTTTCAATCTTCTCTCACGCGCCACTGCATTGTCCAATGTAGAGCTGCCGATGCGCTACTCCGGGATGGCGCGCGGTCGCAAAGAACGGGCTAAATCCGCGCTTGAATTAGTAGGTTTAGGCGACCGGATCCATCACCGCCCAAATGAGTTGTCAGGCGGACAGCAGCAGCGGGTTGCGATCGCTCGCTCGCTGGTTAATGACCCCGCCATTATTTTGGCTGATGAACCCACTGGCAATCTGGACTCTAAATCCGGTGTAGAGATCCTGCAGTTGTTGCTCAAGTTGAATGAGGAACAGGGCACTACACTGGTGGTCGTTACGCATGATCCAGAGATCGCCCAGCAGACCCAACGTACGATCCTCATCCGTGATGGTGTGGTTGTCGAGGAGTAGGCAATGAAATTGTGGCAAGCATTTATCGAAGCGCTTGAAAGCCTGGCTACCAACAAAATGCGCTCCGCACTAACCATACTTGGTATTGTTATCGGTGTGGCGGCGGTGATCGCGATGATCTCGATTGGTCGCGGCGCAGAAAATACGATCACTGGATCAATAGAGGGCATTGGTACGAATCTTCTCTTCGTTTTTAGTGGAGGCTCGGAAGATGTTCGCAATCCTGAACCGCTTACCCTAGGAGATGCGGAAGCCATCGCTGATCCATTCCTGGCACCTTCGGTGGGGGGGGTTGCACCAGTTCTGCAGGGCAGTGCCAAGGTTTCATATGGTGGTGAGACAAGCGTCACTCAGGTTACAGGTGTGACACCTGATTATGCTATTGTTAGAAATGACGAGGTCGCTGAGGGAGAATATATCAACGAATCGCATATTTTAGGGCAAGCCTCGGTTGCACTGCTCGGGCCGGATATTGCAGAAGACCTGTTTGGACGAACGGCAGGCTTAATCGGCGAGACTGTCCGTGTTGAAGGCCAACCTTTCCGTATCATTGGTGTACTTGAATCCAAGGGTGGTTCCTCATTTTCCAACGAAGATGACCGTATCGTGGTCCCGCTAACAACAGCGCAAACCCGCCTGCTGCGCCGCTCATCGCGTGATCGAGTTGATATGCTTTTAGTACAGGCAGTCAGCGCTGATGCCGTACCACAGGCTTCAGAGGAGGTGTCCCAGATCTTACGCACCCGGCACCGAACAGAGATCGGGGCGGATGATTTTACCCTCCTCTCACAACAAGACTTCCTGGATACCGCAGCGACTATTACCGGTGTATTGACGATCTTCCTGGGCGGCATTGCCGCAATATCTCTGCTGGTGGGTGGGATTGGCATTATGAATATCATGCTGGTCTCAGTAACGGAACGTACACGTGAGATCGGATTACGCAAGGCGTTGGGCGCGCGTAAATCGGATATCTTGATCCAATTCTTAACCGAATCAGCTGTGCTCAGCCTGGTCGGAGGTATCATCGGTATTATCCTGGGATGGTTAATCGCTTTCGGTGTAGGACAGATCGCGGAAGCCAGCAATACTGATATCACCCCGGCTATCGGGATCGATATCATATTATTAGCCACTATTTTCTCAACCGCGGTCGGTTTGTTTTTTGGCCTTTATCCCGCCAACCGGGCCGCGAATCTTGAACCGGTAGAAGCCCTGCGCTACGAATAAATTTGGTATTGCTCGATAAAGCAAGCGGTTAGTTGCGCCGATGTTTAAATATAGGAGCAGTTGACCCTAACGGAGCAGATTTTGAAACCTTTCGCACGACGCATTTACCATTCACCCGCTGAATTTGCGCAGGATATGTGGATTCTGCTCAAGGGACGGGCGATAATGAAACGCGTCCGGCAAGATGATTTGATCTCGGTTGCATTTCGGGAGCGATTGATGCTGGTGGTTACTGAAGTCAACGGCTGTCGCTACTGTAGCTATCACCATGCCAAGCAAGCGCTGAAAGCTGGTATATCTCCTGAAGAACTCAATCAGCTGTTGAGCGGTCAATTTCCTGAGGGCTGCCCAGCAGATGAGCTCAAGGCTTTGCTGTACGCCCAGCACTGGGCAGAACAAAATGCCCAACCAGAGCCACAGCTGGCAGTCCAATTAGTAGAAGAGTATGGGCAAGAAAAAGCCGCCGCGATAAATTTACTGCTGCGGATGATACGGGTTGGCAACCTAATGGGCAATATGGGGGATTACATCATTTACCAGTTTTCTTTCGGACGATTGGGGGATGAGCGACCAGGGAAATCTGCATAACATTAACCCTTGATTATTTTGTTAGTCGACGTAAATAATCAGCACCGGGAGGCTGAAGGATGTGCATCCAGGTGTTGATTCAGTTTTTCTCTGTTCAGAGTATTACTCAACCCTCTTGAAGCGCAAAACTCATGGCGTGCAGCGCTGAAATCAAGGTCGATCGGGGACAGGCGAAATTTAACCGTACGAAGCCCGCCCCGTTGTTCCCATAATCCAGCCCATCGTTTACTGCCACCCGTGCGTGTTCGAGAAAGAATTTATACGGGTTCGTGGAAACGTCCTCTCCTGCACGCCGGCAATCCAGCCAAGCCAGGTAGGTGCCTTCTGGGTTCGCCATCATAACCCCGTCTAACTCGTTTTTCACGAATTCATATAGGTAATTACGGTTGCTTTCCAAGTATTGAAGTACCTGTTGGAGCCAATCATCTCCATCTTGGTAAGCCGCCAGGGCAGCCGTTAACCCCAAGACGGTGACACCGCTCATCAATCCCTTGCGTGCCGTCAGGTATTCTTTCCGCAAGTCTGGATTTTGGATGACAGCTAATGAACAATCTAAACCCGCGATATTAAACGTCTTGCTTGGTGCGATCAGGGTGATTGTGTGCTGCGCAATTTCAGGATCCAAAGCTGCAATCGGGATATGCCTCTGCCCAGAGTAGAGCAGTTCCGCGTGGATTTCATCAGAGCAAATTATCACCTTCTGCCGCAAGCACACTTCGGCCATTTTTTCCAAGTCATCCTGGCAGTACACTTTTCCTACTGGGTTATGTGGATTGCACAAAATAAAGAGTCTTGTCTGGTGATTAAATGCCCGTTTGAATAGGCCGGTGTCTAGCTTATATGAGCCGTCTGTATTCTGGGTTAGCGCCACCTCCTGGTGGAGAATACCTGTTGTTTTGGCTGCCCGTAAGATTGGCGAGTAGATAGGGGTCTGCACAAGGACTGCCTCGGAGGGATACACGACCGCATGGCATGCCAAATGGAAGCCTCTCACAACCCCCGGCATGAAGACCAGCTCTTCCGGTTCTACATGCCAGTTATAGAGACGTTCTAACCGCTGGATGACCACCTCCTTCAACCTTGGCATGACTTCAGGATAGCCAAAGACGCCGTGGGCTACACGCTCTTGTAATGCTAGAAGTACTGGTTCCGGGCATACAAAATCCATATCCGCAACCCAAAGCGGCAGCACATCCGGTCCATACCGCTGCCATTTCACACTTTCTGATTTTCTGCGATCGATAATTTCATCAAAATCGTAAGTCATAATATTCCTTTTACATGGTGGATCTGTTTCGATGTCTGCGGACAAAGGGTGACCGCGGTTAGGGACCATCTGTTTCCGCAGTTATCCAGGCAAGATAGCTATCCAATCCATGAGCAATCGGAACGGCAACAATCTCCGGCACATCATAGGGGTGCATTTCCTGCACTGCTGGCAGAAGTTTATCCGCGAACAGCACCGCCCGGCTCTTCACCAGCAGCATGACTTCCTGATCGGTGTGGATATCACCTTGCCAGCTGTATACCGAGTGCACTGCCGGCAAGATATTTACGCATGCTGCCAGCTTGCTTTCAACCAACATGGTGGCAATTTTTTCGCCCTCGTCATGCGATGGAGCGGTGATCAACACCACAATATGCTCATTCGACATTGTTATTCTCCTTCAGAATATCTGGATAGGTGCCAGACAAAACACTGAATACCCATCCAGGCTTTCCCAGCAACTTCGCCCCATTATATCCACCTATGGTGCGTTTTCGAGTAGAATTGATTGGCACTTTACACCTTGGTCAAACTAACGACAAGACACAGTATGTCATCCTGGAAAATATTAATTGCTGATGGTTTGCACAATGCGGGGCAGGCGATTCTACGCTCCCACGCAGAGGTAGCCGATCTGAAGGGTATCAACGGATCAGATCTACTGGACGAGATCGCTGGCTATGATGCACTGATCGTTCGCAGCCGGACTATTGTCAATGCCCACTTACTGTCACAGGCCAGCCGGTTAAAAGTTATCGGCCGCGCTGGTGTCGGCGTTGATAACATCGACTTGAATAGCGCCGTGCAGCAGGGCATCATTGTAGTAAACACGCCTACCGCCACATCCAGGGCGGTCGCTGAACATACGCTGGCGCTGTTATTTGCGCTGGCACGTTCGATACCCCATGCGAATGCTACCACCAAAGCTGGCCGGTGGCAGAAAAATGAGCTGGTCGGTGTTGAACTGCATGGCAAGGTCCTGGGTATTATTGGTGTTGGAAATATCGGCTCGCACGTCGCACTGGCTGCTGATGGGCTGGGTATGCAGGTATTCGGGTATGATCCATTCCTATCAGGTGAGCTCATTTCACAGCGTGGGGTGAAGCCCGTGGCGTTATCTGAACTGTACCGCAGTGCAGATTTCATCAGCTTACACACCCCACTCGATGAAAGCACCGAAACTTTGATTAATCGGCGCTCACTAAAAGTGATGAAGCCCGGGGTCTGCATTGTGAACACCGCCCGCGGCGGTTTGATTGACGGTAAAGCACTGCTCGATGCATTGGAGTCGGGCAAGGTTTCTGGCGCTGCCCTCGATGTATACTCTAAAGAACCACCGGACGACTCGGCGTTGGTTGCGCACCCCCACGTCATCGCCACCCCGCACATCGCTGCACAGACCCACGAAGCCCAAGAGCGGACAGCGGTGGACATCGCCCAGGAAGTGCTGGCGGTATTGCGCGAAGCTCAACTTCGCTGGCGTGTTGTTTGAGAGACTGCGGCTTATCCATATTCAAATACATATACAAGAGAGGTCAATAGATGGAAAAAAAACTGGAAGAACTGAAAACTCGACTCGCAGAAATTGCAGATCTCAACGCCACATCCGCGCTGCTTGGCTGGGATCAACAAACCTATATGCCGCCGGGTGGTGCAGAAGGCCGAGGGGACCAGCTGGCGACGATATCGAGCTTATCCCATACAAAGTTCACCTCCCCGGAAATCGGGCAATTACTTGAAGACCTTCAGCCGTTCGCCGAGGGGCTAGATCCCGACTCTAACGATGCCCGATTAATTAAGGTGACAAAGCGTGATTTCGCTAAGTTAACCAAGGTCCCCACATCGTATGTCGCCGAGCTTGCCAAATTAACCACCGCGGCACACCCCGCCTGGGAGGCCGCTCGGGAAGAGAACGATTATGGCAAGTTCCAACCCTACCTAGAGCAGATTATCGTCATGCGCCAACGCTATGCAGAATTCTTCGCTCCGTACGATCACATCTATGACCCATTGTTAGATGATTTTGAGCCGGGAATGAAAACAACTGATGTCAAAGAGATTTTTGACACTTTACGGCCCCAGCAAGTCGCCTTGGTGCAAGGTATTGCAGAGAGTGAACAAGTCGACGATTCGTTCCTTCACCTGCACTATGATGAAGACAAGCAGTGGGCGTTTGGCGAAGAAGTAATCACAAAATACGGGTTTGATTGGAAACGCGGCCGGCAGGATAAATCGGTCCATCCATTCACGACCAGCTTCGGCATCGATGACGTCCGCATCACCACCCGCATCGATCCGAATTTCTATAACACCGCGCTATTTGGTACTCTTCATGAAGCCGGTCACGGTCTTTATGAGCTTGGCTGTGATCATGCCTTGGCACGCTCACCATTGGCAGGTGGTTCTTCGCTGGCGGTACATGAATCGCAATCCCGGATGTGGGAAAATATGGTCGGTCGCTCCCTGCCATTCTGGGAGCACTTTTATCCCCGCTTGCAGGGTTATTTCCCCCGCCAGCTGCAAGATATAGACGTAATGACGTTTTACAAGGGGATCAACAAAGTAGAACCTTCTTTGATCCGTGTTGAAGCGGATGAAGCCACGTACAACCTGCACATCATGCTGCGGTTGGAACTGGAAATTGGTATGATGGAAGGGTCTCTGCAGGCAAAGGATATGCCTGATGCCTGGAATTCCCTCTTCCAAGAATATCTGGGCATCACACCGCCCAATGACAAAGAGGGTGTCCTGCAGGACATCCACTGGTCTTTCGGCGGTATTGGCTATTTCTCGACCTACGCCCTAGGGAATTTGGTGTCCGCCCAATTGTGGGATGTAATCAACCAGGATATCCCAAATCTGGATGATCAAATCCGCAATGGCGAGTTTGCTGATCTTTTAGCCTGGCTAGTTGATAAAATCCATCGCCACGGCAGTAAATACGAGCCCCAAGAGCTGGTGCAGCGGGTGACTGGTTCCAAGATCGATCCAGCCCCTTACGTTCGCTATCTTACCGATAAGTTCTCGGCAATCTACGACTTATAATTTATATTGCGAATTGCAGGGCAACGGGTGTGTTGGACCGGAGTTCAACACAC
>Ga0209013_10001102_pt1 | contig 24860 bp, 28 predicted proteins | sample Cruoilmetagenom2_FD_187291 | JGI IMG/M metagenome (GOLD analysis project Ga0209013, IMG submission 187291) | Oil polluted marine microbial communities from Coal Oil Point, Santa Barbara, California, USA - Sample 2 (SPAdes) (version 2) | ecosystem: Environmental > Aquatic > Marine > Oil seeps ... | reverse complement strand
AGAGCTTATAAGAACTGGAGGCGACCATGTGTGACATATTGGCCATTTCGGCGGGCTATAACTATACCCCCAAAAATTATCTGCCCATCTTCGCGGAAAAGAGCAGTGAAAACATGAATGGATGGGGTATCGGTTTTTTTCGCGAGGACCAGGCTTTGGTGGAAACATCCGAGGAGCAGGTATTCAGCGATCAACAGGTTCATGAAAGCTTTCAGCGGCTTGCCAGGGTCATCGACAGCCGGATCATCATTTCGCATGTGAACTGCCCTAAAAGCGGCGGTCATCACAGTGCCCATCTCCACCCCTTCAAGCTTACCTTTCTGGATCACGACTGGTTGTTTGCCCATGTTGGCGTTGTTGAAAACATAAACGCGTATCAAACTACAGAAACACCACGGCTTGAAGTCGATGTCAATACGGCCAGAATTTTTGAGTATTTAAGAGATCAACTGGTCTTGCTGCACCATAAAAATCCGTATATCAGTGTATATATCAGCCTGCGCATCGCCATTCAAAAGCTCTTAGCCGACTATCCCGGGGATTACACCTTTTTTCTGGCCAATGAATCGTTTCTCTTTGCCTTTTGTAACTTCCGACAGCTGATGGTTCTCAAGGAGTCTGCAAGTATGGGAGATATTTTTCTGGTTACTTCCGTCAGGGAAGGACTGAGTCGCACTGATTGGCATCCCATAACACCGGACCTACAATCTTTAGGTGAGCTTTTGGTAATTGCCGGTCCGGATGTGTTGTACGCCGGTGACGTATGAAAAATCCAGACTGACATTTAACCTGTTCGTATTGTTGCAAATAAAAAGAAAATCTTTATAACAACTTGTTGTCCTGTCAAAAAAATGTGTGACCTCTTTGCATTATCTGCCAAAAAAGATTATTCGGCTCCGGAATTCCTACCGATTTTTGCAGTTCGGGCCAAAAAGAACATGGATGGCTGGGGCATTGGTTTTTTTCGTAAATACCATGCCATTGTTGAAAAGTCGGCTGGAAAGATTTTCCAATCCGGTGAATTGCACGACAGCTTTCAACGGCTGGCCCGTGTGGTAAAGAGCAGAATTATCATTTGCCATCTCCGTTTTCGGACTAGCGGGCTCATAGACGAGTGCCATTCTCATCCCTTTGTTCTAAAATTCGGCGGACATGATTGGATTTTTGCACATAACGGCAAGGCGCCGGCCATTGAATCCTACCGCAGCCCCGGTGGGCCCATTGAAGATGCCGTAAGCGACTCGGCCAGGGCTTTTGAATACCTCCGGGACCATATTGAAGACCATCAAAGGCATGCAGCAGAGCCTAAGATGCTTTTCGAGGCCTTGTCCGACAGTGTTACACAGATGATCGACCAGTATCCGGGAGACTACAATTTCTTGCTGTCCAACGGGCATCTTCTGTTTGCCTTCACTAACCATCGCCAGTTTATGGTTATGAAAGGAAGCGAGAAACTCAAAGGCGCCTTGCTGCTTACCACATTGGCACGCGGCTTAACCAAAGAAAAGTGGCTGCGGGTGGCAAAAGCCACCAATCGCCGCGGGTTGCTTCTGGCAATCTCCGGGAATGATGTTATTTTGCATCAATCATTATAATTGCGATAATTTATTATTTTTCTTTCAATAGCGCTTTTATTTCTTGTAACTCTGTTTGAAAGATTTTTACGTTATTGCTGTTTTTAAACGCCATCAAGATAAGCTTGACGGAGACCAAAAATACGCCGGTCTCCAATAAAAGATCATGAGTGAGCCCTTTGGTAAATAACGCCGTTATGAATAAAATAAACGTTACGATGATTACAATCATCGAACCCATATCAAAATGTTTTCCCATGGAACGTCCTTTCTCTGCAGATGTTTTTTATTAAAAATCCAAACATACTGAACATACTGATTGTCAGCCCGAAGGGTGAAGCTGAAAAGAGTTTCACCTGATATATCAAGGATTTAATGGCCTGGCAAATGGACCGATGGTCGTGTCGGTAATATATGACGGAATCAATCGATTCCAACATAACAGTACACTGCCTCGTGATTTATGGTTCGCAGAGAATTTTCAGCGCCGTCAATGGCCATTAAAATTTCGGTTTTGAGCAAAAGGGTAGAACAAAACGAAATAAAATTCAAGAGATAGGAAATCGATAAATTATCGCGGAATTTGACGGCGGAATGACTATCTCCCATGGAGACGGTTAGTCGAAGTTTGCATGTTAAATTGCCAATTTAATAGAAACAGAACAACGGGCTTGTATTGTTATATAACGGCGGAGACAGCCTCCTTGGCAAAATCGATAAAGCCCTGGGGGAATATGCCCAGCAGAATAATGATGACAATAAAAAAGATTCCGAGAACCGATGTGGAAACCCGGAGATTGAGGGGCGAAAGCTGTTCATCCACACTGGTATAGGCTGCCCGGACCATTTTAAGATAGTAGAAAATTGCGATGCCGGTATTGATCACCGCAAGGATAACCAGGGCGTACATATCTTTTTTAATGGCGGCGGTGAAAATAAAAAGCTTTCCGGTAAAACCGATGGTCGGGGGAATGCCGGCCATACCGAAGGCGCTGACAGCCAGGGTGAGGGCCATCAGGGGTGAACGTTTATACAGTCCTTTCAGATCGTCAAAGGAAATATTTTCCCCTTGGGGCGCCAGGTGGTAAATAACAAAAAAGCAGGCCAGATTCATAAACAGGTAGCCGGTAATATAGTATATACCCGAAAGGTATCCCAATTCACTGGTACAAAGTAGACCGATCATCAAATAACCGGCGTGGGCGATACTGGAGTATGCCAGCAGGCGTTTTAAATCGGTCTGCACAAGGGCGGATAAGTTGCCAAAGGTCATGGAGAGTACGGCAAAAATCATCAGAACCCAGGTAAACTGGCCGGCCTCGGCACCCGCCAGGGAGATCAGTCGGATCAACAATGCCACGGCCGCAACTTTGGGGAGGGTGGCCACAAAGCTGGAGGTTTCATTGGCAGCCCCCTCGTATACATCCGGCGCCCAAAAGTGCATGGGGAAGAGGGCCAGCTTGTAAAAGAAACCGCAAAGAAGCATAACCAGGCCGATGAGCAAGAGGGGCTTTTCAAGGATGACCCCGGGAATTATTTTCATAAGATCGGCAAGGTATGTGGTGTGGGTCATTCCAAAGATATAGCTCATCCCGTAAAGGGTTATTCCCGATGCTGCGACTCCGAAAAGCGCATATTTGATTCCCGCTTCCATCTGTTTCCGGTATGCCCCCTGTTTCCGAAAGGGAATGATGATAAAGAGTGCAAAGGAAGAGATTTCAAGACAGATTATGATTGTAATCAGTTCCACAGCACTGCTCATACTTACGAGTCCGAATGCGCTGATGGTCAGAAAAAGGTAATATTCAGGCCGAAGTGTATTGTCGATACCGTAAAGCCCTTCTCCCAGATAGATCACAATAAATAGACCAAAGGTTATGATGACCTTGAATAGCTGAGAAAAAGCATCAACACGGTAGGCATCGAAAAAAAGAGAGCCTTTAAGTCCATACGAATATACGGATGCAATGACCGCAACGGCGGAAAGGAGAAGGCCAAGGTGCCTCAGACGAGACTCTTTTAAATTTCCCAGTGAAACAAAAAAGAAGACCAGAGCCATTAAAAGCAATGTCAGTTCGGGTAAATACAGTGTCATCAAATTCAATCCATTCTATAATGAGACCTTTTTTCAAAGGCCTCAATTAAGTTAACTATATGGGGTGTAGCCCCCAATTCTTATTTATTTAAGTGCCAACAAATTTTTAATCGATTCACCCACCCCGTTTAGAATCGCATGAGGTTCACCGTGTCCGGCCGGCAGAACATTCATGCCCGACTCCAACTGCTGGAGGAGGTGAGTGGTGCTGGCATCCATAACTTTCAAAAAAGGTGCCGGATGGAATCCGATCCAAAAAACAAAGATGGCCAGAAACGCCAATGTGGCGGTCTCTCTAAAGTTCAGGTCAGACAGATGTGATTTTTCGCCGTGATGCACATGACCGTCCGAATCGGCCCAGACCATCTTTTGAACCAGCCGAAGCATATACGCAGCCGCCAGAATTGCGCCAATCACCGCGAACCCGCCCACGACTTTATACTTGGAAAAGGACGCCATCAGGACCAAAAATTCTCCCACAAAACTGTTGGTTCCGGGAAATGCCAAAGAAGATAGAGAGAATATCACCAGAAAGGTCACGTAGATGGGCATCATTATCCCCAGGGCGGAATTGTCCGAAATCTCACGGCTGTGAGTCCGTTCATAGATGATACCGACACAGATAAAGAGGGCTCCGGTGGTAATACCATGGTTTATCATTTGCAGTATAGCGCCCTTAATACCCGCGTCATTCAAAAGGAATATCCCCAGTGTGACAAAACCCATATGGCCCACACTGGAGTATGCGATAAGGCGCTTTATATCGGTCTGGCCCAGAGCAAGATAGCCGCCGAAAATAATTGACATAAGGGAGAGTGCGATCAAATAGGGCATACAGTATACCGTTGCCCCCGGCACCATTGGAAGGCAAAATCGTAAAAACCCGTACCCCCCCATTTTAAGCAGGATACTTGCCAGAATAACGCTTCCTGCAGTGGGTGCCTCCACATGGGCCGCGGGGAGCCATGTGTGAAGGGGCCACATGGGGACCTTTATCGCAAAGGCCAGTGTAAAAGCCCAAAAGATCCACATCTGATAGCTGAAACTGTAATGGTGCGTCATCAACTCCGGGATGAAGAACGTGCCGGTTGTCACATAAAGCGCGATGATGGCAACAAAGAGAAAGATGCTTCCGATGAGGGTGTAGAGAAAAAATTTGATGGATGCATAGTCTTTACGGGGACCGCCCCATACAGCGATGATCAGGTACATGGGAACCAGCATCGCTTCCCAGAAGATAAAGAAAAGAACCGTATTTAAACTGATAAAAACCCCGATCATGGAGGCTTCCATGAGGAGGAGGACACAAATGAACTCTTTGAATCTATCTTTGATATACGTCCACGAGCAGAGAATGCACAGGGGCATCACCAGCGTGGTGAGGAGCACCAAAAGAACACTGATGCCGTCTACCCCCAGAACGTAGTCGATATTTACAAAAGGGATCCAGTCGCTGAATTCTGCGAACTGATATTTTGCCGTTGTCAGGTCAAAACTGGAATAGAGGGGCAAAGAAAGTACCGCCGTAAGCAGCGTCACCAGCATTCCCCAAATCTTCAGGTTTCGGTCTCCCCGGATGGCCAGCGTTATAATCGCGCCAAAGATCGGGACACACACCAAAACCGTCAGAATAGGATAACTTAAAGTATTATAGATCAAATATTGTTCCATATACGAAACGTCCTAACTCCACAAAAAAAATCTTCTAGACAAGCATTACGATAATCAGTATGATAAATGTCAGTGCAATGGCACCGCCGATATAATGCTGGATTTTCCCGGTCATGAGCGATCTGACACGGTTACCACATTCAACCACCCCTCGCGCGGAACCGTCAATGGTCCAGTCGATGCCTTCCCAGTCAAACCACGAGATGGCCTTTGCCAGTGCCATGGTCAGTCTGAACCCGATGCGTCTATACACGTCGTTGACCCAGCCGTCGGATGAAAGCACCGGCCGGGAGGCGAAAACCATGAACACCCTTGCCCCCTTACGATAAAACCAGTCTACGTCGAGGTTTATTTTGGGTTCGGGTTTGAGTTTTTTAACCATGAGGTAAAAGCCCAGACCGGTGAATCCCAGAATCTGCAGGGTCTCCGACAGATGGTACGCGGTGTACGGATGATAATTGACCGGGAAGGGAAGCATTTTATAAAGGTATTCCGGGTAGATACCGATGAAAAAGCACAAAAATGCAGCAATGGCCATTGCCAGGTTCATGTTCCATGGCGCATCCTTTGCCCGGACACCGGAGTCTTTGCCAAACCATATAAAATACGGGAGTTTGATTCCCACCGAGAGAAACGTACCCACGGCAGCCAGGGTCATCATCAGCAACAGGCCGATTCGGTGGCTTTCACCGGCTGCGGCGATAATCATCGATTTGCTGATAAACCCACTGGTGAAGGGAAAGCCTGAAATTGAAATTCCTCCGATCACCGTAAAGATCATCGCCAAAGGCATTTGTTTGTATAATCCGCCGAGCTCATTGAGTTTCGATTTTCCGGTCATTTCCAGCACGGCACCGACCCCCATAAAAAGCAGGGCTTTGTAAATAATGTGAGCATAGGCATGGGAAATGGCCCCGTTAACGGCCATGGCGGTTCCGATACCGACCCCGCAGACCATATAGCCCACCTGGGATACGATATGATAGGCAAGAATCCGTCGTGCATCGTTTTCAATGGCAGCGTATCCGACACCGTAAACGGTCATGATGGCGCCCAAGATCGCCAGTGCTTCAAATCCCGGAAAACCCCGGGCCAGAACATACACCGCTGTCTTGGTGGTGAAGGCACACATGAAAACAGCACCGGTGACAGAAGCTTCCGGATATGCGTCGGGAAGCCATGCGTGGATGGGCGGAACGGCGGCATTGAGCATAAATCCGATCATGATGAGATAATCGGCGAATGTGGCGCCGTTTGCCGCAATCTGCACAAAGCTTAAGTCATGGATGTTCTGATACCGCAGAAAAATGCCTCCAAGCAGAACAAGTCCGCCTGCGGTATGAACCAGCAGATATCTGTATCCGGCTTCAATCGATCGTCTTTTTTTCCGGTACCAGACCAGAAAGGTTGACGCAAAGGCCATCAGCTCCCAGAAGATAAACAGGGTCAGGTAATCGCCGCAAAGTGTCACGCCCAGAGATCCGGCGACGTAAAGAAACGCCGCAATGTGCTGGCCGGTCTCTTTGACATGGAGCCCGTAGATACAGCCGATGACGGCCATTACTGTAAAAACGTGGAGAAATACGCGTGTCAGCTGGTCGACCCTTCCGAAAACCAGATCAAACCCCATATAAGAAACCTGGCCGAAGCTGTCCGGAAGCCAGTGGATCACTGTAAAAGCAATGAGCGGAACAGCAATAAGCACCCCTTTCTTCAGTCCCGCCCTTTTATTTAAAAAAGGAAGAAGAACGGCACCCATCAGAAACCAGGTGGCCGGATGAATGAAGATCGTACTACTTATCATAATAATCTTCCTCTTTCGCTAACCAGACATGGGAGAGTCCTTTCCAGACGACGATCATGCCAAGGCATCCCAGAACGCCGAACACCGCCCAGAAGCCGATGATGGAATCACCGAAAAAATGGGGTGCATGCCTTGCTGCGTAAAAATCGAACACCACGGTAAGGGCCAGGAAAGCAAAAAACAGCCTTTTCAGCATACGGGAATGCTCGTTCAGGTAATTGAGTATTCGTAGTAACATTATCTTGCCACCATTAGATTGATTATTTTAAGGAATAGATCCGGATAGATACCAAACAGAACCGAAGCAACTGCCGTAAAAAACAGGGGAATCACCATCAACATTATCAAGGGGGATCCTTCTTGAAAGCCCATTGATGGGTTGTCTCCGGGAGACCGTTTTCCAAAGAACGATGTATAAAAAACCGGTACGAAATAGCCTGCGTTGAGAAGGCTGCTCACCAAGATAACCGACAACAGAATCGTATTATGAATGTCCAGTGTTCCCAGTGCCAGGAACCATTTTGTTACGAAACCGCTCACCGGCGGGACGCCGATCATACTCAGGGAAGCGAGACCGAAGGCGATCATGGTAAAGGGCATGTTCCAGCCGATACCCCCCATCTCCGACACATTTTTTTTACGGGTTACCACGAAAATTGCCCCTGCGCAGAAAAAGAGGGTGATTTTTGCAAAGGCATGATTGGTGATGTGGATAATTCCGCCGGTGATGCTGTTGGGCGTCAACATGGCAACACCGAGAATGATATAAGAAAGCTGGCTGACGGTGGAATAGGCCAGTCGCATTTTTAGATTATTTTGGGTCAGTGCGATCATGGAAGCGACAATGATGGTAAAAGACGCCAGGTACGCCGTAAAGATTCCCAGACCGAGTTGGTCGAGCAGGTTTACACCGAAAACCGAAAGCATCACCCGGGCAACGGAGAATACGCCGACTTTGACCACCACAACTGCATGCAGCAGTGCGGACACCGGGGTGGGGGCCACCATTGCCGCAGGGAGCCAGCCGTGTATCGGCATGAGTGCGGCTTTGGCAAATCCGAAAATACACAAAATATAGGTGATTTTCACCAGAAGCGGCGCTGCTGTGTGGGGGAAGATGCCTGTCGCAACATTGCCGATTGCAAAATCCAAGGTGCCGCACTGGACGTAAACCAAGACCATGGCCGGCAGCAGAAAAGCCTTGGAGGCGAACATGAGATAAACGATATATTTCCGACCTCCGAAATACCCTTCCTCGTCTTGGTGGTGTGCCACCAGGGGATAGGTAAATATGGAGACGATTTCGTAAAACAGGTAGAGTGTGAAGAGATTTGCGGAAAATGCCGCTCCCATGGCACCGCCGACGGCGACGGCGTAACAGAAGTAAAATCTCGTCTGGGCGTGTTCGTCCAATCCGCGCATGTAGCCCATACAGTAAAATCCGGCCATGATCCATAAAAATGAAGAGGTCCCGGCAAAAAGAATACCGAGTCCGTCCAGCTGGAACTTGACGCTGACGCCGGGATAAAGGGTAAACATCGTGTATTCGTAAGACCCCCCTCCCAAAAGACGGGGCAAGAAATAGACCACGGATAAAAAGGTCAGCAGCGCGCCACAGACAGACCATGTTTCTCTAAGGTTCGGTTTGTTCTTCGAGCCCATAATGAGAAGCGCCGTGACCAAAGGAATCAGGGGGGTTAAAACGATTTTACTTGTTATAATGGTTTCCATAAAAGTGCCTAAATTTTAGGTCGACTATATCCTTCTCCTATCCATGAAGTTCTTTGACTTCGTTAGGATCGATGGATTGATACCTTCTAAAAACAGCAAGTATAAAACTCACTACAATGGCCGCTTCTGCGGCGGCGATACCCATGATGAAAAGTGTTATCACCTGTCCCACGGCCGGATCGGGAGCCAGAAAACGGTTAAACGCCATAAAGTTCACGCCGGCTCCGTTTAGGACCAGCTCCGTGGAGACCAGCATGCCGATAAAGGACTTGTGCTGGATCAAACCGTAAATGCCGGCGACAAGGAGAAATACACCTAGAATCAGATAGGTGTTAAGATTATTACTGAGCATCATCATTCGGATAATTACCTTTTGCAGATCTTAAATGTTCTATGGTTTTATATTCGTCCTCCCTGCCTCCCCGGGCCAGAATGATCGATCCGATAATCGCCACCAGAAGAACGATCGATATAAGTTCGAAAGCCAGGCAGTAGGTGTATAGGAATTCTTCTCCCAGGTGAGTGATTGAAAAATCCCTGTTTTCCGCAAGGGCAGGAACCCAGTCTGTTTTAAGGACACAGGCGATGAGAAGCAAAAAGGCCGTGGTCGCCGAAAAAATGGCTAAAAATTTATTTCGCCAATCTTTAATGGTCTTGTCTGCCACTTCGGTGGGGGTATATCCGACCATAATGCCGAAAACCAGGACAATACAAATAGCTCCCACATAGATGAGGATCTGCATCAATGTAAGAAACATGCTTCCCAGATAGAAATAAATGCCCGCGGTACCGAGGAATGCAACTGCAAGGCCCAAGACCGTGTGCATGAGGATTTTCGTTCTTATTGTGAGGATGCTTCCCAATATCACCAGAAGGATGAATGCAAAAAAGAGTCCTTCGGCAATGATTTGGTAAAAAGTCATGTTCTCCGCTCCTCCAGCCGTTTGAGAATGTCGAAGTGAAACGCTTCCCTGGAAAAGGCCGCCAGGTTGTATTCCTGGGAAAACTCCAGTGCGTCTTTCGGGCAGGATTCAACACATGCTCCACACAGGCTGCACTTGGTAAAGTCCAGCTCGAAAAGGACCAGGGTCTTCTTCTTTTCACCTTCCAACTTTTCACCTTTGATTTTGATACAGTCGGAAGGGCAGGCCCTTTCACACATTCCACAGCTTATACACAAAAAGGTGTTCTTCTCCGGGTCCAGAACAAGGTCGATATGGCCCCGGTAATTGGGTGTAATGTCGATTTCTTCTCTGGGATACTGCACGGTAACAATGGGTTGGAAAAGCGCCTTGAAGGTTACACCCAGTCCCTCTACCAGGCTTTTTCCCCCTGTATATATTTCTGAAAAATACTGCTTCATAGTTTAACTAGCACCGCTGTTATTAAGATATTAACAAAAGAAAAGGGTACGAGATATTTCCAGGCAAAATTAAGCAGTTGATCAAATCGTACCCTGGGATAGGTCCACCGAATCATGATCATGAGAAACAACAAAAAATAGACTTTCAGAAAAAACCAGACGATACCTAAATATTCACCGTAGGGTAGATGCGGTCCGTGCCAGCCTCCCAAGAAGAGAACCGCCGCCACCGAAGCCACGATAAACATGTTCGTATACTCTCCGATGAAAAAGAGCGAGAAACCCATTCCGCTGTATTCGGTGTGAAATCCTGCGGTGAGTTCGCTTTCGGCTTCCGGAAGGTCGAAAGGAGCGCGGTTGGTCTCAGCGACTCCGGCAATGACGTAAACAAGGAACGCAATCGGCTGCAGAAAAACGAACCATATTTTTTCCTGTGCACCGACAATCTCTTTAAGGCTGAATGTATTACACATGAGGACCACAGCGAGCATTGAAAGCAGAATCGGTATTTCAAAAGCAATGGACTGGGCCACGGCACGCATGGCACCGAACATGGCATATTTATTGTTGGAACCCCACCCAGCGACCAAAAGCGCCATGACGTTGACGGACCCCATTGAAACGATGAAAATGAGGCCCAGGTTCAGATCTCTGGCCTGAAGTTTTTCGCTGAATGGAATCACGAGAAGGGGAAGGATAACCGGTGTAAATGACAACAGCGGCGCCATCCTAAAAAGGGTGCGATCCACTTTGAATGGAATCAGCAACTCTTTTCCCAAAAGCTTTACGCCATCGACAATCAGTTGCAAGATGCCGTGAAATCCCACTTCCATGGGCCCGGGACGTCGTTGAACATGGGCGGCAATCTTTCGTTCCAGATACCCCATCATGATGGCGTTTAAGAAAAGAAATGATATGATGATGATGACGGCGATCAGCATCCGGATCAGTTCAGGCGGTAGTATCGAAATCGTTTCCATAAGTTAAATCAGTATCTGCATTTCAATTTTATATTCTATCGATCCATTTCCGGTATCACGAGATCGAAGCTTCCCAGGATAGAGACCAGGTCGGGCAAAAGAATCCCGCGTCCCAGCTCCGGAAGGCAGCTCAAGTTGGAATAAGACGGGACCCTTACCTTCAACCGATATGGAACGCCGGTTCCATCCCCCACCAGATAATAGGAAAGTTCTCCCCTTGCCGCTTCCACGGCGAAATTACAGTCGCCTGGACTCAGTTTAATATTTTTAGGCACCTTGGCTCGAACCGGTCCCTCGGGAAGCCGGTCCAGAGCCTGTTCGATAATTCTAAGGCTCTGCTCCATTTCTCGGACACGAACCATGTAACGATCCAGACAATCCCCTTGCTCTCCCACCGGAACCTCAAAATCAAATTCGGGATAAATAGAATAGGGTTCATTCTTTCGAACATCATAAGCAATTCCCGACCCCCTCAGGTTCGGACCGGTCATTCCGTATCGAAGCGCCATATCTGGTGACACAATCCCGATATTTTCCGTACGTTTGATGAAAATAATATTTTTTGTCACCAGTTTTTCATAGATCACGAAACGTTTGCGGAGGCGCTTGATAAAGGCGCGGGTAGAATCCACGAACTTATCGTCGATGTCTTGATTAACCCCACCGAAACGATAATAGCAGTAAGTCAGCCTGGAACCGGTGATATCTTCAAGAATATCCAGTATGTGCTCACGATCATCGAACCCATAAAGAATGGGGGTAAAAGCGCCAAGGTCGAGAAGGTAAGCGCCGAGCCAGAGTAAATGACTGGCGACCCGGTTAAGCTCCGAGGTGATGACTCGAATGTATTCCGCCCTTCTGGGCACCTCGATGCCCGCTTTCCTTTCGACGAGAGAGACATATCCGTGATTGTACGGAAGGGCGCAGACATAATCCATTCTTGCGGTATTGGGCATAAAGCTCTGACACGGTTTCGACTCCGCCATCTTTTCATGCATGCGATGGATAAACCCGAGCACCGGTTGGGGATCGAGAACATATTCTCCGCTCATCTCCAACACAATCAGAAGAACCCCGTGTGTACTGGGATGCTGGGGCCCCATATTTAGAAAGAACCGGTTTTGTTTCTGGAAATCTGATTCAAGCATAATGCATTTTATTTTTTTATTGGTTGCGAATCTATACTGTCGGTCGACGAGGCCTTGGCGTCGGTGTCGGCATCGACGGATTCTAAAGCTTCAGGGGGCCACGAGACCTTCTCAAGGGATTTCAATTTTTTCTCTTCTTTCAGTAAAGGATGAAAATCCTTATCTTCATCAGAAAGCAAAAGTGGTTTTAAATTGGGATGGCCCTCAAAGTTTATACCGTATAAATCACGGGTTTCTCTCTCATGCCAGTCCGCCCCCTGATAGATGTCGCATATGCTGGGGAGGGACATATCCTCCGGAACGGAGACTTGACCCTTAATTCGATAGAGCCGATCAAACCTGGCGAACTGATAGACCCCATTCAGACCGGAAGTCGTCCCTTCCTCTGTTTCTTCGGGCAGAACATGAAACCCCGTTACAAAGACCAGAAAAAAACCCTGATCATAAGCTTTTTGGGCAAATTTTCGAACCTGGTTCACTTCCAGGGCAACTTCCAGGTGATATCCCCGCTGGTTGTAGTCGGTTTCAGTTGCATTGAACTCGTGAAACAGGATGTCTTGTTTAAAATTTGTGGTTTCTTGGGCCATTATTTTAGTTTTAATCCTTTCACTTTCCTTAACGGTGATCCAGGATGACGATTTTGAGGTAAAGGATGCCGAACGCCGGTAATTTTTTCCTGAAGTTTTAGAATTCCTTCCAGCAGACCTTCGGGGCGGGGCGGACATCCGGGAACATAGACATCGACCGGTATAAGCTTGTCGACCCCTTCAATGATATTATAATTTTCCTTAACTTTGAAAGGACCGCCGGAAATGGCACAGTTCCCCATGGCAATGACCCACTTGGGGGACGGCATTTGTTCATAAAGGGTGAGGAGTACCGGGGCCAGTTTTTTATTGACCGTTCCTGCAACGATCATCAGATCCGCCTGTCTCGGCGAGGGTCTGAAGACTTCAGATCCGTATCTGGAGATATCGAAACGGGCCATGCCGGTTCCCATCATTTCTATTGCACAGCAGGCAATCCCGAACGTCATGGGCCAAAGGGAATTCGCTTGACACAGCTTGAGTATTGTGTCCGAAAGCTTCATGCGCGATATGGGCCCTGCGCTGTCTTCGATAACAGGCTTGCAAGATTCAGATTTTAAATGTTCGACATAAGCTTCCAAATCAGGTTGGGTCACCGAATTTTTATTTTCCTTTCCCACGTAAAGACTCCTTTAACCCAGGCATAAACAATGGCAAGGATCAAAATACCTAAGAATATAAAAACCTCGACAATTCCTCGAGTGGCGGACACTTTGTCAAAGGCTGCGGCAACCGGAAACAGAAACAGGAGGTCGACATCAAATGCCAGAAAAATAAGGGCGTAAAGATAATAGGCGACGCCGTAACGGTAATCCCATGCATCACCGTAAGTTTCCATCCCGCATTCGTAGGTGTCGCGTGTCGTTTTCAAATGGGTTCTTTTGGGGCGAACGAACCAATTGATGATAAACGGCGTAAAACCGCCGATAAAACCTACGATGAGGAAAAGAAAGATATACATGTAATCTAAAAGTGCAGATTCCGTCATTTCAACAATCCCATAAATCCGGTCACTCAAGAGCAAAAAAAAATGCCGATGGAGGCATTTTTTGAAAACCTCATTAACCAAACATTAATTAACGAGAATTTCATATTTTTTTAAATCAAAATTGTCAAGAGCTGTTTTAATTTTTTAAAATCTGATGTTTAAAAAATCGAAATATTACTAAACTAAATAACAAGTTATGCAGACCATCAGAGAGGCCGAACGCTGACCGCGTAATTTTTAAGCACGTTTTTAGCAACAGATTTTGCTGGGGTTATTTTCAGAATCGCCGGGGGGTTCCACCACACAACAACAGGCCCCATCTCTGCCCAGCGCTGCGTTGATGACGGCTGCGGCACAGCCCACCCCTGCTTGCACGGTTAAGGCATCGGTGGGGCAGTTCAGTCCGCAAGCCCCGCACTCCATGCAAGAATTCCTGTTGTTGATCTGAGCTTTTCCATGATTCATGCTCAGAACCGCGTGAGGGCAAACGATCAAACACATGCCGCAACCCGAGCATTTTTCCGGGTCCAGTTCCAGTGTTGCGACATTTTTGAGATATATCATTTCATTCATTTTACAAGACCTTCTTACCATTTGGGTAAAATGTATGATCCTATGATGTTGTTTAAATACGCTTCAATTAAGGATTATAAAGATTCTCATTAATTTTCATGAAAGATTCAGGTAATAAATCGTGGCCCCAGCCAGAGACACAATCCGACTGCGCCGGCGGTAATTTCAAGTGGAACGGCCCACTTCATCTCTTTTTTGACTCCTGAAAGGGACGTGTATGTGGAGGCTCCGGTAAAGTTCATGGCAAGATACGCTGACACCGCCGGAGCCATGAAAAACCAAGCCAGGATTTCAGCAAAATTGTGCCGTGGGTTAAGATATCCTGCGCTGAAAACCGTCACCATCAGTGTCGTCAACAGGCCCATGATCAAACCTTTCTGCGAGAAGGCGCGACCCGGAATCCAGGGGAGAAGAATCGGCGTTAAAACTGCACCGGCCACCAGTGCTCCCAGCAGATTGAGCACCGCAAAAAGGCCATCGCTCATTGCACCGTTCCAAAATCCGGAAGGTGCTCCCATTCCTCCCAGCAGAAAAAAAGCAGGCAGTATAACCAGGGACCATTTTAAAACACTCACCAGTTCGATGGGAATTAGAACGGTTCTTTCCCTAACCGGGAAGGTCTTGCGCCGCATCCCCGGCGTTGCTTTCAGGCCGGCATCCAGAAAAGCCGGCAAATCAGCGGCCCGGATCGGGCCGTAAATCGCTTTGAAACCGGATCGTTTTCTAACCGTGTACGCCGCAACACCGGGACCTGCCAGCTGGGGAAGAATGACCTCCCGGTGGGACACCACGCGGATCAATCCGCTGAGGTCGATGCGCTGAACCAATTCATCGGTTCCGAACGTTCCTTTTCCGGCGGCACACCAGACATTGATCCCTTGTGTGTTCAGAACCAGAATCCATGCATTCCGTTCGGGCAGGGCTTCACGCAATCGGTCAAAACTCATTTTGTAATTGGCCGTAACCAGAACCGGCGACCGATCATTCGGCTCTCCAAGCGCATAAAGGCCGGGATCCACGGTATAATTCATGCGGCCCACACCCCAGCGTGCCTTGATGCTGCCCCACCGGTCCGCCCAAACCAACGCGGAGGAAATTTTTGGCACGTCACCCATCGGTGTCCGGATCGAGCCGATAATAAACGGCTGTTTCATGTCGGGAAGGCTCACCTGAACCTTTTTATTCCCGGGTCAGCAACTGCCGGTCAACGATTCTGTGGGCCCGTTTTCATGACAAGATTGTTTTTTCAAAAAATCGAGGGGTTTCATATCCATATAAAGTGTTCCTCTTTAGTTGACAGGCAGCCAGGTTCGGGCGGCCCCTATGAGGCCGGATAATTAATCTCTTTTAGGGTGTCCCTGATCTTTTCCAGAGTGGCCGGGGAATTCCATTCAACGGTAATGCTTTTGTTTTCAGCATTGCCTTCCACCGAACTCACCCCTTCCAGGTCATTCAATTCGTTTTTGATGGACATAACACAATGGCCGCATGAAATGTTGGGTATCGAAAATGTTTCTTTTTCCATTTTGTGAGGTCTCCTTATGGTGTTATCTTATATAAGTAAGGCCAAATTGCGGGCAAATCAACCCAATGGAAACAAAAAGTCTTTGTAACCGTTGTGCCCAACATTTTCTTCTTCTTGGTCCACTTCTCTGAAAATTTTCATTGATTCATGAATGGGAATATGATGCCAAAGGGTATGCAATCGAGTATCTTTTGCCGCGGCCCTCATTGTTCTCCTTTTTTGGAATCTGCTCTTTCCTTGGGTCCATAACAGACGCGTTTTATCCGCTTTCGGCTTGATTAAACGGCTTGGAAAAACATGGGCCATGGAGCGGTTTGAAAAACACCCCGCACCCATGAAATAAATAGAAACAAATGAATCGGTTAACATGAAATATTAATTAAAACAAGGTGAAATATTACCCTGGAATTTAAACCCTAAACGCGGCAGAAAACATGGCCATCGATAGATGTGCCAACGTCATCTTTTTAATTGACATGTGTGCTACTATGTAGTATGTTTCGATTCCATAATCATACCGAATATGATGCATGAATAAAAAAAATAGAGATGTCGACTTTAGCATGAAAAAGATTGCCATTGGAAACAAAAAGCACATGATGAAAACAATGGGTGTTGCATTGACCCTGATTTTTACGGTGAGTTTATATGCGGGTGGTGTATTCGCTGATACGGGCTGCGGAGCCAAATGCTGCCATCAAATCAGCCCGGGTGGGATGCACCATACCACAGGCAACCCGATAAAATCCTTGGGGGATTGCCGCTCCAATGATTCCCGAATTCCCTGTGATTTACAATCGAAGCGGGCTGCAGAATTGCCCGAGTATACTTTGGCATCATCCGGTGACGGTTTTCCAAATCATGCTGGACCCATGGAGATTTCCTCCGATTCAAGTATCGATGACAATGTTGTTAAACCCAATTGTTCTGTTCAAAAGGTCTGGGAAAAATCCCAGCCTCCCCCCTTATATCTTCAGAAACAATCATTTCTAATCTGAATTTAACCGTATAGGAATTTCTTTATTTTACAGCGGCGAAGTCCCCCGTCCGTCTTCCAAGCGAGAGCGTTGCGGGCAGGCGTCATATGGAATCACGAAACGATGTATAATTTAAACCCAAAGGATTTCAAGTTTCACAATGCATTTCCAACTTAAATCAGTTGAAAGCAAAGAATGGACGTATAAAAAACTAAATAATAGAAAGGAACAGTTCTCATGTCTAAAAAAGGAAAGAAAAAGAATCAGGATAAAATTGCAGCTAAAAAAGCGGCTGTTCTAAAAACTGAGAAAAAAAGCCGTTTGCCGCTGTTTATGACCATCGCCGGAGTGATTCTTATTGCCGTTGCAGCCGCCCTTTTTATTTATAAAGGCGATAACAAAAAGACGGCCGTTGCATCCGCCCCATTAACATCCAGCAGTACGGCAGTGAAATTCCCTGTTGTTCTTTTTCAAGACGGAAAAGCCCGTCATTTTGAACATTTGGACGGTAATTTCATCATACGGTATTTTATTCTCAAAAGTTCGGATGGCATCATCAGGGCTGCATTTGATGCCTGCGATGTCTGCTGGTCCGCAGGCAAGGGGTATTACCAAGAGGGTGACTATATGGTGTGTCGAAATTGCGGCCGCAAATTTGCTTCGGTTTTGGTCAACGAAGTCAAAGGGGGCTGCAATCCGGCACCTTTAAATAGAATCATGGAAAACGGTCAAGTGATTATCCAGGTAAAGGACATCTTGGATGGTAAACAATATTTCAACTTTTCCGGAAAGGCTTGAGAATGACACTCAAAACCATATCCATTAAAAATCTTTTACGCCGCAAAGGCAAGGCAGGTTTCATACTTGCCGGACTTGTTATCGGCGTATCCACGGTGGTGGGAATTATGGCCTTTGTTGAAGCCATGACCAATGATATCAACCACAAGCTCGAAAAGTATGGTGCCAATATTCTGATAGTCCCCAGAACCGAAAATCTGACACTTTCTTACGGGGGACTGGCACTTGGCGGTGTTTCCTTTGAGATGAAAGAGATCCAAGAGATTGAATTGACACGCGTGAGGACAATAAAAAATTCACGGAATATCGCAGCATTGGGGCCGTTGGTTCTTGGCGTGGTTAGTGTAGATTCGCATAAAGTTCTCATGGCCGGCGTGGATTTTAAGGCCGCCGAAATTTTAAAGCCCTGGTGGCATGTCCAAGGTGCCGTACCGGAAGAAAATGAAGTGATTTTGGGTGCGGAGGCTGCACGGATACTCAACTTATCCATTGGCAACAAAATAACGATAAAGGATAAAAAATTGGTTGTTTCCGGTGTACTCCAACCCACCGGTTCTCAAGATGATCAGCTGATATTTACCCGTCTTGTGACGGCCCAAACGATTTTCAATAAAAGTGGACAAATTTCCATGGCCGAAGTGGCTGCGCTTTGTAAAGATTGTCCCATCGATGCCATGGTAAAACAGATCTCCGATGTTTTGCCGGGCGCCAAAGTGATGGCCATTCAGCAGGTTGTAAAGAGCCGTATGGAGACTTTGGCTCAGTTTAAAAAATTTTCCTACGGCATTTCCGGAGTCATCCTGTTGATCGGCAGCCTTGTTGTGCTGGTGACCATGATGGGCAGCGTAAGGGAGCGAACCGATGAAATCGGCATCTTTCGAGCCATCGGCTTCCGCAAAGGACACATCATGAAAATTATCTTCATGGAAGCTTCTATTGTATCGGGCTTGGCGGGTATCATCGGTTATTTTATAGGATTCGGGGCAGCCAAGGCTACGCTATTTATTTTTACCGAAAACCATTCCGGATATGTTCCTTTTAGATTCGAACTGGCCGTCGGCGCGGTGGTGACTGCGCTGATGCTGGGGTTGATATCCAGTGCATATCCGGCGTTTATGGCCTCCCGGCTTGACCCGAATGAAGCGTTGAGGTCGTTATAGAACGTATAAAAAGAACGAGCATTTTTAGTGAGGTAATAGATGAGCTATATAGTTGCTGATAACCTGGTAAAAGAATATGGCGAAGGTGAAACAGTGGTTTCGGCGATAGACGTCATCAACTTTGAAATCGAAGAGGGTGAGTTTGTCGGTATTATGGGTGAATCTGGATCTGGAAAGTCCACCCTTCTCGGAATGATGGGAGCCATGAACGCCCCAACATCCGGAAGTTTACTGGTTGCTGATATTGACATATACAGCTTAGGTCAGGAGCAAAGGGCGGATTTTCGCAGAGAATTTCTAGGGTTTGTATTCCAGAGCTTTCATCTCGTGTCCTACCTGACCGTTATCGAGAATATTATGCTGCCGCTGGCAATCATAAAGGCCGGGAAAAAGAAAAAACGGGTAATGGCCGAAGCAGCGATGAATCAGGTGGGATTGTCGGGGAAGGCGCATCGTTTGCCGAGCCAGATTTCAGGCGGAGAAAAAGAACGCGTGGCCATCGCACGCGCTATCGTCAATGAACCGCCGGTGCTGTTGGCCGATGAACCCACCGGCAATTTAGACACCAAAACATCGCATGACATCATGGAATTACTCCATCGCCTCAACGACGAAGGTATGACCATCGTTATGGTGACCCACAGCCCAGATTGCGCGGGTTATGCCCGGAGAATTATGCGGGTTACCGACGGCAAGCTGGTGGATGATAATGTTAAATTAAGGAGTTTAAAAAGATGGCAAAAAAAAGAAAAAAACAAAGAACCGTTTCCCAACCGGAGTCAAGCTCTAATGGTCGGCAGCCTTCCTACTGGATGATTGCGGCTGTGATATTTTTTTTCTTTTCAGTGGGACTTGTAGTGAAAATGGTTTTTTCTCCTGTTTCGGTATCGGGTATCGGTTCAGGAAATTATCAAAGCTATTCGAATGGTAATGCCGCCCTAGAGAGTCAGGTTCGACTTGTGGCCACAAATTTCAGATGTGCATGCGGCGGGTGCGGGGAACTCTTCTTGATTGATTGCACCTGTGACATGCCGCGAGGAGCCATAGAGGAAAAGGACTTTATCCGCAATAAACTCCAACAGGGCTTAACCGTTGAGCAGGTGATTATCCTGGTAGAAAAAAAATACGGACACAGGATCACTTAATGTGCGATTAAGAGAGTAATACCTACGTTATCTCCTATTTTACTCCCTTCTAACCTGGGGCGGTTCATCTTTGGGATGAACCGCCCTTTTTTCATTCCATTCGTATTTAGCCCATCCCCATTATATTATTTCAGCAACAGAATAATTTTTTTGATGGCGTTTGACACTCAGAAATGACTTGACACTAAATACCACAAAGTAATACTAATAATCATTGCAATGGGTCGTCGTTTTAGGTCTTTGTCCTAATTTTTACAGCATTCCGGCGGGGATTTAACATGGACAGTAAAGAATTTAGGTATTTCAGAAAGAGACTGGAGAAAACTCAGCGTCAGATGGCCCAGCTGCTCGGCGTATCCCTTAAGGCTGTGCACAGCTACGAACAGGGATGGCGCTTTGTGCCGTCCTATGTGGAACGGCAGGTATTTTTCCTGGTATCAAGATTACAGAAAAATATCAAAGACAGAAGCCCGTGCTGGGTGATAAAAAATTGTCCTTCTGAAAAGAAAAAGCAGTGCCCGGCCTGGGAGTTTAAAGCCGGAGATCTTTGCTGGTTTATAAGTGGAACGATTTGTGACGGAACCGTTCAGAAGACGTGGGGAGAAAAAATGAAGTTTTGCCGATCTTGTGACATATTGAAGTCGTTATTTTAGCCCGAATCACGCATCAATATGGACCCGTTTTTTACCGGTCAGTTGTTCCGGACAGATGTGAAAATTTTTCAAAATGGAACATTTCCATCTCTTTATCCAACGACTTACCATTCCGATTAATCTGAATTTTAACGTTGCTTCCAATTTTGCTGTAAAACAGCTGGAGTTTCAAGTCCGCCAACGATGTTATCGCCTGCCCTCCAAGGGCCTTAATGACATCCCCTTCCTTCAACCCTGCTTTTTTTGCGGGGCCATTATGGCTGACACCCTTGACTTCAAGGCCCTGGTCTTTTTCTTCGACCATTACACCTAGTTTGGGTGATTCCTCCCCTTTTAGCTCTGTGGTTAAAAGTACATAATCCGCAATACTGTCTTCAATTTCTTCATCCTGCACAACAACTTTAAACGGCTCATGATTACGCCGATGCAAGCGGCCGGGGATTCCGTATTTATGCCTGACATGGCCGTTGCCCGCCAGAATCACCAGCTTGCTTTCCGGGTTGTTTGCCAGAAACTTTTGGGCAGATTCCGCCATACCTTCATCCCACAGCGTTTGCGCCTGGAAAAAATAATTAAAATCCTTTAGCTCCTTTTGTTTGGTGTGTATTGTAAATACGTTGTTCAAATCCTCCCGATACTGTTCATTTGAAAAATCCATTGCAGAAGGCAGCTGTTTCTTTTGGTCGTCAGGCAGGCTGTAAAGGCCTTCCCGTGCAACTGTACGGCTGATATCACCTTGAATATTGAGAGCGAGGATAGGGATGTTTTGTTGTTTAAGATAATCGATGATCGGTTTATACAAATTGTAATCGTATCCCCATCGGCTGAAATATTCCGATTTTTGTAAAAACTTGTGCTCATCAATCCGCCCGGCCAGGTATTCATTCACGACCTGTTGAAAAGGCTTTTGAAACATTTCCATACCTACAGCCAGTTTATATCCGGCCTCGTGCATCTTTTTAATGATTTGTTGCTGATTAATATGGTGGGCGAACCGGTCGTGGTGCTCTCCAACGTAAATAATGCGGGCAGTTGTGAGCTGGGGAATGATATCGTCAACAGTGGCCAGTGAATCGGGTGTTACGGCTCTGGTTGCCGGATGGGACAACACCGGAATGCCGTTATCTGTTTTGGTAATGGTCTTGAAGGTGTTTCGGCCCTTATCGAAGGCCAGCTCGGTGTATTTACCGTAGTGCGGTATTTTGCGCTGAACCGCCTGAGCTTCTGTTTTGTTTTTAGCGTGTAACAGTGCAATGAGTTCTGATGAATTGTACGGGTTTTTGTAAATTTTGAGACGAATTCCATCTTCCGGGACAATCTGTTTGCCAAACAGCATATCCACAAGAGAATTGTCGTAGCCTGCAATCAGCATCGAATTTTCTTTCATCTGGACGAATGTAAATTTTTCCGGTGTAACATAGGTTATATTTTCAACCCCCAGTGCATCAATAAGCGGTTGGTATGTTGAGCGCTGCAAGGATGAAATAACCGCTGTCAGCTTTTTTTTCCCCATTATCCCGGCCAGAACCGGCGGGATCTCTTCAGGGGCCAATTGCCGCATGAGTGCGTAGTTCTCATCAATGACAGCGGTATTGGGCGATTCCTCCAGAGTAAGGCTGATTTTTTCTTTGGACGTTTTTACATCGACTGTGCGCATACTTTTGCCGCTGTTCGTATATAAAGTGATGGGGATGCGCAGCGGATAAGATTCATCTTGCTGCAACAGGTCGAAGTTCAGCTGAAGTTTTCCCTGGGCCACATACAATTGTGCATTTTCCACACTGAGCCGAGGTATATTTTTTCGGGTGAGCCAGTCCCCAAAGTATGTGTAAAGTTCTTCTCCGGTCACTTTTTCAAAAGTGCGCTGGATATCATGCCAAGAGGCATTACGAAAACGATTCTGCCGGATGAACTCCTGCAAGGCTGAAAAAAATGATCGATCACCATACCGTTTTCGCAGCATATGAAAGATCATGGCAGCTTTACCATACCCGATGACGCTTTGGGCTTTATTGCTGCCGCTTTTAAAACCGCTCAACGGTATGGCATTGTCTGCATTGACATAAGCGTTGTAATCCACAAGGATTTTTTTCCGATAGGCGGTGTCTTCGCTCTCCAGGGCAGCGTATTGGTGATCCGCCAGATAGGTTGTGATTCCTTCTGCCCAATTGCCGGACACAAAATCGATGTAAACGGAATTGCCAAACCATTGGTGCAGAATCTCGTGTCCCAGAGAGGTTTGGACGATGAACGGCAAATTTACCACCTGGCTGCCCAGAAGGGTAAAAGTGGGCATGGAGTTGCCCGTGGGTAAAATATTTTCAACAATTGCAAAACGTTTGTATGGGTAAGGGGTGAGCAACTCTTCGTACATTGCCAGATATTTTTTTGTACGGGCGATATAAGTATCTGCAAGGTGCGCATCTTCTTCGAAGAAATAAGCTTCAAGAACGATATCGTTGTAGCGGTCTGTTTTTAAAATATAGCGGGTGGAAGCCGCCAGATGCAAACCGTCCAGGGGATAATTAAACTGAAAAACAAATGTTTCTGTTTTGCCATGTTTTTGCACGGTCACCGATTCAGATTCCGAGGTGGCAATAAAATTTTCCGGTAGGGTCACGGTGAGGGCGTACTCAACAAGATCATCCGGGTGGGGATACCAGTCGTCGATTAAAAATACGTGGTTTTCATCGATAAAATTAAGTCCCTTTTCAGGGAACCCGGCTTCATAGCTGATCGTTATTTCTTGGCCGCTTTTCAGGGGCAGCTGGATGTTTTCATAAGGGGTACGGGGGACGTCGTTTCCGCCAATCTTCAATTCCCGGAGGTTCCGAACGGACAGACCGATGTTCATACGGGTATCTGCTTTAAGGTGTCCGGTCCCCGTTATTTTTCGTTCAACAGGATTTATATGAACATCGAGTGCGTAGTGTAGATTCGCACTCCAGCTGGTAACAGGCATACACATCATTAAAACAAAGACCAGTTTTCTGATTATGGACATGCTGAATTTCCCCACAAAAAATTATGAACAAACAGATGTGGTAAAGTTGTTGAACTGTTTGGTGGTTAAGTGGGAATAATTACAGTAATATGTATTGTATGCAAGAGAAAAATCTTCCCATAAAAAATGAAGCTTCCAGCCGTTCTCCGGAGCGGATTTTTACTTCGTTGAACGCCCTGACAGGGAATTTGCGCGGTGTTGCCGTTCGGCGGACCCACCCGGAAAAACCAGAATTCATAGGATTTAAGGGGATAGCTGCTACTGTTTCATGCTTTTTTTCAAATTTTCGACCAGTTTTTTCACCGGTTGTCCGGTTGGCGATGTTGCCTGGGGATTGAGTTTGACGAGTTCTTCCCATGCTTGAACGGTGCCTTCCAGGTCGTTTAATTCATGCATCAGAACGACACCTTTATTAAACCGAACGGTTTCATGGCCGGGGTCGATCTTTATGGCTTTATCAAATGTCTCGATGGCTTTTTTCGGTTGTCCTGTCCGGCGATACATTACAGCCAAGTCGTTCATAACATTAGCATTGTTGGGGTTTAGCTCCAGGGCTTTTTTGTATGCCGTGATCGCTTTTTCATGGTTGCCGGCATCAAAATACAAATTGCCCAGATCTATCCATGCCATAACATCATCAGAGGTTTCGGAGGTCCTTTTTTCAGCCTCGAAAATTTGGGCAGCCCTTTCTACGGAAACTTCCTGATCTTTTCCGGCCGGCTGGGATATCACGGATTTCTGTACCGGATCCCCTTTGCTCGATTTATAAACACCGAAAGCAACACCCCCTAAAAAACCGACCACCAAGGCAATGGAAGCGACCATCCACATGGTCTCCTTTTTTACCGTTTTGCTATCGGGTTTTACTTTTTTTTCCATACAACCTCCTGATCCTAATAAGCTGAGACTCGAATGAATTTATTAAGAAAGCGCTAAAACTGCTTTAATATGTTACATGGTGGTATGTTCGTCAACATTTATATAAAACAAAGCCCCATGAGCTTTTCAGGAAAAACTTTCATCTTCTGAAAAATCTCTTCCATAGACGGCAAAAAAACCAGTGCCCACAGCACCAAATAAAAAC
>Ga0209013_10001101_pt1 | contig 24861 bp, 20 predicted proteins | sample Cruoilmetagenom2_FD_187291 | JGI IMG/M metagenome (GOLD analysis project Ga0209013, IMG submission 187291) | Oil polluted marine microbial communities from Coal Oil Point, Santa Barbara, California, USA - Sample 2 (SPAdes) (version 2) | ecosystem: Environmental > Aquatic > Marine > Oil seeps ... | reverse complement strand
CGCCTCAAATTCCAGAAAATTTGTTCTCGATTCCTCATTTTTTCGTTACGATTATAATTCTCCGACAGGCTCCTAGACGATGCAGCATATTTTTGTTACTTGCGGAAAAGTTTGTGAGGAATTCGGGTTAGTCAGGAACTCCACATGCCCTGCCTTTAAAATTAAAGAAAAGCTTTAAGCCTTTTTTCACCGTGTCCGAAAATATTTTTTCTGAAAGATAAGAACCTGCTACTCTCTTGTTGATTTCAGCCAGGGTTGGATAAGGATGAACTGCACCGGCCAGAGTGGAAAGTTTAACCTTGCCGTTTAGTATAGCTGCCCATTCCCCCAGAAGATCACCTCCAGAGGGCCCAAGGATTTGGACGCCAATGGTTTTTTCCTTTTCATCAAGGAGCATTTTTATCCATCCCGTTTCTTCACCCTCTGCAAGACTTCTGTCATTATTTCTGAACTCCTCGGACCACACTGAATACTTTATACCAGCAGCAGTTGCGCCCTTTTCGTTCAAACCGATGCTGGCAAGCTCGGGACTGGTATAGGTGCACCAGGGGAGAAAGGTGTAATCGACTTTTCGAGGCAGGTGAAAAATGGCATTACTGATCACAATACCACCTTCATACCCTGCTGCATGGGTAAATTGATATTTGCCGGTAATATCACCAGCAGCATAGATGTGCTTATGGTTTGTTCTCAAACGGTTGTCAACCTCAATCCCCTTATTGGAATAGGTGAGGCCAATATTTTCCAGGCCAAGCCCTTTGGTATTAGGAGCCCTTCCCATGGCAACAAGCAGTGTTTGTGCAGAGACGGTCTCAATCTCTCCTTCATTGTTTTTTAATGTAACCTGCTTGCTGCCATCTCTTTCCTTGATCTTGACGATGGATGAATCGAGGACGAAGTTAACGCCTTCTTCAGATAGTTGTGCCATGACAGTATCAGCCATATCCTTGTCTTCTTTGCTTAATATCTGGCCGCTGCGTTGAATGACATTGACCCTGGTGCCGAGCCTGTTAAATGCCTGGGCCATTTCTATGGCAATGGGGCCGCCACCAAGGATTATCATTGAGACGGGAAGTTTATCCAGATAGAAAATATCCTTGTTTGTCAGGTATGAGACATTATCAAGACCATCAAAGGGTGGACTTGCAGGAGACGACCCGGTAGCAATGGCCCAGGTTTTTGCAGAATATGTTTTTCCATGCAAACGAATGGAATGTTCGTCAATAAATTCAGCCTGGCCGAATTCTACCCTGGCACCAAGAGAACAGAAACGTTCCACAGAATCATGTTTCTGGATGACACTGATTACCGAGCGTATACGATTTGAAACCTGTTGAAAATCAACCGGTTTTATTTCAACCTGCGGTAATCCGAATTTTACGGCATGGTTAATTTCATGATATACTTTAGCTGTCTTGATCAAGGTTTTGCTGGGTACACAGCCGTAATGCAAACAGTCACCGCCAAGGGCAGGTTCTTTTTCCACCAGAAGTGTTTTTGCCCCAAGCTGGGCAGCACCGGCAGTAATGGTCAGCCCTGCAGCACCTCCACCTAATACCCCAAGATCAAAATCATACTTTGCCATTGGTTGTCTCCTTTCCTGCAGGGGGCAGCTTGCCTGTCCTTTTTTTATAAAAGTAGAGAAGTTTTTTTATTGTAATTGGGAAAAGTCCCAGGATGACAAAAGAAATAATCAAACCGGGGGAAAGGATACCTGAGAGCGATTCAATTTGCCCCAGTTCTTTACCGGCATTCACAAAGACCATGGTCCCGGGCAGCATACCGATCTGGGACACCCAGTAAAATGTCAAGAGTTTCATGGTGGTCAACCCCATGGCAAGGTTGATGACAAAGAACGGAAAGATTGGCACCAGTCTTAAAGAGAAAAGATAGAAAGCCCCTTCGTTTTCAATGCCTTTATTCATTGTAGCGAGTTTTTCACCGAACTTGTTCTGCACCCAGTCGCGTAAGAGAAAGCGGGCAACAAAACAGGCAAGGGTGGCCCCGATGGTGCTGGCAAATGAAACGACAAGCATCCCGACCCAGAAGCCAAACATGGCGCCTCCCGCCAGGGTCATAACTGCAGCCCCTGGCAGAGAAAGGGCGGTAACTACTATATAGACTGCCATGTAAGTGGCAATAACGGTCAAGCGGTGGCTGGCATAAAGCTGAACAAATTTATCTTGTGACGTTTTTAAATACTCCAGGCTCAAATATTGCCCAAGACCAAGAACCTTAAAAAGGATCACGAAAATAATAATTGCAGCAACTACGAGCAGACGTTGAACGAGTTTTTTGTTCATGGGCATTATTTCAAGTTATAGTTTTTCAAACTCAAACCCCAGGCCGAAGGATGCGGCACCAATGAGTGCGGCTTTTGAATTGAGTATGACCTTTACAGGGATATCATGTAAAAGATAGGACATGCGTCCCTTGCCGGTATATGATTTCATGAAAGTTTCTTCTTTGAGAAAAGGCAGGATACGGGGGGGGATGCCTCCTCCTAAATACATGCCACCTGTGGTCAAGCCTTTGAGTGCCAGGTTGCCGGCTTCGGCACCCAGAATTGATACGAACATCTGCACTGTTTTACTGCATATTTCACAGTGTTGTGTGTCATTTAAAGCTCCATTGACAATGACCGGTGTCAGGTCTTCTGCAGTAGCCAAATCCTCAGCCAGCCAGTCTGGCTCTTCAAGCTGGTAATGTGCTTTGATGAAATCGTATATGCCCGGCAGGCCGCGGCCTGAACATATCCGGTCGTAACTTACATGCCCATACCGTTTGTTGAGGAAAGTCAGCAGATCGAGTTCGATCTCTGAAATCGGTGCAAAGTCAGTATGGCCTCCTTCTGAAGGGACTGGAATGTAGCTGGAACCCTCCCAGGTAAAAATGGCCTCACCAAGCCCGGTGCCCGGAGCGATTATCCCTATACCACCTTCGGCAGCATTAATACCTTCATTGATGATGAATATGTCTGACTGTGACAGATAGGGTATGGCATATCCTGTTGCTACCAGGTCATTGATCAGCGTTGCTTTGGAAAAACCATGGGACGATTGCAGCATTTGTGTATCAGGCTGCCAGGGTAGATTAGTAATGACCGCCCTGCCATCCCTTACTGGACCTGCTACACCAAAACAGGCTGTTGCGGCAGTAACATCAGCCTGTGAAAAGAAATCTGTGATGATTGTATCAAGCCCCGTATAATCATTGCTTGGATAACTGACTTCAAAAAGAGGCTGCAAAGGACCTTTTTCATGAGAAAAAAGAGCCAGAATAGTTTTGGTGCCGCCAATATCACCGGCCAGGAGAAACTGATTTTTCATGAATACTGAAATTCCCTAAGGGTTGAACCAGTATGGATAAACTTTTTCTGTAAGTTCTCAAAAAAAGAGTACCGGAACGACCTGTTAACAGCAAGTGAAAAAAATGATAGGGGGGAAATCTCGGCTCTATCTTTATTCGTCAAGAAAATCCGGTTCTCAGTCAGCCTTTTCCCGGTAGATTAATGAATCTGTACTGATTTTCTGAGACGGGTTGAGAGAAAGACTGCAAAACCTGCAAACAGGGAAGCCATTAGGAAACTGCTTGAAAAGCTGCCGGATTTTTCAGCCAGAAAACCAGCTATTGCCGGGCCGGCTATTTGCCCAAGAGCAAAGATAAAGGTAACAAAACCAAAAACCCGTGCCGTTTTCTGAGGTCCCACATAGTCCCCAACCAGGGCAGTCATGATGGATGGTATGGACCAGGCTACTATGCCATAACAGCCGATTGAGAGGTAAAGAAAATTGATCGGCAGAGAGAGGGCAACTAAAAGATAGGCAAACATCTGGATAGTGAAAACCACAATGAGGCCGGCCTTTCTGCCGAGTTTGTCTGAAAGGGTACCGAACACCGGACCTGAAAAGAGGCTTAAAAATCCAACCCAGGACCAGAAATTGCCTGCGACCGTCTCAGTAAATCCGCGCTCCTGCACCAGCGTGGTCACAATAAAGGTGGCATAAATCACATACGTATAGCCAAAGAGAAAATAAATAGCACCCAGGTGGTAGATATCCTTTCGGGTAACAGGTGGGGCCTCTTCAGTAAAACTGGGGATGATGTCCGGGCTGGAATTCTTTTTGCTATCAACAGGCTTTAAGCCTAATTCGGCAGGTGTGTCACGGATTACCACAAAACAGATGATGGAAATAATGAGCACAATTATTCCCAGTACCAGCCAGCTGATTCGCCAGCCGTCCGATTCACTCAGTTGATTGAGGTAGGGTATTAACTTGCCGGAAAGAAGAATGGCAAACCCGCTGCCAATGACAACAAATCCGGCAGCTTTCCCCCGTTGCCCGGTGCCGAACCAGGCGGCGATAAGGGCCATCATCGGTACATTTGAAGCTCCACTCCCAACACCGGTCAGCGTGTAGATGACAGCCACTGTTATAAAACTGTCTGCCCTGCTTACAAGAAGCATGGAAGCTGCAACAAGCAGGAGAGCAAAGAAAATCAGGAGCCTGCTCCCTATTTTTGAGCCTATATAACTGCAGAAAAGAACTGCAACCAGATATCCCACAAAGTTTGAGGTGCTGATCAAACCCATCTGGGAGTATGTGAGATTGAGTGATTCGGCCATGGCGGGCAGCAGCATTCCCAATGCAAAGCGACCGAAGCCGAGACTGGCAAAGATGCAGAGTGTGCCGGCCGCTACAATATACCAGCCATAGTGTGTTGTTTTTATAGTATTTTCAGGCATGATGCATTTTTCATGTATTCATGAATTAGATAAGTAATCATGCAAATATTTTTTGAAAGCCGGCATAGGCAAAATAACAGGCAAATACAATTAAAAAAGATGCGCATATCCTTATAACGCCCCTGTAGAGTCTGTCAGTTAAGAAATGGCGTCCCCTGTCAACAGCCAGGGAGACAATAGCATACCATGTGAGGTCTGCCATGATATGACCCAAGAAAAAAATGAAAACACCCAGGATGCCAAACTTTTGGCTGTAAAGTATATACCCTAAGCCAATGGATGCCCACCAGATAGTCCAATAGGGGTTAGCAATACTCAACAAAATGCCGGACATGATTAAATGATTGGACCCTGCAGATTTTTTCTCCCAATCAATATGAAGTCTATGGAGCGTGCGCAGCATACCCACTGCCATCCAAACAAGAATGATAGCCCCGGCAAAGGCTGTTACAATAAAGACTTCCTGTCTTTGTATGAGGGGGGCAAGACCAAGGATCAAGGCAAGAACCAGAATAAGCTCAAGAATGCCATGCCCTAGAATAAGAAGTGGTCCGGCTTTGAATCCCTGTCGTGAAGTCTCACTGATTGTAGCTGTAAGTAATGGCCCTGGCATCATTGCCCCGGAAAGGGCAATGACAAAAGATGTGCAGAAAATGGTGATCAATGCCAGCATGCTTTACACAAGAAGCTTCAAAAAGAATAAGTTGAGGATCTTTCTTACATTTAAAGCTGCGTGGAACTGCTGATTCCAAGGGATTGATATATCCGTAGAGTTGCTGTTGAGCAGTTCAAGGTGTAAAGATGGATTCCCCGTGTATTGTTATCAATCAGGTCACGAACCTGTTCAGTTGCCCAGTGTACCCCGACCCTTTCCAGATATTCATCACTGCCTGCCCGTTCTACAGACTTCAGGAGCCGTGCAGGTATTCGAGCCCCGGCGGCAAGTTCCGCCATCCTGATCATACCGCGCTTGGTGGTTATAGGCATGACCCCGGCTATGATAGGAACGTTAATATTTGCCAGTACGCAGCGTTCGCAGAAATCATAAAAGTCGCGATTATCAAAAAAGAGTTGGCTCACAATATAGTCTGCACCGGCATCAATCTTTGCCTTGAGGTAGTCAATCTCTTTGAGACGGTTAGGTGTTTCGGGATGGCCTTCAGGGAATCCGGCGACCCCGACGCCTATCTCTGGAAAATGTTTTTTGATATACGCGACCAGGTCAGCTGCATAGGCAAAGCCGTTTTCAGGTTGCTCCCAATGGGTCTGCCCTTTGGGAAGATCACCCCGCAAGGCCAGGATATTCTCAATTCCGTGTTCGGCATACTTGCTCAAAATAGCATGGATGTCGTCCCTTGTGGAACCGACACAGGTTAAATGCGACACTACTGTAAGATCGGTTTCCTCCTGGATTCTAACCAAAAGGTCATGGGTACGGTCACGGGTAGAGCCGCCGGCACCGTATGTTACACTGACATAGGCAGGCTCAAGAGGGATTAAATCTGAAATTGTCTGGAACAGCATGTCCCAGTCAGTTTCCAGTTTAGGAGGGAAAAATTCATAGCTGATACAGGTTTTTTTGGAATGTAATATGTCTTTGACAAGCATGTTGTTGTCTCCATTTCCTTTCGTGATTATGGTCAAATATATCGGGAAAAAAGAAAAACACCTTATTATGTTTTTTTTGACTTGCCAAGTTTTTACATTTTTATTTAGTTTCCGGCTCTTTGGATTTGAATGAAACGTTAGATGTTCCGCTGCTTTTTTTCGGCAGAATTTGTCAACAATGCTAGGGTATCATACTAATATATGGTATTATATAGAGTATAATAAATGAACGTGCGTTTAAGACGCATTTAAATAGTGCTTAAAATTTTATGGAGGAGCTAGATGGAACTACAGGTTGAAGCCCGTAACTTGGAGATACGTAAGGTGTGGCAGGAAAAAATAGATGAAGAGAGGACGCGACTTGACAGGCATCATGCAGGCTTTATTCAAAATTTACGCGTGACAATTGAAGGCACATCTTCCCATAAAGAAGGGGGTTATGAACTCCGATTAATAGCTTCAATACCAAATGATACGGCTGTGGTGAAAAGAAAAGGGGAAAAGGTTGTCCCTATGTTGGTGGATGCATTTAACACTCTCGGGTTGCAGTTAAAGGAACTGCAGCGCAAAAGGCGCCAGTCTTTCAAGGTGCAGCCGGAAGCAGCAAAAGGGACAAGTGGTGGTGAAGGTGTAGTGAAAAGCATTTTCCCCTATGAAGACTATGGCTTTATCGTTACGCCGCAGGGTCAGGAGATTTATTTTCATGAAAATGCATTGAAAGATATCACCATGAATGAGTTGTCTGAGGGGGATGGAGTAAAGTTTGGCGAGGGACAGGGTGACAAGGGACCTTGTGCTGCGTGGGTTAAACTGGCCAAGTAAAGAAGTGTCACAGGATTTCACCAATAATTAGATCATTAATAACCGATCTGTTGATATTTTATAATTTGAGAAAAGAGCTGCACATTGGAACCACAACAGATTGATATAGGATCGGAATTCGACGAGCAGTCTGAGGATGTCTTGGCTGAACGTATAGTTGCGCGTAAGGAAGAGTTGGGCGAGAAACTCCTGATTCTCTCCCATCATTACCAGCAGGAATCTGTTTACCGATTTGCCGACATGACCGGCGATTCTCTGAAACTTGCGAAACACGCCGCCGCCTGTGATGACAAACCTTATATTGTCTTCTGCGGTGTTCACTTTATGGCTGAATCGGCTGATATCCTGACAGGTGACAACCAGACTGTGATTCTGCCTGATCTCAGAGCCGGATGCCCCATGGCAGATATGGCTTCCCTGGATGAGGTGGCCTGGGCCTGGAAAGAGCTTACTGCGGTAACCGAAGCTAACCGAATTATCCCGGTTACCTATGTTAATTCATCCGCTGCAATCAAGGCATTTGTTGGAGAGCGGCAAGGCTCGGTCTGCACCTCGTCCAATGCTGAGAGGGTTTTGACCTGGGCCCTTGAGCGAGGAGATAAGATTTTCTTTTTTCCTGATGAACATCTTGGGAGAAATTCCGCTGTTGCATTGGGGATAAAGCCTGAAGAGATAATTCTCTGGAATCGTGATGAGTATCTGGGTGGTAACAGTGAAGATGCAATAAAGAGGGCAAAGGTTATTTTATGGAACGGATACTGTACAGTCCATATGCAATTTAATGCAGCCCATGTCAGGATGTGGCGTGAAAATGATCCTGAGGTCAGGATAATTGTTCATCCCGAATGCAGGTATGAGGTGGTTGCAGGGGCTGATCAGTATGGTTCTACAGAAAACATTATTAATGCTGTTTCCAGTTCCCCCCCTGGGTCAAAATGGGCCATAGGGACAGAAATTAACCTGGTGAACAGGCTTGCCCGTTTAAATCCTGACAAGGAGATTCACTCTCTTTCGCCGTTTCAATGTCTGTGCTCAACAATGTACAGGATAAAGCCGAAGTATCTTCTCTGGGTTCTTGATGGCCTGGTAAACAGGGAAGTGAAAAATCAAATTACAGTTGATCCGGATACTGCAAAACTGGCCAGGATTGCTTTGGCCAGGATGCTTGAAATATAGAAGCTGTAACGTCTGAGTTATAATTTTACTTGAATGAATATGCCCCGTGAATTCTCAACTCGTTTGGCACCAAGTCTAACGAGTTTTGACGTGAGAGAATTTTGGAGAAAGCAGGTGGAATATGGAGAGGATTTACTTCGATAATAATGCCACAACGCCCTTGGACCCGGCAGTGCGTGAAGCAATACTTCCCTACCTGGGTGAGTGTTTTGGTAACCCTTCAAGCGGGCACAGGTTCGGGGAACAGGCTCTTGCAGGAATTAATAATGCCAGAGATCAGGTGGCATTCCTTCTTAATTGTGCACCGAATAGGCTATTTTTTACCAGCGGCGGGACCGAGGCAAACAATACTGCAATTTGGAGTGCAATTACTGCCTTTCCTGAAAAAAAACATATCATCACATCTGTAGTTGAGCACGCTTCGATTTTAAAACCCCTTGAATTTCTTCAGCAGAGATTCGGCTATAGCATAGAATCGCTGCCTGTGAGCGGGGATGGAGGCCTGGACCTGCAACAATTGGCTGAAAGCATCCGACCGGATACTGTGCTTGTAACGCTTATGGGGGCCAATAATGAAAGCGGAGTCATCTGGCCGCTGGAAGCAATAGGCGCACTATGCCGGGAGAAAAAAGTGCTTTTCCTTTGTGATGCCGTGCAGCTGGTAGGTAAGCAACCTCTTGATCTTGAAACCCTGCAGGTCGATTATCTTGCTGTGGCAGCACACAAGCTTCATGGTCCCAAGGGCAGTGGTGCCCTCTATGTCAAGAGGACAGCTCCCTTTGCGAAACTGATCATGGGGGCCAGTCAGGAAATGGACCACCGGGCGGGAACCGAAAATGTTGCCGGGATAGTTGGCTTGGGGCAAGCCTGTGAATTGGCCGGCAAATATTTGGAGAGTGGCAAGTCCGAGGTCCTTAACCTTCGCAACAGATTGCAGGAACACATTCTGCAGGAGATTGATGGAGCAATTGTTAATGGTGCTAATCAGCCTCGACTGCCAAATACGCTGAATGTGAGTTTCAAGAATTGTGCTTCCGGAGCAATGGTGCAGGAACTGGACGAAAGAGGTATCGCTGTGTCGGCACATTCAGCCTGCCACAGCGGCGATCTTGATCCATCCCATGTGCTGCGGGCCATGGCGGTACCGGAGACCCATATACATGGTACTTTGCGTATCAGTTTAAGCAGGTTCAACACAAGCCGGGAGGTCGATATTCTTTGTGAAATTCTGCCAGGTATTGTTGCAAAATCCCGGCAGGGTGTAGCAGTTTGATATGAACTCCAAGCAAAGATCATTGTATTACGTGCAGAGAAGTTGATACTCCTTTTATAGGTTCTAATAAATGTCTGACTCGAGATTGTCAAAGGTGTTGACTTGTTTTCAAAGTTAAGAAGAGTTGCACCATAACCTGAAAATCTAAACGGGAGATTGGCCATGGGAAACAGAGTTTCAAAGGTGTTGGGAGTTGCGGTCTGTGCATTTTTGTTGGTTGGAATTGGTATGTCGACTCAGGCTTTTGCAGAAGCCAAAGGGCCTATGCAGTTTGTCGCGGAGGCTAAGGCCAAAATTACTGAAGTCACTCCCCAGGCGGTCAAGGCAGATTTGGACGCGGGAAAGCCGATTATTTTGCTGGATGTGCGTGACTCTGTAGAGTTTGATGCTGGCCATCTTCCCAAGGCAGTGAATATTTCAAGGGGCCTGTTGGAATTTAAAGTCGGTAGAATGCTTACTGATAAAAACGCCAACATTGTGGTTTATTGTCGGACTGATGCCCGTTCTGCCTTGGCAACGGCAGTAATGCAGGAAATGGGCTATACAAATGTCAAGAATATGCTGGGAGCATTCAAAGCCTGGGGGCTTGCAGGATATCCCATTTACAACCGTCATGGTGAATTTACCATGCTCTCCTTTGAGAAGAGGGAATAGCATATTTTAAACATGTGAAACAAAAAAAGGCTCCGGGAAGAATTCCTGGAGCCTTTTTTATAGAAATTTTCAAGAAGTCCTATAAACGACTCCGTTTTTTTCTGGAAATTTTTCCAATTATCCAGCCGAAGAAAAAAACTCCGCCACCTGCCAGAAACCATTTGATCATTCTGGAATTAGATATTTTTTCATTTTCATTCCGGAGTTCTTTTATGCCTGTTGACAGTTTTTTGTTTTTTTGGAGCAATTGATCCCGCTCTTGAGCAATCTTTATGACATTTTCGGTCTGGGCCATAAGGGTGTTGTACTTTTCAGTTATAATGCGTTCCTTGTTTAATGCCTGCTCAAGATTTTGTTCATAATCTGCTGATTTTGTAGTTAAGTCAGAGAATTCACGAGCATATTTTCCCTGGATTCCATTGAGCTGCTTTTCAAGGCTGATCTTTTTTTTCTGCAGTTCACTGATTTTTTTCTGCAGTCCACTGTTCTCGATTTCAAGCTCGTCGATACGTTGCGTTTTAGGAGGGTCTGAACTTATATACTGGCGCAGAACATATCCCTCGGTACCATCGCTGGTTCTTACTTTCAGATATGACTGGCCTTCCTCCAGAACTTCCATAGGAGTACCTGTCTTCAAAGTTTTTAATATCTTATGATTTGTGCTTTTTCCCAGCCGTAAAGTGATTACCAACTGGTCTCCGACATAACGGGTGTCAGCTTCAGCTGAGGGTACAATCACATTTGATGTAATTATGATCAGTGCAAAGATTATGGAGAAGTATTGCATTGGATGCCTCCTGATAAAGTTGCGTCCGATTGCCCGGACACATCTTGTGATGTCTTAGCCCGGGTTTCTCACAAGCCGAGACGCCGGATAGATAAAGTGTAAGTGCCCTGAGTATTCCTTTGTCAAAAAACAGCTTAATTTAGAATAGTTACGGGTGTCAAGGCCGAAAAAACCCGGAGCAGTCTTTCAGAAACTCATAAAGTACATCAGCCAGGCACAAGAAAGTCTACAGTGCTATTGTGCTGCCTTTTTCCGGTAACATAATTTCCACGTCATTATATTTTTTCTGAAAGCTTGTAATTTTATTTACGGATTGCTTACGAATATCTCTCTGCATGTGTACCAGTGCCAGACGTTTGACGTTTGAATTGAGGGCAAAATCAAGACATGTTTTGATGGAGCCATGTCCAGGTACTGAGTCCTCAAATCCGTAAGCTTCATGAATTATAATATCACATCCATTGGCCAATGATCGGGTCATGGGGGTTGGGCGGCCGTCGCCGCTGTAAAAGATGGATTTTTCATGAAGTTCAAGCCGTAATGACAAACATGGTTGTGAATGCTCGTTATAGGCAGCATTAAAAGTGCTGCCTGAAATGTGCAGTTGCTTCTCCGGTATGATCTCGTGAAATAACAAGGAATAACCCAGGCGGGATATAAGATTTGGATAGGCCAGTTCAAGGGCCTGTTCAATTTTAACTTTGACCCCTGGCGGGCCGATGATGTTGAGAGGATTGGACCTGTTCATTTCCCAGAACCAGAGGAGCAGAAGAGGCGTACCCAAAAAGTGATCACCATGGAAATGTGAAATCCAAAGTATCTCGAGTTCTTCTGCTGAAGGATTTAAAGAGAGGTACTGGTGCGGGACACTGAAGCCGCAGTCAAGTAGAATTCGCCCTGCGGTTTCGCCGGCATCGGTTTTTAACAGGATAGATGTGTTCGGTTGTTTGCCGTCACAGGCTTCGCCGACCCCGAGAAAGTGAATTTCCATTTTTCCTCCACAAATTGATCTATAAATTTGTTACCGTAAGTCTTTTATACCTGCAAGTTCAGTGACTACATGAGACAAGCCCATCGTAACCCTTGCTAAACGGTTATAATCTATTTTTTCAGGTGTGTCCCCAGAGGTGTGATAGTGTTCATATCTGAATAAAGCTGTATCAGTTACCATTATGGCCCTGTAACCTGCCCGCCAGAATGACCAGTGATCTGACCAGCCTATGCCGGTGATCCATCCTGGAGCGGCAGTGCCTTCAGAGGGGAATTGTGTGTGACTCCGAAATGCTTCAAGGCTTTGCCTCACCAGATGCCGTGAACCGAGGTTTCCGACAAAGCCGATAAAATTGGCAGTATGGGGATAGAAAAAACTGAAAGGAAAAGGATATTGCTGACTGTTAGGAGCCTCAGAATAATATCCCATTGTTTCCAGGGAAAGCATAGCCACGATATTATCTTTGCGTTTGCGGGCCAGGGAGGCATAAACTTTACTTCCCATGTCACGTCGAAGAAAAAAAGGTGGTTCTTCATTGGTGAAGGCAACTAAACGAACCGTCCTGGCAAGTTTTCTAGTGCCCAGCAGCCGGGATATTTCAAGCAAAGCAGCAACACCTGTAGCGTTATCATTAGCGCCGGGACAGCCAAGTACCGAATCATAGTGGGCGCCAATCAGGATTATCTCATCTGAAAGCGTTGTTCCAGGAATTTCAATTTCAAGATTTACTGATTTCACACCTCGTGCATCATACTCCTGGTGTTCGACCGTATAATCCTGGCCAAGCCAGGTTTTTTCAATATAAGCAGCTGCAGCATTGAGCTTTGAGGGCAGCCAGATGTTTCTTTCGCCTATTTCTCCGGCCAGTTTGTTGACATGCCTATGCAGGTTGGAGCTTATTTCCTTTTCTTTTTCTGAAAGGGGCAGAAAGTGGGCTGAATAAGATTTTCCCGGCATTTTATATGTCCCATGGAAAAAAACTGATAGCAGGATAACAAAGAGGAGTGCAGCAAAACTAATAATGAACCGGAATTTCTGTTTCAATCCCATTGGCCTTCTTGTAATCCAGTAGAGCCGGGCTACAGATTGCCCATGACTCTATCCCAAAGTATGTGTTGCTAAACTGGCCAGTGTTCAGCTGTGCAGCAGGTTCAAATTAAGTTGCTCAGAGAGTTGTATCATCGACGATAAAAAGTGAAGCCTTGGCGCCGATACTTTTTTTCTTAACCCAGATTCTTGCCATGGGAACAGTCTCGCCATCTATATTGACCAGGTTGACCAGTTCTTCCACATAGGAGATATCAGCGGTCTTGAATTCAAAATAGGATGTTATCTTACTGTACGGGTCAGTGATCAGAATAACCCTTTCCGCATCATAGGGGTGTTTTCGGGGTGATCCGGTAAAAGCGATGTGCGTTTCTTTGAGAAGTTTTATACTCTTGGGTTTTTTGTATGCCTGGATCTCAAATTTTTCATGCTCTTCCGGAAAGTGTCTTATGGGCATTTTAAAATTCCTCGGGTTTAAATGAAAGAGAGTAGTTCCATTATATTTCAATCAGTATAAAAAAAGAAGAATTTTTCTAAATATACCTGTCTGAAACTCCCTGCAATAAAAGTAAATTTAATTTTGATTATTTTGAAGGCCACCAGTCAGGACCTATTCTCCGTATGGCGTTAAAGCCGCCGCCAAGTACCAGGTTGTTTGTGCGCCCAACACTGTCTAAGAATATCTGTACTTCAGAGGACCGTGTGCCGGCATCACAGATGATTACCAGGGTCTTGTCATCAGGCAGTTCGGAATAACGGGCCCTGATCTCAACATAGGGAATAGCTTTCCACAGGTCTTCGCTAAAAACATTGACGAATTCGGCCGCCTCTTTCGGGTGCCGTATATCCAGCGTCACCCAGTCCGGTCTTGAGGACGGAGATGCCGTCATCCAGGCAAGATAGTCTTCAATGGAAATGGTGCGCAGCCTGCCGGCTGCCAGGTTGTCCGCCACATTAGCCGTGGCATTCAAGGCATCAAGGGCTGTTGAAAAGGGTGGCGCATAGGCCATTTCCAGATTGCTGAAATCTTCAATGGTAGCTCCTTTGGCAATCAGGGCTGCCGCCGCATTAATCCTGGCCAGGATGGAGTCATTCATGGGGCCGAACCCCTGAAAGCCGAGAACTCTGCGGCTGGTTTTATCAAAGACCATCTGCAGCATGATAACAGCCTGGGTCGGGAAAAAATGGGCTCTGTCCGACTGGGCGGTAATCGCCACTTCGGCATCAAAATCGTCAGCCCGGGCTGCGGTCATGCTCAGACCGGTTCCCGCAATACAGCATTCAAATGCCTTCATGATAAAACTGCCAACCCAGCCGTCAAACCGTGAAGGGATGCCGGCTATGTTGTCAGCAACAATTCTGCCCTGGCGGTTGGCCAGTGAACCCATGGGTGTGTGATTTTTCGCGCCACTTATCAGGTTCACTGTTTCTGTGCAGTCACCGGCTGCATAGATGTCAGGATCTGACGTCTGCATGCGGCTGTTTACCACAATGGAGCCATGCGGGGAAACCAGCAGACCGGCCTCTTGTGCCAGGTCGCCTCTGGGCCGTACGCCGACGGACATGATTACCAGGTTCGTTTCAATGGTGCGCTGGGGTGTTACCACTCTGCAAACCCGACCGGTATCGTCTGCCTCAATCGCGGTAGCCGACTCACCTGTATAAACGTTGATGCTGTTATCCCGCAGATGCTTTTCCAGCATGGCCGCAAAGGGTGGATCAACAATTCTGGGCAGCAGCTGGTCCATGTATTCCAGTACCGTTGTCTCAATACCCCACAAGTCGCCAAGGGCCTCGGCCATTTCCAGGCCGATGGCACCGCCGCCAATGACCACGGCTTTATCTACCTTGCCATGCACAAGATCTTTTTTTATGGCCATGGCACGGTGCATATCATTGACAACATAAACTCCCTGCAGGTCAGCACCCGGGATGCGCAACCGGTTGGGGCTGCTGCCTGTGGCGAGTACGAGTTTGTCATAAGGAAGGTCTTGTTTCTTACCGGTATCAAGATTTTCCACCTGGACAGTTTTAGCCTGCCGGTTTATGGCCAGTGCTTTAGTCCGGGTCAGCATTGAAACTCCCTTGGCATCATTAAAAAAGGCTTCATCCCGCACAGCATGAAAGCTGGTGGAACGCAATTCCTTTTCATCAGAGACATCGCCCGAAACATAATAGGGAATTCCGCAGCCGCCATAAGAGATGAGGCTGTCAATATCAATGATCGTGACCTCGGCATCCGGCAGAAGCCGCTTGACACGGCATGCGGTTTTGGGTCCTGCTGCCACGCCGCCAATAATAAGTATTTTTTCACCCATTACATAAAAGACCTTTTATTATTTTTTGTAAGTAAAATATTCCTTAAAAATAAATAAGGAATAAGAATAATAAAACTCAAAATCTGAAAATTTAATAGATCAAGAAAAGTATAAGGAAAGTCTACTGATGTCAAATGATTCACGCGTACTATTTGAGGGAGGAAATCAATAATTTTCTACCTTGTGGCAGTAAAGTTTCAAAAGGTGATAGGTCAGTGGGTTTTCATTCGAGAAGGGAATTGGCACTGAAAAATAAAAAGGCCCCTGCAACGGTGGAGAGGCAGGGGCCTTTTTGAATGGAATTATTTTTTGCAGGCGCAACCGCAGCCGGAAGATTTTTCCTCTTCCTGTTTCTGCATTGTCCCTGCTTCAGCGCATTCCGGACATTTCTTAGGTTTGCATCTTCCTTCCTTGGTGGCGCCACATTTCTCACATTTAAATACAGCCATTTTTAGCTCCTTTGATAGAGTTCGTCTTTAAATCGGTACGTTGTTTCTGAAAAATATTCTATTAAGATTAGTCTTAAGCCCTTTAAATAGTACTTTACTCCTGCCGGAAATCCCTATTTAAATTTAAGCAGCATCCACAAACGAAGTAAATATGCTGCTGGGAAAAAATAATAATCATGGAAATTGATTTTGCCAGTTATTTGATAATTTTTCTTACATAGAAATTGGGCGGCAGATTGTTTCAAGCAGGATTTGTGCTTATAGTTGAAAAAAATGGAATATAGTAACTATTTTAATTGAATGAAAAAATTATGGATGAACTGCAGAAAATAACTCTTGCTGTAAAAGGGATGAGCTGTGCCTCCTGTTCTGCCCGTATTGAAAAAGTGCTTGCAGTTCAGGATGGTATTCAAACTGTTTCCGTGAATCTGGCCGCAGAAACCATGGAAGTGGGATGGGATGATTCAATACTCTCTCTTAAAGATATTGCAGAAAGGGTTTCAGACCTTGGTTTTGAGCTTGAGATACCAAGCAGCGACGTAACACTTGACCTGGGGATTACAGGGATGACCTGTGCCTCCTGTTCGGCAAGAATAGAAAAGGTTGTAGGAGGACTTGATGGTATTCGCTCTATGCAGGTGAATTTGGCTGCCGAGACAGGTGTAGTTGTATTTGATCCAGGTACAATCAGCAAACGCCAGATATTAGAAGCCATCGACCGTCTTGGATTTAAAGCTGAAGTGCTGGCAGCAGATGATGAGAATCTGTTGATAAAGCAGCAGCGGGAAACCAGGGAAAAACTTACCAGGATGAAAAGGGAGTTGATCCCGGCATTCGGCTTTGCTTTAGCGCTTCTTATCCTGTCCATGGGCGAAATGCTCGGTCTGCCATTACCGGAATTTCTTGACCCTCATCATGCACCGCTTAATTTTGGGCTGGCTCAGCTTCTGCTTGTCTTACCGGTCATGTGGTCCGGCCGCCGCTTTTATATGATAGGATTTCCTGCCCTGATCAGAAAATCTCCTAATATGGACTCACTTATTGCAGTTGGTACCGGGGCTGCTTTTATTTATTCAACCTGGAATCTCATAGAGATTTTTCTGGGTATTGATCCGATGTTAAGGGTTATGGATTTGTATTACGAGTCCGCAGCCGTCCTTATCGCCTTGGTTTCATTAGGCAAATACCTGGAGACACGTTCCAAAGCCAAGACGTCTGATGCAATCAGTCAACTTATGGAGCTCACTCCGGACGAGGCTGTTCTTATCAAGGATGCGGGAACCGAAAACGAGGAACAGGTTCCCATATTTGTTGCAGATATTGAAACCGGGGATTTGATCCTGGTCAAACCTGGAGAGAGAATTTCTGTAGACGGCCAGGTGATGAAGGGCCGATCAAGTGTGGATGAATCCATGCTGACAGGTGAGAGTTTGCCGGTTAGCAAAGATGAGGGAGACAGGGTTATTGGCGGCACCCTGAATAAGAACGGTATGCTGCGCGTACTAGCAGAACGTGTTGGTCAGGATACAGTCTTGGCGCGCATAATAAAAATGGTGCGGGATGCCCAGGGCTCGAAGGCTCCCATAGCGAACCTGGCAGACAGGATAAGCCTTTATTTTGTCCCAACGGTAATGGTGCTGGCAACGTTATCAGGCCTGGCCTGGTATTTTATTGGTGGTGCACCGTTTCCTTTTGCCTTGCGGATATTCATCGCCGTACTTGTTATTGCCTGTCCCTGTGCCATGGGTTTGGCAACTCCCACATCGATCATGGTTGGCACAGGTCGTGGGGCACAGCTCGGTGTTCTGATAAAAAGTGGCGAAGCGCTGGAAATGGCCCAGGGAATCAATGCCCTGATTTTTGATAAGACGGGAACGCTTACTTATGGGAAACCGCAGTTAACCGATTTTGAGCTGGTGCAGGAAACAACCACTTCTGAAGATTCTATTTTAGCAATGGTGGCAGGAGCGGAAAGTGTTTCTGAGCATCCCCTGGCTGAAGCTATTGTCAAGGAAGCCAGGGAAAGGAACATCCAGCTGAAGGAACCGGATTCCTTTGAGGCAATTCCAGGTAAGGGTATCAGGGCGTCCGTAGGTGATAAAAACCTTCTTCTTGGCAACAGGGAGTTTATCAGGGAGCAGATTGAGCATTTTGATAATCCGCATATTGACAGCAAGGCTGCAGATTTTGCAGCTTCCGGTAAAACCGCCCTTTTTTTGGCTATCAATGGCGAAATGACAGCAGTACTTGCCATTGCTGACAAGATGAAGCCGGAAACTCCGCAGACAATAGAAAGACTAAAAGATATGGGGATCAAGATTTTCATGCTCACCGGTGATAACCAAACTACTGCCAGGGCGATAGCCTCCCAGGCTGGCATTGAAGAGGTGATTGCCGAAGTGCTGCCGGATTTCAAGGCAGAGAAGGTGGCAGAACTCCAATCCAGGGGGATGAAGGTTGGTATGATTGGAGATGGAATCAATGATGCCCCGGCCCTGGCAAAAGCTGATGTCGGTATAGCCATGGGAACCGGCATAGACGTGGCCGTGGAATCAGGAGATATAGTGCTTATGAAGGGGGAACTAGGAGGAGTGCTTACTGCCCTGGCTCTCAGCCGGGCCACCATGCGAAATATTAAACAGAACCTCTTCTGGGCCTTTGCCTATAACGTGGTTGGTATTCCGGTTGCCGCGGGTTTGCTGTATATCTTTGGAGGGCCTGTGTTGAATCCGATGATTGCCGGTGGTGCCATGGCAATGAGTTCGGTATCTGTGGTTACCAATGCCTTACGGCTACGCTTTTTTACTCCTGAATAGCAGCTATACGTAACAAAAGGTGGGCCGTTCCTAACCAAAATCCAATTTGATTGTAAAGTATGAAAATGTGAACTTCTAAAATACAACTTAAAGCCATCGAATAAGCCCTTTGATGAATAGAGCTCCAATAAATATTTTTTTACCCTTGAAACCTACAGATTTTTTTATCCTGCTTATAGTCTTAATATGATTATACCAACCCCTGATCAAGCATGGCATTCACCACCTTGACAAAGCCGGCTATATTGGCACCTGTTACGTAATCGCCCGGTTTATCGTATTCTATCGCTGCATTCAGGCATGTCTCATGGATTGATTTCATTATTATTTTAAGGCGGCTGTTAACTTCATCGGACGGCCAGTTCAAGCGCATGGAGTTCTGGGCCATTTCCAGGCCGGATACAGCCACACCTCCTGCATTGGCAGCTTTACCCGGTGCGTAGAGTATCCTGTTATCGAGAAAGATATCCACAGCTTCAGGAGTAGAGGGCATGTTAGCCCCTTCTCCCACAACAAACACACCGTTGTTGATCAGGTTCCGGGCATCTTTCTGCTGGATTTCATTTTCAGTTGCAGATGGAAAGGCGCAGTCAGCCTTATGGTTCCAGAGCGGATTGTGACCTAATGAAAGGTCTGCAGGTGTATAAACAGCACCAGAATACTTTTCTGTATAGCGTTCAATCCTCTCACGTTTAATGTTTTTCAGATGTTTGACAAATTCCAGCTTTTCAGCATCAATTCCCTCTTCATCATAGATATATCCCGATGAGTCGGAAAGGGTTGCTACCCTGCCACCCAGGTGCAGTATTTTTTCTGTTGTATACTGGGCAACATTGCCGCTTCCCGATACCAGGCAGGTTTTGCCTTCCAGGCTATCATCGCGGGTGGCCAGCATCTCAGCCGCAAAATACACACAGCCATAGCCTGTTGCCTCGGGCCTGATAAGGCTGCCGCCCCAGTTGAGGCTCTTTCCGGTTAAAACACCTGTAAATTCGTTTTTTAATTTCTTGTACATGCCGAAAAGAAAGCCTATTTCCCTGGCCCCGACACCTATATCCCCGGCCGGTATATCTGTATGCGGACCGATATGCCGAAAGAGTTCATTCATGAAGCTCTGACAGAAGCGCATAATCTCATTGTCGGATTTTCCCTTGGGGTTGAAGTCTGACCCTCCTTTGCCACCTCCCATGCTGAGGGTTGTCAGGCTGTTTTTGAAAACCTGTTCAAAGGCAAGAAATTTCATGATGCCGAGGTTGACAGAAGGGTGGAAGCGAAGGCCGCCTTTATAAGGCCCGATGGCGCTGTTCATCTCAACACGAAAACCGCGATTTACATAGACCTGTCCATCATCATCCATCCATGGCACCCTGAACAGAATTACTCTTTCAGGTTCAACAATTCTTTCAAGTACTGCTGCTCTTCTATATTCCGGATTCCGGTCGAGGACGGGCTTTACAGATACCAGAACCTCTTGGACTGCCTGATGGAATTCTTTTTCACCCGGGTCTTTTTCCATGACTTTCTTTGTGAAATCATCCATGGGATATTCTCCTGTTTTTTAGGACAGATTATTATTCGTGAGTATGACACACCGGGAACTCCCGCTGTCTACTTTTATGAGCAGAGATTTTTCGAGCCGCACATGCCTCAGGTGTTTTGTCTCATCGTTTGTCTCCAATGATGCGAGCCATTTCCAATTGATAAAATCAGGCAGCTTTTCATCGTTTTCTGTCACAGTCAGATACTTGATACCCATGGCCGTTATATTCTGGAAAAAATGGGTGCCCTGGGAGTCTTCAGCCGAAAGCTTCTCGTTGCGCAGCTCGATCATGGCAGCAACACCGGAAATATCTTCCCATCTCACTGGAATACCAAGCCACGGGTCAGCTGAACCCCATCTTCCGGGCCCGACGAGCAGATAAGGCCTTTGCTCTTTTTTGATTTTGGCATTTATCCGGCTTATCTCGGTGGCAATTATTCTGGTGTCCCTGGTGTCAAACGTTTCAGGTTTTACATAGACAATATCTGCAATTTTATTGTTGATGCCATGCCCCAGGGGTTTGCTGGAATAGCAGAAGGCCTTGTCGATATCATCCTGGCTGATATGCACTTCGTATTGATCTTCACCGGCAGTCATGGGGCGGATCTGCAAAAAATGGAATTTGGTCTTTTTATCATCATCGCCAAGGTCCATTGCAAATTCGATCTCAATATCACAGCACATACCCTTGTAGCCAATTTGCAGAAGGTCCTGCAGCAGCTCGTTAAAGGGGAGAACCCGATACTTTAGAATCCTGGCAAAGGTGACAACCTTGGGTCCTTTGGCAAAACTATCCCGAATAGAGTGTTCTTCAGGAAAATAAGTGCTTACCAGAGCCTGAACCGGTGCTTCATTTTCTGCATCATCAATGTCCCGTCTCTCAAGATTTGAATGAAGGTAATCAAGGTCATCCGGATATCCTTTCATGCGCAGGGCATAAAAGGACTGTTGGGAATTGGCCAGTGTTTCATCAACATTAGAGAATTGGGGCAGAATTTGAGGATAACGGGGAGAAAAGAGAAGGCATTTTTCACCCTCAACAACTGTTTTGCCGAATCCCAGTGCAATCTGGGCAATGCCGTCATCTGCCTTCATTTTCCCCACAGGATAATAATTATATGATTTGACTACCCCTGAGACTGCCGGATAAATATAGTCTCCCTGCGGCTCACCGGCCAGGATCTGGATTATGACAGCCATACTGTCCTGACTTGTTGAATGTTTGTCTTTTTCAACGGCAAAAGCCCGGGGGCCGGCAAAAAAAGTTGAACCGTAGACAAGTTTTACAGCCTTGACAAGTTGATTGAGCCGAACAGTTTCATCAGGGTGATTATTGGGCAGCATGTAGGTTTCAAAAAGACCCGCAAAAGGCTTATAAAAGGCATCTTCGAGCAGGCTTGAAGAGCGAACGCTGAGAGGTTTGTGTACCTGCTGCAGGAAAACGGCCAGGTTTTTTTCAAGCCAGGCAGGAAGTTCTGCAGTAATAAACAGGGCAGTGATCTCGTCATTGCTTTTACCTTCATAATCAATAAAGAGATCATTCTGCTCCATAAACGCATGGAATCCCTCTGTGGTTATCACCAGGGTAGGGGGGATAGTTATGTCGAATTGAGGGTACTTATTACAGAGCCAGTTGTTCTTTTGGAGTTGCGAGGCCATGAAAGCAAGTCCCAGGGCTTTACCTCCCATTGAGCCGTGCCCGATTTTTACAAACTGCATTATATCAGCATCAAAGTCGCGTTCGGAGAAATGTGCAACACCTCCCTTTTCTCTGAAGGTTCGCACAGCATTAACCTGGCCGATGAGGGCCTGGCGCAGTTTGTCAACACTTTTAAAATCCTGCATGCGGCTTTCATACATCCGTGATGCAAGACCGATCTCCGACCTGGCCATGATCCAGTTAGAAAAATGATTGTTTTCTGCATGAAACAAAAAAGATTCATCCGGGATCGTTGCCAGTTTTTTCTCAAAGGAGTGCAGGTTGACGGCCCGGTCAATTTCCGTGCCGTCCGGCATATGAAAGACAAAATCACCAAAGCCGAGATGCTCCAGAAAAAAATGATGAATTTCCTCTGCAAGGATATGTGAGTTTTTATTGACAAAACTTGCCGGGATTCCTGAGGCTTTCTGGGCATTGCTTGATTCAGAGCTTAAAAGCAGCAGCGGTATATCAGGGATTTCCTTACGGATGTGAGAGAGCAGTTCAATGCCGGCATTATCATTAATCTCCCCGTTTTTAGGAAAACGGGTATCTGAAAAGATGCCGAAAACATAGTCTTTATATTTATGATAAAGCCCCATGGCTTCTTCATAATTCTTTGCCACCAGTATCTTGGGCCGGGCCCGCATCTTTAACAAACGGTGTTCTTCGTTGAGGCTTTCATTTAAGACTGCCTGGGTCTGCGCCACAACCTCCTTGTAGAGCAGAGGCAGGAAGAACGATTTGTAAAGGGGGGAATCCTCCACCAGTATCAGAACACGAACCATGGCAAGAGAGGTGTCCCACTCAACATTATAATGGTCCTCAATATTTTTTATGAGTGCCAGGAGCAAAGCCGGGTCTGCAGACCAGATATAAAAATTGTCTATTCCCTCCAGTCTGTCTTTTTCCAGATATGGAGCAATTGCTTTCTGGTTGTGGGCTAAGAGGATAACAGGCAGGTGCGGACAGATTTCCTTTATCTTAATGCCTAATGTATTGCTGTCCATCTCGCCGATCTGCGGCAGGGTTATGACCAGATCAAACTTTTTGTAACGTACCAGTTCAAGGGCTTCCTCGGCAACCGCGACACTGGTCAGGCGAGGTGGCTGACTAAGGTTCAAGCCTCTGTATTCATTGATGATCCTGGTGGAGAGGCTGGTGTCCTCTTCCATGATAAAGGCGTCATAAGGACTTAGCACCAGGAGAATTTCCCGTATTTTGTGCGCCATCAGCTCGTGAAAGACTTTGAAGTTGCTGTCCAGGTCGTCAATCCATAAACAAATGTCAGGCTCCATCAGCTTCCACAAGTATGAATATTTTGAATAATTGTCTTTTCACTCGATTTATGCGTCATGTGCTGTGAAACGAATGCACTTGGGGTGCTTAAAATTTTATCCTCGAAGGTAAGCGAGCTCGAAGTCTTCGTTGCGCTTTGCTTATCCGAAGTCTTCACTTCGTTTCGCTTATCTGCGAGACTCCGATATCAAACATATGCCTACGGTAAAATTTTTCGTAGCCCTGTATCTCAAGCGAAAATCCTAAATATTCAAAATATTTTTTAGAGTATTGTAATATTAAATTTCCTCTTCTTCGTCGGGGATGATTGAACGGGGCAGATTGTCAAGGTCAAATTTACTGGCGGCATTGATGCCTGCCTGCAAAGCCTTGTTGTTTAACTCTTCGGTGCCTTTAGGAACCCTGGCGGCCATGGCAGCCTCTAAGCTGTTTATTGACAGAATCGGGCAGAGATATCCCAGAACACCCAGGGCAACAATATTGGCAACCATGTCCTTTCCTGTCGCCTCTCTGGCAATTTTTGTAAAAGGCAATTCTACAACGCGACTTGTGGGTACCTGCTCGACCAGGCCGGAATCCACCAACAGCAAACCGTTGGGTTTGAAACCATAACAGTAAGCATCACAGGAAGCCTGGTTCATAGCGAGCATCATGTCAATCTGGACTGCTTTAGGATAGTCAATCTGTTTACTGCTGATAACAACCTCTGCCTTGCACTTGCCGCCGCGCGCCTCAGGCCCGTAACTCTGGGTCTGGCTGACATGATATCCTTCAAAGATACCCGCAGCTTCCGCTAATATTATGGATGCCAGAATAATTCCCTGGCCGCCGGAACCGCTCAATCGTATCTCGAAACGATCAACATCCATGTTTCTATTTCCCTTTGGCCTTTAATCTAATCTTCTGGTATTCCGCAATGTAATCAGGTTTATCAATGTCTGCCAGAATGCCAATGGTGAACTTGGCGTCAAGTGAATCAGGAGGCATACTTGAGCCGTTTTCGCTGGATACGGCATGTTCTTTGAACCAGTTCAGCATAGTTACCGGATCGCCCATCTTATTGCGCCTGCCGAATTGTACATGGCAGTTCGACATTATTTCCACGACGCTGAAGCCGTTATTCCGGATACCCTTTTCAATAAGTTTATCAAGCTGTACTGCGTGATAAACAGTTCCACGGGCTACGAAACTTGCTCCGGCTGCAACGGCGAGTTCGGCAATGGAGAAAGCATGTTCGATATTGCTGAAGGAGGAAGTGGTTGAATTAGCTCCATAGGGTGTAGTTGGAGATGCCTGCCCTCCGGTCATGCCATATATCTGGTTATTAATGATGATGGCGGTGAGATCGAGGTTACGACGGGCCGCGTGGATAAAGTGATTGCCTCCGATAGCTGTGGCGTCTCCATCTCCCATGACAGCGATTACGTTAAGCGACGGTTTAGCAAGCTTGATGCCGGTTGCAAAGGTCAATGCCCTGCCATGAGTAGTATGCATTGTATTGAAATCCACATAAGTGGGCATACGGCCTGAGCAGCCTATGCCTGAAGCAAACACCACGTCATCCTTTTCAAGGCCCAGCCGTTCAACAGCACGTATGAGAGCGCCAAGAACGATACCGTTTCCGCAGCCTGGGCA
>Ga0209013_10001100_pt1 | contig 24870 bp, 21 predicted proteins | sample Cruoilmetagenom2_FD_187291 | JGI IMG/M metagenome (GOLD analysis project Ga0209013, IMG submission 187291) | Oil polluted marine microbial communities from Coal Oil Point, Santa Barbara, California, USA - Sample 2 (SPAdes) (version 2) | ecosystem: Environmental > Aquatic > Marine > Oil seeps ... | reverse complement strand
AGAACGATCGCCAATCCGACTACCGAATAAGCGGCGAGCACCCATACAATTGGGCCTCCCTTGGCAAGCATCTGTGTGATTTCATTCATGGCGCCATCCAGTTCATGGCTGTGGCGACTCCCATGAACATCAGAAACGCGACACTGCTCAATTCCAGCGCGCCGCGCCATTGCTTCAGGCGCTCTCTGATCTGGTTAGTGAAATGAGCAACACCAAAGGCGAATACCAGTGTTGGAATAACAATGGCGCCAATCCCAAAACCAAGCCCCAGAGAAAAACCCGCAAGCGCACTCGCGGTTGTGGCGGCAGCGAGTATGACTGTTGTCAGCGGCGCACAGGGATTCAGCGCCATCCCCATGCCCATCAGGAAGAGTGATCCCGGCAACAATGGTTTTGTCGGGCCGGAAATCGAAACAGCCACGCCCTCCTGTGGATGGCTATCCGGTTTTGAGCAAGTCATACCGCCTGTATAGCGTCGCAAAAGAATTGCCACTCCGGCAACAACGGTAGCTCCGCCAAGAAGCCAGCGCACCCATGGTGCGGCAATCCACTCTTGAACATAGAGTCCTGCGGCGCCAGCTACCAGACCGAGCAGCGCATAACCGACAAGCCTCCCCGTCGAAAACGGCAACAGTGTCCGCCATGCAAATCCTTTTCGGTCACCATTCGCCATCAGCACCGGTCCCAGATAAGGGAGGCAGGCGATATTGCAGGGGCCGGAGCCGAAGCTGAGGCCAAGCAGAAGTGCGCCACCAAAGGTAAGAGTGACTGGTATTATAGGCATCATGTCTCAGCTTTCCCCGCTTCAGCGCGTCTCTTCCGGAGTGCCGCCAGATTTGCCTTCTCCCAAAGCTTCTGGGCCTTGTTGCGCTTCTTGAAATAGGCAGGGCTCGCTGAAAATACCGGAAAGCCGAGATATTTGAGCTGCAGTACATCCTTGTCAGGGCAGAACTCGACACAACGGCCGCACAATGTGCAGTCCTCAAAGGTGACATCCCGCTTTTCCATCTCCGTATGAATTTCCCGGATATCCATCGGGCACACCTTTGCGCAGAGCCCACATTTGTCACAGCGTGGTTTAGAGTTTTTCACCAGCCGTAATAATCCAATCTTCCTGAACACTGCATGCAGCGCCAACATCGGGCAAATTCGGCAGAAAGGTTGACGCACCGTCAGCCCCAGCACAATCATCAAGCCGAAAAGAAAGTCGGCGATCAACGAAAATATCAGCGTCGTCGCGTTGGCCGTATTGACATAAACCTGGCTGGTATCACCAGTTGCAAGGGAGGTCAAAATCCGGCTTGGGCATATCCTGCAGAAAGGGTCGCCAAGATCGTGATTAAGCCAACCAAGCCCCGTCATCAACGGAAACATAAATACCAGCACCACCAGAATCAGCCATTTAAGCGGACGAATTCTGCGGACTGTTTCTGCGCCCAAAGATTCGTGCCGTCGCAATCCCAGTTTCTGACCAACGATATGCAGAAATTCCTGAAAGGCGCCCAAAGGACAGACCCAGCCGCAAAACGCCTTGTTGAGAATCACGAAGAGAAGCAGGAAAGTTCCTAACGTGATCAGCGTAGGCATCAACCCCATCATGAAGTTGCCGCCGTTGGCGATCACGGTTCCGAGGCGATGATCCATCTGGTGCTGGAAAGGGATTAGCGTACAGAGATCGGCCGCCTGGGTATCGTAAGCGCAACTCAAAGCCGGTAGCGCAATGCTGAGCTTATCCGCCAGATAGGGACCGACTATAACGCCGCCATAGACAAAAAAAACAAAGGCCGCAAGCTGGACCAGTTTCCGGATTACCGAAAGATTCCTGAATGGATTCATCACCCTGCCTCCCTGGAATCACGCCCGCGGACACGGCCCAGAAAAGCACCTGCAAGCATGCCTATGCCAATGACGAGAACGCCCAGCGTCGTTGAACGCCAGTGCATTGGATTGAGCTCATACTGTGCGCCAAGATGCGAGCGATAACGCATAGCGCCATCCTGGTGCTCAACGGTAACCGCGAAGTCCGCCCTGCGCTTGTCGCGCTCCCATTCAACCACATCAAAAAAATCATCGGGAATATGCAGCCGGACGCGACCTTCTTTATCGGAAACAGCATCCGAGCCGTTTCCATGAGCCGTTTTCAATGCAACCTCGACATTGGCAAGAGGTTCGCCCTTGAAACGCACCATGAAGGGCCATGTCTCCCCGGACTGGTATCGCTGATGCTCCCGGGGAAGAGGATCCGGAACCACCTCAAGCGTACTTTTACTGATAGCAAGCAACTCGGCGGGGCTGTGACCAGCGGGCTTGCCACGGCGATAGATATAGCGCACGTAGGAGTCCTGCACGCCTTCCAGTTTCCGATCCACGACAACGGCATGGTAGTTGTCCACGCCCGTCTTCGGCAGATCGAAGTAGTCGCCGGATATCTCGATCGTCACCGGTTCGCCATCGGGTTTCCACATTCGCATGATGGAGTTTTTGCCGTTCATCAGCATGTACGCCTTCCCGCCCGGACGACCTGACGACTGACCATGCTGATGACCACCGCCGCCCTGGTTCATGGGATGGAACATCAACTCCCCGTCAAGCAGCCCGGCTGCCGGCGCAGTTCCATATAGAACAGCGAAAAGGATGAAACTGGAAATAATGCCAGCTTTAATTGCCATGACGACCCCCGGTCAGAATGCGTAGGTATAGGTCAGCATGGCGTTACGCCTCTCACCCGCTGAATAGTACTCTTTCTCGTAAGGAGTCCCTGTGTTTACACGTTTTGCCTCTACCGCGTATTTCTCATCGAACAGGTTGCCGACATTCAACGCGAGGGAGTGCGGCCCTCTGTCATAGGCCAACATCAGGCTGGTTAAAAAATCATAGCCCTCATATTTCATTGTATTGGCGCTGTCCATCCAGTAATCACCGTAGGTATCGGCCTGCAGTCGGCCGCGAAAGCCGCTCGGATGGGCATAATCAAGGCTAATGCTGTACTGGTTCTTCGGGATATAGGACATGTAGTTGCCTGCGTAGTCGTTAACCCCATCCGTATATTCGTCATACTTGTAATCCATGTAGCCGTAGTTGAATCCCAGCCAGAAGTAATACGGGAGGCGAACACGGCCAGCAAACTCCAGGCCGTTCTTGGTGGTCTTTCCAGCGTTGGAGAAAAAGGTTTCATCGGCTATGGTGTAAGGGACGATCTCGTCACTGACCTTCATGTGGTAGACGCTGAAATCAAACGCCCAGTTCTCGGCGCGCCCCTTCAGGCCAACTTCGAAGTTACTCGTCGTCGAAGCATCAATCTCAGGACTTTTCTTGATTTCAGAATCGGATGGAACCTGATCTGACTGTGCGATCAATCCGAAAAGGTTAATCTGTTCAGTCAGCGCATAGGTGGCGCCAAGACGCCCGGAAAAGAGGCTGAAGGTTTTGTTGGTGTCGAACTCACCAGCGCCCGCGATATATTTCCCCGACGCATAGTCGTACTTCCCATCTTCCACGGTATGAATGTCGAACTTGGAGCTATCAAAACGCATCGACAGATCCATCGAGAACCGATCGGTTGGATGGATTGTCTCCTGGACATAAACGCCCATAAGGGTATTGGTCGTGTCCTCTGTTGAGAGCAGATCACCTGGCCTATCAGACAGTGTTCTGAGAATCCTGCCTGCCTGCGGTCCAAACGGTATTACATCCGTATCTGCGTACTCATACTTTTTTGACCCATTCGTATCATCAATACGCGCTGTCACACCGGTAACCAGTTCACTTGGACCAAAGAGTTCATGGCTATAGACAAACTCGAGGTCGGTACCGAAGACATTAGTACCAGGATTGTCATTGATGGCGCCGGTAACCGGGTGATAATGATCCCAATGGTTGAAATAGATACGGGGCTTGAAGAGCAGGTTGTCGTTGAGTTGCTTCTCCAGACGGGAGTTGAAGAACCAAATGGTTGAATAACGGCCGGAATGCTTGAACGCATTTCCATTGTCCGTCTGCTCACCCGTCTTCTTGAACTCCTCAAACTGATCACCATCCATGGAACCGGGAAGCTGGATGTCCGCCTTGGTATAACTCAGCTCCGTTTCAAGGGTAGAGCCGTCATCAAGAATCAACCCGTGCTTGAAGCTCAACTGGTCAGATTGAAACTCGTTCCAGTGGCGCCAATCGTTATCGGTCTTGCGATGCGAGCCGGTGATCGAGTAATAGTTGTTTTCGTTGATCTGGCCACCGTAACGGAAATGGAGGTTCTGGCTGTCGTAGTTACCGAGGCCCAATCTGAGGCGATTGATCTGCTCATCAAAGACGGACTTGGAGATAATCTGCAGCGTACCACCGGCCGAACCTCCTCCGTAGATGGAGCCGGGACCCTTCATGATCTCGATACGCTCAATGTCCTGGGTATCGATAAAGTCGAAACGCGAGAAGCTGTCGGGATCCGTCATCGGAACGCCATCACGTATTACTGCGATCTCACGGACGCCGTAGTTGGCCTTTTGGCCAGCGCCACGAATGATCAGGCGGGCATCGTAGCCGCCATTTTTCGACTCCATGGTCACCCCGGGAGTGCCCTGAATCGCGTCCTTGATGTTGAACATCTTTGCGCCTTCGATTCGCTTCTCATCAATAACGGTGATCGGGGCAGCGACATTTTTTGTCGCACGCTCAACACGGGTCGCCGTTACGCTGATGGTGTCCAGATTATCGGAATCAGCAAATTCATCCTGTTCCAGAGTGTCATCCTGTTCCAGCGTCTCACTCTGCTCCGGGACATCGCTTTCTTGCTTAATATCCTCCGCAGAAAACGCGACCGGCGTAAAGAGCAATGACCAACCCGCCACCAATGGCAGAAGGGTTCGGGATGTTTTTTCAAAATGCATAGATTTCTCTCTTACTTAATAAAAGCCCAGGCGCCCGGAAGATATTCATCTAGAGATGATGAAAACTGGAAAAAATCGGAAATTATGTATCAAACCACCCAGTCAGGCTTCAGTGCAGACGCAATGGCGCCAATGATGTTTGCCTTACGCATCTCTCCCTCCTGTGCGAACTAAATGTGCGCGATAGTTTATTCCGCATCAACCATGCGTGAAATTGATCTATCTCAAGTCAGTCAGAAAAATGCTGCTATTGCTGAAAAAGTGCGTCATATCACACAATGGAAAGGAAAAAACACACACTCAATCAATGTGCAAATAGCACCGTGGTAGCCATTTACGATGAGAATATGAGATGATCTATCCCGACAAATCAGGAGGTTTTCCATTGTCTTGTATTAAAGTGGCGGCAGCCCCCTCCTCTGAGAACACTACAGCCAGGAAAGACTCCAGGATTCCCGGCAACAGAGCCATCTGGGTTGGTGTTTTTGCCGAATTTACCGAGTTCGCCCTGATGTTCCTGGTCTATTTCTTTGCACGGGTCAATCATCCTCAGGACTTTCATGAGGGACCACAGAAGCTCTCGGTGCTGGCTGGAAGCATGAATACCGCACTGATGATCACCAGCAGCTTTTTTGTCGCGCGTGCGATTATGGCAATGCGTGCAGAGAGACAAAGCGTTTGTATACGCTGGCTGGTCGCTGCACTGATAACTGCTGCAGGTTATCCGTTAGTGAAGTTTCTGGAAATTCGCTGGAATGTGGCGCAGGGCCTGACCGGTGATGGTGATGTTTTTCTGATGTCCTATTACTACCTGACCTTTAACCACTTGGTGCATGTGAGCTGGGGCATACTGGGAATGGCATATGTGATGACCAGAACCTGGTTTGGCGGTTATAGCGCTGCCAACCATAACGGTTTGGTGGCTTTCGCCAGTTACTGGCATGCCACCGATCTTATCTGGTTGATGATTTTCCCCCTTTTCTATGTTTTACCCTGAGAGGAGATGGTGATAAAGAGTACGCTAAAACTTGATCTGGTATGGCTGTTGCTTCTTGCATTGACTCTTGGGGGAGCTTTTGTGGGAAAGGTGGCCGAGTCAGGTTTCTGGATAACCTTTGTTATTGCTGTGATCACAGCTGTTAAGGGGCGTATGGTCATCGATTATTTCATGGAACTCAATGACGCCAGTCCCTCCATTCGCCGGGTGGCGAGAACATTCGGCATGATGGCGCCGGTATTGATGGTTGTCACCTACCTCTGGGGTCCGGTGCTGGCAAAGATGAACTGGCTAGTACAATAGTACAATAGTCTCGATCCAAAGCAGAAGTCCCTCCAGACAACGCTATTCGGAGTGGGAAATCTGAATGGCCGAACCCCCATCCCATGGACTTATTCAGAGGTTCCCTAACGTTTCATGAAGGGCGCTATTATTTTCATCTACTTCCCTCACTCCTTCAATCAATGCGAATTCGGAACAATGCTGGAGCTGGATGGTGACGAGCCTGTTACAGCATTATGCCAGATGTCAGTAATAGCATCGTACCCTGCGCCGGAGGGATGGTTGCCGTCATCACTGAGCGTTGCCGGAGCTTCAAAAATTGTTGTGTTGAAAAAATCGACTGTTTGGGCGCCGTAAGTATCTGCATGGGCCTGGACTCTGCTGTTATAAGCGGAGAGATGAGTTGCCATTCTGGCGGCATATTCATCGCTAATATTCGGAAATGTAGCTGCGCGCAAGGCCGGTTCGGTAATAACAGGCCGTTTTGACTGATCGTCAAGCAGGGCAATATACAATGCTGCTCCTGTGGCCTGTAATGCTGCAAGGATCGTGCTTGCATTATCTGCAGAGGCGCCAAATTCGGAATTCTCGCACGCCTCCAGCCCCATCCCGGAACACCAGGCCTCAGTTATCGTATAGTTATAAAAACCGAAAAAATCATTGCTCCCGATCCAGACAAGGGCGATTTTTCGATTTGCTGATGGAGCCGCATTCAAGGCGGCAACAGCAGGGGTCAGTTGTTTGTTGATGAGATCAGTCGTCGTATCACCGGAAATGCCGAATTGGAGCAGCACGGAGCCAGGGTTTGCAGTCTGCAGCTTGCTCACAAGCCTGGTGGGATAACCTCCGCCAATACCATCGTCGCCATCACCTGCTGTCAGGCTGTTGCCAAGGGTAACAAGCGTAACCGGCCGGGCTTCGACATAATGCGCGCCCATAAGAGTTAACAGCACAAGCAAAAAATATTTCATCGATTTCATGTCAACCTCTCATAACTGTAGTAGTAAAATTCAGGAAGTCTTTGCACGGCGCCGAGTGGCCGATGTTGCGGATGATGCAACAGGGGTGTGGATTAAAAACTTTCGGTTGACTCGAAAAGTCCGACACGCAGGTTTTTTGCGAGATAGATTTCACGGCCATCGACCTCGATGCGCCCATCTGCGATGCCGAGCACCAGTTTTTGCGCCAGCACGCGCCTGATATCGATGTGGTAGGTCACGCTTTTTGCAGAGGGCAGGATCTGCCCCTTGAATTTGACATCGCCGACTCCGAGGGCGCGCCCGTGTCCGGGGTGGCCGCTCCAGCCAAGAAAGAAGCCGAGCAGCTGCCACATAGCATCCAGGCCGAGACAGCCCGGCATCACGGGGTCGCCGGGGAAGTGACACTCAAAAAACCATAGATCCGGATTGATATCCAGCTCGGCAAGGATTTTGCCTTTGCCGAAATTGCCGCCTTCATTGGTGATGAGATTAATGCGGTCCAGCATCAGCATATTGCCGATGGGCAGTTGTGCGTTTCCCGGGCCAAACAGTTCGCCATGGCCGCATTGCAGGAGTTCTTCTTTATTGAAGCTGGTTTGTTTGTTCATTCAGGTTGTTTCCTGCAATTTTTGAGTAAGAAAATCGACGATTTCGCCAATGGGGATCATGCTGTTTTCACTATCAGTGCGCGCACGATATTCAACCACTCCTTCGTCCAGCGAGCGTTCGCCGATGACAATGCGATGCGGGATTCCGATGAGCTCCATGTCGGCAAACATGATGCCGGCTCTGGTATTGCGGTCATCGAGCAGCACCTCGATGCCTGCATCGCTGAGCTGCCGGTAAATCTGTTCGACACTCTCCCTGACCTTATCGGATTTGTCCATACGCATGGGCAGCAGGGCGACATGGAAGGGGGCGATCGATGCCGGCCAGACGATACCCTTGTCATCATGGTGCTGCTCGATGGCGGCAGCGACAACGCGGGAGACGCCAATGCCGTAGCAACCCATGGTCATGGTGGCGCCACGGCCGCTCTCATCCAGCACCTCTGCCTTCAGGGATTTTGCGTATTTCTCACCAAGCTGAAAGATATGGCCAACCTCGATGCCACGGGCGATGGTGAGTGTTCCTTTACCGTCAGGGCTGGCGTCGCCTTCAACCACATTGCGTATATCGGCAACCTCGGGCAGCGGCAGGTCACGTTCCCAGTTGATGCCAAAATAGTGTTTGTCGTCTTCATTGGCGCCGGCGCTGAAATCGGCAATGATGGCGGCGCTGCGATCCGTAATGCAGGGAACCTGCAGATTCAACGGTCCGAGAGAACCCGGGCCTGCGCCAATGACCTCGCGTATCTCTTCATCAGTCGCAAAGCAGAGCGGTGCTGCAACCTGGGGCAGCTTCTCCGCCTTGATTTCGTTGAGCTCATGGTCGCCACGCAGCAGCAGTGCGACAAAATTCGCATCGGTTTCATCCGAAGCCACAACGATCAGGGTTTTGATAGTTCTCTCGATAGCCTGATCGAACTGCGTCACCAGCTCATTGATGGTTTTTGCATTCGGTGTGTCTACGATGCGCAGCTCTTCAGACGGGGCAGGGTGCTCACTGCTCTCCGCGATGGCCTCTGCTTTTTCGACATTGGCTGCATAGTCGCTGCCGGTGGAGAAGGCGATAGCATCTTCGCCGGAGTCAGCCAGTACATGAAATTCATGGGAGGCATTTCCACCGATAGAGCCGGTATCCGCCTCTACCGGGCGGAACTCAAGGCCGCAACGGCTGAATATGCGGTTGTAGGTAGCAAACATCACATCGTAAGTCTGCTGCAGCGACGCCTCTCCGAGATGGAAGGAGTAGGCGTCTTTCATCAGAAATTCGCGCGCACGCATGACGCCGAATCGAGGGCGGATCTCATCGCGGAACTTGTTTTGTATCTGGTAGAAGTTGACAGGCAGCTGGCGATAACTCTGCAGCTCATTGCGCGCCAGGTCTGTAATGATCTCCTCATGCGTCGGACCAAAACAGAACTCACGATTATGACGGTCGCGAAAACGCAGCAGTTCAGGGCCGTACTCTTCCCAGCGTCCGGACTCCCGCCACAATTCGGCAGGCTGAACTGCTGGCATCAACAGCTCCAGCCCCCCGGCGCGATCCATCTCCTCACGCACGATGCTTTCCACCTTGCGCAGCACACGCAGACCCAGCGGTAGCCAGGTGTAGAGGCCTGCAGCAAGTTTGCGGATCATGCCGGCGCGCAGCATCAGCTGATGGCTGGCGATCTCGGCGTCAGACGGCGTCTCTTTGAGGGTGTGCAGTGGAAATCCTGATGTTCGCATTCGAGTGTTGATTCTGTAGTGGTGGCACAGCGTGCCATAGTATCAAAATGTATGATGTCTGAGAATATAAGTTCCGCCTTATCTTTTGATGAAGTTGCATTTTTTCCTGTTTTGAACCACAGATGCACTCAGATAAACACGGATATAACTTCTCAGTCAGTCTGTGCATGTAAGTAAAATGCTATCGCATTTCAATCGTGCTCAGAAGACCACTCCCACATCAGGCTCCACATAGAGATGTAGGAGCGGTCTTCTGACTGCGATCATGCACGGAGTTATTGCGAAGCTCCTAAATTATCAATTATCAATATGAATATCTTGTATTCCGAATTTACAGATCTTTTGCCATATTTACGGCATAATAAGGTTCTGTTCAAACTTTCTTTTCTTGTTTGGCTGCCTACTGCAAACTGATGACTGCAAACTTTCTTTTCATGGAACATATCCTCACACTGTTGTTGCTGCTGCCTCTCTCCGGAGCTTTGCTGATTGCTCTTGTTCCCGGTAATCGTGCACAGCTGATTCGCGTTATTGCTCTGCTCACAGCGGTCATGACCATGGCGCTGGCGCTGTTGCTGCTTGATCTTTTTGACGCCTCGAATCCTGCTGTGCAACTGTTTGAACAGTTCATCTGGAATCCGCGTCTGGGAACCTCTTACGCTGTCGGAGTCGACGGCATCTCCCTGCCGATGGTGCTGCTCGCGGCGTTGCTGTGCCTGGTTGCAATCATGGCTTCAGGCGGTATCAAGGAGCGCGTGAAAGGTTATTACCTGCTGATCCTGGTGCTGGAAACGGCCATGATGGGCGTCTTTATGGCCCAGGACTGGGCGATTTTCTATGTCTTCTGGGAGATGACGCTGATCCCGCTGTTTTTTCTCATTGACCGCTGGGGTGGGGAAAACCGGCAGATGGCATCGCTCAATTTTGTCCTCTATACCATGGGCGGTTCGGTCTTCATGCTGATCAGTCTGCTGGTGCTTTTTGATGCAACGCCGCATCACTCATTCGCCATGGCGGAGATGATGAAGGTGGAGAGCGGCCTCTCTGAAGGCCACCAGATCATGATTTTTCTCGGCCTGCTGGTCGGTTTTGGCGTCAAGATGCCGGTGTTTCCGCTTCACGGCTGGCTGCCGCTGGCGCACGTGGAGGCTCCCGCGCCGATCAGTATTCTGCTCTCGGGGATCCTGCTGAAGATGGGGGCATACGGCATTATCCGTGCTGCCGGAATGCTGCCGGATGCGGTGAATGCACTGCAGAACCTGCTGCTTGCACTGGCGATGATCAGCATTATCTATGGCGGCTTGCTGGCCTGGAAGCAGCGCGATTTGAAGAAGATGATCGCCTACTCCTCCGTGAGCCACATGGGAGTGGTGCTGCTGGGTATCGCCACGCTGAGCGAAATCGGCACGAGCGGCGCCATCGCGCAGATGGTGGCGCACGGCCTGGTTGCGGGCGCTACATTCCTGCTCATCGGCCTGCTCTATGAACGCACCCATACGCGCGACCTGGCGGATTACAGTTCGCTGATCCGTGTCACGCCAAGATTTGCCTTTTTTCTGACGCTGGCGTTTATTGCGGCTATCGGCTTCCCCGGCACTTTTGGCTTCGTTGCCGAGTTGCATGTGCTGATCGGCGGTTTTCAGGAGTGGGGCTGGCTGGTGATCATATTACCCCTGGGCGTGCTCATCAGTGCGGTCTACGCAACGCGCACCATCGGGCGTCTGTTTACAGGGCCTACGCGTGACAATATGCGCGATGTCGATGATTTGCGACTGATTGAGACCATTGCAGCCACCATGCTGGTTGCCGGAGTCATCGCACTCGGCGTGATGCCGGGACCGATGCTGGAACTCTCATCTGCAGCGATTACACAGTTCAATGATATTTTTTAGTCGATCATTAAACATCCTGCGTAAGTTCTTAAGAACCCAGTGCAGAAAAGCATGGTTAGAGAATTGTAGGGGGGATAAGGCGTCTTTTTGCCGCATCCACCATTGCGCCAATACCATGGTGGATGCGCTGTCGCTTATCCCCCCTACGGCCTACATAAAACCTAAAACTTAAAACCTGTCATGAAACATACTGACAAACAACAGGATATTCGCAGCAGGCTGAAGCATCTGATCGAGCATTTCGAACATGTGCTGCCGGGACAGGCGCCGATTCAGGATTTTGTACACCACAATACCCTGCATGGTTATGAGCATCTGGTATTTCCCGATGCTTTGAAAGCCGTGCATGAGCTCACCGGAGCCTATGGCTACGAGCCAGCGGAGAAGTATCGGGAGTATTATCAAAAGGGTCGTATCCTCAAGCGTGATCTGGGCGCAGTGATCGATGCTGATAGTGAGCTCGAAGCTCAGCAGCAAATCACCCAGAGCCTCACACGTGGTGATGTCTATCTGCAGGCGATGCTGCATCCGTTGAACAGTGTCACCGCCTGCCAGTTGAACTGGCAGATTGAAGAGCAGCATGCGCTGACAACCTTTCAGCCGGATATTCCGCAGCAGAGCCGCGACAGCTTGCTGTCAGCGAGCGGCGGCAACGAAGCCGGAGCGATCACCGGCCTGTGGGAAGCCTGCATGCAGGTGCTGGAGATCGATCAGCAGTTTCTGCATCCTGAAGAGCTTGCCGACATGTCTGCAGAGTATGCGGAGGAGATGTTGACCACGCTTGCTGAATCAGAGCAGGTGGAGTCAATCGACAACCTGTTGCTGCATCGTTTGGTTCACAAGGAGTCGGATCATCTGCAGGCGCAGTTGTGGAGTCAGGTTGGTGATGAGATCACCCTGCGCGGCCTGCTCAGGATGTTGACGGGGCATGACGTGATGGATGATTATCGTCCGGCGCTGCTGCGGTATCTGGCTTCCTGGCTCGATCAGGGGGTTGCCGCCTGGCGCAATGGCAGCGCCACCGGGGGGTTCTTTCATGCCTGGCGTGAGAGCGCCATGGAAGATATGGTCCAGTATGACACCCAGATGCCTGACTGGCAGGATCAGCTGCAGCTGGTTCCTGACGATCCCCTCGAAGCGGTCATCGTCGAGTTGAAACAGCTCGGCCTTGAGGAAGATGCATGGGAGGGCTATCTGCAGAGGCTGGCTCTGGAGCTGCCGGGATGGTCGGGAATGTTCCTGTGGCGTCACCTGCATCCCGGCTATGAGGGACAGGTGGCTCCGGTCGATATGATGGATTACCTGGCAGTACGCCTGGTGCTGGAGCGTCTCTATGCGCAGCGCCTGACAAGGCGGAAATGGCGTATCGAGGCGACCCTGCCGACGATTCGCTGGTATTTTCGCCGTCGCCGTTCCGAATTTTTTGTACGCTATACACTGTTCAACAAGCGTCTTCCTGAATTTCTCAGCAATCGTGCACAGCGCCTAGCCGGGCAGGACTCGAGGCTCGATGAAGACTACTCGCCATGGAAGATCGTCGCCGATATGATCTGGAACTGGCAGCAGAGCCCTTCCAGCGATCGTCCCGGCAGATATACCCCTTATCGTCATGGCTGGCAGCTGTTTCGCCTGTCACAGAGCCTGGGGATGGATGCGGAGAGGGTTCAACTCCTGGATAGTGAGCAGGTTGAAATAATCCTTGATTGCCTGCAGCGGCTCGATGAAGAGAAATCAGGTTTTGTGTGGCTGCAGGCCTATGAGATCAACTACCGTGACCAGTTTCTCAATGCTATCAGCAATAATCACCGGCGTGGCCGCTGGGAAGATCGCAAGCAGCGGCCGCAGGCGCAGTTGATCTTTTGTATGGATGATCGGGAGGAGGGCATCCGCCGTCATCTCGAGGCGTTGAACCCGGAGCTGGAGACGCTTGGGGCGGCTGCATTCTACAATACCGTGATCAACTGGAAAGGGCTGGACGATGACAAGGTGACGCCTCTCTGTCCGGTTGTCAGGACGCCGTCGCATGAGCTGGATGAGATTCCGCACTCGAGCGCCGCTGAACGCTATCAGCAGCACCAGGAGCGTCACCGTAAACGCATTCTGGTGAAGAACTTCCTCGCTCAGGAGGTGCGCAGAAACCTGCTCTCATCCACGCTCGCGATTGTTGTCTCTGCGCCGGCGGCATTGGCGACGCTGGTGGGAAAGATCACCGCACCGCTGCAATTTGGCCGCTTTTCAGCACTCTTGCGCCGCAATATCGATCTTGAAGTACCGACCACTCTCGCATTGACTGCGGAGGAGTCCGCCCCGGAGGGAACGGAAGATGCCAATCGGCATGGATTTTCAGACCGGGAGCAGGCGCAGAATGTCGGCCAGTTTCTGCGCACCATTGGCCTGGCGCAGGGCTTTTCGCCATTTGTGGTGCTTTTTGGACATGGTTCGAGCAGTGAAAATAATCCGCATGCATCCGCCTATAATTGCGGCGCCTGCAGCGGTAATCACAGCGGCCCCAATGCCCGCGCCTTTGCACAGATGGCCAATCGTCCGCAGGTGCGCACGCTGCTGCAGGAGCAGGGAATCGATATTGCGGATGATGTATGGTTTGTGGGCTCCTATCACAATACCGGCAGCGAAGAGATCGAGTGGTTTGATGTGGATATGATGCCACTCCAGTTTCATCAGCAGTTTGAGCAGTTGCAGAGTGAAGTAGCGCAGGCGGCGGTGCTCTCGGCGCATGAACGTTGCCGTAAATTTGCCTCTGCGCCAAAAAAGCCAACCCTCGCCAGGGCAGTCTCGCATATTGCCGGGCGTTCTTTTGATTTCAGCCAGGCGCGTCCCGAACTGGGGCATGCGACCAATGCCTCTGCTGTGATTGGCCGCCGCTCAGTCAGCCAGGGGCTGTTTCTGGACCGACGCACATTTTTGATCTCTTATGATCCGACCACGGATGCGGAAGGCGCCATCATCGAGCAGTTGCTGCTCTCGAATGGTCCTGTGGGCGCAGGCATCAATCTCGAGTACTACTTCTCAACGGTCAACAATGAGCAGTTCGGCTGTGGCACCAAGGTGATGCACAATGTGACCGGGTTTTTCGGGGTGATGGAGGGCGCCAACTCGGATCTGCGCACCGGCCTGCCGCGGCAGATGATCGAGATTCACGAGGCGATGCGCCTGCATGTGATGGTGGAGGCGAGTGTTGAGATCCTGACAAAAGTCTATCAGCGCCAGCCGCCGCTGCAGCAGCTGATCGGCAATGGCTGGTTGCTGGTCTCTGCGATTGATCCCGACACGGGGGAAATCTCGCTGTTTGATCCGCAGCAGGGCTTTATTCCCTGGGGTGGTGAAGTCAAACCACTGCAGAGAGTCGAGCACTCATCGGACTGGTACGATGGACATATGCAGCCGCTGGAACCGGTGATGCTGAAACAGGAGGCGGCGCATGCTTAATCAGATTGCGTGGCTGGTTCCACTGCTGCCGCTGCTGGCGGCCGCATGGATAGGGGCTGGCTTTGTGCTGGGGATCAATCGGGGTGAGGCCGGAGAGCGGCATACATTTATGGTTGCAGTCGGCGCTATCCTGGGCTCTTTTGTATTGATGCTGGCGCTGGTTGTCGAGGCGGTGATTGACGGCGCTCCCGGCTATCTGCTTTATACGGAATGGTTCCACAGCGGTAAACTCTCCATTGCCGTCAGTCTGATGCTGGATGGGCTTGGACTGGCCTTCGGTACTCTGTTTGCGCTGCTGCTGCTGATTGCGATACGTTTTTCGGTTAACTACATGCACCGCGAAGCGGGTTTTCAACGCTTCTTCATGATCCTCAGCCTGTTTGCCTCGGCGATGCTTCTGATCGTGTTGGCAGGCAGCGGTGTACTCACCTTTGTCGGCTGGGAGCTGGCCGGCGTCAGCTCTTACCTGTTGATTGGATATGCGCTCGACCGCAACACGGCAACAAAAAATGCCAACTATGCCTTCATCACCAACAGAATCGGAGATGCCGGATTCATACTGGGACTGTTTGTCTCCCTGTCATTATTTGGAACCACCGAATGGACGTTGCTGTCATCGCTTGAGAGTGATCAGCAGACGCTGATGCGAGGGATGTTGATTGCCGGATTCCTGCTGGCTGCACTGGCAAAATCAGCGCAGCTTCCTTTTGCGGCCTGGATCAGCAAGGCGCTCGAGGGGCCGACGCCCTCCAGTGCTATTTTCTACGGTTCACTGATGGTGCATGCCGGTGTCTACCTGGTGATTCGCTTGCAGCCGCTGATCGAGCAGACGCCGGTGATGATGTGGATGCTGATGTTCATCGGCGGACTGACAGCCCTCTATGGGTGGCTCTCCGGTCTGGTGCAGACAGATGTCAAGAGTTCGCTGATGTTCTCCACCACATCCCAGGTGGGCTTGATGTTCGTCAGCTGCGGACTTGGCTGGTTTGAATTTGCAGCATGGCATCTGGCGCTGCATGCAATCTGGCGAGCCTACCAGTTTCTGGTTTCACCGGGGCTGATGCACATGGTCACCCGTGGCGCGCGTCCGGTTCCAGCATGGCTGGCAGGGCAGCATCAGCTCTACACGGCGGCGCTGCAGCGCTTGTGGCTCGACCAGCTGGCTGAATGGCTGCTGATTCGCCCGGTCGATGCGCTCTCTAAAGAGTTGGTGGACTTCGATGATAAAGTGGTCAACCGCATTGCCGGACTGCCGAATGAGCAGAGCAGCCTGACCCGTGGCGGAGAGAGGCAGTGGGTCGCCAATATCGGTCGTGGCAGGGGTTTCGCCGGCAGAACAATGGAGAAAACCGCCAACGCCATGCACTGGTTTGAAGAGCATCTGATTCTGAAGGGAAGCGGCGATGGTCTGCTGGGCGTGATTCATCACCTGGGTCTCTATATGCAGCGCGTGGAGCAACTGCTGGCGCAACCCCGCTATCTTGTGCTGCTTATCCTGGCCACCTTTGCAGTGATTATCTGATCGATTCCCGTCGTTCAGCTCTCCAAACAGGAGGATGCCAATGAAACGCACGATTATTCTGCTGCTCGACTCATTTGGGATCGGCGGGGCCGGGGATGCTGATAAATTTATTGGTATCACTGATGAGGGCAAAAAATTCGATGACCTTGGCGCCAACACGCTGGGACATATCGCGCAAGCCTGCGCCAGTGGAGTTGCGAACAATGGCCGTGAGGGGCCGCTCGCCCTGCCACACATGAATCGACTCGGAATAGGTCATGCTTGCGCCGAAAGTTCCGGCTATTTTCCACAGGGACTGGATGAATCTGTCAAACCGGTAGCAGCCTGGGGCTATGCCAGGGAGCTGTCGACCGGCAGGGATACCTCCTGTGGCCACTGGGAGATAACAGGGGTTCCGGTGTTGTTTGAGTGGGGCCATTTTGATAAGAGAGAGAACAGTTTTCCCCTCGAACTACTGGATGAACTGCTCAAATTCGGCAACCTGCCAGGCTATCTGGGAAACTGTCATGCCTCCGGCACCAGCATAATCAGGGAGCTGGGTGACGAGCATGTCAAAACGGGCAAGCCGATCTTCTACACCTCAACCGACAGCGTTTTCCAGATTGCCTGTCACGAAGAGAGTTTTGGAGTGCAAAGGCTCTATGATTTGTGCGCCATAGCACGTGAACTGGTCGATAAATACCGTATCGGCCGCGTTATCGCACGCCCCTTTATCGGCACAGGGGGCAGCAGTTATGCGCGCACCGGCAAGCGTCGTGACTACTCTGTAGCGCCGCCGGCGCCGACCCTGCTGGATCGTATGAGAGAGTCAGGCGGGGAGGTGGTGAGTGTCGGCAAGATAACCGATATCTTTGCAGCCCGGGGAATCACCAGGGCAGTCAGGGCAACAGGTCTTGACGGCTTGTTTGACGCTAGCCTGGATGAGTTCAAACGCGCAGGCGACCAATGCATCATCTTTACCAATTTTATCAATTTTGATATGGATTATGGGCATCGCCGCAACGTCTCCGGTTATGCAGCTGCACTGGAGTATTTTGATAAACGCCTGCCGGAGATGCTCGACCTGTTGCGGAAGGATGATGTGCTGGTAGTGACTGCGGATCATGGCTGTGATCCAACCTGGATGGGGATTGAACATACTCGCGAACATATCCCGGTCATCTTTTATGGCAACAATATCAGGCCGGGGCCCCTGGGTTTACGTGATACCTTTGCCGATATTGGCCAGTCAATTGCTGCTTACCATGGTTTGCCTGAACTCGAATATGGCAAGAGCTTCCTGTGAAACTCCTATAAAACCTGCAGCCAGCCGTACCACAGGGGCAGGGTGAAGAGTGATGCGAATGTCGTCACTGTCACCGCAGTTGCATAGAGTGTGGTTTCCAGTCCAAAACGATCACACAGCACCAGCCCAAGCACCATTGACGGCATGGCGGCTTCAAGAATAACGCCATCGCGGATGATATCCTGCATATCGATCAGAGAACTCAATCCCAGTACGACCACTGGCGCGAACAGCAGTTGAATGATCATCACCTGCAGGATCGCAGGGAAATAGGCGGGTTTCCAGCTGTCAAAGCGGATGCTGAGGCCTACCGAGATCAACATCAGAGGAACGACGCCGCTTCCCAGCATCTGCAATGCGCCATCCAGCCACAGCGGGAGAGCAGTCGCGGAGAGCTGCATCATAATGGCGGCAGCTGCAGCCCACAGCGGTGGAATGCGCAGCAGATCACGGAACAGGTTCACCGGTTCGTTGCTGGCTCCATAATATTTCGCCATCAGGATGCCGCCGGTCAGCAGTATCGGAGTGCAGGCAAACAGATCGTACTGGATGGCAATGCTGCTGCCCCGGGCGCCAAACAGGCTCTCCAGAAATGGCAGCCCCATATAGGTGGCGTTGGGAAAGGCCGCAGCCAGCAACAGGGTGCCGATGACGGCCCTGGGTTGAGTGCAGACTTTGCAGGCCAGATACATTGCTGACAGGCTGAGGAGAATGGCGACAGTGGCGCTGATCGCGATATGCAGAGAGTCCAGCCCCAAAGGTGTTGTCCATAACAGGCGCAACACCAGTGCCGGCAGCAGCAGGTAATAGACCAGCGTCGTCACCGTCTTGCGCAGGGTATCGGCGCCGATGCCGGCAGGATGAATGACTCTCCACGCAAGCCCGCAGAGAATCAGAAACCCCATTTGTATGACGACGTGCTGCATATCAGCAAATCATGCGGAACTTTTTAACCACGAAAGGCGCGAAAATAGAGAAGCCGACTGTTCGTGCTTTTCGTGGGTTCGTGGTTGAGTTGTTGTCATGTTCATCCCTGACTGCGTTGCGCAACCTTAAAATACATAAAGTATTCCTGCGGTTGTGCGCCTTGCCAGGAACGACTGTGCATCGCCGATATAGAACGTGAACTTATGCATCACTGTATTAGGGAACCTCTGAATAAATCCATGGGATGGGGGTTTGGGGGAAGGGCGATCCGGATGCCCATTGTAAGCCATTGTATAGATACCTCCTTCCCCCGTAGAAAAACTTGCAGGAATGCTCTGGTCGAGGCGCGGAGCGACTTGATCAGAGCTTCCCTAGCCAGCGCGCAGATGATGTTGCTGTGAGATGCCCTTGTAGACGATGTCGGAGACTTTGCGGATAACATTTCCGCGGGAGCGGATCCAGGAGCCGTAATGTCGTGCGCGTTTGCGCTTCTCGATGACGCCAACGATGGTATAGGGATAACGCTTGCCATCGCTGCCTTTTACGACCAGGATGCCAATATCTCCGCAGAGTTGGGCAGTGCTCCCGGTCTTGTTGTAGACCTTGGTGCTTTTTGGGATTTCCCGCGTTCCAGTATAGAGGCGGTCACGACCGGGAAGCTGCATCAAACGCCGCATTTCACTGGAGTAGGGGAGGCTGTCGTTCCACAGTGCATAGAGGAAGCGGCTGTAATCATGCGCTGAGGCCTTGTTGCGGTAGGTGCGGCCATTTGCAGGGATATATTCGACGATTCGGGTATTCTTGAACATTTTGGGATAGTTACGTTTCAGCAGGCGATTGACGGCGGCCGGGCCGCCGGCCTGCCGCAGGACCCAGTTGGCGGAGTGATTGTTGGAGCGCTGAATCATGCGCCGCATGTGCTTCTTGGCGCTGCTTCCATATTTGAGCTTGCCTTTCTTTACCTTGTGGAAATAGGCCAGTGCAAAAAATGTCTTGACGAGGCTGGCGCCCTGCAGCGAAGAGTCCTCATTGATGGCGACAAGTTTCTCTCCAGATGTAAAATCGTAAACCGACCAGGCTGTACGCTCGTCACTGGAAATGGCTCCCTTTCTCCTCAGAGACTTGATGTATTTCTCCACCTCTGCCTCGAGATTCTGATTCCTGCTTTTGTGCTTCGCAGTGGTGGTTGTTTTTGTGGGCCGAGTGGCAGTCTGCTTGCTCTTTGCGACTTCTTTTTCAGGCCGGGTTATTGTTTGCCTGCTTTTTGAGATTGTTTTAACGGATTCTGTTTTTACCGGTTTGCGACTTTTTCCGGTGACGATTTTCCACTGCTTCGAGCGAACGGCTGTTGCTGCTTTCAATCCTTTCGACTGCAGCAGTTTTGTATGTGAGCGCGCAACCCGCTCTGCTCCCTGCTTGTCTCTGTTGCGGTAATAGATCAAGCCATACAGGGGGGCCTTGTTGACGATCTTGAGCTTTTTTTCGACCGTTGGTCCCAGTATATTTGCGACCTTTTTCCTGTAGCTCTGTACTGTCTCGACCTTTTCATCCCACAGATAGGCGACATCGTAACGGACCGTTGCAGCCCATGTGGAGTCCAGCGACGTCAGGCAAAACAGCAACAGGAAAACATGAATGATACGTGTCATCGGAGTACGCAACCTTCGATCAGTGGCATCGTTACCATCTTTAGAAACATTCAAATAATATCCATTTCGTTGCGAAACTTCAACTTCATGTCAAGCATTGCCGGATCATGTGTCATTTCGACCGTAGGGAGAAATCCTGAATCTGCGCATTCAATCGGGTGCTTTAAGATTTCTCCCTACGGTCGAAATGACAGTATGCGTGAATTTGCATGGAATTATTGAGAAATTACAGCGCATCCGCCAATATCATATTATTCAGCTGTTTTTTGCGCCTCTGCAGTGATTTTGTCAGCTTCTGTCCTGGCATCTTCAGTCACTTTTGCAGCTTCGGACTCCGCATCGTCAACAAGTTTAATCGCCTGCATGTTAGCCGCTTCACTCTCTTCTGCAGATTTTCCTTCAGCCTCCGCTTTGATTTCAGCGGCCTTTGCTTTGGCTTTTTCAGTAATCTCTGCGGCTTTTTTCGCAGCCTCTTCGGTGAGTTCAGCAGCTTTTACTTTTGCCTGCTCATAGAGTTCAGCCGCCTTAATTTTGGCATCGTCATAAACGGCTGCAGCACTCTCCTTGAGTTCGGCAGCTTCCTCTTTTGCGGCCTTTGAAACAGCGCTTCCCAGCTCTTTGGCCTTTTCGGCGAATTCGGCGGACTTCTGTTTCAGTTCATCGGTGGCAGAGGGCGTTGCAGGTTCTGCACCAGTCTGCTCCTGATCATCTGATTGCGAGCATGCGCCGAGAGTGAGCGCCAGGGTCATTGCCAGCAGGATGGTTAGTTTGTTATTCATGTCGCTACCTTTCATAGGGGAGTTAAGAGAGTTCATTGAGAAGTTGTCGGGCAGTTTTGACCAACAGTTTACGTTTGAACAACAATTGTAAGCGAGATCCACCCAGCTGTCTCCACAAAATGGCTGAGCGTATGCCAGCAAGCAGCAGTGCACGGACTCTGTTCTGGGTCTCCGGGTTTTGTAGATGTATGGGCTCACCCTTCACCATGATGCGCGGCGACAGGTCGCTGATGGTGCTGCTGTAGATGTCGGCCAGGGCGGCAATCTGGTTGCTGTGGGTGTAATCATAGAGATCGAGTTTCGCAGCGGCGGTCTTGATGCTTTCACTGATCCGCTTCACTCTTTCAGGATCCTTGAGGAGTTTTCCGGCCAGCAGCAGCACACTGATGCCATAGCGGGTGATCCCCACCTGCTCCCTGGCGGGAGAGGCCAGCTGTTGCTGCAGTTGCTGCAGGCCGTAGCGCACGCCCTCGAGTCCGGAGAAGACCTCTGTGGTGCTGTCAGCATCTATCTGGAATATACTGAAAAGAGATTTTTCCATCGCAGCCGGGTCAGCCTGTCCGCTGCGAGCCAGGTTGTCGACCAGCGCTGCCGCCTGGTAGACACCGGCAAGGGCAATGGTTTGCTGCTCTAATCGATTCATGAAACCGCCTCTTCAATGGTCGCTCCGCCGAGGCAGACCTGCTGCTGGTAGAAGACGATCGCCTGCCCCGGGGTGACGGCGCGCTGTGGTTCATCAAAGGCGACGTGCAGGAGGTTATGCTCCGGCAAGGTCACAGTGCAGGATTGCAGCGTCTGTCGATGCCGGCAGCGCGCCAGGCAGCGCATGGGGAGTTGCGGAGTTTGTGTAATCCAGTGGATCTGTTTTGCCTGCAGCGCCGGTGTGAACAGCAGCGGGTGCTGCTTGCCCTGAACCGTGACCAGTACATTGCGTTTCAGATCCTTTGCTGCGACATACCAGGGGGTATCGCCGCTCCCCTTGATGCCGCCGATTCCCAGCCCCTGCCTCTGCCCGATGGTGTAGTACATCAAACCCTGGTGGGCGCCAATTATTGCCCCCTCCGGAGTCTCTATGTTGCCGGGCTGCGCAGGCAGATACCGCGACAAAAAGTCGCGGAAGCGGCGCTCGCCGATAAAGCAGATGCCGGTGCTGTCCTTTTTATTATGGGTCTGCAGACCGGCCTTTTGCGCCATCGCACGCACATCCGCCTTGTCGATGTCGTTAAGAGGAAAGAGGGCGTGGGAGAGTTGATACTGGTCCAGCAGATAGAGAAAATAGGTCTGGTCCTTGTTGTCGTCTTTCGCGCGGACGAGCTGATAATAACCATCTCGCTTCTCTATTCCGGCATAGTGGCCGGTTGCGATTGCATCGGCTCCAAGATGCAGTGCATAGTCGAGGAAGGCCTTGAATTTGATCTCCCTGTTGCACAGCACATCGGGATTGGGTGTGCGACCCGCCCGGTACTCATCCAGGAAATAGCTGAAAACACGATCCCAGTATTCGGATGAGAAATTGACAGTATGCAGCTTGATGCCAAGCGTTTGCGCCACTGCTGTGGCATCGGCAAGATCTTCGGCGGCGCTGCAGTACTCACTGCTGTCATCCTCTTCCCAGTTCTTCATGAACAGAGCTTCCACCCTGTAACCCTGTTCGATCAGTCTGAGTGCCGCCACGGACGAGTCAACACCTCCGGAGAGTCCCAGCATAATTGCACCCCGATGTTTCAGGGTGCGATTGCCGAGGGTCATTTTTTGTTGTACCAACGCTCCAGTGTCACGACAGCAGGGGCAACGCCATTTTTCTTGAACCAGCTGTCCACCGAGTATTTGATGCCGGTGGTTTCATCTTCGATAACACCCGTCCAGTGCGGAATGAACCAGAAGCGGTCACGTACTACGCGGTCATGGACTTTGTGCCATTTTAACAGCCCGTCACTCTCGATCATTCTCAGGTAGGTGGTGGTATTGATGGCTTCTGCGGTGCAGTCGAGCTGTCCTCTGTAGTTTCTGTTTCTTTGATTACCCGGCAGGTCAACCGAGGTGCCGGTTTTGTTGCCAACCAGGGTTTCCAGCTCGGCGATTGCCTGCCTGATCCGCATGCGCTCCTCTTTAGAGTTTTTTACACCCTTGAAAAGTTCCTTCACCTTCTGCCACTGGCCTTCACTGAGAGATGTGTTGACATTATGGTCGCAGGCAAAGTTAGTGCAGGCATTGAAGCCGCGATAAGTCGAGGCAGTCGCAAATCCGGATGTGATGAGCAGCAGCGCCATGATTAGAATTTTCAATATTTTTCTCCGGTTGATTGAAGTAGTTGTATCTCAAGAGCTTTGACTCTAAATCAAACAAACTTGTAAATCATTGTATTCACAGAATTATATTATAGCAAAAAATCTTTTTCTGCCAAAGGGGGGGGGAGGGGTCAATGCTTGGCGCCTTCGGGACTCCAGCCGCTGCGCCATTTTTTCAGCATGACTATCGTGGGTTCGGCGCCATTATCGAAAAACCAGGAGTCAACCGCCCATTGCTTGCCCGTGGCGCTCTCACTAATGACAGCTGTCGAGTGCGGCCAGCCCATGACAAAAAAACCACGTGTTGCGCGCGGCTGCACGCTATGGAATTTTAGCAGGCCGTCTCTCTCCATCATGGTCATGTAGGTGGTGCTGTTGGTGGATTCATCGATGCAGTCAAGCTGGTTGCCTTTCGCTTTGAAAACACCCTCGAGATTACCGCCGCGATCATCTAGACTATTGATTTGTCCACCGACCTCGATTTCGAGGTAGGCGATTGCGGAAGCGATCTGGCGACGCTCCTCTTCGGCGTTGCCGGCTGCCGGTTTGAATCTCTCCTGTACTCCCTGCCACTGTTGTTGACTGAGACCAATGTGGTCAATCATAGTGCAGGTATGCTGATAGCAGACCGAAAAGAGAGAAGGGACAGGATCCTTGATGGGCGGTTTTTTATTGTTGTCGTGGTCAAGAAATCCAGCCTGAGCTGGCGCCGTCATCAGCAACAAAAGAGTGAGTGAAATCAGAGATGGGTGTATTTTTTGAAAGTTCATGGATTATTTTCATAGCATATTATCAATTAATTCTAACAGAAAACTGCATTACTGACATATTCTCAAAAAGTACCTGCCTTGTAGATGTACTGCGAATTACTTGATGAATTCGTCCTGCAACAACCCGCGATAAGGCCTTTTTCGACAAATTTTCTGATTTTCTATTGACTATAGAGGGTATTGATAGGCAGACTGCGTGACAATTATAGGCATTTGTATTCAGTTTGTAACTATTCAGCACATACGGGATCGTCGCTGCTACTGGCTATATCTACCGGAAAACGCCGTAAATACCTCTGACCCACAGGGATGTGGGAAATGCCGGTTCCGTCAGGAACATGAACCGGCCATGGTCGCTTCGGCGTCCATGCCTCCGACGTTTCCTTTAGATATTCCCAGTAGCAGTGACTTATTTAGCGAATTTAATATGATGCTGAGTAGTTACTTCAATTTTAGAGAAATAATGTGAGCCAAAATCTCGTCATCGTGGAATCACCGGCCAAGGCCAAAACAATCGAGAAGTTTCTCGGCAAGGAGTTCACCGTCATGTCCAGCTATGGGCATGTGCGGGATTTGCCAAGGAAAGGACTTTCGGTTGATGTGGCCAACAATTTTGAGCCCACCTACGAGGTGACTGAAGATAAAAAGAGAGTGATCGCAGATCTGAAAAAAGCGGTCAAGAAGGCATCGCTTGTATGGCTGGCCTCGGATGAGGACAGGGAGGGGGAGGCGATCGCCTGGCATCTTGAAGAGGCGCTTGGTCTGGATGAGAGCAATACCAGGCGCATTGTATTTCATGAAATCACCAAGCCGGCAATCCTTGCTGCGATAACCAACTA